>Ga0213863_10000202_pt1 | contig 46488 bp, 56 predicted proteins | sample PICome_8_FD_160128 | JGI IMG/M metagenome (GOLD analysis project Ga0213863, IMG submission 160128) | Coastal seawater microbial communities near Pivers Island, North Carolina, United States - PICO497 | ecosystem: Environmental > Aquatic > Marine > Coastal | place: USA: North Carolina... | reverse complement strand
CAAAACCTAATTTTCCGTCTGGACCAGGAACGTCCCAATGAGTTCCTCCTGTCCACGAATCATGTGATAGAAGATTAGACACAAAGGAATAGTCTACGTTTTCTCTCTGACATATTTCATAGAATTCGTTAGCGACTGCTACTCGCATTGCAAGTGCTGAATTTCGCATCAGTTTAAACATGCTTGCTTCTTTCGGCTGACAAGTATTCACAGGCTTGTTTACATTCTCAAACAGTTCTACTAGTTCATCGTCCGTTTCTTCCATGCCGATAATCAAAGGCAACAGAGGGTCGTCAACGTCAACTTTCCAGCATCTTTCTCTTAGAAACTCCGGCATAATGTATGCTTGAGGAAACAGTTCTACTTGCTCAGGTCCGATAGTACTACGAATAACTAGCTGACATACGTCCTTATACTGTTCGTAAACTGATTGTAGTATGCTAATATCTAGTTCGTTTCCTGTAGTAGGAGTAGGAACACAGACAAACGCATACTCTACTGTTTCAAAGTCACATAACAAATATTTTGATGGATCGTGAAGCTGTATATTACAATTTGTCTTTTTTAAGAGATATTCTGTAGCTTTACCAACAAAGCCATAACCAATAATTGCTACGTTCATGAAAACAAGTCCTCAAGTGTATTTTGTTTCTCAGTTTCCCACCCCAATGCCTGAACAATAGTGTTCATAGGATCTAGAAATGCTTTTTGAAACATGAGATCGTAATCGACATACCTATGTATATTAAACTCTGTAGGTATCTTTGTGTTGAACGAAATACAATTCTCTTTTAGAGTATTAGGTTCTTTCAGATACAAGAACTTGATTTTATCTCCTTCTTGTATCATTTCGTATTTCTGATCTAGTTTGTGTTTCTTTAGATAGAAGTTGTAAAGTAAACTACCTCTGACATGCATCGGAGTTCCTTTATCGTATATAGTATCTAACTTTTTGTATTTTTGTAAATTATTACATCCTCGAGGAAACGCAATCTCTTCAGCATCAAGATTGACAAACTCGTTCCTAGTTTTTTTGATGTATTCTTGTAGAGTTGCCTCATCACTTGTCAAACACAAACGAACTGCCTCTTTCAAGCTATCTTGAACACAAGCAGGAGTAGATGAGCGAACAATCTCAAGTCCCATCACCTTCAAGTCTGGAGTTTGATACCTAACTCCTTCGTTGTCGTATACGTTCATTGCGTATCTTTTCTTCGCAATCCATATGGCACGGTCTGCGATTGCCTCTCGCTTGAACACAAGTTTCTTCGCAAAAGCATTCGTGTACTCTGCTAATTCGTCCATTGACTTTGCGATACAAGGCTCAATTTGCTCGTCACCTATCTTGTCGAGGATATCGATAAGTTTATCTTTATCCATATTAGAGTAATACTTATCAACGAGACCTTTCAACGTAATGTAACAAGAGTCTGTGTCAGAATAGAAACTGTACATTTCATCTTCAGTGCCACAGACTTTATTCAGGAACTTGTCTAGACCTGCAGCAGTTTGACGAATGATATGTTGACCAGACATTGTAATGCCTTCTGCGATCCTATCATCATAGAACCTGAAGTACTGATTAGCCATTGCACCATAAAGAGAGTTAAGCTGAATTTTTCTCGCCATCTGAAAGTTGTTATATTTCGCAATCTCGTTTTTGTATTTCTCATCTCCAGTATCGATCAAATCTTGCTTTGCCTTGAGCATGAGTTTCTTGTATCTTTGACGGTCATCGAAAAACTTTTGTACAATCTCAGGCATGTAGCCTTGTTTGTTTGTCGTGAAACATTGACCGTTTGCCGTCATACAATAGCCTTTCTCCTTGATCGAAGACAAGTCATACTTTTTCTCTAACAGTCCGTCTACTGTCACATCTTGCATCGACCCAGGAACAAGTGTCTCAGGCGACATGTTATATTGCATAATGATTGAAGGATACAGTGAAGTAGCATCGAATGAAGCGACCCACTCATACTCTCCTGGCTCAACCTCTTGAACATAAGCACCTACGATACTTCTTCCTTGCTTGGCTTCTGATTGAGGTATAATAACATCTTGTTTCCATAGATGATTGTACAACAAACAGTCCCACAATCTTACAGGCGAGAACACATCTTGAAAGTTACACTTAGCATCGTATGCCATTGTGAGGATAAGTTCAATCAACTTCATCTTGTCTTCGAGTTCGTCAACAAGGGCAGTATCGATAATATTGTATTCTACGAATCGATTCCAATCCTTTTCGTAAAACTCACGGAAAGTATCATACCCATTTTCAAGTTTTTTCTTGCCTAGTTCTGTCTCTGCGATATTGTCTAGTTTGTAGGAAGGACGAGTAACATAAGTAAACTTCTTGTAAAGTGCTAAGTAATCTAGTTGTGCTACACCTTGAATCTCAAAAGTCATTTGATCTCGACCCATGATGTTCTTTATTTTCTTATTGACGAGACGGAAAGGACTAAATGTCTTTCTGTATTCATCTCCTAGTACTCTTTCACTTCGTGTAATGAGATAAGGAACATCGAAGAAGTCTGTGTTCCAACCAGTAAGAACATCAGGAGTGTTTACAGTCCACCAATCTAAAAACATGGTCAATAGTTGATGTTCGTCACGGCACTGTTTGTAGTCAACATCATACATTTCAGTTTCCTTTGTCTGTGTAAAAGGACCTGTACCGAATGTAGTAATCTTTTTAGTCGTGTTGTCTTGTACTGTGATGAGGAGGACTTTTTCTAGAGGATTGAACACATCTGGGAATCCGTGTTCTACAGTAGTCTCGATATCTATAGAAAGTATTTTTATCTGACTCATATCCCATTCGATATCGTCAGGATAATTTTCGGTCAAGAATTGATAATTCCAGTTTGTTTGACCATAGATAGGAAAGTTAGACACATCTTTATAAGTGTCTACAAACTCTGCGGCTTCTTTGTTAGAATCGAATTTGATAGGAGAAACCTGTTCTCCGTACATTGATTTGTAATGGGTAGGCTTATCGGACCTTACAAACAAAGTCGGCTGATATGGCTTTTGTCTTGTGACTCGTTTGCCGTTCTCAATGCCTCTGAATAGCATTGAATTGCCGTAATGTTTAGCGTATGTGTAAAACGAACTCATAGATACTCCTCAAATAATACCATCATTATATTATAAAAGGAGTATCTTGTCAAGTACTTTTACCTAGTAATTATTTAAATAATCGTTCAAAAACCCTATACGCACGTAGAGAGAAATCAGACGGATACTACACCTTCGGCAATAAGTCGTTGGCGATTGACCATGTGTTGTCCCTGTACATCATCTTTCGATTGACCTTCGTACAGTACAGCATGTCCTTCTTTGATTAGAACCTCACCGGCTAGGCAGTATCGGTCTTCTGCTGCATAGTAGACTTCGAAGTCACCTAAGATACGACCGAACTTACCTTTCATGTCCTCGCCGTCTTTTGCTACTCTCGTCTTTAGCACCGCTGTCTTGCCTAGCAGGGACTTCAATCTAGCTTTAGCAGCTAGACCAAACTTCTTTTCTACCTTGTCACTAGTGCGTGACTCTGGTGTATCGATGCCCATGATGCGTACACGCTCATCTTTCAACCATACACCGAACCCTAGATCGATGTCAACGTCTACAGTGTCACCGTCTACTACTTTAACTATTGTTGCTCTGTATTCGTACATAATCTATCCTGTAATGATTTGTTTGGGTGGAGCTTTTGCGATGTTATCGTCTGGAACTATAAGACCACTACCGAATCTACGATTGTATTCATTGAGTAGCTCTGTAGAAGGATAATAAACGGAGATGACATGCATAGGCATGATAGGAATAACTTGATCCTTTGCATATGGACAGTATGGAGTTAGGCCGAGTACAAACTCATACTCATTCTCAGGCTTAGGTCTCATCATAATGTAGCAAGGTTTATCAATTTGAAGCATCTTGCCGCCTTCGAGATTTACCTCTGTGACAGCACCTATGATATCTTCACCTGAAGAAAGTTTAATAATTTGTACATCGGCCATAATAATATCCTATTTTATTTCACTTTGATTTCTTTCGGTTTCTTCTCTTCAGGAATAATCCTTACAAGAGAAATATTCAACATACCGTCAACAAAGTCTGCTCCAGTTACTTCAACGTCTTCCATCAATGCGAAAGTGCGTGTGAAGTTTCGTGCTGCAATGCCTTTATGATAGTATTCTTTTTTGTCTTCTCCACGATCTTGAACACCTTGTACAACGAGTTTCTTGCCTTCAGGAACTACGTGGATGTTGAATTCATCCTTAGTAAATCCTGCCGCAGCAATCTCGATGACAAACTCTTCATCGCTTGTTTTGACAATGTTGTATGGGGGATAGTTGCTTGCGATCTCGGAAACATTTTCCAAGTTATTGAACATTCTATCAAAGCCCACTGTGAATGGACGAACATTGTCTAAGATTTCGGCCATATCGGCCACATTGAACTTACGAGTTACCATTTTGCTTCTCCTATTAAGCGAGTTTTATGTGTGAGACCCTTGCGGCGTCTCGGTGGTGCTAATAACAAGCCCGCTCTATCCTTACTATAGACTAGATGGACTTCACTGACGACTTGCCATCAGCATTGTTATTTATACATCATTTAACTATAATACTAAACTTTTTTTGTGTTGTCAATAGTTTCTATTAACATTCCACCTACATCATACTTATGCCATCTGTGTACGGCTGCTTTTTCGTGATGCAGTTTGTGAAAACCTTCGCCAAAAGTTAGCATACCTAACCAGAAGTCATCGTTTGCTACTCTGTTTCTGTGTGAGTAACTGAACACAAAACTTCCTATGAGTTTACTGAATCCTGCAGGTGCTAGATAAGCATATACAACAGCAAACGGATCTATTAAATATAAAATACCTGCATACACTGCTATGATGTGCCAATAATACTTTGTCTGCTTTCTGTAAGCATCCTGTCTTAATAAATCTCGTACATACTTCAATTGTATTGGAGCTAACACTTGTAGAAAGTAGCTTCTGAACCAGCCTTTAAAGTGAGGACTGTGAGGATCTTTGTCTGTGTCAGAGTATCTATGGTGCTCACGATGATTCGCTACCCATACCATCGCAGGTCCATAGAATGGAATGCCGGCAAAAAAGAGAAGTATGTTTCTGAGCCAAGAAGGACAATTGAAGGCACGATGAGATGCTAGACGATGGTATCCTATAGTCACACTAATCATCATACAACAATAAACGCCAAGAGTTATTGCCCATTGCCATGGTGTAGCATTGAGCATTAAACTCGTTGAAAGTATAGCCACTACTTGTCCTAAAAGCAACAAGTAGGGAAACACTCGCTTATTGTTAAGCATAATCTATCGCTTCTTACCTATGTTATACTTAGGAACTAGGTTCCATTCTTTTTTATCTTTGTATGAAATAATCTTAACTTGACTCATAGGACAAGTTATCAAATCGGTATCATTTTTGATTTTTACTAAGCCCCATTCTTGTAGGAGCTTGCCTATCGTATTTCTTCTAGCAATATCATTTTCAGTAAAATCTGCTTCTTTACCATCAAGAGCGAACAGCTCTTTAAAATGCGTAATGAAGTATCTACCTTGCTTATGTAGGATATGGCAGGACTGATATAAAGTATTGTCCTTTTTTGACGCCACTCCTATACGAGAAAGAGTCTCTTTAATTTTTAAAAAGTTTTCAGGATCTTCTAACAGGATTTCCAAAGGCGCATAACCTTCATAATCAATGTTAAAGAAATCATCTTGGTCAGTCATTTCAATCTACCTTATTATTATAATCAACTAATAGGTATTTATAACTTACCTCCTTTTGATGTAGAGAGATAGTCTTTGATTTGGACAACATCATCACTAGAAAGTATTCTTAGTGCTTCTTTAGCTTTGTTAAAACTATAACCAAAATATTCTTGCACTGCTTCTAAATTTTCTTCGTCTGACTTGATCCACTTGTTGTATCGTTTACTCTTACGAACAACCGCACATAGAAAATCATACTGCATCTTGTTATCTATGTGCGGACGAGAGTTCATTTCATTTGCAGGAATAGTAGTATCAGCAGAAAATCCTAGCGCACGATTCACAATGAAAGGACTATATTCTTTCTCTGTGGCTTCATCTACGATAAGATTTTCTTTCGTAAAGCTGATACTGTTGGCAAAATCAAACGGACTTATCTTCTTAGTTTTTACTTCAAAAGATTTCTCATCGACTACTTCGACAGGAGGTCCCAATTCTTCAAGAAAACTCATATTTTATTCCCAAACAGTTTTAGTTCTGCTACCTATTCTTATAATAGAAGCTATTTCATCTGGTTTAAACTCTAACATTTGGTTTTCTTCTTCTGTGTGTTCCCATTCCAAATGTTTTTCTGGAGTTATAGACAAATCTTTTACCCAAAAATCATGTGTGTATCCGCATTTAAAAATAACACGAATTTTTATATGTGTTTCATTTCTAGGCCATTTCATTTATTATTCCTCGTAACAGGTTTTGTTTTGCTCAATAATAAATTTAGGGTCAGTTGTATTGCTTATAGGAAAAGTTAATCTGTGTAAGATTCTTTTCTCAAAAACAGCATCTGGTCTCAGTGGTCTACGGTGTAAAGTGAGTAGCTGATCGCTTAGAACGATGTCTCCTACTTCCCATTCATGATGATACATAAATTTTTCTTGAAATAGAAACGCTTTGAGTTCTTCATAGAGTTCTATATCATCGTCATCGCCGTCACTTACCTGCAAGTCGTTATTGGTATAGAAATACAAACCTTTAACACCTGCGATGTTCTCTTGTTCTATCCACATACGATATGAATCTTCTACCTTAGCATGATTCAAATGCCAAGGAGTCTCTGCCCAGTTCGCCATGTTGTATGTGTATGTACAATACTTGCCTTTAATCTTGTTTTTAAGAGCCTCTGGCATAACAGCATACGCTTCTGCTGTATCTAACCAAGAAGTAATAGTACCTTCTACTCCTGCATAGCCTTGAAGAGCAACACCATCTGCTCTATCAGGACCATTTAGATTAGCATGCCAGTCTAACTTGCCTTTAGGAAAGATGCCAGTTGGCTTGTTGTCTTTCTCTTTGGCAGTGACTCGCTGCACCAATACTTCATCTACTTGCCAAGGATCTAATGGCTCTGTTGGAACTCCTTTGAAGTTGCCTTCTACGTCCCAAAAGCATTGTTCCCAATTTGCTATGTGACTCATGCCAGCAATTAATCTGTGCATACCAATAGGATTAGTAGGTGCTTTTTTTATAACAACTACAAGTTCCTTCTTCAACAACTCAAACGTCTCTAAACAATCTTCTTTAGTTAGGTTATCGAAATCTAGTGTGTGGTATATCACTTATTAGTCCTTGAACTGTATGCTTGCCATGATTTCAGTTAAACACGCTGTAAGATTGATTTCCTGATCAGCGACAAATGCTGCTTTATACTGATAGTCAGCAATCAATAGAACCATCTGTGGGACAGTCTTTATCTCAGGCAGCAAAGAATCATAAATGTAACGAAAGATTCCCTGAGGGTCAGTGTCAACATTGTTGGCAACCCACTGTCGCATCTTCTTCCAGTCTTTATCTTTTAGTGAAGAGATAAGGTCTTTAGTATTTATATCAGATATATTACTTAGAATACCTTCATCAATAGTACCAGAAGAACTGTATCGCTGTAGCTCATTGAGAACACGGCGATAGTCAGGGATATACTTCATCAAAAGTTCAGCGAGAACCTTGTCTTTGTATGTCACGCCTTCAGCTTCAAGAACAAACTGCATGCGTTTCATAAATTTGCTTGCAAGCACAGGCTGATCTTTCTTGTCAGTCCTAAACTCAATGACTGTAGTTCGACTGTGAAGAGGATCAATAATCTTTTGCTTGTAGTTACAAGTGAAGATAAATCGGCAGTTCTCAGAGAATGTTTCGATGAATGCTCGAAGTGCTGGCTGTACTGACTCACGATTGAGATAGTCTGCCTCATCGATGATTACAACTTTAGTCTTGTTCTCGAATGAGATAGAACTAGCGAAACTTTTGATTTTTGTTCGGAGGGTATCGATTTGACGACCTTCATCTGAACCATTGATAACGATATAATCGCAGCCTAATTCTTCACACAAGGCTCGTGCGACTGTAGTCTTACCTGTACCAGCAGTGCCACAAAGGAGAAGATTAGGTACTTCTCCTTTCTTTAGAAACTCTTTGAATGTGGCTTTTGTTTTTTCAGGTAGGATACAGTCTTCGATAGTCTGCGGCCTGTATTTCTCGACCCAGAGGAAATGATCTTTCATTATTAACACCATTCATAATATATAATTTAGCCGCCAAACTTTTCTTTGACAGCAGTATCATCACTCAAGTCTAAAACAATATGGCGGCCCCGCTTTGGGGCTACCTCTTCTACTGTCTCAACTGGGTAATGTTCACAACCTTTCGTATAACCTTTGGGAGTGTCGATGATCTTTGCACCACACTCCTCACATACAAATTTATTCACCACTATCTCCAAAAATTTCTACATCTCCTGTCATTACTTTCTTTACGAAACTAATAGCAGGTCCAGGTCGGGAGTAGACATACTCAACTGTGTCATCTCCCTTTGTAAATTCAACTAACCAACCGTTGACTGCTTCTCTGATGTTTACGTTCAATTGAAAGTCATTCATATTACACCTCAGAGGATTGGTGTAATGCCAACCAGTATTTAACATCAGAATTAGTGTTTATCATGTGCATGAATTTCTTTTGAGAAATTATAACACGATAATCTCCAGGAAGAACTTTAAGATTTTCTATTTGCAAGTGTGCTGCAAATGTCTTATCAGTCTCAGTAATTACTTGCTTGAAACTATTGCTCTTGGGAGTTGCAGGATCACCTACAGTGATTGTAGCAGTACTACCATTACCTATCACACTCACCATAGGAGCAGCAGTGATACCTGCTGCTTTCTGAATCATGCTTAGATCATCTGCTGAGAGGTCGAAAGTAAAGAACTCATCTACTTCGATTTGCTTGTCGGGTGCGCCAACAATGATTTCAGGATCAGCGTAGTAATATTCAAACAAACTACGATCCTTAGACACTGTAATAGACTCATCACCGAATGATACTTCTGTATCTTCCATGAGAGTCAGTAAGCCTAGAAGGCTGTTCAAATCGTAAATTGCAAACTCACGATCAAAAGTCTCTGCTACTGTAGCACGAGCAAAAATGTTCTTGCCTGTGCTAATAGTAGAGAGAGTGTTACCTTGGCGGACGAGAATATTTGTATTCACGCCTGCAAAGTTTTTAAGGACAGACAGTGTATCGTTGCTAATTTTCATAATATAATCTCACAAAGTTAATATTGTCCGTACAGTATACGGACATCATAATAAAAAGTCAAGCAAATTCTAAGTATTTTCTACAATATCCATAGTAAGTATGATATCTAAAGATGCACATTTATCTGCAATTTTTTCTTTTTCCCAGAGAAATTGTGCTTGTTCATAGAAGCGACCATACTCTTCAATATTAGGAGCAGTGTGACGCAAAGTCCTTATCAATTCATCATCTGAAAAAAATACTTCAGTAGAGACAGAATATTCTTCTCTCAATTTAGATAGCTCTTCTGTTTGAGCTCCGTTCGTTGGAAAAACTACTTCTGTATTTGGTCGTTTCATTACATACTCTACTACGACAGCCATAATGTTACCCAATAACTCTAGAATCAATTGTCACATTGGTATCAGAAGCAGTTCTATTAACGCCTGTGTTAGACCAAAAACTTTTAAAAGCATCAAAGTATGCATTGACGTTTTCATCAGGACAAGTTTCGATCCATGTTGAAACTAATCCATCAGAAGATTCGCTATCAGACGAAGTGACATTGTATTGTTCTCGTAAAGCGTTTAGTTCAGAAAATCCTGAAACGCCTGACCAAGGCCAGTTAGTGTCTGTGTCTGGACGAGTGATTGTAAATTCTACAGACATTGACATTTTTTGTTCTCCTGAAATGGTTTTGTTTATCTTATTTATAAGAAATGGTAACTGTGTCATCAGAATATTTTCGATCATGCTCATACAGTGCTAAGAAACCGTAGTGAATAATCTTCACAATATCCTTTCGCCATTCGTCTGGCGTTTCACCTTTCTTACCGTATCGACCATTATACTTGTCGATGTTGCCGTGAAAGAACCCATCACCGTGTCCTCTATCGACAATGATCTCAGCGGACTGAAGTCCGCCTTGACCGTAGTGGGCATTGTAAGTAGAGTCGATGTACTTCTTAAACTCCTCAATCAACTCGTCCTCACGGAACTTGTATACTTTCTTTCCCATTAAAATGATACCTCTGATTCACTGTTAGCCATTTCTTGTTGCCAAGTAGGCTGCTCTTCATTTGAAGGGTCAACCTTGCTGTACAAGTCGATGAATGCTTGCTTTGTATCCTCGTCAAAGCGATTGGTACAAAGCGTGATTGCTTTTACCTTGTCGTTGAAGACGGCAAAAGCATTTACAATATGCTCCAGCCTGCGAGTGCTAACCAACTCATCGATAGCACCTTCCATAAAGGTCTTACGGATAACGTCCGACCATGTAACGAGGTGTGTAGCGAAGTCTTCATCGACACAGCCTGCTCGTTCCATTTTATTGAGAATAATCTTTTTCTCAACGGACATTGTAGGATACTCCTGCTCAACGGTGATGGCAAATCTCTCCAAGAAAGCCTCGTCAAGTAACTGGGCGCTAATAAACTTACCATCATCAGAGCCACGACCTTTTGTATTAGCCGTAGCGATAATTGTAAACCCGTTAGCAGGAGTAATGGTTTCGCCGTTTTTCTTGTTGAAGTAGGACTTACCTTCGAGGACAGCTTGGAGACACATTAGCTTATTCGATCCACGATCTACTTCATCAAGAATGAGAACAGCGCCCCGCTTCATAGCGGTGAGGACGGGCCCTTCTCTGTAAACGACATTACCATCAACTAGTGTATTGCCACCGATTAGATCATCCTCATCGGTCTCAATACTAATATTAACACGAATAGCCTCACGCTTTAAATTCGCACAAATTTGTTCTACCATTGTAGTCTTGCCGTTACCAGAAAGACCACTAATGAATACTGGATAAAACATTTGGCTTTCAAGGACTTTTTTGAGATCCTTGTAGAAGCCAAACGGTACAAAGGTTGAGTCCTTCGCAGGAATTAGATTCTCGATTTCCACATTAAGTTTCGCTTGATTGAATACCTTTGCTGCAGGTGTAGTATTATCGACTACAACTTTAGGCACAGGCTGTGATGCTTGTACACCAGCAAACATCTGGGTTAGATTGTAGAGGCCACGACCAGTTTTCAAGGAAGGGTCGTTGAGTAGCCAGTGTGGGTATTTAACATCTGCTTCCTTGTGGGCAGCAATGATGTCCTTGCGCTTAAAGATACCTGTTCCGGTATCCTTAGCCTTAAGTACTGATAGTAGTGTTTCACGGTTAGTGTTATTCATAATATAGACCCTCACAGTCATAGTTAAAAATAGTTTGTTTTTTCATTCTATGCTTACATTATAGCACCTATTGGGCATATTGTCAAGCACTTATTTCTCTCTTATAAATCAACAACTTAGGCGATCTGAGATGAGAATTTCTGTACAAATAGTCGATTTTGAGCCTTGTTTCCGGCAAATTTCTTGAATCCTCGAAGTAAATCACCTCTAGTTTTAGACTTTACTTCCAGCTCGGCATCGACTGATAAGTCTGAACCATTGATAACGTAACGTACATCGAATCCAACGGTGTCTTTAACCTCTAGCAGACCAGTAGAACGATTTGACATAATCTGATCCCATTCGGTGTAGTGATCGCCGTTATGATTGATAGTAAACAAACTCTTACACTCTTCAAGGTTTCGCTTGTTCCACTTTGCAATCAAGTGATAGTTTATTACCTTAGAGCCTGTAACCTCTTTATAGAGATCAATAAGAGTAGCAGTTAGTATAGCGTTTGGATGCGCCCAACCTGTTTTGTACATAGGAGTTACGGTGCTTCCGTACTTTAGTACTACTGGTGATCGACTGCCCCAGTTTGAACTCTGTCGAAGAGCTTCAGTACCCTCGACACTTTTCCAATATGTGGCATAGTCAGTCGCCTCGCCATCAGTAAGAATGATAGTGTTAAGAACCTCAATACGATTTGCTTTACGAAATTGTTTTGCAATCTCAAGACCTACAACTAATGTTGCGTTTAGAGGGGTAGAGCCCAGATTAAAACCTTGATGATCGACACGGATATCTGTTCTATAGTTTGTTGGAGTGCGGAAACTATCACGCCACAATAGTAAACATTTGTATGCCATTTCAGTTTGTTGCTTAGTAAAACTAGATGACAGCAAATGAGTAAGAGTCAGGTCTTCTAAGAAGTAGTCCTTGTCTTTAGCGCCAACTGGCGGAGTATGATCGTATCCATTTATAGAAGTAAAGCCGTACACTTCGAAAGGAATGTTGACTTTACGAGAGAACATTGACAGCCTAATTAACTGCTCGATAGTACCTCGCATATTAGGATACATAGAACCTGACATGTCGAGGTACATAATCATACCATGATTCTTGCCCTCAGGTATAGTAGTGATTTGCTTGAACAGATTGTCGGAAGTCTTGTAAGACCACAAGCGCTTGTCATCGAGGTCGCCAGTCTTAGATGTTTTAGCTTTGATATAGAGAGACGCTTTGCGCTTCATCTCAAAGTTAGCAACCATTTGACTAACAGACTTTGAATTCTTAGCAATAAACTCCTTGTAATTTCTTTCAGCTACAGTTTCGATGTTTTGATCTGACCAGCTAGAAAAATTCTCATACTTGTAAATAGAAGCAGCAGTTTTAATGTAGCGTGAAGGATCTATTTTAGTAGGTATAGTAACATACACAGATTCTCTCTTAGGCTCATTGTCTACTAGAAGCTGTTCGTTTTCTCGGAACTCTGCATCTGTGATTGAACCAACACCGCCAGCATCTACAAACTTTTTGACAGATACAGGAGTCTCGTCTTCCTCGTCCTCACTGAATAACTGATCGAATTCATCAGGCTCGGTACCACCAGAGAAGCCTGATTCTAATTCACCTTCTTCATCAGTCTCTTCGGTTGACTCAACAGGAGCCTCACCAAAAGATTCTTCGTCATCGTCAGGACTATCACCAAAAGATTCTTCGTCATCAGCAGGGCTATCACCAAAAGATTGATCCTCGAATTGCTCTATGAGATCCTCTATGTTTTGTTCTGCTTCTTCCTTTGCCTTGCCGTGAATTTCACGAGCCAGAGCTTCGACATCTTCCCAAGTCTCGGTAGTAGCACAACGATCTACAAATGATTGCTCATCGCCACTGAACTGTACATTGAGAAACGCACCGACCTTGTAATGAAGGTTGATACGGTCGATAAGAGGAAGAGTATTGACATCTATATCCTTGACACCAAAGAAGTCACGCTCGAACAATTCACGATAGCCTGCGTAAAATGATTTTACAAGACCAGGATAGCGTGACTTGATGTTGCGCTCGATACGTGCGTCCTCAATGACATTGAGAAAGCCTTTGAGTGTAGCGTCCTCACATATTGCATCATGCCAGCCTTCGGCAGGAGTATCCCATGCGTGACCAACTTCGTGACCGATAAGCAGGTCTTGAAGTGAGTTAGACATATCTTTCCAGTTAGGAATGTAAAGAGTGCGGGTAGTAGGATTGAAAGCAGCCGTAGGAATATTTTTCTGTTCTACAGATATATTCTCGGTAGCAAGTAACTTGGCTAGAATTGACTTTGTTTCGATTTTCATATGACGGTCCTCACAACCTTTTCTCATTTTGTCCTACTATTATAGCACCTGGTTGTGAGGATGTCAAGCATTTATTTCTCTAAGAAAATCAATGACTTAGGCTTTCTTGGCCCTCTTTCGAGGGTTTTTTGGGGTTGTTTCGGCAGTTTTTTCGGCTTCCAGCAACTCGTTTCGCTTCTGGAGTCTCTCGGTGACTTCATCTGGAGATAACCAATAGTCTTTACCTTCTAGTATACTATCAATTTCTTCCTGTGTAAAGAAGTCTCTGTAAATACTTTCCATGAGACCACGGGCCCACTTGTCATTGTGATGGACTTGTGCCATCATCTCATTGCCCTTGCCGATAGTACCGCCAGAGAAATTGTGGAACATAAAGATACTGTGATCTGAAATCTCACAAACATCTGCCATCAGGAACAAGAAAGTCGCTGCCGACATGCAAGCGCCTTCAACTGAGGCAACAACCGTTGCTCGTGATTCTGAAATTGCTCGCATCAACTGAACCGCTGTTAGTGCTTGACCGCCATAGCAGTTAATGTGTAAATAAACTACGTCTTGCTCACCAGATGATCGAAGAAGTTGATTCCACTCTGCATAATCTTCTGGACTGCCAATTGTGCTGTTCAAATAGAAGTCTAGTATCTGTCCTGTTGGACGATTAAATACTCCTCGTACTACTGGAGCTACTTCGAAGTCTCCACGATCTTTTGCCATTCTACCCATACTAAACTCCATTTATATATTATCGTAATAACGTGTCACTGCTTTTATTTTTTCTACTTGTTTATCTATAATGGCTGTACGATTAGGCCAGTGTATGTAATCCTTCTCAGGATTCTTTTGAAGATTATACAGTAAAGGTAAGATAAGATCCTCTACTTGCTTCAACTTAGATGCAACATCTTGCTGCACTAATTCTCGATGCTCATTTATCATGCCATCATTGTTTGTAGTTCTGACTAAGCCTTCAAGTCTTTCTAGTTTGTCTAGAATAGCTTGTAGCTGCTCGTCATCTACTTGTGCTACTACTGGCTGTGTTGGTTCACTCGGCGTTGAAGGTATATCATCTACCGCAGTGAAACCAAAATCCCAATCGTCTGACATTCTACGCTACCTTTCTCTTATTATAGTGTTTTAATACCTTTTTGTCAAGAGCTTTTAACGCTCTTTGAATCTTTAGACTAGACGCTCGCATAGTAAAGTTTTGACCTACCATATGATCATATTCGTGTAGTACTACTCTTGCGTACACGCCCCCAAATTCTTCAATTACTTCTTTGCCATTCTCATCTTGATACTTTAGAGTACACACGCTTGGGCGAGTTAGGTTCAGCCAAAGACCAGGATACGATAGGCATCCTTCTCTCATAGTAACACCTGTTTTTGAAACTGTCAATAGTTCAGGATTAAAAAATGTTTTCTCTTCTAAGCCCGATCCGCCAATTACAAATACCCGCATGTCTAGGCCTATCTGATTTGCAGATAGTCCAACGCCGCCGAACTGTTTCATGCCTAAGATAAGTCTCTTGCTGATTTCTTTAGAATCATCTTTTTCAAAGTCAAAAAGTTCTGGTGTTCTTTTTAAAAGAGGATCATTGAATGATATTAGTTTTTCCATTATTTAACCGCCATAACTGAGTAGTTGTTCTTCTTTTCAAAGCGTATTACACTTCTAAACTTGTCGAAGAGTTGATCTCCTTTGTGAGAGATTACAAAAACATTTGTCTCTTCACCAATAGTATTTAGAAGTTGCATTACATAGTCTGTTCCATTTACATCTAGTGAGCTATCAAACACCTCATCTAGCAAAAGTAGATTAGTGCTTGCACTGTTCTTCATCTTAGCAATCGTTCGCCATGTGAATACAAGTGCTAAGTCAATTCGCTGCTTCTCGCCTTCACTAAACGAGGCGTAACTAAACTTGTCTCTGTGACGAGACTTGATTGTTTCCTTGAATGTTTCATCAAGGTCAAACTGAACAAAGAAGTCCATTGCCTTTAGATACTTGTTTACTAATTTATTTATTACAGGTAAATACTGACGAATAATTTTAGTTTTGATACCAGAATCTTTTAACAACGACTCGGCAATACTATTGTATTCTTGCTGCTCGCTGTAGTCAGTTTTCTGTTCTGTTTTACCCATCAACTCCTTTGCTATGTCTTTTAGCTTTGCTGTCTCTTTCTCGATGTCGCCTACTTTGTTTTCAGCGTCAGTCTTTTCTACAACAAGCCTTTGCAGAAGAGTTTGGCTAGACATAATACTATTGTTAGTATCTATAATCTTCTCTTGTATGCCAAGAAACTCTTCGTAAGTTTTGTCTAGTTCTTCCCACTGTTCAGCAAGTTTAGTGTTGCCTTCTTCGAGTTCGTTTATCTTGTACTCTTTCTCAGAAGTAATCGTTTCTTTGAACTCGTGTGGTATGCCTTGCTTACATGTAGGACAGTCATCGTGATTGTGATAGAAATCTAGTTCCTTTTTCTGCTCACGAATCTTTCTAGCAAATTCTGTTTTGAATGCCTCTAGTTTCTTTCGCTTGCCTTCTATATCACCAAAACTTTCTTTTACTTGCGTGTCTAGTGTTACTTGCTTTTGTAAAGTGTCTAAGGTCGTTTGAAGGTCTACAATCTCTGCTTCAATCTTTGTGACTCGTTCCTTCTTGTCACTCTCAAGCGTCTCGATGTATTGCTTCTGTACTTTCGCCTTCTCTTTAGTGACAGTGATCTCGCCTTCGATGAATCTTAGCTTCTCTTTCAAGTCATTGACTTTGCCTTTCAACACTTCTTTCATCGTAGTGAAGATTCGAATGTCCAAAATATCTTCGATGATTTCTCTACGAATATTAGGAGTCAACTGCATGAACGGTGTGAATGAGGCACTGCCAAGTATTACAATCTGTGTGAATGACTTGTAGTTTAGCTTGAGAATATTTTCTTCTAGATGCTTTTGATAGTCACGAACACTAGCGTTCTGATCTACCATCTCGCCATCGATCTCAATCTCAAACACACCTGGATTGCTGCCTCTGCGAATCAAATATGACTTTGAACCAATAGTAAACTCAACTTCAACTAACATTGCTTTTCTGTTGATGCTGTTTACTAACTGCGGCTTAGATATGTTTCTGAAAGGCTTGTTGAATAGAGCAAAAGTAATAGCGTCCAGTAGAGTAGATTTACCAGAGCCATTGTCACCCAGAATCAAAGTGCTGCTACTTTTGTCTAATAAAACTTCTGTCCAGGCATTGCCCGTAGAGAGGAAGTTCTTCCATCTAATCTTGCTAAATTTTATCATAATCGTTCAAAAACTTTTAATGGTGTAAGAGAAATCATGTTATGCTGCGTCTTGCGCTTCCACATAAAGCGATTGTAATAAGGACTTCAATCGTTCTTTATCGACATTGACTTCGATGCCATCTACATAATCTTTCAGTAGTGACATAGTATCTTCTAAGTCTACGTCCTCTCCGATTGCTTCGTCTTCAAATTCAGATAAGTCTTCAATGATTTTAAGTTCAATGAGGTCGCATTGATATAGATTATCTATAAGCGCATCGAACTTAGCAAAATCTGTTTTCTTTACTACGATTACTTTTACGCAACAGCCTCTAACTGCGTCAAAATCGTAAACAAAATCACCAGTAAAAAGTCCAGTGTCGGTGTCATCATAATAAATCTTGTGAAAGAGCTTGTTTGGATTGTTGACATAATCCAATTTTTTTTCTGTTGTGTCATAGATTGCAAAGCCTCGTGGATCGTCATAGTCTGACCAGGTTATCTCGTAAGGATTACCCATGTATGTAATATTACCTTTAGTATGCCTGTGATGAAAGTGACCGCTAATAACCATAGGCAAATGCTTAAACATGCCAGGATCCATACCATGAGGATTAGGGGATCCACGATACATGTCATAGCCAGAGAACTCAAAGTGTCCCAAGCATATATCAGCTTTTGATTTAGAGATGATTTCAAATGACTCTTCATAGTTTTCATTACATATCCAAGGCACAAATAATACTGTGCTGTCACCCATCTTGATTTCAGTAACCTTCTGATATAGAGCAATGTTGTTATAGTCTCTCAACAAAAGATCAGGAGAGTTTACATCGTTAGTGTTTTTGAAATAGGTATCGTGATTGCCTGGAATCATATGTAAATCGATTCCACGCCTTTCTAACTCGTCAAAGAAATATTCCTTACAACTCTTTAGAGTATTAAAGTTGATATACTTTCTTCGGTCGAATGTATCTCCCAAATCAAATACAGTTTTGATACCTTGACGATCTAGTTCTGGAAAGAATACTTCCTCATAGAACTTGCGAAAGTGATTGTCAAAGGCTAGTGAGTCGCTTCTTGCACCAAAATGCAAGTCTGTTACCATTGCAAATTTCAAAGTTATGCCTCGTAAATAGCTGAGTTAGCACCGTGTTCTGCTACTTCTACTTTCACACACCAACAACGATCATCTGTTATCTTTCTTACTAAAGCATCAGCAAATGTCCAAGCATGTTCTGCAAACTTTTCTGCACCTACACCATCAAATACACGAACTTCTGCAAGACCTTGAGACTCTAATGCAATCATAGTATTTAAGTGAGGATCTTTTCTATCTACTACAACTTTGTGGTCAAAACTATCTTCTAGCCATGCCTTCAGTTCTTTGAGGCCGCCGAAGTCTACTACCCAATTCTTATTGTCTAGTTCTTTACACGCAAAAGTAAACGTAAATGCTAGACTATAGCCATGCAGTAGGTGACAATGTGAATGGTCTGCATTAGGCTGACGAAAGACTGCTGATAGTCCGATGTTGTGACCGTAATGTTTTGTGCTGTAATGCATTATTTAATTCCCTCAAACCAAACTTTCAAACATTCATTATCAATACTTATACTTTCTTTTTCATCTGTTGTAAGTGCTTTACAAACCATATCTACACTTTCTTCAAAAGAATCATAAAGATATTTAGCATCGTAGAGTTCTGGATAAACTAGACGATTAGGAACAACTGGTATTGACTGTAAGTAAGATGCTTCTGCGATGCCGAAGCCAAAGTTTTCTTGTAAAGCATAGCTGACTGTACACTTTGATCTTCCTAATAGTTCATAGTAAGCGTCTTTGCTCAGATTTTCTTCTTGTGTCTTGATAAACTTAGCATCAATGCCTCTTTCTTTAACTTTCTTTTCAAGTTCATCAAAGAGCCAAGGTTGCTTTTCATCACATACTCTGCCGTTGAACACAACAATATTTTCTTTCTGAAGACCTTTAAACTTATCAAGACCAGAGAAATCGACAGGGAGACCAGAGACAATTAGCTTGTTAGGGTCAACAATACGCTTTTTGATAATGTCGTTACGAATAAAATTGCTCGCACAGAATACTTTGTCGCTAATATCGAACACGATATCTTCAAAGTTCTTTGCCCATCGTTCCATGTCACGAACAAAGTCTGTGTCTGTGAAACTACCGGCGTGAATGATACCTGTTATGCTAGTTTTCTTCTTATGAAAATAGTTCATGTAGGCAATAGACTCAATGCCTGGAAACCAAATGTCACTAAAAAAGAATACATCGCCGTCATCAATCTGATTCTGTTCATACAGTGCTGCTATAGTAGCTATCTGCATAGACTTGAATCTAGTAGTAAACGCAGCATTCAAAAACATACCTTCTGGGAGGTCAGCACTTTTTTCAATGGGAAGTATTTTTAGATACTCTATGCCGTTATCTTCCAAGTAGTTTGTAATGTCTCTGTCCATATGAACAGTATAACGACCTTCGATATGCTCTAGAGGAACATAAATCAACTTACTCATTCTACTCTCCCGTAGTCGTCTTGCAGCCTAACAATATCATCTTCTCCAAGATAACTACCTGTTTGTATTTCTATGATTACTAAGTTCTCATCACCGTCGTTGATGAGGCGATGAGGTTCTAACTTTTGAATCATGACATAAAAACCAGTCTTTATACTTGTCGAAAGATCACCTACTACTATCTTGCCTTTTCCTGCAGTAACTACCCAATGTTCGTTTCGATGGTGATGATATTGTAATGACAATCTTTGTCCTGGTTCAACTACAATCCGCTTGACTTGAAATCCATCGCCGTGATTTATAGACGTATAATTTCCCCAAGGTCTGTCAACTCTTTGATTACGCATTAGTTACTATTGCTCCGTTCTCATCATCCTCAAAGACTTCTACTTGAACTATTCTTCCTGGATATTCTCTCTCAATATACCCAAGCACTTCTTCTGCCATCATCTCACATGACTTATAGTCTGCTTGCATTGCACCAGTTTCAAACAAAGCCTCAAGTTCACGCTTGAACAAAATGAATTCTACATCTCGGTCATTGTGATTAACTTCAAGTGTCACATAAAAATGAAAAATATGACGATGAGGATATTGAAGAAACTCAACACCCTTAAGGTCTTTTGCTGCTGGATATCTGTGTATGCCTTCTTTCTGAAAGCTAACACGAATGTGTCTACTAGTTACTGGCATAGAACCACTCCGGTGTTTGTCGTTTAGTCCACTTAGCAAAGTCTTTCTTGTACATACGATAGTAGTTACGATAAGCCTCAACTACATTAGATAGTTTGGCATCGTCTGGCATTGCTTGTGGGATTACAGTGAGTTCACCTTCTGGAATATTCACTGGTACATTACATAGTATACTTTCTAATTTACTCTGTGTCAAGTGAATTTTACCATAGCGGTGAGTGTACTCGTGACACAAAGCAATCCATAGCTTGTACATGTATTCATAGTTTGCTCTAGTCGCCCTTGTCCATATACCGGAAGGGTGATTGATGTGTGATGCTTTGTAGACATCATTCTCAAGGACAGTATCGGCTAAACGCCACCGCTTGATGTTGCGGTTGTTAGCAGTTTTGTCCTGATACATTGTGCCGTCTAGCACACGATGAGCAGTGGACATGAGTTGAGCATACTCAATAATCATTTTTACCACATGCTTATCGCAATGCATTTGTGCCGAAACAACAGGGTCTTTATCTAGAGCAAATATGTTCATAACGAATGTTCCTTTAGTTTACCGTACCATGATAACATAGGAACTAGTGGGTGTCAAGACATAATGTTCTTAAATGTAGTCTCGAATTCTTCGTTGATGGTAGTCTCTTCGGCAAAATTTTGCTTGTGATATACCCTAGCCATCTTTCGAATGACTCGTTTGTCTAGAAATTCTTCTTCATGGAGCTTATTCACAATCTCTTTAATGAGATCACGTTCTGCGTCCATGCGTGTCATTGAGTTAGACATTTCAACGATAGCGTTTCTTACTTTTTGTGCGTCCATAATATATTTCCTATAATAAATCAAACATCAAATGTATTCTATCAAAATTAAGATTAGAATTTAGTGCAGTGTGCCTTTTTGTTGTATTAACTAAATACGCATTGCCATCTGCTGGCATATGAATTACTTCGTCATCTACAATCATTAAACAATTTTTATTCGTTATGATTGGTATGTGTATCCTTTTTTCTAAGTCTACATGCAAAGACATACATTGCCTACCAGAAAGTTTCATTAGTCTCATCCTGCCGAAATTATAATATGTACTTATGTTATTATGTACTTTTTCTATGTAGGATCCTTTCAACATTTCATTCAATACAACATATTCCTTAGTGTTCAGAAATTGACCGCCACCAGCAGCAGAGCCTATACCATCATCCCAAAGAGATTCTTTGTCTGATTCTTCTCTGTGTTTAAGACTAATCTGACCACTAGCGCCATGCTTTTCAAACAATTCAAGAGACTCTGATGCCAACCTATCTATATCAAAATTGTAGTTTAGTTTAGAATAGTTACTCACCAAAAAGACCTTCTAATGAATTAGGAGCGACATCACTAATAGGCATTGATTTCATTTTCTTACCAAGAGCTGGATTGTTGTACCAATAATCAAAACTTTCACGATCTTTTACTGTATAAAGTCCGTTGTATTGATTAAATAATTTGATAGAAGAGGCATACTCTAACAGTTGATCTTTGTCATTCACCATGTTATTTAATTGAATCATAAAATTTCTAATACTTGCAGCAGCGAATGTTGCCCTTACCTCTGCCCATTTTTGAGTATTGCCGTATTTTTCTGACCAAATACTCGCAGGATTATTCATTACCTCATGAAAAGTCATCAAATCTATTTCTAAATTATGTAAAGAATCTATGTCTTCATACACTGCTAAATAGTCGGCACCAGGATCTGCTTGCTTAGGAGTATATCCGTCTAAACAATCATCAGCAGCTCTATCTCTACCAAACTTTACAGTAGATCCTGGACCGTGTGTCCTTTTACCTGTCTTTTTACAAACATCTCCGAGCATGTAATAGAGGCCAGTCTCTACTCCTCTAGAATGTGTAGTGCTATCGTATGATAAGTGTACATTTTTATACAACCCATTCTGCTTAAAAATTAAATACGGCAACATTCTTCGCAAAGATCCTACACCAAGAATATGAAGATTCATTTGCCCGTCTTCATCACGAATAGGAACTTCGCTTGCAATATAAGCACGCTGAACATCTTCTAAATTACCTGTACCAAGCGCAGCAGCTCCCATAGCAATGCCGCCTAAGAGATGATGTTGATCTTTAGGAACAGTTTTTAGAATAATGTCTGCCCACTCTAGATAAGTATCTACATCATTTCCTTGCATAATAACAAAAGGCTTACACTTACTATCAGTTCTAGTAAAAACTTCTAGTTGATTTTTTACATTCTCTCCAGTTTGTTTTGCGTATTTGTGAAAATTAACACGGTCAAACTTTCGACCAGTAGTATCATTTCTCTCTGACCTCCCAGTGTCAGTGATTACTGGAATCTCATCAAAGCACATGCCTACATCTGCCCACTTAGCTTGATTCTCATACACTTGTTGCTTGAGTTCAGGAGTAACTGCTTTACCTACAGTGATAACTTGTAAGCCACCTGAGTCAGCATGTATCTTATGTATATGGCTCGCATACTTTTGAAATTTTTCTCCATAACTATGTTCACAAAATGCATTATATAGCATAGAAAAAGTGTGTCCAGTTTCTTCTTTTCTGAACATCTTCTCAAACATATTGTTTATCTTTGAAACTGTTTCAGGGTTACTAATAGTTTCTTCGTTGGCTAAACGAATAAAAGAAGTACCTGATACTACATACTCTAGACTCATGATTTTAACATATCCATAATAAGTTTTGCTTCAGCAATTGCGTCATGCAAAGCATTGTGATTGATACCGGTTTTTTCTAACTTACGACCAAGAACAGAAGTCAATGTTCTCATATCGTATATGTCCCAAAACTTCCAAGGTAACTTTCCTGTCTGCCATCCTAAAGCATATAAAGAAGATTCTAGAATAGTAACATCGAAACTTGAACCGTTGCCCCAAATAGGAATAGACTTGTCACCATAGAAAGTAACAAACTTATCTATAGCTTCGTCTAGTGGCACTGGATCTTTTTTCCACGAATCAATAGCTTCTTTGGGTTGGGTTGCCCACCAAGCAACAGTTTCTTTATCTATGTGAAGCCCTGCCTCTTTACATGTAAGAGGATCAACATTGATAAAAAATTCTTCTAGAATTCCATCTTGTAGATTAAAAGCTACTGCACCAATAGAAGTGATACAAGAGTTAGGGCGGACACTAAGTGTCTCTAAGTCTACAACTATTTGTCTATCAGAAGGCTTTATCCGCATAGCTGTTCCTGTATTTGAATGTTGTGCATAAACTCGTTACGCATAGCAGGATCAGTCTTCAATCGTCCCTTAAGGACAGTAGTTTGAGTTGAACTGTTTGAAGAACGAATGCCACGATTCTCACAACAACCATGTCGAGCACGAATGTATACGCCAACCGCATCTGATTCTGTAAGATTGACTATCTCCTCTGCAATCATTTCAGTGAGTTCTTCTTGTAAGTGTCCTCGTTGCGCTAAGTGTTGCGCTATGCGAGTGTACTTAGACAATCCGATAACATTCTTACCTGGTAGACAAGCAATATAGCAGATACCAGACACAGGCTGATGATGATGTGAACACATGCTGCGAATGTCAGACCTAACAATAATAAGTTGATCGTATTTGCCATCGTTAGGAAATGAAGTTACTTTAGGTGATGGCTCATAACGACCTGCCATTATTTCATTCACATACATCTTAGCTAAACGTCTAGCAGTATCTTGACTGTTAGGATCGTTTTCGGTGTCAATAATAAGACTACTAAGCACCCCTTCAAACTTTTGAGTAAGTTCTTCTATGAGTTTAGGCTTCTCCTCTGGATATATAAACTGTGATATATTGTCAGACGCAAAGAAGCGTTTGCCTGCGTTTTTTAGTCTTGCTTTAATTACTTCACTTGTCATTTTTTAATATACCTTTATCCCAATTGCGGGCTGCGGACTCAACGTAATGTATGCTTTTGTTTGGAAACTCTGTTGTTGCAACTTTTTTTTCATTTTCATAAAAATCAACAACATACATTGTATCTGGACCATCGTTGCCATTGCCAAAAAATGGAACTTGTCTTATAACGCTACTCTTTCTCATCTCTATCATTCTGCCTCCCATGGAAAGACTACCCATTCATCAACATTATATAACGCTTGACCTATAATGTCAATACCCATGTCGTTTCTTTTATTTAGCAATACTGCTCGCTTGGCTTCTGGTGCTAGATTGGCAACATCTTCCATCGTGATACCACTATCACAGATATCGTCAATAAACAACGTAGTGCTAAGATTATTTTCAATGATAGACTCAGCGTCTTGGATCAATCCGTCTCGTGTTTGCCAAGTGACAGGCTCAAACGGAACATTAAGCATGTGAGAAACAATAACACCTGGAATCAAGCCGCCTCGTGTTATCCCTACGACCTTAGTAATACCCAAATGTTTAGCATCGTTCGCAATATCTAAACAAAGCGCATCAATGTCCATCCAATCTACATAAAGTTTGTGATCTCTAAAGTCCATATTAAGTTCCTATTTGATTACCGTAAACGTAACAATGATTTCGAGTAGCTACTCTGTACCCTCTTTGCATAGCTTGATTACAAATTTCTGCAACTTCACCTTGCTCTTCTTTTGTTGCACCGGCTGGCATGATCCAGATGATTGGCTTATCAATCTCTGCGTTCTTAGCGTAAGTTTCTATCTCTTTCGCATACTGATCTATCTCTTGCCAACTTTCTTCTGTACCGTTACAAACAAATTTGATTATGCTAGTACTCTTTGTACTCTCAGCATATGACATGAAGTTATCTACCATGACTTGATTCTGTTCACCTGCTGTATGCCAAGTTTTAGGACTAATTGACCAGTGCCAACGTATGCCCATTTCAGCTAAGTAAATGTTTATGAAGTCTTGTAAATCTTTGTTTAGTTTTTTAGTGCCGTTTGTTTCAACGGTGATAATCTTAGGAACATTGCCACGAATAAGAAACTCATTGACAATCGCTTTCATTTGTTTTTGTTGGAGCATTGGTTCGCCGCCAGTGAAGGCAAGCATATTGTCTTGTTTTGAAATAGGGTGTGTAAATTTACCATGAGGTAGAAGTGATTCGAGTTTATCACAAGCTCCTTCTACGTCAACGTCTGTTGCTAGATGCTTGTACTTCATTGACCATGTATATGATGAGTCGCAGCCTTTGTCCCACACAGGGAGATCCTCTACACGATCTACTGCAATCAAGTCGTAGTCTTTGTAAGGGAGTTCCCATGTGTCAGGTTTTGTTGGATGTGTTTGACCGAAGCCGTTGCACTCTAAGTTACAGCCGAAGAATCTAAGCCATACTGTTGGAGTGCCGGCTAGTTCTGCTTCGCCTTGAAACGACCAGAACATTTCGGAAAAACGAATTTTCATAATAGAAGTCTCTCAATGTTTTAACCAGTATAGTACTATTTAGGTCAAATGTCAAGCACTGATTCTTCTTTTTCATCAAAATATTTCGGGCGTCTTTTCGGCTGTGCTGTTTCAGAGACTTTACTAATTTCTTTTTTATCTTTAGCGTTGATATCTATCTGATCTTGTACCCACTTCAAATATTCATAGTTTCCGGAGTCACCCTCAATCTCGTCAAGTAGCTGCTGAAGATCAATGCTGGCAAGATAGTTTAGTTTAGTCTCAGTCTGCCTAGCTTCTTTCTTGATTCGGCGAATAAAACTATAGTATGTGATCTGTGTGAAGTATGCAAACGGATTGTTTGACTTCTCTGGATTAAATCTGTCAGCATATCTTAGGCAGTTTTCTATACCGTCAAGAATCATCTCGTCTCGAAACGTATAGTTTACGAAATTAGATTTGTATGCTAGATGATTTGATATCTTAACGAAACACTCGCCAAGATAGTGCGGACACTGAGGAGTAGGATTGCCACTTTCAACAGCTTGGTTCCATTCCTGTTTCCATTTCTTCATTTCTTCGAAGAACTTTTTGTTGTCCACATAATGTGCATTTTTTTCTTTAGACATGTGTTACTCCAATTAAAATCATAATATAATAATACTAAAAAAAGATTCATTTGTCAAGTAAATAAAGTGTAATAAATGCTTGACAAGGATTTACTGTGTTGTTATAATTGCTTTGTTAGAAAGAAAGGGAAGTACTAATGTATTATTTTGTTATTGCCAAGCAATAGTTCTAATTGTTCTTGCATGTAATCAAGTTCATCAGAATCAAGGTCTTCTAATTCTTTAAGTTCAGCATCGTCTTTCAAGAAATTACCTTCAAAAGCAACAGGCTTACCGTAAACATTCTCTACCATTTCTTCGTAAGAAGAGTGAAGTCTAACGCTTAAACTATTCAAGCATACTACATTAAACATATCAATCACAACTTCTCTGTCGTCTGTCATAACTAAGAAAGGACGAAGTACCATATGTTCACCAATAATCTTTCCATTGTCATCATTGACAGGCTTAGCAGTAACTTCCAATGGAAATTTAAGAACAATACCTTCGGCAGTATATTCTAGATCGCCTACTAAACTCATTCGATTAGAAAGCTGTACGATGTAATAGTTAGTTTCCACTAATAGGTACCTTTACCATTTTGTATTCAAACCCTTCTTCATTATATATCTTAACTCGTTCGACCATGTGGCCAAGTGTGTAGTTCTTTTTAGATTTCCAAGATAGGTCATCACCAATATCAAAAAGTTCACAAGAAGTCTTGTTGTCGCCTTTTCTCAATCCTCTACCAATACTCTGTAGGTTTCTGATTCTACTCTTACTCGGTGAAGCAAAAACAATATTGTGTAAGTTACGAATATTTATGCCTGTTGAAAACGTACCATATGAAGCGATAATAATAGCATCATCTACTGTCTCAGTCAATGCTCGTATCTTCTCTCGCTGTTCAGTGTCAGTGCCGCCATGGACAAAGAATACCTTTCTATCGCCTTCTACTTTTTGAGAGATTAAATCATACAAAACTTTACCGTGCTTCTCTACGAACTGAAACAGTACTAGCGTATTGCCTTTTTGAGATACACACAGATTACGAATAAAGTTATTGCGTTTAGGATGAGTGACAATCCAGTCCATCTCTTCTTGATAAGTCATCTTCTTGACTAACTTCTTTTCTTCATCAGAATATCCCAGCAACAAACAAGTGATAGCAAGATCAGCCACGCTCTTTTGTTCCATGAGCTTCTTTGTAGTGATTACTTTTTTGACAGTGCCAAAGATACCTTCTAGTACTAGCTTATGGGTTTTTGTACCGTCAAGAGTACCAGTGGTTCCTATGCGATATGGCGCAGTAGAACATTTATCAAGTATAGTAGTAAGAGATTTTGCTTTGAAGTTGTGCGCTTCGTCTCCGTACACAACATCAAATTGTTCAAACCACTGCTTAGGAAACTTGTAGATTGATTGCCAGGTAGATATTGTTACAGGAAATTCTGCTGTTTTTTCTTTTCCGCCGTAAATTCTGTGACAGTTTTCTGAGACTTGCCAGTCGTCTGCGGTTGAATAGTCTCCGAAGTCTCCAAACATTTGTTCAACGAGGGACGTGGTTGGCACAATGAGAAGCTGTTTGCGACCCAAATGTTGGTGATAACGAACAAGGTTATAGATAATAAGAGACTTGCCAGATGCAGTAGGCGAAAGTAAGAGCGCTCTACCCTTGTTGATAGAGTGTCTGACAGCCTCGATTTGATAGTCTCTGATTTCAATGTCTTTACCACCGCTTTGTAAATTAAGTTTCTTTGCTAAATTTTCTACATATTGTGAAGATACCGGTTCGCCTACATCTTTTATATCAACTTCTATTTTATATTCTAGCGTCTCTGCAAACTCTTGTAAGTATGGCAGTAGACCTACGTACAATTCTTGTCTGTACATGTTGAACAAACGAGCTTTTCCATCCCACATGCGGCTCTTGTAGCTAGGCATAAACTTAGCGCCAGGCACATCGAAGGTAAAGAACTCGGATATCTCTTGAGCAGTAGAAGGGTCACTATCTACTTTGAGAAAAACTTCATTCTTTTTAGTTACTCGTATCACTACATCAATCCGTTTGTAAACTTCATAAACTCAATTGCATTCTTAATATCCCAAGTACGGCTATTAAGAGACTTCATAACAAACTCGCATTGATATAGACACGCCTTGATGTATTCAATTTTATCTACAACCTTTACAATGTCTGAATCACTGTCGAGATATTCTTGCATCTCGTTTTTAAGAGGCTGAGGACCTAAGTATTGTTCCCAACCTAAATCTTCTAATTCTTGCTGAGACAACTCGCCTCGAAAGTAACGCCATTTAATACGGCGCAAAGAATACATCTGAGATTCATATTTTCTCAGTTGCAATTTGAAAGTAGTAAGATAGTTTAGATACTTCGCATGAAGCTCTGGGGTTTTTGTAGACTCACTACCAAGATTCAATTCATCTATCTTGCAGTCAGCTTTCCACTGATCCTGCAATTCGTTTAACGTAATCATATTGTAACCTCATAATATATATTCTATTTATAGCGTCTCAATTTTGTATTGCCTGTATCTAAATGCAGCTACTCCTTGAAAGTAATCAGTGTTGCCTGAAGATAATTCAAACTCAAGTCCGCTAAGAGATACAGGAAACGCATCCTGAAACACAATTTTTATTTGCGGATTGTTGTTAGAATCAAGAATGAATAGAGACGCATCACTATAGTTTCCTAATGCCTGTTGTTTATCTCGGCGTATATTAGGAAACCGATATGATTGGCTATTAGAAAACTCTGTGTATTGCTTGTGCGATTCTGGAAAGCCAAGGCCAATAAGCCACTCGTACAACTCATTGTAGTTGGCCATATTTTCTTGTATAATGAAACGAATCATAAGCTCACCGTAAGCAAGTTTGTCACCTGCCTCGTAATAATCAACGAGAGGTGTTGCGACTTGCGGGGATCCCAATGAAACGTCTGGAATATTTGCAGACTGGCAGAAGAATGAGACGTTGGGTAGATTGTGAACTAAAAACTTAAAGCCATTAGGCTTGAGATAGTCTAGTTCGCCAGGATTACCAGCGTCCCATGTTGCTTCTTGCACATTTGCTAATATATCAACCATAGTAATATCCTTAAATATCGATATTACTATTTATAACGATTTAAATTACTGCGATTGCAGCCATAACGACGGGTGAAGTTACTACTAATGCCAATGCAAAAGTAACAATAGTTTCTAATTTGGCAGTCTTTGCGCCGATTCTCATTTTTAGTTCCTTGCCTCGTGAGCATGTCAGGTTACGTTAAGTGTGTATTTTCTACACACATATACTTATAACAACCTGACATGCTACTGACAAGAAATTTGACAATATATTGTTAGTTTATTCTACATTTTTCCAAGTAAATGCACCGAAGAACATTTCGTCTTCTGACATCTGGCCCCATGGTACTTCTCTTGCTGGGTCTGGGTTCTTTGGATTGTCTACACTATTGTCAAACGCACCTTCTACGAACAAACGAGTTCCTGCAGGAATAAACTTAGGCTCTTTCCACGTATATGAAAGTTGCCAAGCATAGTCATACTTAGGAATGTCAATTAGTTCTTCTGTTGTGCCATCAGCATAGATTGCAGTAGCTCTCATACTCTTGCCACGGAAATGCATGTGTGGTAAGAATGTGTGTAGATTGACATCGTTCTTCAATACTACTTCTGCTGTCTGTACAAAGTTAGGATCATAAGGCGGAATCGGTGTCCAGTTGTTGGGGAAGATACAAGCACAGTCGCCTGCCATTCTCTCTTCTGGTACTACGCCTTCATCGTGGAAGTATAGTCCGATTCTTGCTCTGTCTGTTCTCGCTGTACCATCAGGCGTATAGTGTAGCTGTAGATTCACAGTACTACCTGCTCGCAATAGGCCACCAGTATTCTCATCGTAGAAGTCAGGATCGCCACCAGGAACATATGCGCTGATGGTTGCGTTATCCATATTCTGTTGACCTTCACCTTGAGCGCCTAGTAAACTTCCTCTGCCCTCGCCTGGAGCTTGTACAGTGTTCAGCATGTGATGCATTACAGTAGGCTCGCTAGGCAAGAACTGTGAACCACGCAACCACTTGTCTTCTGTGAGACCAAGGTCCACACTTGTATAACGATATGGAATCGCATTAGGACCCATTGTACCAACTGCCGGGATCTCTTGCGGTGGTACTTCGATAATCATATCAGGCTCACCGTGTACCCACTCCGAAGTAGAGTAAGTTGTTTCTGTGAGAGGATCTGCATCACCCTCAACAGGTGCTCCTGCGTCAATCCACGCCACAATCGTATCAACTTCACGGTTGCTTAGTGTTCTGTGATTAACAATTGTGCCTGCATACTTGCGATCAATCTGACCTGGAGGCATACGCTTTGATACAATAGCCTCTTTGATTGCAGGAGCAAATCCTTGTAGCATCTGATAGTTAGTCATTGCCCAAGGAGCAATGCCACCTTCTCTGTGACACGCTTGACATTGCTCTACAAAGATAGGCGCAACGTCTCTTGCGTAATCTATCTCATCAGCCTTTGCTGTAATAGCTATTGCACAGAGCAATGCCGTCCACACTGCTACTGTACTAAGCCAAAACATTTTTTTAATGCTATTCATTAATCATCTCCCATAATACTTCTCTGTGCTTTTAATTGTTCAAATCCTTCATCGTCTAAATGAGTGATAGCAAGCCAAGCGTGAGTCATCTCATCGCCTGTGCGTGAACCGCCCATTACAAACATATCTGGATCTGGGTTATTTGGATTATTTGCTGTGTTATCATACCATTGCTTGAGAATGATAACTGCGCCTGCTGGAATCAAAGGCGCTACGTCTGGAGAATACAAATGACTGTGATGCCAAGTTGCACTCCATTTCGAGATTTGACTTACTTGTTCTGTTCGTCCTGTTTGTGGATAGAAGATTTCAAGACTTGCTGCATTCATACGCAAGTGACCGTGTGGCTGAAAACTATCTAAACGTACAGGATGATCGAAACTGTGAAAGCCCTGAGTCATTGCATATCCATTGGGTGGGACTACTAAGTCGTCCTGGTCCCCAAGGCGATACAAACTCAAATCTTGTTTGTATTTCAATTGTGCGCTTTCCTCTTCTGTGTATAACCAAAGTCCTATCTCTACTACATTGTCTTTGATTACAGAACCTGGAGCCATTGCGCCAAGACCACCTGGGAACATATGTATATCCCAAGACACTTCTGCGTTTGCTGGGATTGTACGACAAACTCCTTCTGGTACAATCTCTCCCCACTTTCCCATAGCGTACTCAGTGAGCATGCCTTCACGCCCTTCCGCTGTGATAATAGATGAGTTAGCGTGATGTACTACTGCTTTAGCTTCGCCACGTGGCTTAACCTGTACTGCTTTAATACATCTGTCTTCTGACAAGCCTGTTGGTACTAAATGCTTGTGCCAGAGATCGTTTCCGTTAGCAGGAATGTCGATTGCTACACTTGGAATAATTGCGTCTGGTGCACCGAAGTCTTCTTCAAAGTTCCATGCTTCTGGATCTCTTAGTGCAGGTGCTTGTACGATTGTATCTGGATCACCGTACAGCGAACCACCGTTTACCCATGCGACAACAGCATCAATCTCTTCTTGAGCGAGACGCCAATCCCCTTGTAGGTCTTGAATACCGATGCCGTGATCGTAAGCGTAAGGAGGCATTTCTCGTGATGCTACTTTCATAGCAATAAGTGGTGCCCAAGGACGAACTTGTTCGTAAGTTTCGAAACTCATTGGACCTATGCCACCTTCACGATGACATACTACACAGTTGTTGTTGATAATATCTGCTACTTCTGCTGTATATGTTTGTGCGTTGACTGCGCCTGTAACAAATCCTACAGCAAAAAATGTAACCATTAATAGTAGTTTTTTCATAATACACCTCAGTTGATTTGTGTGTAATACTATTTATAATACGAAAAAAATACATTACTAGATTGTAATAGTTTATTACAGACAAAAAAAAGGGCTCCGAGAGCCCTTTCAAAAATGATTGCTTTAAGCAATTCTTTTTATTCTTACATAAGGTTAGTAACCTTAACTCGTCTGTAGTACTGGTTACGGTTGGCAGTGAATGTATCACCGTCAGTTGCGCCACCAGCTTGTGTTACGTATGGGTTAGCGATCATGCCGTAACGAGTCTTGAAGCCGATCTTAGGCTGGAAGGTGTTAGGATCAATCGCACGAACCATTTGTAATGGAACGTATGGGCAGTAGAAGAGACCGGCGTCATATGCGCTAGAACCTTTGTAGCCAGCTACGTAGAACTGTGCAGCAGCACCAGTGTTGGCACTGTATGGATCGATGTACACTCTGTAACGACCGTTAAGAACACCAGCGAAAGTGTTACCAGTATCGTCAACATTGAGGTTAGTAGAAAGAGCAGGTGTGTAATCAAGAACACCACTCATTGCTAGAGCACTTGCAACGTCTGCTGAACAGATGATGAAGTTACCTTTGCCTCTACGAGTATCTTGTGCAATCACGTTAGCGTCTCTCTCGATGTTGAAGAGAAGACCCTTGAAACGCTCAACTGACCAACGACCGTTTGAGTCAACGTCAAGGTCGAAAGTACCAGGAGTTGCAGTAGATGCTGCACCAGGCTTAGCGACTTTGTAGATAGTACGAATAACTTCACGGTTGATTTCAGCAAGAATTTCTTGTGAAAGAATGTTAGAAAGTTCTGACTCAGCGTCAAGACCATGAATTGCTTTGAGGTCTTGTGCGAGTTCTACAGTGTACTCAGCTTTCAATGCACGAGACTTAGCTGTAACAGTAGTCTTCTCGATTGAGAAAGCCATCTCGTTCAAAGTAGTTGAGTCGCCGAAGCCTTCAGCAGTAGTAGTTGATACACCAGTACCAGTAGTGTAAGTACCGTCAACAGGGTTAGTACCGTCGTGTGCGCCAGTACCAGAGAAGTCAGTGTCGGCTTCGTTGAAGAGTGCTTCAGTACCAGTCTGGCTAGTATAGTGTGACTTCATAGCGAAGATCAAACCAGTAGGACCAGTCATTGGCTGAACACCAGCAACGTCATAAGCCATCAAGTTAGGCAATGCTCGTCTAACTAGGCTGATGAGGATTGGATCGTAGTTGTCAACACCGCCACCAGTTTGGTTAGCGTGAGTTGCTTCCATGATGCCTTGCTCTTCACGCAAAGCACGTTCTTGGTTTTCGAGAACTACAGCAGTTACAGCCTTCTTATACGGATCTGCGATTGGCTGCAGGTCAGCATGCTCGAGGACTGGTGCCCACTTGCTCTCAATTTGCTCTGAAAGATACATTTAAGTCTCCTTGTTGTTTCAGTTTTGTTTTTATAATAACAGTACTATTTATAAAAAATTAATTTTAGAACTTAGTTGTTTTTGAAATTGCTTGAGCATACTTAGACATAACTGTGTTAGTTACTTCGTTTGTAGCTTCAAATGTGTCTTCAAGTTTGTCTTCAGTCAACGACTTCTCAGCTGGGAAGTAGTTCTCTTTAACGACTTGAAGTTTTTGCTCATATGAATCCATACCAGTATAGGTAATGTCTTCTACCAATGCCGCAAATTTTTCTGCTTCAGTTGACGCAAGGCCCTCTGAAATCTTAGCAAATACTGCCTGCTTCTTCAAAGCGATAGCTTCTTCTTTGATTGCAATGTTAGACTCAACTTGCTCGTCTAGCTTTGCAGAAAGCTCATCAATTTGATTTTGCATTTCAGTCATCACATCATACTTTTCTTCTGGTACTTCAATATAATGCTCTGAGAATACTTGCTGTAAACCTTTGATAAATGACTCAGTTACTTCTGTACGAATACCACTTTCGATAGCGATTTGGTTCTCAGCCATCCAAGTTTCAGTAACATAAGAGAGATACTTATCAATGTTTTCGGTCATTTGCTCTAACTGAGCTTCAAATTCAACATTTGCTGCCTCAGTAAGCTCTTCTTCAATTTGTGCAATTTCAGCACTAACTCGTGAAGTAACAACAGCTTCAAACATTTCAGCCGCTTTTACTTTGAATTCTTCTGTGAGATGATCTTCGTCTGCAAAGAGAGCGTTGAGGTCTGCTTCAAAGAGAGTAGCTTCTTCAACAGAAACTTCTTCTTCAGCAATCTCTTCTGCATCCTCAGCAATAACTTCATCAGTTACTACTTCGTCTTCTGCAATTACTTCTTCGTCAGCTTCGACTTCTTCTTGATGAACATTGCCAGCAGATGCTTTTTTCATTACATCAGTTTCGCTTGGCTTGTCGTTCTGGAAGTTTGCAGGGGCTTCTTTAGCACCGTTACCCTTAGGTAGTGTAGTGTCTTTAGATTCTTTGCCTGCTGCTGCCTTACCTACAGGTGAAGTCAAGCCGCCTTCTGCATTGCCAGTACCGCTAAGGTCTTGCATTTCAGGATTGGCGTTTGAGCTACCTTGAGTAGGATTAGAAGCATCACCTTGCTGCTTATCTTTAGGACGATTTGCTGCGCCCTCCATAAGCTCTCGGATTTTGGATTCTACACCCATGTTTATTCTCCTATTAGGTTGTATTACTGTGTTCTGATATATATTTATAAAAAATTAAATCTTAGACAACTTAGTTAAGAAGTTTTCAAAGACTTGTAACTTTACAGCCTCAAGCTCTTTAGTGCTTGCTGCTCTAATCATTTCTTTGGACTCTTCTAATTCTTTTTCTTGCCAGATGCCGTTCACAAATGTCCACTCTTTATTCTCCATGATGCCCTGTACATAAGCATCTGGAGCTGAAGGATCGGCAACAATGTCAGCAGCAGTAGCTAACATGAAGTCTTCTTGAACTTCATTGACACCGTTTCTTTCTTTGAGTGAACCCAATCCACGAGAGCTAACACCTAAGCTGGCACCCTCGTCAATAAGTTCTTTTACAATACGACCCATAGGTGTATCTAAAATCTTTGCTCTACCGATATAGTTATCGCCGTCTTCTTTGAGGCCAACAATCATATGAGAAACACGATCAAGATTAACTGTAGGACCATCTGGATGGCCTAGTTCACCGTATGCTCTCTTCTTCTCGATAGATTCTTTTGTATAACGAGCAACCTCTTTCTGCATCACTTCTTTAGGATACATTCTACCATTACGGTTCTTGAGGTTTGACTGTAAGAAAACACCTTCGATAAAGTGTGACTTCTTACCAGTCTCTTCGTTAAGTTCAGAGATATATTTAATCTCTTCTGTGACTTCTTTTATTAGTTTCATTATCCTAAGTCTCCGTCAGCGCCTTGATGCTGTTGTGAACCGTAACCAGATACTTTAGAACATTCAACAATGATAGTACCTGCTCCGTCCATTTCTACAACAATGTCACTAGCATTTTCTGTAATGTCAGCAAAGCCATAAAAATCTAGTTTGCCTGAAAGTGATAAGTTGTATAGTACTTTTGAATTTCTAGTAATAGTACCAGTAACTCCTGTGTCTAGTGCCCAGTGAATGGCACCAATATTAACAACAGGTGAGGATTGAGTTTCAGTTGCTTTTTTAAGTGTAGTTTCTAATGCAATAGTGCCTGCGGCAGGAGTACTACCATCTTCTCTGACAGCCACAACTCCTTGAACCTGTGTTAGCTTTAATGTGTCTATTGTGACCGCCATCTTGCTCTCCGATTAAACCTATTTGTTTACTAACTTGTCTGTGGCTTTCATAATGCCAGCTTTTCTTTTTGCAGCGCCTTTTTGAAATGCGCCTGCCAAACGAGTGTTTACATTTTTTTCAGTACCAGAAGGAGTTTCTTCAGCATCTCTTTCATACTCTTTGCCCATTCTTTCACGGGTGCCGTAGCTAGTAGTTGCTTTCTTAATGTAAGAACCTAAAGTTTTTTTAGAAATCTCTTCGATCTCTTCAACTTCTTCTTTCATTTTCTTTTTGTGTGAGCCGTGAGAGCTTTCTTCTAACACTTTAACATCTTCGTCAGCTACTTCTACTGTTTCGACGCCGTGTTCAAACATAACTTTGTACCAAGCAACATTACCTTCAGCGTCTGGTACAGCGTGCTCACCAAAAATAGGTGCGCCCTCGCCAAAACCTTCTTTAAAAATCTTAGTAGCACACATATGGTCATCATTAGGAAGTGAGCCTTTTGCTACTCCATCCATTGGCGCTTCTTGGACATCTACCTCAACGCCTTCTCTGAATTGTTTAAACGTCTTCATTATCGTCTCCCGTGTCAACTGTTTCAGGCTCGGCGGCAGGGTCTACCTCAAGTATGTGGTTTTCGCCGTCTGCTAACCCCATCGCTTGTAAATCTGGATTTTTGAATACGCTTTTTGCAAGTTCTTGTTTGTAGTCAGAGACCGCAGCATTAGCTCGATCCATCATAAGACTATTAAACTTATCTTGAACCTCACTTGCTTTGCCTTGTGACATACTTTGCATCATGTCTCTTATTGCTGCTTCACGATCCATTATTGTTCTCCTGTATTCTCAATTTGTTCTGGTTCTGCTTCTTGTTCTTGCTGAGCCATGTTCATCTGATGCTGTTGATCTTGAGTAATAAACGGCTGCTCAAGTTTCAAATCGTTTTCAATTTGTTCAATTTCTTCGTCAGTAAGCATTAACACTTCTCGCTGAACATAAGACTTACTGAACAATGTGCCGATGTAACTTGCCATTCCATTTAAAACTTCTACTCTACTTCTGAGTATCTCTTGATTTTTAGACTCAGTGTAGTAAGCATCTTGTGCAAACTTGTATAGAAGATCGTCTTTAATATCTATCCAATCTTCTTCAGTGATAATGTTTTTCAGAAGTAACTGAGTCTTCAGCAAGTCATCAAACATTACACCAAACTTTCTTCTGAGTCTAGCTACAAATTTAGTAAACTTTAATTCGTCTCTATTGATTTCAGCAGAACGGCCAAAGTTTAGACCTGCTTGTTGTTCTAGTCTTGATACAGGGACATTTAATGATTGATATAATTTCTTTTGGAAGTAAACTACATCTTCAATTTGACCTAAATTTTGTCCCGCTGGCAAAGTATCAATGGAAGTACCGTTGCTGCCTTCTCTTCTTGGAAGCCAGAAATCTTCGAGCATAGACATAAACTTTTTGTCATCACGAATTTCGCCACTGCTAGCATCATAGACTAACTTGTTACGATAACGATCCATGATATCTTTGAGGTACTGCTCTGCTTTGTTGGTGGGCAGATTACCTACATCAACATAAAATATTCTTCTTTCAGGAGCTCTCGTAATCCTATAAATGACTACGGCATTCTCCATCATTCTAAGTTGATTTGCAGGGCGTATAGCCTTGTGCAAATAAGAAAGTGCTATGTTTTTGTCTTGGTCAACCAGACCAGAAGGAACGTAACAGATGGCATCTTTAGTAATCTTTAGTGCGTTGTCATTAGCAGGTGCTTTATACTGAGCTGCTTTCTGTGACATACCCTTTTCATTGAAGATATAAAACTCTTCAACATTTTTAATAAACTGTATACCTTGTTCGTTTTTTTCTTTGTGTACTTCTTTGACCTTAGTAATCTTACGTGGGTCAATGTAACGGATATCTCTAATACCTTTTTTAGGACTAGCAGTATCAATTACTTTATGAAAATACAGACGTCCGTCAATATACCAACGTCTAAAATAATCGTGAGACCTGTTCTTGAAATCAAGCATCTCAACTATGTTTTCAAACTCATTTTGAATTTGTTTTTTTACTGCTTCAGAAACTTTTAACTTATCTGTGTCTAATGTCACAGGATCTTCGTCATCTAAATTAGCAATCGCATCGTCAATGATATCTTGTATTGCAGTATCAACATCCGCCATCAAAGATATATCTCTATATCGCTTGATTAACTCTGCTTCGTTATTTGCAACACCTTCGATATCGAGATACGTGCCGTAATAACCACCAGCACGTATACTCTCTACACCGCCCTCATCAGAAGGAGCCACGAAAGACTTTTCGGTCTTAGGCGGCTGCTCCCTTGAGATGTTAAACCCAAATATATTCATTCTAAATTAAATCCTTTTCACATCACGACTTAAATATTGTCGTAATGTGCGTATTGGAAAGTCACTGTAAATTCTTCAATAATATCGTTCTGTGCATACTGTAGTGCAATCTCAGACATTTGAATTGGGAATGCATTTCGTAGTATGTAAGTACCACCACGCAAAACTTCATCGTTTCTGTCTAAGTGCTGAACAGTAATGTCTGCTTGATAATCAGCAGGATTCAATATGCCACTATTTTCAGCAGATGAATTCATACCTTCCATCCATTGTTCGAATGGGCGGCGAAGAGACTGTCCGCTGTCGTTGACAATAGTAATAGTCCAAGGATCAAAAATCCTTTCGCCTGCCAACTTAACTTCACGACCTCTATACTGAATAATCGCTGGATTGACAGTTGATGCCGGAACTGCTGCTCCGGACACCAAAATACTATTTGAAACATCAACGCCTGTTACATAACCCGGGAAGCCTAGCAAGACTCTAAATTGATTAGGTCTTGCTCCTCCGGCGCCTAGTCGAGCTTTAAACTCTGTAATGTTCATTTAATTCTCCTGTTTTTCTTTTATTTATAAGCCTAAGCGCCAACTTCTTCAAACGCAATACCAGTTCTGGTAGCAACGAAGTTGAGTTGAATAAAGTTGATTGACTTCGCTGGCTGAATGAATATATCTGCTACGAAGTTGTTGCTGTCAATGACTTGTGAAGTGTTATTTGTTTCGTCACAAATAACACGGAAATCATAAAGACCTCTGCGGCCCTGAACATCACGCAAGAATGGTTCAACCAAATTCTTGAATTGTGCTCTAGTAAACGCATCATTGAATTCAAACAACTGGAACTTAGCGGCAGTAGAGATTGCTTTCTCTAGTGTAATAAACAGTCTACGAACATTAATTCGATCAAATGCACTTGGCTTTTCTAGCAAAGTTTTATCGCCGAACAATACAATACCTGAACCAGGGAAGCCAACAACAGGATTTACGCCTGCTTTATATAGTGTATCACGATCAATCTTGTTAGGAGAGTATGCTAGTTTAACTGCATTCTTGATTGCACCTCGACTATACCCTGCTGGCGAGAACCATGGATCAGCAATGTCATCTGTAGAAGCACAGAGACCTGCAATATCACCATTACATGGAACCCAAACATACTGGTCATAGTAACGGTTGTACATATACTTCCAACCAGAATCAAAAACAGCGTATGAACTTCTAGTGTAAGAGGCAACTTCAGCAACAATTGAAGTTGCTTCAGATCCTACATTGTCAAGAACAGAAGCTGCTGCAGGTGAAACAAATACCATACAGTCTTTACGAACTTCTGCGATGTTGTCGATAACATAATCGCCGACAGCAGCAGACGCTGCTCCAACAAAGATTAAATTTACATCTACAAGTTCGTCATTTGCAAATAATGCGAAAGCAGTTTGTAGATCAGCACTGTCAGTAGTACCGTTAGCGCCCAAAGTCAATACTACATTTGCTTCAGACGCAGTTGCATCACTAGTGTAAGTAAGACTGTTAGACAAAGTACCCCAGTTGTTGCCTGCCTCTGCAGGATGTCCTGTCCACCAAACATACTGTGACCTTTGATTGATTACAGTCTTATAGTAGTTTGAACGACCAACTGAATCAGTGGCATCAGATGCTTTTGAAACACCTGCAAACTTCTCAAGAATAGTACCAGAAGTTCCTGTGAAGTATCCACCTGCGTCAATTACGATAACATGCATTTCATCATTAGAGCCACTAGCAGCTGAAACATATGTTGAAGTGCTTGGTGCGTAATCAAATTGATCTTTGTATGCCCAAGTAGCAAAATCCGCAGAATCTGCAAAAGATACTCTTAATGAGTTACCAATGGAACCAGGATATTTTGCTGCCCACATTCCATTAGAGAAAGACGATATGTTACCATAAGCATCTTCATTTTGAATTAAAACACCAGCAGTTGCGCCTGCATTTAATGCTGCACTTGTATCAATAGCACGAACTACTTTAAGTGCGCTAGTGTAAGCTAGAAATGAAGCAGCAGCGAACCATTCTCTGTAAGTAGTACCAGAAATTGGTGGAAGACCAAATCTAGATACCAACTCATTTTCTGAGCTAATAGTTACTACTTCATTTGCTGGACCCCAAAGAAAGTCTCCAGCAGTGCCACCTATTGAGGTACCAACTGCGGGAACTACTGAAGTGAGGTCTCTCTCTGTTACCTGGACTCCAGGTGATAGCTGAAAAGCCATATTATTTCTCCTCGTTAAAAATCATACAACATTTTTATTGTTTGTTCGTATGATTATTTATAACTTTTAATATTTGAACTTAGACTCTTTCAATCTTTTGCTATACTCATCATCCATTAACCAGTAATCTCCGCCTGCTACCCATGCTTCAGGCTCTTCATTGCTCTTTCTCATTACAAAAGGAGTAAGATTCTGTGTAATACTCTGCATTTCCTGTTTGTAAAGTCCTTCTCTGGTATTAACATCTACCAATTCTTTGAAGAATGGCATCGTAGATAGCCAACCGAAGAGAACCATACACATAACACAGTCATCATTGTATCCTTCATCTGCTTGATAAGTGTTTCCCTTTTCAACAAATGTAGATATTTCACTGATAATATCAGCATCAAAAACTAAGAGTTTCTTTTCTTCCATAAGAGACTTGAAGTTGAAACACCCTTGTCTCTTTACTTGTTTAGATGTATTAACGCCGAGTCTTGTAGACTTACCAAAGCCTGGCGATACATACTGTCTAGATTTTTCTGTCACTGTACTGAAGATATTATCGTATTCTATTTCTTCGTGCAATATCTCTACTACTTGGCCGCCTATATCATTGTTCTCGATAAGAACAAAAGCGTTATTATAATCTTGCCCGACTTTTGCTATAACATTTGGATATAGCATAGGGGCAATTTTGTTGTTTCGATACTTAGCTACTACCTTGTACGGCATTTCTGTAATATCAAAAACAACAAATGCTGAATAGTCACCGCCTATACCTCTAGCAGTGTCTACTGTAATACAATAATAATGATCTTCTTGTGGATCCTCATATATATCAACACCGTTTCCTTCAGGATTCTCATATAAAGGATCTTTAGAACTGAGTGTTGCGATAGTTCTAGCATTGATAAGTGTGTTCGATGACCCTAAGAAGTCACACAATACTTCCTGTGTGAACTTGAGTTCACCAAGAAGTTTTAACTGCTGTTCTGCCCATGCTTCATCTCTGCCTGGAATATCAGTATAAGGAATAAAGTGACTAACGAATCCATTCGTGCCTTTCTCTGCTTCATTCCAGAACTTCCAGAAGTGATTATAACCAAGAGGAGTAGAAGTGAGTAGAATCTTTGTAGTTTCACCAGCAGAAATTGTAGGATATACAGATGCGAAGAATTCGTCAGCAACATTGTTTGGAATAATTGCCGCTTCGTCAATGTATAGCCAGTTTACAGACTTACCACGAATACCAGATGTCGTTGTCGCTGCTGTGAATACTCTACAGTTATTCTCTAACTCAACGTCCCCTTTGTTCCATGTCTTTACGCCTTGCTGCATCCATATAGGCAAGTTCTCGTACATGGTTTGATAACGAAGAAGTACTTCTCTTGCTGATGCTGTTTTGTTTGCCATGATAGCAACAGTTTTATCAGCATTAAATATCGTGTAGTGAAGAATACAAGCAGCAGCAGTAACAGTCTTGCCTTGCTGTCTGCCTTCCATCAGAATAACTTTACGTTCGTTGACTATAATGTCAACTTTTTTCTTCTGACACTCATACAGTTTGAATAGTTGTAGACCATTATCTAGTGTCACAATGTGACAATAGTTCTCAATAAAATAAATTGGATCTGATTGACACTTTAGATACTCTTTGATTTGTTCTTGAGTAAAATCGTGTTTATGTCCAATAGATTTTAAGTTAGGATTCCCGTGATAGGAAGTTTCTTCACTCATGTTCTATTACTTGCTCATCTTTTAATGCTCGTAGCAAATCTTTTGTACTGCCTACAAACAAGTTATTATTTGTTACTGCATTGTTCTTGGCTCTGACTTCTTCGCCCTTGACTTTCTTTGCTTTGTCTTGTACGTCCATCATAGCATTCGCATTATCTTGTAATGCTTTGATAAGCTGACCTGCTACTTCGTATGCTCTAGGCTGGTCACTGTTTCTCGCAATGTGAAGCATGCCTTTGATAGCTTCTTCGCTGTATTCAGCAGTTCTTTTTAAAATATCTCGTGCTTCTTGAAAGTCATCTTCTAAGTCTTGTTCTGCGTTTGCAAGAGGCACAGGAAGATTATTCTCTTCTCGTGTTTGTTTTAGATTGCTCTCAAGAGCCTTTGTCTTATCTTTTGTGTTAAACGTAGCGTCTAACTCTTCAAATGGATTATTCAATTTCATCACCAAAACTTTCTAAGATTGAAGTTATATATTCATATTCATCTGCTGGTGTTAATGTTTTATCTATAACACCATCGTTTCCTATTGTAGATGTGCTCTTAACTCTTACATTTAAGAAGTCATCTTTCTCGTACAATTTAGCAATTGATTCTTTAATAACATTAGAGTTTGTAACAGGACCATAAAAGTTCAAGCGCATTGTAAAGTTTAACGTCCATATAATACTTTGTCTGTCAGCAAAATCGCCTTCGTAAGTATCGTCATAGTCAATATTGTCTAGAGTTATTTTTATATCTCTTTTAATACCAAGAGCAGGCAATTCGTTTACTGTAATATTAAAGTCTGGGTTGAAAAAAGGTAGTACCTGTTCTATGATACGTAATCCGTCTTCTTGATTTTTAGCAAATACATACAACGCCAATGACATATTATATGGAGTAGAGACAAAAGATGTTCTAACGGTATTTGTATTATCTCCTTCGCCTACTGCTTTGTTTCTTTGAATAGGAGAAACTTTGCGACTAGGATCATATGTTAGTTGTTGTATTTCAAAGCCCATACGAGGTAAGACAATTGCCACTTCGCCACGAGACTCTGCATCAGGTATCAAAGCAATACGAGAGAGAAACTTTTGCTTGGTTGAATACGCAAGAGGCACTCGCATAACCTGTGCAATTTCTCCAGTAGAAAGTTTTCTTTCAATCCGAATATTATTAAATATCATGCCAAAAGCAATAATAGCTTTTCTAACATGCTCGTGATAAAATTGAATATTTTTAAACATTAACCTATCTCTCCGAACGGATTGACTTCAGAGAAATCTAGAATATCATCAGCTTCATTCTCAGTTATAAAGTTTGTGTTGTCAGTATTAGCAGTCGATTTAGTAACTGCGTAATCTTCTAATATTAATGTTTGATTATCTTCTTGTAATAATAATGTACCATCCTCTAACAAGAACTGATACAAGAACATATCAATAGTTTGTTCGGTATATATGTTATCAATGACAGCAATTCCTGTTTGAATAACTTCTGATGAATATTCAAACAACTCACACTGCATCTTAAACACATTTATTTTGCTTAATTGATAGAAAGGATTTTGAAACTCAACTAGTTTGATTTCAAACAAAGAACCTGTCAAAGGAAAAAACAACAAGTCTCCTTCTGCGGGTCTAGCATTTAGCGAAAATTCACCGCCAGAAGTATCTACCATTTGTTCCCATCTTCTTTTAGATAGCACAAACGTAGCTTGATCTCGGATTTCAATACCAAATTTTGTAAACAGTTCGCCTTGACCTTCAAACCCATCGACATTATCAAAATACATCTCAAGAGGATACGCTTGCGTAAACTGAGATATAGTAGCCTCGTCAAAGATAGAATCTTCGTTTACAAGAGTTCTAGGGAGATAATAAATGTCGTGACCGTATATCTTCAAACTCTCAATAACAAGGTCTTCGATGAGACGCTGTTCATTGGTAGTTCCGCTTGTCAGTCCACTTTGAAAATAAAAGTTTGTAGGCATGAGTCTATCCTACATAGAACGAAGGAGGAAGTTCGTAGCGAGATTGCATCTCGTCTTCTATAGCATTAATCTCTGTAATAGCCTCTTCGAAAATTTTGTCGCCGTTGAGCGTAACGCCGCCTGGCATTTGAATTCCACCAAACTTCTTCATGTTCTCGCCCCACTGTCTTTTGATAAGAGCAGTAGCGTATTTTTTTAACCACATATCGTCATAGACTTCTGTGTATTGTTCTGGGTCAAGAATTGCGTATGCTTCAGCTATTACATAATCACCAGGATTAAATGTCTTGTCCCAATCTGTGTCGATATATAGTCTGTCTGTCTTTCTGTTAAAACGAATCTGTCTGTCACTGATAAGAAGTTCTTCAAGTGTTTGAAGATGAGATTGAACCATGCTGTAGTAAATCATGTCAGCGCCCATCAGATTGTACAAATCGTTTTGTCTAAACTGATATTGCAGATCGAATAGATTGCCGTCTCTAGTGTTTGAGGTTGCAGCACCACCAAAGTTAAACAGTCTAATAACACCTGTAATGCCGTTACTGATAGGAATATACTTGTTGTCCATATCACCAGCGACATAAGGAGTAGCAACTGCTAAATACGCAGAAACACCTGATGAAGAACCTGTTATTTGTTCTGATGCTTGAAAAGTTCCTTGAGTATTTTCAACAGTAAGAGTAGTACCAGAACCTCCTTTAACTTGTGCAGTTGCACCAGAAGTTGCTCCAGTAACTATATCATTGAGAACAAAATTGCCCCCAGATGCAGTCTGCATGTTTAAAGTAGAACCAGTAATCCTATGCTGAACATAAGTTCGTTCTGTACCATCAAAGTGATACTCTTGCCACAACTGAATAGCATCATCGATGCGGTCGTTGACCTGATCTTCATCAACATTAATCTCGATGACAGGATACCCAAGCCTACGCAAACAGTAGTCTATTAGCTCTTGTCTAGTTGATAATGCCATTCGTGTGTTCCTTCGGTATTTATTTTATTTATAATAAAAAAATATCAACTCCAGTATTGCGTTGGGCCTGATACTACTACTTCGCCACCGCCGCCATTGTCAACTTCAACATAAACAACATCAAGTATGGTAGGATTGTTCTCATCTGTTATTGTCTCATAAGTAGTTATACCATCTTTTACGAATACACCAACAGTAGGAGAAAGATTTGTAATATTAATTTGTTTAGTAACTGAGCTAGAGTAGGAAGGATTGAATGCTCCTGCATTTCTCACTGCTTTTATAATACCAGACCTACCTATAGCTATATCTCTAGTTCCACTAATATTATCTTGCGTACCAATACTAGTGTTAGCAGACACATAAGATAAGCCACTTATTTCAGTACCAACTCTAAGAGTAGTAGTACTTATATCAAAGTAGTCTGTAGGGACAACCGTTGTAGGGTTAGCAATGCCGATTCTTTCTGAGACAGAGCTAGAGTATGTCCCCCCAGTAAGAATAGGACCAGCACTAACACCGTCAGTATTTGTAGATGGGTATGCTCTGCCAGGGCCATATATAATTCTAACAGCTCCTTGACCTCCAGGACCGCCACCAGCAGAAGTACCAGAACCGCCGCCACCACCGCCGTAATTTCCTCCAGTAATATCACCATTAGAAATTACACCGTTAGACAAAGGCTCTCCGTTTGAACCATCTTCACCGCCGGAGCCACCTCTTCCACCTTGTCCCGTTTGACTAACAGTTCCCCCCGAAGCACCTTCTCCTAGTAAGCCTACGCCACCACCACCAGGCGTCCCCCACGTAGAAGAATACCATCCGCCGGCACCACCACCTCCGCCTTGCCCTGCTTCACCATTGTTTGAATTTTGGCCGCCGTCTCCACCTTTACCAGAGTAACCACCAGCGCCACCGCCAGCCCAGTTCCATGATCCTTGATATCCCCCATTACCACCACGGCCTCCGCCGTCTCCAGTATAACCGCCGCCATATCCGCCATTTCCAGAACCAGTTGAATCAGTTCCTCCACGACCAGCTCCAAATCCACAAACCACAGACTCACTATCAAAGTAAGAATTATTTCCCATGGCATCAGCATTCGTGGCATTTGTTGTCAATGTAACACCGGGAGCTCCAACTTGTACTGTATAACTTTGCCCTGGAGTAACAGGAATATTGTTTTTCCAGCCGAGGCCTCCACCGCCACCGCCACCAGAAGACCACTGATACCCCCCAGTAC
>Ga0213863_10000201_pt1 | contig 46531 bp, 40 predicted proteins | sample PICome_8_FD_160128 | JGI IMG/M metagenome (GOLD analysis project Ga0213863, IMG submission 160128) | Coastal seawater microbial communities near Pivers Island, North Carolina, United States - PICO497 | ecosystem: Environmental > Aquatic > Marine > Coastal | place: USA: North Carolina... | reverse complement strand
GGCGACAAAGCCTATTCTGGCACCCTGCCCGGTAGCGCTGCGCGTCAGCAAACCCAACAAAAAAACACCTAAAATCGGTCCATTAATGAGGGACCCCACCTTGTTAACGGCGACAATGACGGTCGACGCTATGTCGTCGACGAAAAAAGCCGTGATCAGCGCAAAAAGCCCCCAACAGACCGTCAACAACCGTCCCCAAACAAGTTCTTGCGCCGGCGTTCCAATGCGCTCCCCCATCCAGGGTTTAACGAAATCCTTCAGCGTCGTCGCGGATAAACTATTAATTACAGAGTCGAGCGAAGACATGGCGGCGGCCAATAAAGCCACTACCGCCAAACCGATCACGCCCACTGGCAACTCACGTTCGAACAGTGCGGGAAGCGCCATATTGTAATTGGGCGACTCGTTCATTAACGGCAGAGATGCAATAAAGTCAGGATGTGTTCCAGCGTAGGCCGCCAGTCCAGCGCCAATAAGGCAATACAGCAGCACCAATGGGAACCGCAAAAGTCCATTGATAATAAGCACCTTCTGAGTATCGTCCTGGCTGCTTGCACAGAGTTGGCGCTGGACCTGACTCTGATCACAGCCATAGTAAGCAACGTAAAGAAAAAAACCGCCGACAAGCATGGGCAAAAATGCAAAGTCGTGGCCGTCTCCGAGTCCATGATGCTGGAAGGACAGTGCCGCCCGACGATCCAGCGAGAGCTGCTCAAGCATGGCCTCTAAGCCTCCTGCGCCACCAATTAACAGGACCGCCAGGTAGATCAGAACGCCCGTCAAAATCACCATCTGAATCACGTCACTAATAATCACGGCCCGAATGCCACCCAAAACATCATAGACAATCGTGATGAGACCAAACAGCAGGACCGACTGTGCAAACGAGAGCCCCGTGACAATGGCGATCATACTCGCCACGCCGTAAACAGTGATGCCCGCGACGGCCGCGCGCGACAACTGAAACAGGCCGCTGATCAACAGCTGGGTCTGTGCATCGAATCGTCTACCCAGGTATAAATAGACGGACACCAAGCGCTGCCGGTGAAAAATAGGCATTAAAAATACAGCGATAAAAATCATCGCCAAAGGTAAGGCGAGTTCGTACTGCAGCCACACTAAGCCCCCGCCTGCGACGAAGGCCACAAACGCCGGTGCACCTAAAATACTGTTGGTCGAGCACTGTGTCGCCATGACCGACAGCGCAATACTAATGGGCCCACCGCTATTATTGGCAACAAAATAGTCCTCAACGGTCTCTTGTCGGCCCGACAGATAAATACTGAGTGTCACAAGCGCAATGAGGTAGGTGACCACCACGGACCAGTCGAGCGTTGATAGCATTTGGCAAGTTACCTCTTAATCACCTATTTACCCTCACTGTAGTACTCAAAAAGCGACCTAGACAACAACCACGGCCGCATTTTTGGCGGCCCAAGACCACACTATGTCTCTTTCTCCCACAGATCAGAGTGATTTGAGCATCGACAACGCAGGCGAACGTCGAAAACTAATGTCCGTTGTGATACCTAATAGGTATCTGTAACGATTATGACAACGGTTGGTTTGATATGTGTATTGCGCGTCTCTCTTTGGCTCCTCTTGCTTTGGCTCCTCTTGTTCTAACAACTCTAATCTTCACACCCGCGACGCTTGCGAGTGACGGCGAACGCTCTATTGCAGAGGCGCCGGTCGGGTGGGACGTCTCCGCACCCAATTACTCAGCCCGTGCTCAGGAAATTTCGCTGTCTGTTGATCAAGGCACGTGGATGAATCTCGATGTTTCGCCCGACGGAAAGCGGATTGCATTTGATTTGCTGGGTGACATTTATGAGATTCCCATTGAGGGCGGTGCAGCCTCCCCGCTGCTGAGCGGTCACGCTTGGGAAGTTCAACCGCAGTACAGTCCAGACGGCCAGTTTTTAGCGTTCACGTCCGACCGAGACGGCGCCGATAATATTTGGGCAATGGAGATCGCCAACCCAGAAAACAAGCAACAAATAACACACGAGCGCTTTCGGCTTCTCAACAACCCCACCTGGCATCCCTCGGGGCACTACTTAGCAGCGAAGAAGCACTTCACCACCTCTCGTTCACTCGGAACCGGCGAGATATGGTTGTATGACGCACGTCTAGCGCAGCCCCTCGAACGCACTCATTTGCAGGGCTCTGTGCTGGTTGAAAAGCCAACGCCCGCGTTTCAAAAAGAGCTTGGGGAGCCGACCTTTAGCGCCGATGGGCGGTCAGTCTTTTTTATTCAAAACACCACACCCGGAAATACATTCATCTATCACGAAGACAGTAATGGCGAGGTCATGGCCATCAAACGCTACGACCTGGAGACAGGGGAAATCGAGAAGGTCGTCGGAGGTGCAGGTGGCGCCGTGAGACCCACACCCTCACCAGACGGCAAGTCGCTTGCCTTTGTCAAAAGAGTAAGAGCGGCCTCCCGATTGTTCGTCTTGAATCTCGAATCTGGTGAACAAACCATGCTCGTGGACGATCTAGACCCTGACATGCAGGAGACCTGGGCCGTTCAAGGGGCCTACCCCACCATGGCGTGGATGCCCGATGGGAAAACCATTATTTATTGGTCTAAAGGGAAAATTTGGCGCGTCAACGTCGCCTCAGGAGCGATAAACAATATACCGTTCTCGGTCAATGACGGTCGCACCGCTTACCCCGCCGTTGAGGTCGCTGTTGACGTTGCACCAGACACCTTGACGACCACTATGCCCCGATTTGGGACACAGAGCCCTGACTCAAGATCGATTGTATTCGAGTCTATGGGACGAATTTATATTCAGCGCGATGGCGCCGACGCTCAGCGTTTGACGCGCGACAGCCAGTCAGCTCATGAGTTTTCGCCCGCATTCTCACCCGACGGGAAAGACGTTTATTTTATCAGCTGGTCAGATGCCGAGCTGGGCTCCATCCGTAAGGTGAGTGCACGAGGGGGTCGGTCTAAACCCGTATTGACGACACCGGGACATTACGTCGACTTGAGTGTCTCCATCGACGGACAAACACTGCTCTTTGCCAAACTCAGTGGCAGCTCGCTGACTAATCCTTACTGGGGTAAAAAACCGGGTCTATACACCTACGATTTGAATGATAAGGAGCTTGCATTTGTGAGCCCGCGGGGACGATCTCCACACTTTGGACCCGAGGGCCGGATTTACGCGACCGAGCGCGTCAGTTCTGCCGTGGGCCGAGGCAGTGACGACGCCTCAAGCGCACTCATTTCAATGACCACTGCCGGCGAGGACGTGCGCACGCATGCCAGTTCTCCGCTCGCCACGGTCATTCGCATCTCGCCAACAGGTGCTCATGTCGCCTACCGAGAGGCGGGACGTCTCTACGTGGCTGCGCTACCCATGACCGGACGGACAATTGCCCTGTCCAGTGTTCACACGATCGCCTCGGGGCCCACGCCTTTTGTGACCGAGCGCATCAGTGCACCCGGTGGTGAGTTTGTCCATTGGAGTCGTGACGGTACGTCACTGACCTGGAGCGTTGGGCCACGCTTTATGCGCTACACCATTGACGACTCACTGGGGACCGCCACCAACAAAGCCACACAAATTGCCGATCTCAGTCTTCGCGTTGAGTCCGACAGACCCGAGGGCCTGGTTGCATTTATCAATGCTCGCGTAATCACCATGAATGAGGCGCGTGACACACTCGAGAGTGGGGTCGTCGTGGTCCGAGAAAATCGCATCGAGTCGGTCGGACCCACGGGGGAGATTGTAATACCCAGTGAGGCGAAGATTGTTGACCTCGGTGGTAAGACCCTGTTGCCGGGCTACATTGACGCTCACGCGCACGGTCCTTACGCGCGGGACGACATTATCCCGCAGAATAACTGGTCACTCCTTGCACACCTCGCGCTCGGCGTCACCACTGTTCACAACCCGTCAAGTCGTGCAGCGCAGGTCTTTCCGGCGGCAGAATATCAGCGCGCTGGGGTGACACTCGGGCCGCGCATCTTCTCAACAGGCGAAATCATTTATGGTGCGAAAAGCACGGGCTTTGACCCCATAGAGTCGCTGGATGACGCCAAAACGGTGGTTGATCGATTAAAGGCTCAGGGCGCCATTAGTGTGAAAAACTATAATCAGCCACGCCGCGCGCAGCGACAAATGGTCATCGAAGCGGCTCGAGATGCTGGGATGCTGGTCGTCGCGGAAGGCGGCTCGCTTTACAACATGGACATGAATCTTGTCGCAGACGGCTCAACGGGTATCGAGCACAATATCCCCACGCTTAAGATTTACGATGACGTTCGACAGTTTTGGTCGAACACTAAGGTTGGTTACACGCCAACGCTTGTCGTCACCTATGGCGGTCTAACTTCAGAAGACCGCTACTATCGCGATACCGAGGTATGGAAACATCCATTACTTGCTCAGTTTGTGCCCCCTACTGTTTTGCAACCACGCTCAGTGCGACGCGTCACCGCGCCAGAACCCGACTTCCGAGATGACGATGCGGCCGCGGTGGCCAAGGAACTTATGGAGTTAGGAGTCATTGTCAATACGGGGGCTCATGGACAGCGTGAGGGTCTTGCCACGCACTGGGAAATGTGGAGCTTTTCCGAAGGCGGTATGAGTCCGATGCAAATGTTATCGACAGCCACCATCAACCCCGCAAAGTACCTTGGAATGGAGGCTGACCTGGGATCGGTAGAGCCCGGTAAGCTGGCAGACTTACAGATTGTGGACGGTAATCCGTTGGACAATGTGAAGACGACCGATCAAATCACACACGTGATGATTAATGGGCGTCTTTATCGCACCAGTGACCTTGCTGAGACGGTGACAGGCGACGCAGAGGCGCCTCGCGTCTGGTGGCATGGTCAAGCGCAACACAGCATTCGCTAGAACGCAGGAATCGTTTTATGACTTTTTTAAAGATGAGTACATTCATTAGCGGGGCACTTCTCGTCCTCAACCCACTTTACGTTCAGGCGACAGCACTGCCTGGAACCGCGCTGACTGCAAAAGAAAGCGCAATGGTCGACTGGATTGACGCTCACCAACAGGGCGCCATTGCCCTCCTCGAGGAAACCGTCAATATTGGCAGTGGCACCATGAACCACGACGGCGTGCGAGCAGTCGGCGTCGTCATGGCGCGGGAGCTCGACAAGCTTGGGCTTTCTTCGCGTTGGATCGAGATGCCACCGGAGATCAACCGTGCAGGTCACCTGTTTGCAAGTAAGCCAGGGAAAAGCAAAAAACTATTACTTATCGGTCACTTAGACACTGTTTTTGAAGCTGATGATGCGTTTCAAGCCTTTACGCGTGAGGGCAATATTGGCCGGGGTCCGGGCATCGCCGACATGAAAGACGGCAATACCGTGATCGTCTACGCACTCAAAGCGCTACAAAGCATTGGTGCACTTGATGACATTGCCGTAACGGTTGCTTACACCGGTGATGAGGAGAAAACTGGGCGGCCACTCTCAGTCAGCCGAAAAGACCTGATCGACGCCGGCAAATGGGCCGACATTACGCTGGGCTTTGAGGGCGGAATCACTTCGGAAGGGACTGACTGGGCAACCATTGCTCGACGCAGTTCAAGCAGCTGGATGCTCGAGGTTTCGGGTAAGCAGGCGCACTCATCAGGTGTCTTTAGTCCATCAGTGGGCGCCGGTGCCATTAACGAAGCCGCGCGTATTCTCAATGCCTTTTACGACGAAGTAAAAGGTGATTACGGTCTCACGTTTAACGCGGGGACCATACAGGGCGGTACCGCTGTTACCTATGACAGTGGTCAAAATAGAGGGACTACCTTTGGGAAGACCAACGTCGTTCCTAATCAGGCGATCGTGCACGGGGGCATACGCGCGCTGTCTGTAGAACAACTCGCCAGTGCCAAGCAGAAAATGCAGTCTGTGGTCGCACAGCACCTCCCTCAAACCTCGGCATCTATTCGTTTCGTCGACAGCTACCCCCCAATGCCACCGTCAGCGGGAAATCGGCAACTTGCGCAAAAGCTTTCTGCAGTCAATGAGGCACTGGGACGAGGAACAATGCAGATCTGGGATCCGCTTAAACGCGGGGCTGCTGATATCTCTTTCGTGGCGCCCTATACCGACGCATTAGCCGGCTTGGGCGCGCTCGGTAAGGGTGGACACACCCCCAATGAAAGCTTGGAACTCGACTCTATGGCGCTGGCCATTAAACGTGCTGCGATCCTCATTTACCGGCTGACTCAGGACGAGGCGATCGAGGATCCGCGCTCAGGGACCTTAGCCCCCGTTAAACGCGACTGAGTTCCCTAAAACAAAGGCTCTTGCGACTGGAAAGTCGTGATGAGCCTGTCATACTCAGCATATGACAAAAAAGAATATCCTTATTGCTTACTCGCTCGCTGCGATGCTGTCAGTTTTTTCGCAACAGGCCGCACTCGCACTTTTTTCGGGCATCGCGCTGGCGATCGTGATCGGTAAAGCCCCCATCGTAAACGCCTCGTCGGTGTCCAGAGGCGCTTTGCAAAGCGGTGTCGTCATTCTCGGTTTATCGCTTCCCTTTCGCGAGGTGGTCACACTCGGCTCAGCTAACGGGGTTATCGTTTCGGTCATGGTTTTAGGGACCTTGGTCAGTGGTTATGCCTTGATGAAACTCAGCCGCGTCGATCACATCAGTGGCAAGTTACTGACCAGTGGTACAGCCGTTTGCGGGGGTACCGCGGTGGCCACTATGGCACCGGTCATCAATGCAAAAGATCAGCAAGTCGCTCAAACGCTGACTATTATTTTCGTGCTAAACGGCATAGCAATTGTACTCTTCCCAGCCATTGGCAGCGCTTTAGGCTTAACCCAAGACCAGTTTGGCCTCTGGGCAGCGATGGCCATTCACGATACATCTTCCGTCGTTGGCGCGGCCGCTGCATACGGTGATGAGGCACTCAAGACTGCAGCAGCACTTAAAATACTCCGAATCTTGTGGCTAATTCCGCTGATCCTCCTCGCAAGCTACACGATGAAGCGAATCAGCGCGCATGAAGTGCGTGTCCCCTTGTTCGTACTGGGCTTTATCGTGGCGAGCCTCGCTGGCGGTTATTTTCAGTTCGCGCCATCAACCGCCGCCGTATTTTCAATGATCAGCAAGAGTCTCTTTTGTCTTGCGCTCTTTCTTATTGGCTCACAGATGTCGCTGCAGTCGCTGCGCACAATATGCCCGCGCCTAATCAGCATGGCACTGGTGTTATGGACGGCGTTGAGCACTGCCAGTCTGTTTTGGATTCTCAATCTGTGATCACTGTTGACCCTTTGTCGTGCGTTAGTCCGACAAGCGGATGACGAGCGCCACTAATTTAGGCAAACTTCACCCGACTCATCGCTGAGTATTCTTCTAAACACCAGCACGCAACTTAAGGAATGTTCATGGCCCAGTGGGAATGTATCGTTTGTGGATTAATCTATGACGAAAAAGAGGGCTGGCCCGAAGACGGCATTCCAGCCGGGACTAAATGGGCTGATGTGCCAGATGATTGGACCTGTCCTGACTGCGGTGTGGGTAAAGACGACTTTGAGCTCATTGCGGGTACTGAGGACGCATCAGACCAAACGGCTGACGCGCTTACTGCGATCGCCACACCCACCAACCATATTCTCGTCATCGGTTCAGGTCTGGCCGCTTATAGCCTCGCCAACGCCATAAAGAAACTCGACGGTGACGCCACTATTACGCTGGTCACTCGAGACGGTGGAGAGAACTACTCCAAACCCATGATATCGACGGGGTATACCAAGAAATTTGAAGCAGAGCAGCTGGCAACGCAGACCGCAGAAAACATGTCTGAAAATCTCGGTATCACCGTGCGTACACGGACCGTGGTCACAGCAATCGATACACCAAAAAGTGAAGTGATACTCCAGAGCGGCGAGCGGATTGGCTACTCAAGCCTAGTCCTCACGCTCGGTGCAGAACTGATCCGCCCGCCCATGGGGGGCAATGCGGTCGAGGACGTCATGGGCGTCAATGACCTTGATGATTATCGACAGTTTCGTGACACATTGTCGGCCAAAGGCGGTCGTAAGGTCGCAGTAATTGGCGCCGGCCTTATCGGCTGTGAGTTCACAAATGATCTCCTCAATGGTGGCTTCAGCGTTGAGGCGGTTGATCCCATGAACTATTGCTTGCCAACGCTGCTCCCGGAGGTGGCTGGGAGAGCGGTACAGCACGCGCTTGAACTCAAAGGCGCCAGCTTCCACTTTGGCCCGCTTGCTACGGACGTTGACCACGCTGCCCAGGGGTACACCGTGACCCTGAATAACGGCGAGACTATTGAGGCCGATGCGGTTTTATCAGCCGTCGGCGTAAGGCCGAGAACGCAACTGGCAGTTGATGCCGGTATTGAGTGCGGCAGAGGCATCAAGACTGATCGTTATCTAAGAACTAATGTCGACAATGTGTACGCTATTGGTGATTGCGCCGAAGTCGATGGGCAGGTTCTGGTGTACGTGGCCCCATTGATGGCTGCAGCACGCGCCCTAGCGGCCACCCTCACGGGAAATCCTACGCACGTGGTCTACCCAGCGATGCCTGTCACCATTAAGACGCCGGCCTGTCCGGTTTGTGTGTCTCCCGTGGCGCCCGACACTGCCGGAGAATGGACCATTGAGGCTGATGGACAAAACGTCAAAGCGTTGTTCCACAATCCAGAGGGTGACTTACTCGGCTTCGCACTAACAGGCCAGGCGGTAAAAGAGCGCATGCCGCTGACAAAGCAGCTTCCCGCCATTCTGTGATTAATCTAAGCAAGCCATAAGAACCCAATAAAAAAGGCGCCAATGGCGCCTTTTTTATTGTCATAGGTGAAAAGCCCTAGCAAGCCTCGACCAAGCCCGCGGCACCCTGCCCACCCGCGACGCACATGGTGACCACGCCGTAACGGCCGCCGGTACGTTTAAGCTCGCGCAGTACGCGGCCCACCATTCGAGAGCCGGTCATGCCGAACGGATGGCCAATGGCAATGCTGCCTCCGTTGACATTGTACTTCTCGTTATCAATTCCAAGAACATCGCGACAGTACACACACTGCGACGCAAAGGCCTCGTTGAGTTCCCACAAGTCAATGTCTTGCTGCGTCAATCCTGCTCGCTTGAGTAACTTGGGAATAGCAAAAACAGGCCCAATACCCATCTCGTCAGGCTCACAACCTGCGGTGACAAACCCACGGAAGTAACCCAACGGTTGAACGCCCAACTGTTCAGCGCGCTCGCCACTCATCATTAAGGTCATTGATGCCCCGTCGCTAAGTTGAGACGAGTTACCGGCCGTGACACTGCCGCCCTCCTCAAACGCGGGACGCAGCATGGAGAGACCCTCGCGTGTGGTGTCTGAGCGATTACACTCGTCGCGATCAACCACCACGTCGTGAAAACTTTCTTCCCCGGTTTCCTTGTTGATCTTCTTCATGGTGGCGTTCATTGGCACAATCTCGTCACGCATGACGCCGGCCTCGAGTGCCTGCGCGTATCGCTGCTGACTCTGAAGCGCGTAGTCGTCCTGGGCGTCTCGCGTTACCTGGTAGCGACGAGCAACAACCTCTGCCGTGTTGCCCATTTCCATGTACACCTCAGGCTTGTTGTTCAACAGCAGCGCGTTTTGCTGAAATGCACCTTGCTCTTGTCGCAGGCGCATGGAAATTGACTCGGCACCGCCGGCCATCATAACGTCGGTGTAACCCGAGCCTATTTGATTCGCCGCCATAGCAATCGTTTGCAAGCCCGACGCACAAAATCGATTGACAGTGGTGCCAGTGGCTTGAATCGGTAGCTTAGAGAGGAAAGACGCCATACGGGCCAGATTCCCACTTTGTTCTCCCGACTGGTTGGCCGCACCTAAAATAATGTCATCGACCTCGCCAGGATCAAATTGAGGATTACGATCAATCAGTGAATCAATGAGGAACGCCGCCATATCGTCTGATCGCGTGTCGTTAAAGCTGCCGCGGAACGATTTAGCAAGGCCCGTTCTTACACTGTCTACGATGACTACGTCTTTCATTGTTCTTCCTCTGCGATCTCGTTGGATTAATCAGCGATGGGCTTCACACGTAAACTAATATCGGGGCCTCGTTTATGGTGCTCCTCCCAGAGACGTTTGTACCCGGTTTTAGCGATCCGCCACTGCCCTTCTTCCAGCCTATATTCGTCGTTATACAGGGCGCTGCCCGTAATGTTTATGCCGTGCTCAAGGGATACAAAAATATCTTGGAGATACCAAATACCCGAGGCCGTGGACCCCTCGACACAAATCTCAGGGTGATGCCCGTTGTGCATACCGAAGTTTTGACCCGTGAACGACTTTTTATAGAAGGCTTCCAGCTGCTCCCAGCCATCAAGCTGGAAATCGTAATCACCCCCAATAAACGAAGCGGTTGCATCGTGGGTAAAGACGGTTTTCAGACCGTCGAGATTGCGGGTATCGAGAAATCGAAAATAGCGCGCCTTCAGCTGCTTAATGAGTTCAATTGACTCTAAATCCAACATCATGTCCCCCTAGGCATTCATGTGACGAGCGGCTTGATAAGCCATCGTCATTGCAGGACCCAAGGTTGCTCCGGGACCAGGATAAGTTGGCAAAATGGCTGCAGAGCAATTCCCTACCGCAAATAACCCTTCAAACACACCACCATCGGCCTTCTTAACCCGTGCAACAGTATCGGTATCCAAACCACCCAAGGTGCCAAAATCGCCCGCTTCGATGCGCATGGCGTAAAACGGTGCTTTGATGATAGGCGCGAGACAGGGGTTGGGTTTAATCGCCGGGTCCGCGTAGTAACGATCGTAGGCAGAATCTCCTCGACCGAAGTCCTCATCCTTGCCCGTCTCGGCATAGTGGTTCATCTTGCCGATGGTTTCTTCAAGACCGTCGGCGTCGATTCCGAGCATGTCAGCTAGCTCACGAATCGTATTTGCCTTGGCGACAAAACCCTCGTCGAACCACTTCTTGGGGATTTGAGAATCCGGCTTCATTGCCTTTGTCATCAGAGGGCCCACCATAAAATTCTCTCGGAACGTGGTATCAAAGACATGCCACGCCGGCGCGTTCGGGTGCTCAGGCGTGTGCGTCTTGAACAAGTCCTTCTGAAATGCCATGTAATTCTGCGATTCGTTGGCGAATCGCTGGCCGTCTCTATTTACAACACACGACCCCGGAAAAGATTTCTCCATAATCGCGAGTCGAGGTGCAGGCTCATCAGGCACGCACAGCGTTGTCGTCCACCAAGCATCGTTCATCAACCGGGTTTTCGCACCGAGCTCGAGACCGGCTAACAGCGCATCGCCCTCGTTAGCGGGGTTGCCTGCTGACCAATCCGTATTCGTGGGTGCAGGCAAATAACGCTCTCTGAGCGCCTGGTTCTTCTCAAAACCGCCCGATGCCACGATCACGCCTTTAGCTGCGCGAACACGCTGACGCTGACCGTTGCATTCAATAACCGCGCCCAGCACCGTGTCCCCTTCTGCAATCAACTCGACCATTTGCGTGTTGAACTCCAAGGGAATTTCTCGTTTCAAGACCGAGAGATAAAGCCGAGCAACACCCGCTGAGCCACAGGCCAAACGACGCGAGATCGGCGTTTTAAGTCGCCATGGAATATCGCGTATGTAGTCCCACATGAGCCGCGCCAGGAGCTTTTTCCAGCCGGGCAACTGCACCATCAACAGATGGGCTTCCACCTGAGTGAAGTGGATACGATTGAACATCCTCATCATGAAGTGTGTCCACGTCATATTCTTCCAATTCTCACCCAGTTCTGAGGCCATGATGGGGGCAGGTTCGAGCGACCGGTGACCTGCGCGGGCGCCTTCCATATTGGTGTAGTAGTCGGGGTATTCAGCAAGTGACTCGTAGCGAACATCGGTGCGATCGTGCAGGAACTTCAGCATTTCAGGCGACTTTTCGAGATAGATATCGATCATCTCTTCGGGTACATCCTCACCAAACAACGTATTCATAAGGTAGGCTCTGGCGTCCTGAGGATTATCCTCGGCACCCGCCTCCTTCGCATAATGACTGTTGGGAATCCAGATACCGCCACCGGATGTCGCACTGGTACCCCCAACCTTGTCCTGTTTCTCGATGATCAATACGTCTTTGGTGCCCATCTCCCAGTTACACACTGCCGCGGTCAGTCCACCGTTACCGGTACCTACCACCAGCACGTCGACCTCGCGATCCCAGTTCATTTGAGTCATCTCTCCCACCCTCTGTGTCTCTCTTGCTTATCTTCTTATCGTTTTATTGATTGTTATTCCCTAGACGACATCAAGCGTGCTGGCTTGATACCGATACCACCTCACCCGTCATGTAACTCGAGTAGTCCGATGCCAAGAACATCATGACATTTGCCACTTCCCAAACCTCCGCAGCACGACCGAATGCTTCGTGTGACGTCAGTTTTTCTAACAGTTCTGGCGATGAGGTTTTGCGGAGGAAATCATGCATCGCAATACTTGGGGAGACTGCGTTAATTCGAATTCCGAACTCGGCTGCCTCCATGGCTGAACACCGGGTCAGGGCCATGACGCCTGCCTTTGCCGCTGCATAGTGACACTGCTCTTCCTGAGCGCGCCAACCAAGAACAGACGCGTTGTTCACAATGACGCCCCGTCCGCGCGATTCCATGTATCGCAGCATGGCTCGACTCATTCGCATGGTGCCTGTGAGCGTAACATCCAGTACCCGGGACCACGCTTCATCCGTCAGATCAGTCAAACGACAAGAGCCACCGAGGCCCGCGTTGTTAATCAAAACATCGACACCGCCGGTTTCCACTTCCGCAAAATCCACCAGTGCCTGTACCTGCGTTTCGTCAGTCACATCGCAAAGCTGAGCGCTCACCTGGCAGGCATCCGATAGCCCAGCCAGTGCGTCTCTAGCCTGACTCAAACGGCCTTCGTGGACGTCACTGATAACAACCGCCCTCGCGCCCTCTTCGACCGCGCGCTTTGCGGCAGAGAACCCAATACCGGCACCCGCAGCAGCGGTAATCAGAACTGACTTGCCCGCAAGGAGGTTGTGACCTTCAACGTAATCTGGAATCTCTCTGCTCATCTTAGTGTCATCCTTGGATTACTTAGCTTGTCCGCGGGGTTCTTTCGGCATGCCAAGCGCTCGCTCGGCGATGAGATTTCTTTGGATCTGATTCGTCCCACCGTAAATCGTATCGGCTCGGGTGAATAAGAAGAGTGACTGCAATTTAGTGAGCTCATAGGGCCCCTCCTCAAGCAATTCCGCATCGGGACCTAACACGTCCATCGCTAACTTACCTAAGTTGCGGTGCCAGCTTGACCAATACAACTTATAGATCATCGCCTCTCTGCTCAGACTGCCATCCTCACCGCCAGAAAGAGTGCGCATGCTGTTGTAACGCATGGTCCTAAGACCAATGTGCGCCTCAGCGATCCGCTGACGAATCTCGGGGTCACGTGATGCACCGTTTAATTTTGCGAGACGGATGATCTCGTCGAGCTCGGTTTGGAACAGCATCTGTTGACCCAGGGTCGATACGCCTCGCTCAAAGCCTAATAGCCCCATGGCGACCTTCCATCCGTCACCTGGTGCGCCGACAATGTCATCCGCCGCACAAACCGCTTCATCAAAATACACTTCGTTAAATTCCGCAGTTCCCGTCAGCTGATTAATCGGTCGAATCGTGACACCGGGCTGATCGAGAGCCACCAAAAAGAATCCCAGCCCCCTGTGGCCCACGCTGTCACGATCAACTCGCGCCAAGACAAAAACAAAATCCGATTCGTGCGCCAGCGAGGTCCAGACCTTTTGCCCCGTTATCGTCCATTGACGACTGCCGTCGTCAAAGTCGGCCCGTGTCCTAATGGCAGCCAGGTCAGAACCCGCGCCGGGTTCGGAATACCCTTGACTCCAAAACGCCTGCCCACTTCTGATGTCTGGGAGGTATCGGGCCTTCTGGTCCTCGCTACCAAAAGCAAGCAACGTGGGGCCCGTCAGCGTATCACCGATGTGTCCCATACGGCCCGGGCCGCCCGCGCGCGCATACTCCTCATGATAAATCACTTGTTGCTCAATCGAAGCGCCTCGACCGCCCCACGCTTCGGGCCACCCGATACACGTCCAGCGGCCTTCGGCGAGACGACGCTCCCACGCTTTGCGTTCATCAACAAAGCGATGCTCGTCACCCGGGCCGCCTCGATGCCGAACCTCTGCGAACTCATCCCGCAGGTTCTCATCAAGCCATTGCGCAATTTCTTGTCGAAACAACTCATCGGCGGCAGTGAACGTTAGCTCCATGCGTCACCTCCATCCAACAGTTGGCAGGCAATTGCTTCTCGCATCTCTGGCGGCCGCCCGAGGTAACTTTCGGTAGAACGTGCCCGCTTGAAGTACAACTGAATGTCGTACTCCTCAGTAATCCCGACACCACCGTGCATCTGAATACCTGACCCTGCATTAAAAAATGCCGCATCACTGGCGCAGGCACTGGCCATATAGGCCGCCTCTTGAAGCGCCGCGTCAGTTGCTTCTTGTGCGCACCAGGCGTCCGCAATGCAGGCGGCAAAGTAGAGTAACGAACGCGCGGCTTCGACTTTCACCATCATGTCGGCTGCTTTGTGCTTAATGGCTTGAAAAGAGGCGATGGAGCGATTGAATTGCAAGCGCTCCTTCGTGTAGTCAACGCTGAGATCCAGACTGGCCTGTGCCACCCCCACCTGATCGGCCACGATCAGAATGCGGCTCAGCGCAACAACTTGCTCAATCAACGGCCCGGCGTCGCTGGAGAGCCGCTGCGCCTCACCAACGGCCACTGACTCTAAGCGGACCTCTGACATCGGACGTGTTTGATCCAAAGTGGGTGTGTGCTGAACGCTCACGCCAATCGCATCCGACTGAACAACCCAAATCGAAGTACTCTGATCTTCATTGGTAGCGACGACTAACAAGGTGGATGCCGCAAAGCCAAACGGTACGAATCGAGCCTCGCCTGACAGCGTCAAGCCGTCGGCCGAATCGCTCACACAGACACCTGAGGCATGCCAGTTACCCACCGCGTTGGTGAGCGCTAGTGACACAATGTGACCCTTTGCAATGTCCGCTAAACAGCGATCGCGCACCGCGCTCTGCATGCAGACATTGAGTAACGCCGTGCTTTGTGTCACGGCAAACAGTGGGGACGTGAGTAGACGCTCCCCCGCCGCCTCCATAATGATCGCCATCTCAACCCATCCAAGCGCCAGACCTTCATGGACCTCAGGCACTAAAACGCCTTGCCAGTACATGTCGTTGCAGATACTTCGCCAAAGGGCTACCTCAAAATGCTGCGGCGAGCGACATGCCGCTCGAACAGCCATTGAGTCAGACTTGGCCGCGAGGAACGACTGACTGGTATCCTTGAGCATGCGCTGCTCATCGGTGAAGGCGAATTTCACAATAGCCCCTACGTGCCCCAGACCTGCTGAGCCGGAACAGCAGTCGCCAGGGACTCCTCCAGGGCGCGACCGACGTCAGCTGGTAACCAGCGAGAGCCTTTGTCGATCCCCTCAGTACTGCGCCAGCCGTCAGCAATCGCGATACGCCCCCCCTCAGCCTCAATCACTTGGCCTGTGACGTGATGCGATGCATCAGAACACAGCCAAGCAACCACCGATGAGACATTTTCAGGCGCAAAATGGTCAAAGGACCCATCTTCTGGAACCGCCATACGCTCTGCCATGGCAGCAACGGCTGTAGTCATCCCAGTTCGAGCCACCGGACAAATTGCGTTCGCCGTGACACCGTACCTTCCAAGCTCAGCCGCTTGGTTGAGGGTGAGCGCTGCAATGCCTGCTTTTGCCGCAGCATAATTTGATTGGCCGACAGAGCCTTGAAGCCCGGCGCCCGACGTCGTGTTGACCAGCCGGCCTGACACGGGATGACCTAGTTTTGATTGGTGCCGCCAATACTGAACTGCATGCGAGGCGATGCAAAAATGCCCTTTCAAATGAACCGAAATAACCTGATCCCAGTCCGCCTCAGACAGTGAGGCAAACATTCGATCGCGGTTGTTCCCGGCGTTGTTGACGACCCCGGTCAGATCACCAAAAACGTCGATCGCTTGAGCGACCGCCTCGCCACTGCTTGCATAATTCGTGATGTCGGATTCATTAACGATGGCGCGACCGCCCGCTGCCGTGATTTGATCAACAACGGCACGCGCAGCGTCGGTGTTAATGTCATTCACCAAGACCGCTGCGCCCTCGCTGGCTAACACGCGCGCATGGGCCGCACCAAGGCCACCACCCGCCCCCGTCACAATGACGACTCGCTGATCGCAAATTCCCATCACAGCCCCCTAGACGCGCTCAAGAATAGTGACATTCGCCTGGCCACCGCCCTCGCACATTGTTTGAAGACCGTAGCGCACCTCGCGACGCTCCATTTCGTGCAATAACGTCGTCATCAGTTTCGTACCTGTTGAGCCCAGAGGGTGCCCAAGTGCAATCGCGCCGCCGTTAACGTTGGTCTGATCATGGGCATATCCAAACTCTTTGAGCCATGCCATTGGCACCGAGGCAAACGCCTCATTGATTTCTACAATATCGATGTCCGCAAGCGACAGCCCCGATTTTTTAATCGCATGCGCGGTCGCAGGAATGGGCGCCGTCAACATCCAAATAGGGTCGTCGGCTCGAACGGACATGTGTGCGATGCGTGCCCGTGGCGTCAAGTTGTAGCGCTTGAGTGCCTCTTCAGACACCACCAGGACCGCTGAAGATCCATCGCATGTTTGACTAGAGACCGCCGCCGTTATGGTGCCGCCTTGTGCCAACGGCTCAAGACCTGCCATGGCCTCCATGGAGGTGTTACGAATGGTCTCGTCGGCACTGAGTCCGTCAAACGGAATTATTTCTCGCTCAAAATAGCCCGCGTCTGTCGCAGCTCGAGCTCGGCGATGCGACTCCAGTGAGAAGGCCTCCATCTCCTCTCGAGAAATCTCCCATTTGTCTGCAATCATTTGAGCCGACTTGAACTGTGAAACCGACTGGGTTCCGTATCGCGCAACCCAACCCTCGCTGCTTGTGAAGGGATTATCAAACCCGTAAGCCTGACCGGCGACCATCGCTGAGGAGATGGGGATTGATGACATGGTTTGAACCCCCCCAGCCACCACGACGTCCATGGTGCCCGACATGACAGCCTGAGCCGCAAAATGCACCGCTTGTTGGGACGAACCGCACTGACGATCGACCGTCGTGCCCGGAACCACATCACTCAACCCAGCAGCAAGCCAGCACGTCCGCGCAATATCACCTGCCAGCGGCCCAATGGTGTCCAAACAACCAAAGACGACGTCATCGTACTCATGATCTGGAATATCGTGACGCTCGACCAAGGCTTTAAGGATAAAAGCGCCCAAGTCCGCACCGTGAACAGAGGCCAATGAACCACGCCTCCTTCCTGTCGGACTTCTGATGGCATCTACAATGTAGGCCTCTGCTCGCTGTCCCATAACACTCTCCGCTCTAATACTTAGATTTTTTTAGCTTGCTTTCTCAAGATCCGTAATCGATCCACGACCGAAGGTAAACTCCGGCCCCAGTAGCGCATCTTTGCGCAGTAACCACTCATGAATTCGATTGTTGTGAAAACCTTCGTCACCCCACTCGCGCGCTAAAGCCCAAGCGCGCTTGGTCCAGATCTGTAAATCACACTCCCACGTGTAGCCCATTGCACCATGCACCTGAGTGCAATGCCTCGAGGCCATCAAGGCGGCACGCGCCGCCGCTGATTTCGCATGTGATACCGCGAAATCGGCACGATTAGGTGACACACCTACCGTGTATGCAGCGCGATAAACGACCGGCTTTGCGTATTCCACTTGAACAGCGACATCGGCTAATAAGTGCTTCACCGCCTGGTTCGCACCAATGGCACGGCCAAACTGTTCTCTGTCAGTGGTGTATCGAACGCTCTGATCCAACATCCCTTTTGATAAACCGACCAGTTGCGCAGCATTTGCCAATGCTCCACGGTTGAGCGTTGACCGTTGCAAACGCGCACCAACGTCGCCGTCCGCGACTCTGACGTGATCACGCGGATCAAAGGACACCGAAAAAAGCCGCCGAGAAGGGTCGACGCTTTTTCTTATTTTTAAGGAGATCGCCTCTTTTGGAACCAAATAGATCCCATCTCCTTCAGAAACCAAAAACCAGTCAGCGCTGTCTGCGTAGTTAATACAGGGGTTAATAGCGTGTCCGAGCGAGACGCGCAGGTCTCCGGCTAGCACACCATCCACCACTTTTTGAATATCGGCATTACCCAGGCCTTGATCCAAAATATCCACGAGTAGTGGTGTACTCACCATCACAGATTCGACGACGGGCTCCGGTAATGCGACCTCGCCACAGGCCTCAGCCAATAAAATAAAATCAGTGACACCCAGGCCCAGCCCACCGAGCGCTTCAGGCACCAGCATGCTGTTAAGGCCTAGCTCATGCACTTGCGAGAGGAAGCGCTCATCGACACCGGCCGTCGTCGCCCACCGGCCGCGCACTGCGTCAGCCGTCACCTCACTGCGCAGCATGCTGGCGATGGCGTCCTGAAAATCAAGCTGATCCTGGGTGAACGTAAAGTTCATACCTCTGCCCTCACTTTCGCGGCATACCGAGCACGCGCTCGGCAATAATATTGCGTTGGATTTCGTTCGTACCGGCGTAAATTGGGCCCGACTGCGCGAACATAAACCCATCAAGCCACGCGCCAAGTTCAGCAAATTCAGCCGCAGTTTGCGGCTCTATTTCGGCACGAGCACCGAGTAGGTCCATTGCTGTTTCATGGATCAAGAGGTCCATTTCGGACCAAAATATTTTGTTGCAACTCGCCTCCGCGCCGATTGTGCCGCCCGAGCACAACTTCGACGCCGTTTGATACGTCGACAACGCGTAGGCTTCAGCGTCCATGTAGCAACGCACCACCGCGGATTCGATCTGCGGATTGATCACATCAGAGCCGTTCTCCCGATAAAGCTGCACCAATCGCTTACACGCCTGCTGAAATCTAGCGGGACTTCTGAGCATCAAGCCTCGCTCGAAACCCGCGGTCGCCATGGCAATGCGCCACCCCTCGCCTTCGCCACCCAGTAAATTAAAGGCGGGGACGCGAACGTCGTCAAAGAAAATCTCGGCAAAGCCGGGAAGTCCATTGAGCTGGGGAATGGGTCTTACCGTGACGCCTTCAGAGTTGAGCGGCACTAACAGTTTCGACAAGCCGTGGTGCCGTGACGAGTCAGGATCGGTTCGAAATAATCCGAACACCCAATCTGCGTAAACGGCGCGCGTTGACCAAATTTTCTGGCCATTTATAACGAACTCATCACCGTCGCGGTCTGCACGACACCGTATCGCCGCCATATCAGAACCCGCATTCGGCTCAGACCAACCCTGCGCCCAAATTTCATCGCCACTGGCCATGGCGGGAATGAATCGCGCCTTTTGCTCCGGCGTTCCGTATTCCATCAAGGTCGGCCCGAGCAAGAAAATGCCATTTTGATTAACGCGCAGAGGTGCACCCGCTCGATAATATTCTTCCTCAAAAATCAGCCACTCGATGAGATTACAGCCCCGTCCCCCAAACTCAGTCGGCCAAGTGACCATCCCCCAATTACCTTTCGCGAGGGTGCGCTCCCACTGGCGGTGCGCCTCGAAGCCTTCCGCAGTATCAAAGGAAGGCAATCGCCCGCTTGGCACATGGGCGGTCAGCCATTTTCTAACCTCTGTCCGAAACGTCTGCTGCGCTTGTGTGTACACTAAATCCATTGAATCAACTGTCCTGTGACTTATTCGCCTTGGCCATTGCTTTAGCGTCGAAGCCCCCTAACTTATCGCCCGATACCACGTCATTGTGTGCGTGCGCGAAGTGATGCCAGGCAAAGGCGGCCTCCATGCCCTGACGCTTCCCTTGCAGGTCTTCAACGTTATTGATCGCTTGCTTTGTTAAGGCCAGACCCAACCGCGGCATTGCAGCGATCTTATTCGCCAGTGCGGTCACGTCATCCAGCAAGGTGTCACGTGTACTTATCTGATTGACCATGCCCATCTGATAGGCGCGCTCCGCGCCCATTTTATTACCGGTAAAGAGGAATTCTTTTGCAATTCGGGGATTGAGTTCGTACGGGTGGGCAAAATATTCGACGCCAGGAATACCCATCCGAACCACGGGGTCAGAAAAATAGGCGTCATCGGTCGCAACAATCAGATCACAAATCCAAGCGAGCATCAGACCACCCGCAATACACGCGCCTTGAACGGCCGCAATCGTCGGCTTGGGCATGTCTCGCCAACGACGGCACATACCCAGATACGCCTCAGCCTCTCGAACGTACAGGAACTCACCGCCGGGTTTGTTCGCATGATCGTACCAACTGGTTACACGCTCCTGACTCAAATGAACATCGCGTCCCGGGGTGCCTATATCGTGTCCCGCAGAAAAATGTTTTCCCTCTCCACGCAAAACGATCACTTTGACGTCATCGTCAGCCACTGCCTTCATAAACGCGGCATCAAGCTCATAGGTCATCTGTCCATTTTGCGCGTTGTTGTACTTGGGTCGATTCATCGACACCCAGGCGACACCGTCCGCCACCTCGTAGGTCACGATGTCACGCTCTTCCAATGGCTCTGTGGTCTCAGTCATATCCAGTACTCCTAATTAGGGTTGCGCACGCCGGGGGGATTGTCCTTGAGCTGCTTGGCCCGCACGTTCAACGGATCAAGCTCAGCAATGAGCGCCAGCTGCTCGACCGTTGGTGCCGGTGTTTCCGCCACATTGGGGGCCACCGCCACCTCAAATCCAGTATTCTCCAGCACCTCAGAGAGCGGCACCCCCGGATTAAGGCTCACAACCCGCATCTGTTTATTGGGTCCGTTAAAATCCATGACACATAAATCGGTAATCACACGTCTAATATCAATGTCGTCAAACGTATAACCCCGCGGCAAGCGATCTGGGTTATAGCCAATCGAGCACACCACGTCACATTCACCGGTTACGAACACTCGTGTCGAGTGCTTGGGCACAAAAAAAGAGTTTGCGTGACTGATTGAGTTACCAGGAAAACCCCTGACACCCAGCAGCTGCACTTTCGGCGCCTCGTAACTGCCGCCCAGCGCAGCAATATTTGTTTGTCCAAAGCGATCAATTTGACTGGGGCCCACAAGCGCGTGGCGAGACCCGCTCCAGACATTATCGAAGATACGCGCAAATCCCATCCAGTTTTCATTAGCCTGGCCGCTGTGTGAGGCCATTCCGCTGACGGGATTCGGAGTGGAAAGCATGAACGCCTGACTGTCTGTCATCATCATGTCGGGGTTGGAGGTGCGCATCGCAAGGCTTGCAGCCAGACGCGGTAGCAAGCCAATGCCCGTGGCAAGGACTTCACCCTCGTTTTCGAAACTGCGGCTGGCGGCGCAGACCATGAGCTCAGCGAGCGAAAATGTCATCGTGAGGCTCTCCTAGTAAACCGGTAGTGGCAAGGTCTGAATGGCCTCTAAGCCACCCACGTTGCGTTGGTAACTCGACTCAGAGTCACCTAAATAAGCCTCCGACCACCTGTCATAGCCGCCCTCAGCCAGTGCAGCTGCATATTCTTTGTAGTGCTTCACATCGTACCCGTACAGCGGGTCAGAGGACGACGGATGTGCACCACCCGAAATATGAACAATGTGCGACGTCAGATTTCGCTCCCAGTAAACGCGTCGCGCCACGTCAGCGTCATGAAAATAGTCCGAGGGTACGAGCTCATCGACGGAAACCACTGTTTTCTTCGCCGCGCGCGCGAACCAGTCATCCATGTAGTGATCAGGACTGGCGATCTCACACACGCCGCGGGCATCCCCGCGCGTTGCATGCAGCAACGACACGTCCAGATTTAGGGCAGGCATCGCCACCCACTCTTTGTCGTCATAGGGACTGTCCACCAGCTGTAAGTCGGGGTTGCGTGTAATCACATCAGTTCCCAAACCAATCCGGGTCGGAATATAAGGACTCCCCCAAGCCGCGGCCCTTAACCCGAGCAACATCATGCCTTCGTCGATTTCACGAACGTCCACACTGCCCGTCTCCCGAGCCTTTCGAAACCCAGGCTCCAAGGGCATAAAGTCCAAAGAGACGAACGCGTAAACCACTTTTCGGACTTTTCCAGCCGCACACAGCAACCCGACATCCGCGCCACCATAGGCGACGACCGTTAGGTCCCGCACGTCGGACCGCAGAAGCTCGCGCACCAGCGCCATGGGTTTCCGCCGGGGGCCCCAACCACCAATCCCGATGGTCATACCACTTTCAATAACAGACACCGCATCGGCGGCACTGACGCACTTATTCATGCGCGCATTTCCTATCATTCCAGTTAGATTAAAAGCAGTATCAAAGTCGGCCTCTGCACCAGCATCCCCCATAGAGACTATGACAACTCGGGCGAAGCCACTTAGCGTGCACAAAAAGACTAATGACGTTTTAAAAAGGGTATCACTTTGTCAGTCAGCACCCCCAACTCAACGGCCGCGCTCGTCGAGCATGCCGCTCAGGTCTATGACGATCGGGTGTTTATCGTCGACGGAGCCCACACGCTCTCCTTCGCCGACGTCGCAACCCGTGTTCGCGCGCTGGCATCAGCACTCGCAGCACGAGACTTTCAGTGTGGAGGCAGAGCCGCCATTTGGGCGCCCAACTGCGCCGAATGGATTATTGCAGCGCTGGCGATCCAATACGTGGGCGGCACACTCGTCACCGTCAATACGCGCTATAAAGCAACCGAGGCCAGTCAGATCATCCGTGACAGTGGAAGCTCAGTGGCTTTTGTGGTCGATCATTTTTTGGGGACCGATTACGCCAGCGACTTGGCGGCTCAAAACATAGAGGGCCTGGACCACATCGTGACTCTGCGAGCACCCGGTTCTGCATCCACGGACGACATCCAAACCTGGATATCAGAGGGCGCAGTCGCGACGCCTGAAATCTGTGCGCGCCGAGACGCGCTGCGACGTCGAGTGAATGAAAATACCGTTTCTGACATTTTGTTCACCTCAGGCACCACGGGACGCGCCAAGGGGGTTGTGACGACACACGGTCAAAACTTGAAGGCGTTCAGCACATTCGCATCCATTCTCGGCATTGAAAGCGACGATCGCTACCTGATTATTAATCCGTTTTTCCACAGTTTCGGCTACAAGGCCGGTTGGTTGGCCGCTTTATTGCGGGGAGCAACCGTTTACCCCATGGCGACCTTCGATGTCCCGCAGGTTCTCAATGCGATCAAAGCACATGCGATCACGGTCATGCCGGGGCCGCCAACACTTTTTCAGAGCATTCTGATGCACGCCGATCTTGCACGCAGTGATTTATCCTCACTCAAAAAGGCCACCACAGGTGCTGCGATTATCCCAACACAACTGATCATTGACATGCGTGAAACGCTCGGGATCGACACAGTCATTACTGCCTACGGCCTTTCCGAGACCTGCGGACTGGTCACGATGTGTCGTCAGGGCGACCCTGCAGAGGTGATTGCGCAAACGTCGGGGCGCGCGATTCCAGACGTTGAAGTTGGCATCATGCGTCCAGATGGCACCCTGGCCGCACCTCATGAGGCGGGTGAGATTGTTGTCCGGGGCTTCAATGTCATGCAATGCTATTTTAATGACGAACGCGCGACGCGCGAGACGATCGACCCCGAAGGCTGGCTACACACCGGAGATATTGGCAATCTCGCCGAGTCTGGCAATATTCGAATTACAGACCGTCTGAAAGACATGTTTATTTCAGGTGGGTTTAACTGCTATCCGGCAGAGATCGAAAATCAACTGCTGCATCATGGTGCAATCGCTCAGGCCGCCGTGGTTGGAATGAGCGATGTGCGAATGGGAGAAGTGGGTGCGGCCTTCGTGGTGAACAAGCCCGGCACCCGCATTTCCGAAGACGCGCTGATCGCGTGGTGCCGCGATACTATGGCCAATTACAAAGTCCCAAGGAAAGTCATATTTTTGGACGCATTACCCATGAACGCCTCAGGAAAAGTGTTAAAGACCGTCTTGAGACAGCAACTTTGAGCGCGTTCTCTACTGCGGTCATCTCACTCATCAAAAGAAGAACGACAAGGAACACACTATGACGATTCAGAGCCTTGGATACATCGGCGTTAATTCGACCCAACTCGATCAGTGGCGCGACTTCGCCTGTGACGTCATGGGCCTGCAAGATGTCTCCAGTGACCTCGGCGACGCGCACACCCAGTTTTACAAAATGGACTACCACCCCTATCGCCTCTTCGTTCAACACTCAGCGCACGACAGCCTGGCGGTGTGTGGCTGGGAAACCAACAATCAAAAAGGGCTTGATGAAGTCGCCACGGCATTGACCACAGCCGACGTCCCCTTTGAATGGGCAGATCAAGTGCTTATTACCCAACGACGCGTTCAAAACCTCCTGTCCTTCACCGACCCTGCCGGCAACCACCATGAGGCCTACTGGGGTGTCGTGTCAGACTTCAAAGCATTCAACTCCCCTCAAGGCGTCCCCGGTTTTGTGACCGCTGACCAGGGACTGGGCCACGTGGTTCTCCCTGCGCCTAACTTCAGTGAAACCGCCCAGTTTTTTACCGAAATACTGGGTTTTGGTCTCTCGGATCTCATGAAACTCCGATTTACGCCAGACCCTGAAGAGCCCATAAAACGACTTTGGTTTATGCATTGCAACCGACGACACCACAGTTTGGGACTGCTTGAAATCCCTCATCCAGCGGGATGTATTCACGTCATGACCGAAGTCAACGCCATCGACGAAGTGGGCCGCTGCAATGATCGAAGAATTGCAGCGGATATAAAGCTCTCAGGGACGCTGGGGCGCCATGCTAACGACCACATGGTGAGTTTTTACATGCAGAGCCCTGCGGGATTCGATATTGAATATGGCGCAGAGGGGCGCACTGTCGACGACTGGTCTCGTTACGAGGTCTTCGAGAGCACCGTACCCAGTTTCTGGGGTCACGACTTTTCCGTAGGCCAGCAGGATTAGAGGTAATTCTTCAGTTAGTACATACGAGGTATGTAGAGACTCCCCGGCTTTGCAAGGATGTGTGTAATGCCTTAAAACCGCTCGAAGACGGACACAGCCATAGGATTATTGCCATGAGCACGTACGAACCTGTTGTAACACAGCAAATTCTGGATCTAATTGCCAGTAAGTCCGCGGACCAACGTGAGGCCCGCAAAATGTCCAAAGAGGTGGTCGACGCCCTCAAGGAATGCGGTTTCTTCACGATGCTACTGCCCAAGCAGTGGGGCGGGCTCGAGCGCAAGCCACAGGAATTTTTTGCCGAGCAAGTGCGGATAGCCGAGGCGGACATGAGCACAGCCTGGGCCGGCGGTATTATAGCGGTCCATGCCTTTCAGCTCGCGCTGATGTCCGAAGAGGCACAACGCGAAGTCTACGAAGCCGACCCGAACACGCTGATCAGCAGTTCCTACAACCCCGTTGGGGCACGTGCCGAAATGTGTGAAGGCGGGTTTATGTTGCACGGTCGTTGGGGTTGGAGCTCAGGTTCCGACCACTGCACCTGGGCGCTGTTAGGCGGTGTGATACCGGGTGACGGCTATCGAACATTTTTAGTTCCGCGGAACCAATACGACATTGAAGACACCTGGGATGTTATGGGTCTTCAGGGTACGGGTTCAAACGACGTGGTCATCTCCGAACCTATTTTTGTCCCAGATCACCGAACACACAAACAAATGGACGGCTTCAACTGTGTCAATGACCAAGACAACCCGATGTATGACCTGTCATGGGCGCAAACCTTTGTGCGCGTCGTAAATTCAGCAGCCATTGGCGCCTTGAAAAAAGCGGTAAAGGTCTTCGTCGAATCCAAGCAAGGTAATTCAACGACCGACATGACTAAATTTGCCGGCGACGTTGAAACGCAGGAGCGGTTGGCCAAGGTGCTCAACACCATTGGTGAACTTGAAGCAGTCATGTATCACAACTTTGACAAGATGGAGGCCGCCTCCTGGAAGCCGACGCTGGAAGATCGGATTATGTATCGATATCAGGCATCGATTGTGATCGATAAAGCCATTGAAGCCATTGATACGCTTTTTGAGGTCGCCGGTGGACGCTCTGTCTTTAATGGGCATCCACTTCAACAGCTGTGGCATGACATTCACATTGCACGCTGTCATGTGGCCAATAATCCCACAGCGTTTGCACGTAATTTGGGTAGCGTGGCGCTCGGCATGGAGAACAAGGACGTCTTTATCTAATGCACGCCTACTCCGAAGCGTCGCTCTATCATGAGGTCAGCAGCGGACGGTCGATTCACTATACCGATCATGCTGCAACCGCAGCCGAAAAAGGGGCGGTAGTATTTATTCACGGGAGTGGCCCAGGGGCCAGTGGCTGGAGCAACTTTAAGCACAACGTCGGTGCGTTTCAGGACGGTGGGTATCGCTGCATCGTGTTCGATCAGTGGGGCTACGGAAAGACGTCAAAACCACAAGATGTGGACCACACGCTTGATTTCTTTGTCGACGGTTTGGTTTCACTCCTCGATTCGCTGCGCTTAGACCGCGTGACCCTTGTGGGTAACTCGCTCGGCGGCGCCGTGGCACTTGGGCTCTCACTGCAGAATCCAGATCGCGTCGAGAAGCTGATTTTGATGGCGCCGGGGGGCATTGAGTCGCGCGAAGTCTACTTCGCAATGCCCGGCATTCAAGCCATGGTGAAACACCCTATGGGATCACCCGACTTCACCAAAGACGTGCTCGCCGGGTTACTGACTCAGCTTGTCTATGATTCTTCAGCCGTCGACGCAGCGTTGGTCGACGAACGCTGGGCCACGCTCGAGACTCAAAATCCTCACGTGTTAGCCACCATGAATATTCCGGACATGACCGACAGACTGCGAGAAATCGACATTGCCACATTGGTCTTTTGGGGCAGCGAAGACCGATTTTGCCCGGCATCGGGATGCTGGAAAGTCCTTCAGATGAAGGGGCCTGTCCAAGCCGAGATCTTAAATCAGTGTGGCCACTGGGTTATGTCGGAGTATCCTGACTTGTTCAATAAGCGCTGCTTATCGTTTCTGACCGATGAGGCGTGACCATGAGTCTCTCTGCCACTGATCACGCCCAGCTCGGACGGATACTTTACGACGCGATGCGCGCGAACACACCGATTCAACCTTTGACCAAAACCCACCCCACGATCACCGTCGAAGACGCGTATCAAATATCGCGGACGATGTTGTCACACCGACTTGAGCGTGACCGTGAAGTCGTAGTCGGCAAGAAGATTGGCGTCACATCAGATGCGGTCCAGAGCATGCTCGGTGTGTTCCAACCCGACTTTGGTTTCCTGACGAACACTATGACCTTTGCCAACAAATCAAATATTCGCATTGCAGGAAACATGATTTCACCGCGCGCTGAGGGAGAAATCGCCTTTCGACTGAAATCAACGCTCTGCGGCACCGCTAATACAGAAGTCGATGTAATGGCTGCAACCGAATGCATTATGCCCTGCTTTGAAATTGTGGATTCCCGAGTCGAAAATTGGCAAATCGCTATCCAAGACACCATTGCGGATAACGCCAGTTGCGGTGTGTATGTTCTTGGCGATGCGGAGCTCGACCCGCGACAGCTTGATCTCCCCAATATTCGCATTGATGTGACAAAAAACGGGGAACAGTTGAGTTCGGGCATGGGCAGTGCGGTTCAAGGTAATCCGCTGACCGCGGTCGCTTGGCTTGCTAACACACTGGGCGCCTATGGTATCGATTTAGAAGCCGGCGAGGTTATTTTGTCCGGCTCTCTGGTGCCCCTCGAACCTGTTCATCAAGGTGATGAAATGCATTTGCTCATGACAGGTCACGGCTTTGATGAGTGCAGTGTCAGCTGTCAATTCATTTAATTAAGGTGACGTATGACGACTAGAGCCAAAGCGGCGATCATCGGTCCAGGAAATATTGGGACTGATCTGTTGATGAAGTGCCAGCGCAGCGACTTCATCGAAGCGACTTGGATGGTGGGAATTGAAGATTCAGCGGGTATTCAGCGCGCGCGGACGCTGGGTCTTCAGACCACAACAGACGGCGTCGATGGTCTGGTGGCCGGATTTTCGGCAAATCCCGTAGATTTCGTATTTGATGCAACGTCAGCCTACGTGCACGCTGAAAACAGTCGCAAAGTCACTGCGCTGGGCGCCACCATGATCGACCTTACGCCTGCGGCAATTGGACCTTTTTGTATACCGCCGGTTAACTTACAAGCGCTACTCGATCGAGGCCCCACTCAAAACGTCAATATGGTCACTTGTGGGGGGCAAGCAACGATCCCAATGGTGGCGGCTGTCAGCCGCGTGCAGTCTGTGAGCTACGCCGAGATTGTAGCTACTGTGGCGTCATAGTCCGTCGGTATGGGCACACGCGACAACATCGACGAATTCACCCGAACAACGTCCTCAGCGATCGAAAAAATTGGCGGCGCTGATGAGGGTAAAGCCATTATTGTCATTAACCCGGCAGAGCCACCGCTGGTCATGCGCGACACGATCCATTGCCTGACCAAAGAAGCGCCGAAGGAGACCGATATTCGAGCCTCGATCGCCGCTATGGTGACCGAGGTGCAGCGCTATGTTCCAGGGTACAGGCTCAAGAACGCGCCAATTGTTGACGGTCATCGAGTGACTATCTCAGTGGAGGTGGAAGGGCTCGGTGACTTTTTGCCGAAGTACGCGGGCAACCTCGACATTATGACAGCCGCAGGCCTACGCACTGCAGAAATGATGGCTCAGCGACGGCAGAGCGCGAGGACTAGCCTATGAATTTTGAAGGTCGAAATATCACGTTGCACGACATGTGCCTTCGCGATGGCATGCATCCCAAGCAGCATCAGATTACCGTCGATGAAATGGTGGATATCGCCGGCGCGCTTGATGCAGCAGGCGTGCCTTTGATTGAAGTGACTCATGGTGATGGATTGGGTGGCGCTTCGGTTAACTACGGTTTCCCGGCGGCCAGCGATGAGACCTACTTACGAGCGGTCGTCGAACGTGTCGAGCACTCTGCGATCTCGGCATTACTGCTCCCAGGTATTGGTACGGTCGATCACCTGAGGATGGCAGCAGACTGCGGCGTTAAAACGATTCGCGTGGCAACCCATTGCACTGAAGCCAACGTCTCGCGCCAGCACATTAATCTCAGTCGTGATTTGGGTCTGGATACCGTCGGATTCCTCATGATGGCACACATGGTCTCCGAGGATGCCTTAGTGGAACAGGCGCTACTTATGGAGTCTTACGGTGCCAATTGCATTTATTGCACCGACTCTGCGGGTTACATGCTGCCTCAAGACGTTACAGACCGCATCGCCCTTCTTAAAAAGAGACTCAAAAGCGACACGGAAATTGGATTTCACGGTCATCATAATCTCGCCATGGGGGTTGCTAACTCGCTAGCGGCGATTGCAGCAGGCGCTAACCGTATTGACGGCTCTGCAGCGGGACTCGGTGCAGGCGCCGGAAATACCCCACTAGAGGCTATGGCGGCGGTGCTTGAGCGAATGGGTGCAGTCACAGGCATCGACATCTTTAAATTAGCGGACGCGGCAGAGGACCATGTCTTACCGATCATGGACGAGCCTGTGCGTCTCAGTAGGGACGCGCTGGTACTGGGCTATGCCGGCGCCTATTCCTCGTTTCTTTTGTTCGCTAAACGCGCACAAGATAAATACGGCGTACCCTCACATGAGATTTTGCTCGAAATGGCGCGCCGGAAAACGGTGGGTGGGCAGGAAGATCTGATTGAGGAAATTGCAATAGAAATGGCCGCTCAAACACGCTAAGTCTGGACGAAATCTGGACTTTCTGATAACTAGTTAGCTTTAACGCGCAAAGCGGGATGTCTGTACGTAGCCCTATGAATCAACCGAATATCACAGAACTCTCGAAGCTCATTGGCTTCCTTTACGATGGACACATCGAAGAGGACCCTTACAGTGCGTTTCTTGCAGAGACCCGTCGGATGATTGACTCGAACTTTGCGTCGATCACCATGCGTGAACCACAGGGCGATGATGGTGGTCTGTTATTTGTTTCGTGCGAGGCACTGGCGAAGACCTTCGTTGACGATCACAACAACCCCTATACCGACCGCTACTACACCTCTAACCTCATGACTAACTTGCCCTGGGGTAAGGTGGTCTCTTTGGATGAGTGTGTGCCCTATCGAACGCTCGAGCGAACCGAACTCTACAAGTACTGTATGGCGCCGATCGATATTTACCACATGATTGGAGTCGACCTTAGAAACGCCAACGGCTTGAGGTTCAGTGTTCGCTTTTGTCGACCTAAGTCTGCAGAGAACTTTGGAAAACAGGAACGCGAGTTCCTCGAAATGCTGGCCAATCATATCCAGCGCGCGGTTGCTAATGGCATGCAGCTGATCCAAATCGATAAGGAGCGGAAACTTTACAGTTCGACGATTGCAAAACAGTCGGTGGGGGTTGTCACGCTCGACGAGCGCGGGAAAATCGTCTCCAGAAATGCGGTGGCCGATCAGCTGATACGCGACAAGGACGGACTGTCAGTCATCAATGATCAACTCCACCTAGAAAGTCCCTCAGCACGAGCAAAACTCAATGGCTTTATTGAGGATATCGTCGTTGCCCAGCGCAATCAGGACCCTGCGCCCACCAACGCCTTGTCCGTTGAGCGTCCCTCAGGCAAGGCCGACTTAGAGATCTTACTCAAGCCCATGATGATCGACAAAACGGTCGAACCGGGACATACACCGCACATGATTGTGTTTATTAATGAGCCTGAGCGCAGCTTCCAAATTGAAACGCGCATCTTGATGTCGCTCTATGGGCTTACAAAAGCGGAGGTCGCACTATCCAAGTTGCTGGCCGAAGGCGCCAATCTCGATCAGGCCGCAGCCGCACTGGGTATTGCCCGGAACACTGCGCGCGCACAGCTGCGCTCCATTTTTGCGAAAACAGGTGTGTCTCGTCAGAGTATGCTGGTCAGCCTATTGCTCAAGAGTGTTGTGACCTACTCCTAGCTACCGATATTGTTCGGCCCCCAAAACGCGCGCATGCTGACGACTTTGCCAGCCTCGTTAAATTTAAATACGTCGATAATGTTGATGGTCAGCTCTTCTCCAACTGTCCCAGCGGTTACCGTAAACGGGAACGCGACCTCGTTACCTGCAAGACGCGGGGCGCCCGACAGTGCTGCCGATAACACCCCCTCACAGGCCACCGAGTAAAACTCTCTCAGCGCAGACTTGCCCTCGCGCAGCGCCGTCCCTACGGGGTCTTCAATGGTCGCATTGTCATCAAAAAGCGCCAACAAAGTCTCCACGTCACTGGCCTGCAGCGAGCGAATGTAAGTCTCACAGGCCGCTTGGGCCTCTGCGTAATCAATCATGCCAATCCTCCATCACCATTGTTATCATTTTGGATCAAAGTCTGCCGCTCGGTTCTCGTTAAAGGCGTCTCGTGTTTCTTGAGAGTCCTGATGCCGATAGGCTTCAAGCGTGAAACCTTGTTCGCGTCGATACTTGTCCTCAAGATTCCCGTCTTCAATACTCGTTAGCGCTTCCTTTGCCAAGGAAATCATTGCGGGACTCTTTTCAGCAATTTTCGCCGCCATTTCACGTGCGGAATCGACCAACTGATCACGTGGAACCACACGCTCCACTGCGCCGAGTCGATGCGCCTCGTGCGCGCTAATGAACTCGCCCGTAAAGTACATGTAACGCACTTTTTGAACGGGGAACATACGCTGAAGATGCGCGCCGCCACCCATTGCTCCGCGGTCGACTTCGGGCACGCCGAAGGAGGCACACTCGGAGGCCACAATAATGTCGGCGGCGCCGGCGATACCAATACCCCCACCGAGTACGAAGCCGTGAAGGGCGACAATCACCGGTTTAGGGTTTCGATGAATCGCCTCGAAAGTGTCGTAATTTCCTTTGTTCACCGGGACGATCATATTGGGGTCTGCGCCCAGCTCTTTAATGTCAACGCCGGCACAAAAACCTTTGCCCTCCGCGCGAACAATAATGACGTGGACATCGCGCCGGGAACCCAAAGCCTTGATTTCCGAGGCGATACCCGTCCATTCAGCACTGTTAAAGGCATTTACGGGCGGTTTATTAAAGACAACCTCTGCAATACCTGCGTCAACTGATGAGCTGAAAGCCATAAACCTGTCCTTAATCTGAGTTTGAGGTTGTGCAAATCGTGGTCTGTATCGAACGGGCAGCTGTTTCTGCATCCGACACGATGGTTGCGACCAACTCTGCAACCGTCGGTAAATCATCAATCAGTCCAGCGACTTGCCCCGAGGGCAAAATACCGTCGTGCGGATTCCCTTTCACCATGGCTTCCTGAATCATCATGGGTGAATTGGCGGCCATGAGTGTCTGACCGAACGACAAGTCGCCAGAACGGTACATCTTCCAGGCCCCACCCAAGGTGGCCATCAGTGAGCCTCCCGTCATGCGGCTGAATGCCAGTCCGTTTTTCACCGCCCGCACGAGTAAGCCCAGCTGCGAGGCTCGAATCAGCCGATCGAGATACGCGTTCGCAATCATGCGCTGAGGCAAACCATCCAACCGCGTGCTGACGACAATTTTCTCCGGCGGCGTACGCAGGTAAATCAATTTTGTCGCCTCAGGAACCGGAGACTCCTGTGTCAGCAAGAATCTCGTGCCCATGGCAATACCATCGGCACCCATCGCCAATGCGGCGACAAGGCCTCGCCCGTCGCGGAATCCGCCGGCTGCCGCGATTGGGACGTCAATCGCATCGCGCACCTGGGGAAGAAGAATCGATGTTGCAACCGATCCGGTGTGACCACCGCCCTCTCCGCCCTGTATGACCACCGCGTCGGCGCCCATTTCGACGGCCTTAACAGCGTGGCGTTTAGCACCAACCGTCGGGATACACACAATGCCCGCGGTCTTCAATCGCTCAACGGTTGCTGCCGAGGGGGAGCGCGAGTAACTCACGGCGCGCACCTGATGTTCAATACAAAGATCAACTATCTGCTCTGCATGCGGCACATACATATGGAAATTGACCCCAAACGGCGCATCGGACGCCGCTTTGATATCAAGGATGCCCTGCTCGATTTCGGCAGGTGTCATGACAGCACCGGCAAGGAACCCAAAACCGCCGGCGTTCCCAGTTGCCGCGACCAAACGCGCGTCGGCCACCCAACCCATGGCCGTCTGAATAACGGGGTAACGACAACCGAGTAGCTTGGTCAACTGGGTTTGCATAACGCATCTCGCATGGTGGTATACCGGCACATTATCGAAGCCATACTTTACTGCAATCACAGAGCCTCTGGCACGATAGGCTGATCAGACTATGGGGCTAACACAGAGGCTGTGCCACCCCCGGCAGTTGGTTTAGAGTCATTAGAAACACAATCGACGTACCGTACATGAGTGATTTCACAAAACCCTATTTCGACGCCGTTGCGCAACTGACCGCGCCCACGGCGCCGTTTGAAGTCGAAACGGTAAAGGTAGCGGGAGTTCCTCTCAGAGCATTCAAAAATGCGGAAAGCAGCCTGGGCGCCTTTCTCGCCGTCGGTCGCAACCACGACGCCAATCTGTTTTTGCAGTACCAGGGCGAGGATTGGACGGTTGGCGAGTTCTATAAAGCCGTCGACCAGGCCTGCGACTGGCTTGTTAATCAAGCTCAGATACAAAAGGGTGACCCCGTCGCTATTGCCATGCGAAATCGCCCCGAGTGGCTGGTTGCCTTTGTCGCCACCGTGACCATCGGTGCTGTAGCCGTGCCGCTCAATAGCTGGGGTAAAGCGCAAGAACTGATCCAAGGCCTCGAAGACAGCAAGGCAAAGTTGGTTTTTTGCGACAGTGATCGACTGGCATTTATCCGTGAACTCAATACCGAGCTGCCCGCGGTAGTGGTCAACGAGCGCGAAGGCCCGCAGGACACCTCACTCAGCGAGATCCGCCAGCGCCCCGTACCGAGCGAACCGTTAATCGCCGACGTGGATCGACACGCGCCGGCAATTCTCATGTTCACATCGGGAACCTCCGGCCGCCCAAAAGGCGCCCTGCTCTCGCATTTTAATTGCTGTCAGGCGCTGATGAATGTCGAGTTCATCGGTGCCGGGACCTACATGACCAATATGGAGGAAATGAACAAGCAGTTGGCCAGTCCCACGCTTCCAAAAACGCTCCTCGCTGTTCCCCTGTTTCACATCAGTGGCTTGCTATCCCAGGCGCTCATCAACCTCCGTCACGGCCGCGCGCTTCACATGATGTACAAGTGGAGCATTCAAGAGGCGCTGCGCATCGTCAAAGAAGAGCAAATCACGGTTCTTATGGGAGCGCCGGTCATGTTGCTCGAACTATTAAAAAATCAAGCCTTCAGCGACGAGCACGCAGCACACCTCACGAACGTGAGTGCTGGTGGCGCAGCCACACCCGAACTCCTCTCCGAGCTCTATGCCACCAAAACTGGAACGGCCATGTCCGGTGGCGGATGGGGAATGACCGAAACCATGGGATCAGGAGCCGCATTCACAGGTCGCTACTTTACTGAGCGACCGAGCGCATCAGGATTCCCCAGCCCGATCGTGGAATTTAGCTTCAGAGATGAAAATGGCGAGGAAGTGCCCTCGGGCGAGCCCGGTGAGATATGGGTCCGTTCGTCAGCGGCCATTCAAGGCTATTTCTCGGGCGGTAATGAATCGGATAAACCCATCGATGGCTGGATGGGGACCGGTGACATCGGCTACATCAGCGGCGAGGGCTTGCTGTACATCTGTGGTCGTGTCAAAGACATGATTATCCGCGGGGGAGAGAATATCTACCCATCAGAAATTGAAGCCTGTCTGCTCGAATATCCAGGATGCGAGGAAGTTGCGGTTGTCGGCATAGAGCATGACACCTGGGGTGAGGAAGTGGGTGCTGTGATCAAGTTACAGGGGTCAGTCGTCGCTGACGCCGATGGCATCAAATCATTCTGTAAATCCGCACTCGCCGGCTACAAAGTCCCCGAGCACATTGTATTCACCGACGAACCACTGGCCAGAAATACCCTGCAAAAACTGCTAAAAACAGCCATCAAGGAGCGCTATTTTGACTGAGCCAGACACCCACCGTCTGATTTTTCTGTTTTTTGCGGAACGTCCGACGCGGGAGTCCGCAATGCGCGCGCTAGACGCCTTTTCAGGGGTGCAGAACGCGTATCTAGGGACGAGCGATGCGCACAGCGACCAAGCGGCCATGTGGACACGAAACCCCACCGGGAAGCTCACCAGCGGGCGTCTGGCGCTCGAGTTCTCAGACGCCGCCATCGACTGGCAACGCGCAGTCGATGTTGCTGCGCAACTCGGAGCGGAAGTCCACTGGTGCAAGGGAGCCACGCCGCTGACACCACCACTCCTCACTCAAGAGACATTCAGCGGAACGATGCAGCTCTGCTGCTTCGAACGGCGCGAGGGCCTGCCCGACGCGGCGTTAGAGCAAATCTGGTTTCAAGAACATGTGCAGGTCGCCCTTGATACGCAAAACACCCTTGGATACCGCCAGAATTTGGTACTTCGCTCGTCCCACGATCAGCTCGATGGGATTGTCGAAGAATATTTCTCGATTGAGGCCGCAAATTCACTGACCGCGTTTTTTGCCGACGGAGACGACGAAGTAAAAATGATGTCGAATATCCATGTGCTGACCGAGAGCAGCGAGCGATTACTCGATCTCGAGCGATCGTCGGTTATTCATATGACCGAGCATCGCCTGCGATGAATCACTGATTGCTCTAAAACCAACCTAACAACGAATGCTTGATCACTTACGAGGTTCTTTATGACCGACGCTGATACGACTCACTCTGGATCCCTCCCCCCGCTTCACGGCAAAGTCGCCTTAATCACCGGTGCGGGCCAGGGCATTGGCCAGGGCATTGCGTTCTCATTGGCGAAGCGCGGGGTGTCCATTGTTGCCGTCGGGAGAACATTGAGTAAATGTGAAAAGACGGTCGCTGATATTGAAGCGCGCTTCAACGGTAAGGCCGTGGCAATCGAATGCGATATCTCGAACCTCGATGCACTTGACGCGCTGGTGTCGAACGCAGTCGCTGCCTTTGGGCGCCTCGATATTTTGGTCAATAACGCCGTCACCACGAGCATCAATACGCTAATGGAGACCACGCTGGAGGACTTTGAAGCGGGACTTCGTGTCGGCCCAATGGCCACCTTGCGACTGATGCAGCTGGCTCAACCGCACCTCATAAAGTCGGGAGATGGCAATATTATTAATCTTGCCACTGCAGCGGCGAAGCGCTGGGACACCTCCACTTATGGCGTTTACGCGGCGCAGAAAGAGGCCATCCGTGCATTGTCGCGCGGCGCCGCCTGTGAATGGGGATCGATGGGCATTCGCACCAACTGTATTCTGCCATTGGCGAAGTCCCCTGCCCTGGAAATGTGGGCACAGTGGCGCCCAGAAGAGGCCGCCGCTTTCGAGCAAACGGTGCCGATGAAACGCTTGGGCCACTGTGAAAATGATATTGGCGAGTTCGTCGCGATGCTGTGCGCGCCCGAATCACGCTATGTCAACGGACAGTCCATTGCCATCGATGGTGGTCAGGTCAATATGGGCTGAGGACCGGCGAGTCTGTGACGGCTCGCGACCTTTTATCGACCCTTACTTTTTATCGACCCCTACTTTACGGCCGCGCCACCGTCGACACTGAGCAACTGACCCGTAATGAAGGACGCGCGGTCTGAGGCGAGGAAACACACCGCCTCTGCAATTTCTGAGGGCTCGCCCAAGCGACGCATCACAGCCGCCTGCTTGAGTCCCTCGGCAATTTTGGGCTGCTCCTCAAAATATTTTTCAACGCCTGGTGTTCGAACCACGCCCGGCGAGACCGCATTAATCCGAATTCCTTTGTGTCCATACTCTGCTGCAGCACTTTTGGTGAGTAGATTCACGCCGCTCTTAGCGGCCGCATAAGCGGTGTTATAAGGCTGACCTCGCAATGAAGCGTTCGATGAAATATTTACAATACTGCCGCCCGAGGTCTGCTCGAGCATCGCCTCGATCTCATATTTCATACAGAGAAAGGTGTTGGTCAAACAGAGATCAAGCGTCTGATCAAATACGGCTTTGTCAAAGGTGTGAATAGGGCCTGAGCCACGACTTACCGCTGCGCTATTGCATGCCACATCCAACGAACCAAAAGTATCGACTGCGAATTTAACCATGGCTGAAACACGTTGCTCGTCGCTGACATCGGCCACAAACGTGCGGGCGTCCCCACCGGCCTCACGAATCAGCGTCGCGGTCTCTTGCGCCGTTTCCTCGTTTAAGTCAGCGACAACTACCCGCGCACCTTGACCTGCCATTGTCAGCGCTATTGCACGACCAATTCCCCCGCCAGCACCCGTTACCAGTGCACTTTTCCCTTCCAGCTCTGCCACGTTTCCTCACCACCTCCGCTCATCAATGGTCAATTTAGACTAAGTATCCAGTCGAGCCTGTGTTCCTTGCTCGCACGCTTCGTTCTATCGTGTGCGTGGCGCAATTCACAAACCCAAATGGACTACTGGTGGGCACTCTCCCACATGAACGCGATAAGGAAGTTGCCGTGATATCAGACTATTTCAGCTTACAAGGAAAGAAAGCGCTCATCACCGGTGCTGGCAAAGGAATCGGAGCCCGTATCGCCACCGCCTTTGCTGAAATGGGCGCTGACGTTGCGCTGATTGCACGCACTGAGTCCGATCTCGACGCTGTCGCAAGTGAGGTTAGAGCCTTGGGACGCGAAGCGTTGACGTTTGTCTGCGACATCACCGACGAAGAATCACTCGACCACGTGGTCAGCACACTTCAAACGCACTGGGACTCGCTCGATATTTTAATCAATAACGCTGGCGCAGCGGGTCAGGGTTATGGGTCACTTAAAAAGGTCACCAAAGCGCGTTTCGTCAACACCCTCGACATTAATTTAACCTCTGCCTACACGCTTATTCACCTTGCACTGCCAATGCTCCAGCGTGCACCTGCAGCGAGCATTATCAATGTGTCTTCCGCGCTCGCGTGGATGGTCGATAGGAACTTTGCCGCTTACGGTGCAGCCAAAGCGGGCATGGATCAAATGACTCGGATTTTGGCTTACGAGCTTGCGCCTAATATTAGAGTCAATGGAATTGCACCCGGGGCCATAGAGACACCCAGTACCGCCTTCATTGCGGAAAACGAGGCAGTCCACAAGGCTACTGTGCGATGGATTCCCCAAGGTCGGCTGGGAAAGCCCGATGATATTGCGCTTGCTGCGCTCTATCTAGCATCCAGTGCGGGCGGCTTTGTCAGTGGGAAAATTATTGAAGTCGATGGTGGTATGGCAGCACTGCCAGGCACAGCGATTGAAGCGCGTATTGCACGCTTGGACGGCTAACGCTGAAACACCGTTACTTAAACCTTGAGCTTAGCTGTTAAAAGGAACGCATCAATGGGCAAATACATACTTTCAGGCGGTGCAACTGGCATCGGCGCCGCGATAAAGACGCGACTTCGAGCACAGCAACACGAGGTCATCGTGATCGACCTCAACAAGGGCGATTACTGCGTTGACTTGGGCGACCCAGCAGCCCGGCGGGACACGCTATCGCAGGTCAAAGCCGATCATTCTGAGTTTGATGGGCTGATTACGTGCGCCGGGGTGGCGTCTCAGTTCCCGGACCCGGGGAAAATTCTCCGAATCAATTATTTTGGTTCCATTGATATGATTGAAGCACTCGCTGGAAATATTTGTGCTGGCGGGCGTGTCGTCGCAATCAGCTCCAACTCTGCCCCTATGAGCACAAGACCCGACCTCATCGAGACACTGCTGTCCGGTGACGAGAATGCGGCGGTTGCAATCGGCGACACCACCAATGGTCACGAGTGCTATGCCAGCAGTAAAAGTGCAGTGGCGCGCTACGTGCGCCGCAAGGCTCCTGAACTTGCAGCACGTCAGATTTCGTTTAACGCCGTCGCACCAGGGTACGTGGAAACCCCGATGACACAGGCCGTCCAAGAAAGTGAAGAGTACGGGGAGCTGATCAAGGCGTTCCTGGACTCCATTCCGATTGGGCGCCCCGGACAAGCCGAGGACGTTGCAAATCTTGTGCTGTTCTTACTCTCCCCCGAAGCGGCCTATGTGGCGGGTTCGACCCTGTTCATCGACGGCGCTCACGATGCGCTGATGCGCCCTGATGCGACACTTTGAGGGCCTCGCAGACATCTTAAAGCAGTTCAAGACAGCGCAGAGGGAATTAATAATGCAGCCAAGTCATCGATCAAGTGCTCCGATAAACACGCTTAAAGGGTTGGTATCACTGATTGCACTCACGCTAGGCAGCGCCTCTCTTGCATCGAGCCCTGAGGTGCCCTGCGCCATCAGCTCCGAGACAAAACTGCCTTTTTTCGGCGACCTCCACATTCACACGCGATACTCGTTCGACTCCTACCTTTCAAACCAAAAGAATGACCCTGATGGCGCCTACGAGTATGCGAAAGGACGAGTCATCACCCTTCCCAACGCCTACGGTGAGCAGACCGTCTCAGCGCAGATTGACCGCCCCATAGATTTTGCAGCGGTGACCGACCATGGACAGTTTTTAGGGGAAGTGGCTCTGTGTGACAGTGACTGGAGCCAGGCCGCGTGGTGGGCTCCCGTCTGCCTAATGTCCCGGGCGCAGAACTTGTGGATACAGCTGTATGCAGCGTCACTCTGGACCGTTTCGGGCGGTATGGAAGGCAAAGCGCCCGAGCGTGGCATGGTTTGCGCTCTAGGCGACTGTGAGACTTCAGCCCTGTCCGTATGGGGGGATATTCAAGCGGCGGCAGAGCGGCACTACGATCGCTCTGAGGACTGTTCATTCACCACATTTGTGGGTTACGAATACACTCAGGGGCAAGAGATGGCCAACTTGCACCGCAATGTCATTTTCCGAAACAAAGCCGTCACTGCGCGACCTATTTCAGTCTTTGAAACCGAGAGCTCCGTACCCGAGCTCTGGCGACAATTACGCACCCAGTGTTTGGACGCTGACGGACAGTGCGACGTGATGGCCATACCGCACAACCCTAATTTGGGCGGGGGTTTAATGTTCCCGGACCCGGCCAGCGAACAAGAGGCGATTGACCGCTTAGAGATCGAACCACTGGTCGAACTGGTGCAACACAAAGGTGCTTCCGAGTGCCGGTTTGATCGGCTCGCAGGCGTGGGCATCGATACCGAAGACGAGCTTTGCGCCTTCGAACAGATTCCGTCAGACAATCTTGCCATGCTGGGCAGTGTCAATGGGAAGATGTGGTCTGACCGAGGTTTACCCGTTGACGTCACTCAGTTCCATCGTCGCAACATGATGCGAAACGTCCTTAAAGATGGCTTGGCGTTAGAGCAAACGTCCGGTGTGAACCCGTTCAAGCAAGGCTTCATTGGAAGTACCGATACCCACACGGCGACCTCTGGTGGCGCGATGGAGAAGAACTACGTCGGTCACCTTGGCTCTCGCGACGCAACCTTTCGAAACCTTCAGGATCACTTCGTATCAAATCCCGGTGGCTTGGCTGTCGTTTGGGCAAAAGAAAATCGACGCGACGCGATTTTTGATGCCATGCGAGGTCGTGAAACCTACGCCACGTCAGGCACTCGGCCAATCGTGCGATTTTTCGCCGGGGACTACGAGACTGATCTCTGCGATGACCCGCAGGCACTTGAAAAAGCCTATGCGTCCGGTGTTGCCATGGGCGGCGTTTTAATACGCACGCCAGATGACAGCGCCCCCCGTTTTTTTATCAGCGCGCAGCGTGATCACGGCACTGAATTGCACCCGGCGAACCCGTTAGAACGCCTTCAAATTATCAAGGGCTGGGTCCATGCAGATGGCACAACAAGTGAGCGTGTGGTCGACGTGTTGGGCAGTGAGACCGAGGGACTTGGAGTCGATATGAACAGCTGCGCCGCGACGGCGGCCGGCCACGCCAATTTATGTACGGTGTGGGAAGACCCCGACTACACCGAGGGCGAATCGGCCTTCTACTACGCTCGAATACTGGAGACACCCAGTTGCCGCTGGAGCACATTGCAATGTCAGGCCGCTAACGTGAACCCATTTTCAGAGCGCTGCAGCACGCAGGCCGACGTCGCCAATCAACGGGCTAACGCGCAAGGCAACTCGGGTGATCTGTATGGCATCTGTTGCACAAATCCTGAGCGCGACCCGTTCTATTCGACCACGATTCGTGAACGAGCTTGGACGTCGCCTATTTGGCTGTCGAAGACGCGTTAGCCAGATGAAGAAATACGGGGACCTCGCCACCCCCGTCGACTTCTAAGTTTGCGCCGCTAATGTAGGCCGCTCGATCAGAGCACATCATCAGTACGGCATTGGCAACATCCAAAGGCGACGCCATTCGCTTCAGCGGCAGCATGTCTGCGACGCGTCTAAAGCCCTCGTCGCCACCGTAATGCTCAATGCCTGCGTCGTTGTGAACAAGACCCACAATCAGCGCATTCACACGAATACGCGGACCCCACTCCATAGCGAGCGACTTCGTAACGTTAAGTAGACCGGCTTTCGCCGCGCCGTAAGCCGCCGTACCCGGTGACCCACGTGCACCACTCACGCTCGCAATATTGACGATGGATGCGACGTCATTGGCCTTTGTCAGCAGCGCATGCGCCTGTTGCGACAGAACGAGTGGCGCCAGCAAGTTCAGCGATATGATTTTTTGCGTAAGTTCTGGGGAGGCATTCGCGGCCGCGACAGGTGGGCCACCCCCGGCATTATTTACCAGGATATCCAAGCACCCAAATCGCTCGCTAATGTGATCAATCAGTCCTTGCGAGGCAACAGCATCGCGAAGATCAGCGGCGTAAAACGCGGCGCGATTACCGGCACTCTCGATGGGGCGTGAGGGCTCGCGACGTCCTACCGCAACCACCTGGGCGCCCTCAGACAACAAGGCCTCGCAGATCGCTCGCCCAATGTGGCCGGCCCCACCGGTGACCAAGCAAACTTTACCGTCAAGCTCTGACATTCTTGTCTCCACAACGTCTGCATTGTCCAAGGTAGCGTCCTCTGCACCCTCGCACCAGCCCTTTGCGGCGTCATCGTCTGAAACGATGATGCCTTTACGAAAGAATATGGCACAGTATGCGCCTATACCTGTTCGCCCTCAGCACACAACGTGTCTTTAGCGAACACTCTTTTGAACCCCATCGCCCCAACCAGGAGTCCAGCATGTCAAAGACCGTTATTGAATCCCCAGCAGACCTTTACGATCTTGTGGGTAAAACATTGGGGCCTAGCCCTAGCATGGAAATTACTCAGGCGCGTATCGACCAGTTTGCCGAGGCGACCGGTGATCATCAATGGATTCACGTCGATCCCGACATGGCCGCAAAAGGCCCCTTCGGTGCGACCATTGCGCACGGCTACCTGACGATGTCTTTGGCCGCCAAATTCATGCCTGAAATCATTGAGGTCAAAGGCATTTCGATGGGCGTCAATTACGGCACAGAAAAAACACGCTTTCCGTCACCGGTTCGCGTCGGATCTAAGCTCTCCGCAACCGGCACCGTGTTATCGGTGGAAGAAGCGAAAGGCGGTATCAAAATGGTGTTTCAAATTGTCATACAGGCAGAAGGCGCTGAAAAGCCCGCCTGCATTGTCGACTCGATCAGCGTTTATTTCCCTTAGCGCGGCAAGCGGGTGTCAAACCTTGAAGACCCGCTTCGCGTTCTCGCGAAGGAATTTTGGCCAAACTTCGTCTTTAAACGGCACGTCTGGCATATCACTGAAAATGCGCTCCAGTGACAGCCCCATTGGGAAGTATCCGGCGTACATGATCTTGTCGGCACCCCGCGTATTGGCAAAGTGAATAATATCCTTCGGGTAATGCTTGGGTGCGAACGCACTGGTCATGTAATACAAGTTTTCGTATTTGAGCATCAGCTTCCAAGCAAGATCGGTCCATGGCTCACCACCGTGCTTCATCACCACCTTGAGCTCGGGGAAAAACCAACATATTTCATCAAGGTGCTCAACCTTTTGCGGCTCCATTGGAATACGAGGTCCAGGGACACCAACACAGGGGCAAAATGGAATATCGAGGTCGATGCACGTCACAAAAATGGGGTACCACTTCTTGTCAGCCAGAGACACCTGCGGGCATAAACCCGAAGGAAACGCGTTCACCGACTTGATGTCGTATTCCTCTTTTAAACGCCGGATCTTTCTGACTTCATCCATCCCGTTATTGGGGTTGCAGTCATAGGAGGCAAAGAAGCGATCTGGATGATTTTTAACCGCCTTGCACTGTGTCTCATACTGTCCTTCGTCGACACCCAGCATGGCTTTTTCAATATTAAATTCGTCCATTTTCTCAAGCGTATAGGCAATGTAATCATCACGCTTACCGACCTTTGGAAGATCTTTGAACATGTACTGTGCAGGCATCTTGAACATTTGTCGGCTCTGTTCGTCCATCAACAAAGGTCGAATAAAGTCGTAAAAATTGGAGGTGTCGTCGTTAGGCACAGCCAACATCAAATCAATAATTGGCACGTATGTCGGCATCGGCATAAAACTATCCTTGCTCAGTAGTGAGTGGGGGGTACGTTACTCGTAAGACGCCATTTATGCATCACCCGAAAGTGGGGGGTAGTCGGTGTAGCCGGCCGAACCCTCGCCGCCGTAGATGGTTCGTTTGTCCATCTTATTAAAGGGACCGCCCTGCTTAAATCGTTCAACGAGGTCAGGATTTGCGATGTAAAGCCGGCCAAATGAGACTGCGTCGACACGGCCCTCACCAATACTCTCCTCGGCCTCGGACGCTGTATAGCTGTCGCTTCCAATGACAGCGCCTGAGTAGTTGGCGCGTGTGAGCGCTAGGCTATCAATGCCCGTCGAGGGCATGCGTATGGCATGTACCCAGGCAATACCGACCCGCTCGGCGAGCTGCAACAGGCCCGCGTAGGTCGCCTCAGGTGTTGCATCAATGTGATCGTTGTAGGGATTGCCGGGGGAAATCCGAAGCCCGACTCGAGCCACACCAATAACATTCGCTAAAACGGCGATAACGCGTTCTATGAATCGGAGCCGATTAGCGAGCGAGCCGCCGTACTCATCCTCGCGGTGATTACTCCCAGATGCCAAAAATTGCCCGGGCAAGTAACCCGACGCGCAATGAAGCTCGACGCCGTCAAAACCCGCGCTGACGCAGCGCTGCGCAGCCCGCCCGTAGTCTGCCACGACCGCGTCAATATCAGCCAGCGACATAGGCTCGGGCGTTGGCATCGCCTTCATCCCATCGGCCGTGAAAATTTCTGCCTGCGCGGCAATGGCCGAAGGCGCCAGCATACGGGTCTTGTCTGACTTATTGTCAGGGTGTCCGACACGACCGCAGTGCATGAGCTGGCAAGCAATCAGTCCTCCACGGTCGTGCACCGCTTGCGTGACTCGTGACCAGGCGCCCACATGCGCGTCATTACAAATACCGGGGGTCCGGTTATAGCCCTTCCCGTCAAGTGTCGGATGCACTCCCTCTGTAATAATGAGCCCCGCATTAGCGCGCTGGCCGTAGTACGTCTCATGCAAGTCGGAGACGCAGTCATCGTCTTGAGAGGCGCGACTGCGGGTCATTGGGGCCATCACAACACGATTTTTAAGCGACAGATCCCCAATCGTTAAGGGTGACAGAAGGCGGTCAATGGCCACGCGTATAACTCCTTTAGCGAGTGCGAATACTGGGATCAGTCGATCCACCGCGCATGGTGATTAAAAACTGATCGAGCGGCGCAGGTGGGGCAACGCAGGGAAGTTCGTCCGAGGGCGGTTGGCTCCAAAATTTTTGCCAGCTTGGAAACAAGCTGTGAAAAGCGCCCTCGTAGTGATCGCGGTCGGGCCAGCGCATTTTATTGTCACCGCAAGGCGGCTTATTGAGGTCAGTCGCATACCAATAACAGGGCAGTCGGCGTTTAAAATACCAACGCCCATCGATACGCTGATAATGATCCCAATACAGCATCTGCATGATGACCCATTCGCGGCCACCGTCCGCGGTCGGCGTCTCGTGTTCATTTTTGGAATAGACGACACCGACGGCGCGGTCAGGATCCTCAAACTCGATAATGTGATTACCGATGTGGTGAGCCGTCCCTGTGAACTGCTCGCGTAACGTCTCATCCATCCACTGCTTAAAATAAGCGCGCCCCACTTTGTCTTTGCCAACGCGCACGTCCGCGGGAAAAAGGTTCACCATGGCGTCCAGGTCGCGCATATCCAGCGCCAACGAATACTTCGCCGCCAGCTGACGAATGTCATCAAGAGACTCGAGTCGATCAAGGCGCGCGATTACACTTTCGTCCGTCATTTCATCTCCCTCATCAATGAGTAGCAGCGTGCCGGCCGGCTCGTCGCCCAGAAAACGTAGCATCACCCACCGAGCTGCCAGACGCGTAACCGTCACCACGCCGCGGAACGCCGCACGCAGTCCGTCCTGCCGCATACAGTCCGCCGATGCACTCTCCCTCTGAATTCAGCACGGCGCCGTCGACGGTGGTATCCAAACCGCCCAACGTGAAGTGAGGGAGAAATGCACCGGCGCCAGGCGTGCAGTCTAGCGCGACATACGGTCCTGTTAAGGGCTTAAGCCATGCCTTTGATTTGTGGAACGCCGCGTCGATGCCGCGCTCAGCGGCAACATTGTACTGTCCCACGGTCTCTGCCAGCACGCCGTTTGGCAGATCCAGCTCAGCGGCTAACTCTTCTAACGTTTCACCGGTGCCTCGCACGGGCGCCGCAAGCCAACTCGCAGTCTCATAGTCCGCGTAGTCGTCGACATTGAGCACCAAATAGACGGGGAACGTCTGCTTTACTAAATAACACCCGATGCGCCCGTGGTACGCGTCCTCATTGATAAATCGTTGTCCCTGCCCGTTGACAAAAATACCGTGGGTGAGTGTCGCTGGTGGGTAAAACGGGACGCTTAAAAAGCCTTCGTGCATGTTAATTGCGAGCGCGCCCACACTAAGCCCCATCTGAATCCCACCGCCCGTGTCATTGGGGTTGCCGATCGGCACCGTGCCCGACTTGGCAAGCTCCGGTGCATAACGCTGCATCATCTCAGTGTTCATGACGAAACCACCGGCGCATAGAATGACCCCTTTTTTAGCGCAATAGAAACGCTCTTCCATGTCCTCTCGCACCACCAACCCCACAATACGCTGACCGGGTCCATGCCGGTCCACAATGAGGCGCAGCGCTCTGGCCTCGAGGTGCACGTCAATGTCGCGTACGTCCACTGCATCCGTGAGGATCTGGACGAATAACGGACCCCCGTTGTCGCCCTCTACGTGCAAATTATGACCCCGTGGCGCCGGTTTATAACGTTCGACATAGGGCCAAGCCTTTTCGCTTCCCGTGTACAGCAAACAATCGTCTGTCAACGCCATCATGGC
>Ga0213863_10000200_pt1 | contig 46620 bp, 65 predicted proteins | sample PICome_8_FD_160128 | JGI IMG/M metagenome (GOLD analysis project Ga0213863, IMG submission 160128) | Coastal seawater microbial communities near Pivers Island, North Carolina, United States - PICO497 | ecosystem: Environmental > Aquatic > Marine > Coastal | place: USA: North Carolina... | reverse complement strand
TTATATTGATTCATTTGATGATTCATATTCAGCTGAATGGGAATCTAGAAAATATATGGGTAGAGCAGAACCTTTATATAATTATCAAGGATTTGATAGAACTATTAATTTATCTTGGACTGTTGCTGCTCAATCAAAACAAGAATTAATCCCAATGTATCAAAAATTAAATTATCTAGCTTCAGTTTGTGCCCCAGATTATTCTGATAGTGGGTATATGAGAGGTAATTTAATAGAATTAACAATAGGAGGTTGGTGTTATCAACAAATGGGTATTATGGAAGGTATAACTTTAGGTGTCCCTCAAGAATCTCCTTGGGAAATAGGAATTAATGATTCAGCTATTGCTGGTCAAGGATTTGATGATAATAGATCAGATAGTACTGTAAAAGAAATGCCTATGATAGTTAATGTAAGTGGTTTTACTTTTAAACCAATTCAAAGTTTTGTACCTAATAAACAAATTAATAATTTTAAATCAACAGGAGAAGCAGGACCTGATCAACAGGGTAATATTGCATCATTTGGTCCACAAAGATATATATCATTAGGGGATGGTGATAATAATAATTACGATGAAAATAATTATATTTAAAATATAAAATGGGAAGATACTCAGGAATAGCAACAAAATCAACTGTAGGAGGTAAGAGATATAAAAAACAAGTAAAATATCCAAACATTCCTTTAAGTTTTAGTGATATATATGTTTACACAGACATAGGGGATAGATTTGATATATTAGCTCAATCTTATTATGGAGATCCTCAATTATGGTGGGTTATTTCAATTGCAAACCCACAATTAGAACAAGGATCTATTTTCCCTCCAACTGGAGTACAAATAAGAATCCCTGGGAATATTGGAGAGGTAATATTATCTTATGAGAAATTAAATGCAATTTAATTATGACAGGAAATATAATTGGAGAACCAATAAACGAGGTAATACTCGAGCAAATATCTAATAGACAAACTATTAATGGTGCTGGGTATAATGACACTTCTATTTCACGATCTCCTGAAGTTTTAAATTATTTAAATAACAGAACAGCATGGGTAAAAATGGCATCTGGTATTTCTATTGGGGATGCTGCTGTTTATCAACTTACAGAAATATCAAAACAAGAAGGTGGTTATATTAGTGAAGTAGAAATCCAAAATCTTAAAGGTACTAGTTTAGCTAAAAATTTAGTATTATTTAATACTATTCAATCTTTTGACGCCCAAGGCAAAAATGAATATACTGCAAGAAGTGGAGTTAGAGAAGATAATTTACTTCAAAATGGTCTTGGTAAAATGTATGGTGGTATAGGAGGTAATTCTCAAGGTTTACAACCAGTAGGGGGTATAACGGGTATAACAGTTGAAAATATTAATAGAGGATCAATTGCTAAAGCAACAGTAAATATTAAAGTATATAACCGTTTCCAATTTAATTTAGTAGAATTAGTTTATTTAAAATTAGGCTATATAATGATGCTAGAATGGGGTTGGGATAAATATATTAATAAAATTGATAAAGAAAATGATAGTGTAGAGATAAAAAATATGCCTTATACTATTATTGAAAAAGAATGGTTTGACACAAATAAATCTTTTACTCAAAGAGATATGTTAAATCTTATTGAAAAATATAGATCTTTAAATAAAGGTAATTATGATGGTTTTTTTGGTAAAGTATCTAATTTTACTTGGACAGCTAATAATGATGGAAGTTATGATATAGTTTTAGATTTAATTACTCTAGGTAGTGTAATAGAATCTATGAAAATAAACCTTACCCCATCAAAACCATTAGATGCAGTAGTACTTAAAAATAATCAAGAAAAGTTAGCTGAATTATTAGATCAAGAAGCAACAGATGAAGGAAATTATGATAGTGAAATAATCAGTAACATGGGAGGAGATAAATTATCTCGATTTTTATCAACAGCTATTATTAATTTTCCTCCAGGACATCTTGATTATGTTTATTCTCCCGCTTTAGCAACAGAATTAATTCCTATTTCTTATGGAACTATAGGAGCTATTAGTGCTATACCTGTAATTGGTACTGGAGTCTCTTTAGGTCTTGCTTTTGCTAAATATCTTACTTCATATACCGGAAATATTCCTGAAGAGGATCGTTATTATATAAGATTAGGTTTATTTTTAGACCAGTTAAAAGGTTTATCTATTCCTTATGTAAAAAATGGGGATACAAAAGAACTACCTTCTTTAGATATTGATACCAGTATTGAAAGTAATGTTTGTAATTATGTTACTAATTTAATACCTTTAGATCCTTCTATATGCATTTTTTCAATTCAATTAAGTGAAGAATTTGAAAATATGACTTACTTAGATGTTAATAATTATAATTCTAATATGCATGAATTTGCCAAAGTAAAAGATAAAGTAATATATGGGCAAATAATGAATATTAATATGAATATTAATTTTTTACAAAAAGCAATTGTAGAAAATACTGATGAAGATGGTAATTTAACTTTATTTAATTTCTTAGAAAAAATATGCCAAGGGATAAATGAATGTACTGGGGGGACTACTGCTTTAGAACCTGCTATTAAAGAAGATAATATAATATACCTATTAGAACAAAACTCTATTAAAGGGTTTGGTTTTGAAGGAACTGATACCGCACCAATTGAAATCCAAGGATATTCATCTGATGGAAAATCAAATTTTGTTCAGGAATTTTCATTTAATACTAAAATTACTCCTGATATGATGTCTATGATATCAATTGGAGCTACTGCTGATGGAATAGATTCAAGACAAGTTAATGTCTCACCTTGGAAAAAATGGTATAGAGGAATAGTAAATAGATTTGAAGAATCTTATGTAGTTAAAAAAGAGGAAGGTGAAAGTGCAGTATTAGAACCTGGAAAAACTGATCCTAAAATAATAAAAGAAAGATTTAAAAGTGATCTTATAGCAGGTAATATAGATTATGATCATGTAGTATTACCTGGATATGATTGGAGTTGGAATGGGCATGATTTAGCCGATATTAACCCACCAGGAATACATTTTTTAGGGGCTAAATCTGATGCAACAAACGCTGAAAATGAAGCTTTATTAGAAGAAGTTGTAAGAAGGGTACATGAAGTTGAAGATGAAGATATTGCTTATGCTAAGAAACAAGCAAATAAGGGTAATAATGTTACCGTAGTAGGAGAAGGAGAAATACCTCCGGGTCAAGAATATAAACAATATTTTATAGAAGCTTTTGGTGGTAGTACTGGTTTAGCTCAAAAAAGATCATTTTGGCCTGGGTATAAACAATTAGATGTTGATCGAGATGATAGTTTATGGTGGTATGGAAAAGATAATTCTGATTTTATTAATAGAGGTAAATCTTCTTTTAATCAATACATGACCCAACTTAATAATAAAGAAGCAATAGAAGCAGAATTAAAAACAGACCAAAATGTACCCGCTACTAGTACTAATGGTTTTATACCTGTAGAGTTAGGTTTAACTGTAGATGGTATAAGTGGAATAAAAATTTACCAAAAGTTAGAAGTAACACAAAGATTTTTACCTGTAGCTTATAGTAAAGCTTTAAGATTTATTATTCGTGGGATAAATCATACAATTGAAGGTAATCAATGGAAAACTGAATTGGCTACTATATCTACAACAATAAGTGATGAACCACCTACAACACAAGCTGTTACTACTTATAAAAAGAAAAGTTCACCAGCTGGTAGTCCTCAAACTCCGGTTACAGTTCAAGGACCAATACCACCTACTAATCCTAACCAAAAATTAAAAATTTATGATAATAGAACAGTTGCGGGTATTCCTTTTGATAATAGAACTTATAAAACATACCAATCAATAGATTGGTTAGTACAAGAAATGAATATTCATACTCAAAGTACTTGGAAAGGATTTTTAGAAGCCCTAAACCAACGTTACCCTGGATATACTTTAATGATAAATGCTACTTATAGAACATATCAAAGATCTATTGAATTAAAACGACAAAATCCTAATAATGCATCCCCAGGATATTCACCACATAATTATGCTTATGGTATGGATATGAATGTTAAAGACCCAAGTGGTAAAGTCTATCTGAAAAAAGACTATGCTTCCTGGAAAGCATCAGGTATCCCTGAAATTGCTGTTAAAGAATTTAATATGAGATGGGGTGGAGACTTTAGTGGATATTTAGATTGTGTTCATTTTGATGTTACTAGAGTTACTTCGGCATCAAGAAAAAATGCTAAAGCAGAAAACCAAGGTCTTCCTCAAGAACAATGGGTAACTAAAGACACAAATTACGTATAATGTATTATCCTAAATCACAAACCGTCCCTAATTTATACACTAATGGTGAAGAATATGTGTATGCTACAACTGGTGAAGAATACATTGGTATATATTTTACTACTTCAGATGGTAAATTTTTTACAGGAAGAAATCCAAATGATAAACCAAACCACAGATTAGTTCCTTTAACAGGTTTTCCTGAAACTAAAGACCCAACATTATTTGAAAATTTACCTACAGATTTTTATGTTATAGATGATTATTACTATTATGCAAAAGGGGTTGATATATTTTCTTTAGGTGCACCCCCACCCTTACCTAAATATTCTTTCCCTACTCCTACTGAAGAAGAGTACCAAATAGGAGAAATTCAAAGATATTTTTTAAAAAAATATAATGAAATATCTTATATAGAAATAGATAAAGATAATTTCCGTATGTATTCTAAAAAGAGTGGAGCAGTAAATTCTAGTTTATATTTCCCATTTACAATTCCTTGGGTTATTACTGGTAATAGAAAAGAAACCTTTAACATTAATAAAAATACAGTTGAAAGAACAGAAAAAAGACCTCAAATAATTGGATTTAAATCTTACTTTAAAAATAGATTTGATCAATTATTTAGATATTCAACTAATGAAAATCTTTATACAGAGGGAAAAGAATATAGATCTGCTTTAACTGGTAAATTATATCAAGGATATTACCACATTCATCCTGAAAAAGGAGCAATGGAGGGAAGACAACATACTGAAATAGCCCATAGTTTATTAATTCCTGTAAGTGGGTCTAATACTAATGATAAAATAAATAAAGTAGAAACCCAAAGAAATAATAGAATGGGTGGAGGTTACTAGATAGGTTCGTATATTTAAGGCAAAATAAGGTTATATGTACTGGCTTGTAGAAGACGAGGAACAGTTAAATGTTTTAATAAATAGTGGTTATAAAGAAGCTTTCATTGAGGTAATACCTTATAATGACACAATACACCCCGTACAAAATCACGTTAGTTTAGTGTATATTAGACCGATTGAAGCGAGTAAAGGCTTTATGGTATGCGTTGCCCATAGTGAAGCTTTAAATGCGTTAAACACGCGTATAATCGATTTACTAAACAAATTTGATAAAATATACTGTCGTGATAAAAAGGAAATATTACACTATTTTCCAATCAAAACTCTTTACGACATAACACCACCACCTCATACGTATATACGACCTACAACACAAACACATGAATTATATTATCGTGAACACAAAGATAATCCGGAGTTAAACTTAATTATACCGATTGTTAAACATTATGAATTGTGTGAAACGATTTTTAGAGATCTAAAAGCGAATATTAACATAGAAAAAACAAAATATGATGAGTTCTTTAACAGTAGAGTATCCGTGGTATTCAACGCCATCGAGAGAAGTGGCATACGTATACACAATGAAACCTTCAGTGAATACTTCCACGCAGTTGACGGTGAATACGTCAACACTCAGTTCAACTTAAAAACAACAACAACAAGACCCTCAAATAAATTCAATAATGTAAATTATGCGGCACTTAATAAAGAAAATGGATGTAGAAAAAGTTTTATACCACGTAATAATAGGTTTGTGGAAATTGATATTAGCGCTTACCACCCTAGCTTGTCTGCTCGTCTTATTGATTATGATTTTTCCGGCGTTGATATTCACAAGCATTTTGCGTCCTTATATGGAGTGGATTATAAAAAATCGAAAGAACTTACCTTCAAACAGCTCTATGGAGGCGTTTTTAAAAATTACAAGCACCTGGAATTCTTTCAAAAAATCGAGAAATACGTAGGAGAACTTTGGAGTAAGTTTCAAAGCGATGGGTTTGTAGAATGTAAAGTTTCTGGATATAGATATGAAAAAGAAAACTTAGATAATATGAATCCACAAAAGTTATTTAATTATATTTTACAAAATTTAGAAACGTCTACAAATGTGTTGATATTGTGGGATATACTTTGTATATTACGGGGATACAAGACAAAACTAGTATTATATACTTATGATAGTTTTTTATTAGATGTAGATAATGATGAAGAAGATGTTTTGTGGAAAATTAGAGAAGTATTTATAAAATATCAATTAAACATAAAAGAAATAGAAGGTTATGACTACAATTTTACAGAATAATCCTAATACGTATAATACGAATTATGATGTAATAACATCATTCCAAAATTTAGGAGATTTGAATAATAAACTTTTTTGTACATTTACAGATTTAGAAGGTCTGGATGAACTAATTGATGACATAAAGGCTAAGTATGATATTATTTACAATAAGCTTTTTGTTTTAGAAATAGTAGACAAAAACGAATATGTAATTACATATAACGTAGACCAAACAAATTTAAGTTCAATCCCCGATAATACTATTTTAGTACATCGTAAAAAAGAATCTAATACCTTATACACTATTAATGCTTTAAATGAGTTAATTAAAAAGTTAAATGGTGGTGTTGTTGATACTAGTTATAAAGTAGATTGGCAGCATTATAGAAATTGTGTTTTACTTACACAACACAATGAATTAAATCAATTAAATACAAAAATTTACAAAATAATTGAACTATAGTTTGGCTCCCCGAATTACAGTTCGTATATTTAAGTTACATTAAAACAGTTATAATTAAAAATAAGTTACATTTATGGATTTATCAATGCTTAAACAGAAATTGGATACCCTCCAATCAAAACCAAAGGGTGGTCAAAAGACCGATTATTCAACTATTTTTTGGAGACCTACAGTAGGTAAACAACAAATTAGAATTGTCCCATCTGCGTTCAATTCAGCTAACCCATTTACAGAACTTAAGTTCTATTATGGTATTACTAATAAAGTAATGATTTCACCTCTTAATTTTGGAGAAAAAGACCCAATTGCCCTATTTGCTGGGAAATTGCGTGAAGGTGAGTATAATAAAGAAAATTATGTACTTGCTAAAAAGTTAGATGCTAAAAACCGTATTTTTGTTCCTGTAGTAGTACGTGGAGAAGAAGATAAAGGTGTTAGACTATGGCAATTTGGAAAACAAGTATATGAAGAATTACTTGCACTTGCAGTAGATGATGAAATTGGAGATTACACTGACATTGTAAATGGTAGAGACCTTACAGTAGAAACAGTAGGACCAGAATCAACAGGTACTCCTTATAACAAATCATCAGTACGTGTTAGATTAAAAACTTCACCTCTTAGTGAAGATGCTTCATTAGTAGAAAAATGGACAAGTGAACAACCAAACCCAACAGATGGTTTATTTAAACGTTATTCATTTGATGATATGAAATCAGCCCTAGAAAAGTGGTTATCCCCAGAAGATGATTCAGAAGAAGTAGTTGAAAGTGTATCTACACCAGCTACACCTTCAAGCAATTTTAGTTTAGATACTTCTAAAGCTAAACAGAATAAGGTAGATGAATTTGATTCACTATTTGATGACAAATCTGATGACAAAGTTGATGATTTACCTTTCTAAATATGGCAAAAAAAGCATCGAAGTCTCTCTCGGCAGCAGTGTCTGCCGAGATTAAGAGCAAATTTGATCTTAATAAATTTAAATCATCTAAAGGTTTAAATAAAAATGTCAAATTTAAGGATCAACAGTGGATACCTCTATCACCTGCTTTTCAAAAAGTAGCTGGTGTACCTGGTATCCCTATGGGACACATTTCATTACTTAGAGGTCATTCTGATACTGGAAAAACAACTGCTCTACTTGAAGCAGCAGTATCAGCCCAAAATATGGGTATACTTCCTGTATTTATTATTACTGAGATGAAATGGAATTGGGAACATGCAGCTCAAATGGGGCTAGAAGTAAACCTAATCAAAGATGATGAGGATAATGTTGTTGATTATGAAGGCAATTTTATTTATGTTGACAGAGAAACATTACATACAATTGAAGACGTAGCAGCATTTATAATGGACCTACAGAATGAACAGAAAAAAGGTAATTTGCCTTATGATTTAGCATTTTTCTGGGATTCAATTGGATCAATTCCATGTCAAATGTCAGTTGAAAAACTGAAAAACAACAATGAATGGAATGCAGGAGCAATGTCAACACAATTTGGTAATACAGTTAACCAAAGTATTGTAATGTCTCGTAAAGAATCATCACCATATACTAATACATTAATTGCAGTTAATAAAGTTTGGACAGCAAAAGCAGAATCACCTATGGGTCAACCAAAGATGATGAACAAAGGTGGAATGGCAATGTGGTATGATGCTACATTTGTAGTTACTTTTGGAAATATCTCAAATGCTGGAACATCTAAAATTAAAGCAATTAAAGGTGGTATGCAAGTAGAATGGGGTAAAAGAACCAACTTACAGATTGATAAAAACCATGTTAATGGTATGCAATCAAGGGGTAAAATTGTTATGACAAACCATGGTTTTATTCAAGATACTGATAAAGATAAAAATGAGTATAAAAAAGCTCATGCTGATGAATGGTCTAAAATCCTAGGAGGAGGACAATTTAAAATTGTAGAAGACCAAGAAGACACAACCCCCGTTCTTTACGATGTAGAGGACCTATAGAAAGTAAAACATGAAGCATAAAGAATTATTTAATCTACTGGACAGTGTTCAGGAGGATCAGGAAGAGACTATTCCAAAAAAACATGATAGAGTATTAATTTTAGATGGTTTAAATCTATTTTTTAGAAACTTTGCAATGATGAATATGGTAAATCCTGATGGAGTTCATATTGGAGGGTTAGGTGGATTTTTTCGTTCTTTAGGTGCCATGATTAGGCAAACAAATCCAACATCTGTTTATGTAGTATTCGACGGAGCAGGTTCAACAGTAAATCGTAAGAACCTGCTCTCCGAGTACAAAGGTACTAGAAATTTACAACGAATTACTAATTGGGAAGCATTTGATAATCTTGAAGAAGAACATGATTCAAAAATTGACCAAATAGTACGTATAATTCAATATTTAAAGTTATTACCTGTTAAAACCACTATATTAGATAAAGTAGAAGCAGACGACATTATAGCCGTGCTAGCTGAAAAATTAGTTGAAAAACACAATTCAACTTGTTTTATTGTATCTAGTGATAAAGACTTTTTACAATTGGTAACTGATAAAATTATTTTATACAGACCAATGGAAAAGGAATATTATACACCTAAAGTAGTAGAAGAAAAATTAGGTTTATTACCTGAAAATTTTATTTTGTATAAAACACTATTAGGTGATAATTCAGATAATATTCCAGGAATTAAAGGATTAGGTGCTAAAGGGATATTTAAAAAGTTTCCTGAATTAAAAACTAAAAGTTTAACTTTAGATGATATTTTTGAAATATCTACTAGGAAATTTAAAGACCATGTTGTATATTCACGCATAATTCAGGATCAATCTCGAATTGAAACAAGTTATAAAGTTATGGATTTAAGTATTCCTATGATTGATGATAGGGGGAAAAAACATATAGATAATTTAATAGTAGAAGATTTCCCTGAATTTAACCCTGAAATGTTTATTCAATTTTATAATGAGGATAAAATGGGGGGGATGATTAGAAATCTAGAGATATGGTTAAAAGATATATTTTCACAATTTAAAGGTTATAAAGATTGACACTAAAAAATATAAATCAATACGGACACGATTTTCAAATAAAGGTTTTATCATCTTTATTAACTCATAAAGAATTTTTAGTTAATATACATGATATTATCTCAGATGAGTATTTTGAAAATCCTGCTCAAAAATGGGCTATTAAAGAAATTTTAAAGTATTATGATAAATATCATACTACTCCTTCATTAGATATTCTAAAAGTTGAATTACAAAAAGTAGATAATGAAGTACTACAAATATCTATTAAAGAACAACTTAAAGAAGCATACGTTACTTCAGATGAAGACTTAGAATATGTTCAAGAAGAATTTACTAATTTTTGTAAAAACCAACAATTAAAAAAGGCATTAATGTCTTCTGTTGATTTACTTAAAGGTGGAGACTTTGATGGTATTCGTTTTTTAATTGATAATGCTTTAAAAGCAGGACAAGATAAAAATTTAGGACATGAATATATTAAAGATATTGAATCAAGGTATAGAGAAAATTCAAGAGAAACTGTTCCAACCCCTTGGGATAAAATTAATAACTTATTACAAGGTGGACTTGGAAATGGAGATTTTGGTCTTATATTTGGTAATCCAGGAGGTGGTAAATCTTGGTCATTAGTTGCTCTAGGAGGACATGCAGTTAGATTGGGATATAATGTACTTCATTATACTTTAGAATTAGGAGAAGATTATGTTGGTAAAAGATATGATGCTTTTTTTACAAAAATACCTGTAAACAAAGTAAATTCACATAGGGAAAAAATTGAAGAAATTATACCCCAATTGCCAGGTAAACTAATTATTAAAGAATTTCCAACAGGTAGGGCAACAATCTCAACAATTGAATCTCATATTGCAAAAAGCACAAGTATGGGAATTAATCCTGATTTAGTAATTATTGATTATGTAGATCTTCTTTCATCAAGAAAGAAAAATAGAGAGCGTAAGGATGAAATTGATGATATTTATACAAGTACTAAAGGATTAGCTAGACAACTTGACATACCAATTTGGTCAGTTTCTCAAGTTAATCGTGCAGGAGCTCAGGATAAAGTTATCCAAGGAGATAAAGCAGCAGGATCGTATGATAAAATTATGATAACTGATTTTTGTATGTCTTTATCCCGTAAAAAAGAAGATAAAGTTAATAACACAGGAAGGTTCCATTTAATGAAAAACCGATATGGTATGGATGGGATTACTTTTGGTTTAGAAGCTGATACTTCTACTGGGCATTTTATTGTTAAAGATGAGTATGTTGAAGGTGAAGAATCTGAAAATTTAACGCCTTCTTCAAAGTCTAACAAGTTTGATACAGATGTAGACACTTTTGACAAACAACTGTTACGTAAGAAATTTTTTGAACTAAACCCTTAAATTAAAAAACAAATGGCAAAAAAATCATTATTACAAGAGCGTATCGTTTATAAACCATTCGAATACCCTGAAGCACACGATTATTGGATGAAACAACAACAAGCACATTGGTTACATACTGAAGTACCTATGATGTCTGATGTTAACGATTGGAAACAAAATTTAACTGAAGTTGAAAAAAATATTATTGGTTCTATTTTGAAGGGGTTTGCTCAAACAGAGACTGTAGTAAATGATTATTGGTCATCATTAGTAACAAAATGGTTTAGAAAACCAGAAGTAATCAAAATGGCAGTTACATTTGGTGCATTTGAAACTATTCACGCTGAAGCTTATTCTTTGTTAAATGAAGAATTAGGATTAGATGATTTTAGTGAATTTTTAGAAGATGAATCAACAATGGCTAAAATAGAAGCATTAACTGATGTTAGAGATTCCCATGATGGAACTCCTAATTGGCATGAAAGAGCTAAATCATTAGCAATCTTTTCTGCATTTACAGAAGGAGTTAATTTATTTTCATCTTTTGCTGTTTTACTTTCTTTTAAATTAGATAATAAACTAAAAGGAGTAGGTCAAATAGTAGAATGGAGTATTAGAGATGAATCATTACACTCAGATGCTGGATGTTGGTTATTTAGAACTTTACTAAAAGAACACCCAGAATTTAATACACCAGAATTAAAATCCGATATTGAAGAAGCAGCTAAATTATCTTTAAAATTAGAATTAGATTTTATTGATACTGTTTATGAAATGGGAGATTTAAAAGGATGTCCAAAATACGATTTAGTATCTTTTATTAAACATAGAGTAAATACCAAAATGGGTGATTTAGGTTATGGACCTATTGTAAATGGTATTGATAAAGAAGCAGTACAAAGAATGAAATGGTTTGATAGTTTATCAGCTGGAAAACAACATACAGACTTTTTTGCAAATAGAGTAACAAATTATAGTAAAGGTGTTCAAAACTGGGATGCCGCAGCATTATTTTAAAAATTAAAAAACAATAAAAATGAAAACAATTAAATTAATTATTTTATCCTTATTATTATTAGGATGTAACAACAACAAAAAATCAGAAACTACTTTAACTACATATGATGTTGAATTTGATGTAGATTATAATAATTGTGGTACTGACCCTTTAGTTAGTGTAGGTGGAGTAGATTTTGGAAATGAAAGTTTAGTAAGAGCAGGTAGAGTAGCTTCTAAAAATGGATACATAAATATCTCAAAAATTGAAGCTGACATTGATTTATCAGCATTAGCACAACGTTCGGATTTTACTGGTGATTGGTTAAACGCAGCTTTTTATGCTGTATCAAGTAACGTACAACCTATAAAAGGGGCTTATTGTGATGCTGAATATTCAGCTGTTCCATTTTGTCAAGAAATAGATTTTTTAGAAACAAATGGACAAAAAATGTTTCAACATACTTTACATTTAGCAACAGCTAAATCAGGACCTCAAAGATGGGAAGTGTCTTATACTGAAGCAGCTAATACAGATTGTTGGAATTGGGATGAAATGGTAGCTGATACTGATCCTGGTATACACAGCTTAGTAGGTAAAATTGATCCAAATAAACCATTCCATATGGTAGTTGATTTTAATTCAGATTATACAAATATGATTATTACTTTATCTCAAGATTCTAATAGTGTAAAAGTATTTGATATGACTGAACCTGCAGTTGAAGGTAGTTCTACTTTAGATATGAGTATGTTAAAAGATGCTATGGCTGTTGGTTGGTGGTTTACACCTTCTTATCATAATTCTTGGTCACCAGGAGTAGATAATCCTAAATGGTATAAAGATAGTGGTGGTGAATGTAACCATGCTACTTTATGTGGTCAAGGTGGGGGATGGAAACTTTACAATTTAAAAGTAACTGCAGAAAGCAAAATATAAATGGAAAACAACGCATTACAAGCAGATTATACAAATTGGGAAGCAGGTAAAAACTATCCAGAGTGGATGGATGAAATCTCTTTAGCAACTATTAGTAAAGGATATTTACTACCTGGAGAAGATGTTAAAAAAGCTTACAGACGAGTTGCAAATGCAGCTGCTATGAGACTTAAAAAACCAGAATTATCAAGTAAATTTTTTAAATTATTTTGGAATGGTTGGTTAGGTTTAGCTTCTCCTGTATTGTCAAATATGGGAACAGATCGTGGTTTACCTATTTCATGTTTTGGTATTGATACGCCTGATTCTATACGTGGAATCGGTTTAACTAACGCGGAACTAATGAAATTAACCGCATCTGGTGGAGGTGTAGGTATTTCATTATCTCGTATTAGAAAACGTGGAGAATATATTTCAGGTAATGGTAAGAGTGAAGGTGTAGTACCCTGGGCTAAAATCTACGATTCAGCAATTATAGCTACAAATCAAGGAAATGTACGTAGAGGGGCAGCTTCTGTTAATTTAGATATTAATCATGGAGATATAGACGAGTTTTTACAAATCCGTAGACCGAAGGGTGATCCAAATAGACAATGTTTAAATTTACATCAATGTGTGGTTGTAGATGATACTTTTATGCGTAGATTAGAAGCAAGGGACCCTGAAGCATTAAATAGATGGGCTACTATTCTAAAAGCTAGAATGGAGACAGGTGAACCTTACATTATGTACAAAGATAATGTTAACAAAGACAATCCTATTTCCTATAGATTAAATAATTTAGAAGTAACAATGACTAATATATGTTCAGAAATTACTTTATTTACAGATGAAGAACATAGTTTTATTTGTTGTTTATCTTCTATGAATTTAGCTAAATATGATGAATGGAAAGACACAGATTCAGTTGAATTAGCAACTTGGTTTTTAGATGGTGTAATGCAGGAATTTATTGATAAATCATCAGGTAGAGAATCATTAAAACGAACTAATGCTCACGCTAGAAAGGGTAGAGCATTAGGTTTAGGTGTAATGGGTTGGCATTCATTCTTACAACAAAAAGGTTTACCATTTAACTCAATTGCTTCTACAGCACATACCCATAATATTTTTAATGATATTAGGGGTAAAGCAGAAAAAGCATCTATGGCCTTAGCTTTAGAATATGGAGAACCTTTATGGTGTAGAGGAACAGGTATGAGAAATACTCATTTATTAGCAATTGCCCCAACCGTATCTAATTCAGTTATTTGTGGTGGTATTTCAGCTGGTATTGAACCTATGCCCGCAAACATTTATACTTTTAATGGTGCTAAAGGTACCTTTATTAGAAAAAATAAAGTATTACAAACGTTATTACAAGAAAAAGGAGAAGATAAAGATAAATGGTGGGATCAAATGTTAGCAGATGGAGGATCAGCTCAAAATCTTCCAGATAATATTTTAACCCCTGATGAAAAAGAATTATTTTTAACATTTCCTGAGATAAACCAATTAGAATTAGTAAGACAAGCTGCTATTAGACAAAGATATATTGACCAAACTCAATCTTTAAATCTTTCTTTTGATCCTAATGATTCTCCAAAATGGATAAATCAAGTACATATGGAAGCATGGAAACTAGGAATTAAAACTCTATATTATCTACGAACGGATTCAGTAATTAAAGGGGATTTAGGATCTAGAATGGCGGATTGCATTAGTTGTGATGGATAAATAATATGAAAACCAGAATACTTTGCTTTTTAATTTTAATTAGTGGATTTATAAATGCACAGACTACTGTAAACTTAAGATCACTTAAGACTCACTATGGTGCTGGTCTTTCAGGGACTGGATATTCAGGTAATGCTAATTCTCATACAGAATTTGATGCACTAGTTAATGTTGGTGCCGGTGGTACTACACTTTATTTAGATACAACTGTTGATATATTAAGCTATCAAGGACCAAGAGGTGGTAATCATACCCCACAACAATTATGGAACCCACCAAGATGGGAAGGACCGGGTAGTGATAGATATGCAATTATTTATTCTGGTTGGGTAAAACCCAATAAAACAGGCCTATATTCATTTAGAACATATACTGATGACTCACATGAGTTTATGATTAAAGGGATTGGTAAGACCGACGACATAGTTACTAAACATTATGGTTGGAATACATGGGCTTATGGTACAGCAACTCTAGATAAAGATACATGGTATGAGTTTGAATATAGAATTCAAAATTATGGTGGTGTAGGTGCTGCTAATTTCCAATATAAAATACCAAATGGTAGTAGCTATAATCAACTAGGTGGTTCAAATGGTTCTTCACATCCATTTGGAGAATGGTCTGCTACTGATCCTAATTTTGAACCTATAACTCATACTGGATATGTTTACGGAGCAGAAGAAGAAGCCTTATCTGGGGTTACAGTACAACTAAAAACCCAAAATAAAAACCAAGTAGGCTTTTCATATACAACGCAAGCTACTACAACTACAAATTCAAATGGATATTATTCATTTAATACTACTTTAGATTATAATAGCTATGATTACACAATTGATATAGTACAACCTGCATTATCAATACCTACTTTAAATGATATCAGTTACTTTACTAGTAAATTAATTAGTGGAGTTTATAATTCTAAAGATTATTGGAGAATGGATGTTAATAATGATGGGAAATTCAGTATTGCAGATTTATATTCTATGTTAGCTTATATGAATGGTATATTTACACAGTATTCTAATACTACTCCTTCTACAAAAGTTTTCCATTACCAACAAGCTCCATATTTTTGGGATCCTCTAGATACAGATACTGATGACAAATCTGAAAATTTTGGATATGGAAGTTATAGTCTATTTGATCGAAGTAATGGTGATTCTACTATATTTTATTTAATAAGAGCGGGACATAAGAATTAGTTTACATATTTATAAACACAATTATTAACTGAGTTTATATTAAATGTAAAAAACTAATGAAAAAATCCTTCTTAATGTTAGCTACTTTTATGCTAACCCATTTCTTAAACGCACAAACAACATCTCCTGATGCCACTAAACCTTATATAATTTTTGATTCTACTTATACTTTAGAATCAGTTAATTCTTCAAACAATACTGTAGTTGACATTTACTATGATAATACATCAGGTAATGCAGTAAAAGGTATTCAATTCTCTTTTAGTTACGATAAAGATGTTTTTGATTCACCAACTATAACCTATAATAACACTTCAGGGCCTGTAGGTTATATGTCTACAGATGTGGATGCAACAAATGGTATTGTAAAAGTTGTATGGGCCTATGATGGTGCTTCTACTACTTTTGACCTTATTGCTGGTAATATGTTTGATGTTGACTTACCATTTAAATCTAGTTATACTAATGGCACAGTTGATGGAGTTGACTTTACAAATAATTTAACTGCTTATTATGCTCAAGCTGATGGTACGGATGCTATCTTAGGTGTTTCTGATAATGGTGGTAACTTTATAGAACCAGCATTTGATTATGTAGCAACTATCTTAAATGATGCAACCAACCCAGCTGAATCTATTCCTGTAATATTACAGAAGTCTGCAGACGGTAGTACTTGGGTAGATGTAGCTACAGATACAACCGCAGCCGATGGAACAGCAACATTCTCAGAAAATATAGATCAAGATTACTGGCAAGTTAGATTAAAAATTGCAAGTGGTTTAGATGCAAGTACAGCATTATCTACAGCTGATGCTAATATGATAGCTCAAATAGCAGCGGGAGTACAAACAACATCAGGTATACAATTTTATACTGGTAATCCAAACCAAGCAAATGGTATTACAGTATCAGATTCTTATTTACTGTTTGCTAGATTAGCAACTAATGGTACAAGTTACGCTAATAATCCAGATGTATTGTTCTTCACTGAAGCACAGTACAATACTATTAGTAATGCAACCTCAGACCAATCAAGTTCAATACCAGGTCTAGCAGAATTCTTATCACCAAATATAAATGGAACTACAACTGGTAATTTCTATATATTAGTATTAGGTGATGCCAACGGAACAGGATTAAATTAATAAATGAGATTATTATTAATATTATTACTAACAATAACAACAGTAGCTCATTCTCAGGTCGTATTTAACGTACCTGAGATTGAGGTTCCTGTTAGTGAATATATTAATTTACCTGTAGAAATTGAAACATCAGGAGAAACAGTTGGAAGTTTAGAATTTGCTTTAAATTTTGATTCTCAATACTTAAAATTTGAGGAAATTACTGTAACAGCTAAAGCACAAGAATGGCTAACATATACACAGGATTGGGAAGGTGAAAAAGTAAGGTGGGGAGGTTATGATGCCTCTTTTGGTAACTTTACTATAAGTAATACAACTGAATTATTTACAGTAAGATTTAAGGTTATTGATCAAAATTGGACTGAAATACCAATTACTATAGGAAGAAAAACAGCAGGTACAGATTTAGGGTGGGATATTGATGTTGATAATACAGATGGGTATGTTAATAAAATGTCCCTTCCATTTGATACACAACCATCAGATGGTATTTATGGTATAGTATACCCAGTTCCAGTATCAGGTCCATTAACATTTGAATTAACAGTACCTGATAACGATTTTTATACAATTAGAGTAATTACGTATAACGGAACATTAATGAAATCAACTACAAGAAAATTTTTTAGTGGTTACGTTTCATTCCAAATGGATCTATCAGATTTAGCATCTGCAATTTATTTACTACAAGTAACTAATGGTAGATTTGTTAAAACATTTAAAATAATTAAAAAATGAGTGAAAATAAAGGATTTTTTTCGGAAATTAAAAACCAAATAGTAACAGGTATAGGATTAGTTATAACAGCAGCTTTTGCATTATTAATAGCTAATATGCAATCAATTTTTTCCCCTAAGGAAGAAGTTGCAGAACCACCTATAATGGAACAAAGAATTAACCCACCATCAGCTTCTAAAGATACTATTGTAATTTCTAAAACAATAGTTATACCTCCTAAAAAAGAAGAAAAAAAAGAAGAAATAACATGGTAAGAATATTTTTAATCATATCGTTACTCTTAAGTTTTACAGCTAATGCTCAATTAGGTAAAACTGAAACAGAAAATTATAAAGGCAAATTTGAACAAGATGCTGACATAGATGAAGTTTCTGATTATATGTTAGATTATCAATTACCAATTCAAGTATTAAATATTGGCTTTACACCAGAATTATATGAATTTTACCCTGAATTAAGAGAAAATAGAGTAGGATTAGGTGTAAGTAATATTACATTATCTTATTTAGAATGGACTGATAGGTTTTTATTTACCGAAGATAAAGAAGAAATTAAACAAAGAATGGTTAAGCAACATCAAGCCGCAGCTAAAGGTATATCAGCAAATGATATTCAAGTTATAGGTAATGTTGTCTTAGCAGAATATTTTGTATATGTAGAAATCTATGATTATTCTATCTCTGAGGAAGAAGAAGTTACAGTTAATGGAGTTAAAACTGTATTAAAAACCATTATTGGTATGCAAGTTAGGTTTATTAATGCAGAAACAGGAACTATTTTTACAGGTAGTGGTAGTGGTGAAGCTGTTACAATTAAACGATCTCAAATTGGAGAGGATAATGAAGTTCAATTTAATAAATCTACAATAGGAATTGCTACTAAAAAAGCTTTAGAATCTGCGTCTGCTCGTATCGTTAAAAGAATGATAAAACGTGGAATATTTAAAGAATAAAATATTAATATTATTATTTTTCTTACCATTGGTTAGTTATGGCCAATGGTCTTATACATTTACAGATCCTTGTACCTTAAATCAACAAACAATCCAAGTAGCTGGTAATAACTCTGTTGCCTTAAATTATTTTGGGAGTGTACAAACCTTTTCTGAAGACGATTTTTCAAATGGGGTTTTTGATTCTTGGTTAGATTTAGTAACCCAAGCTAATACTTCAAACCCTTGTGAGAGTGTAACTCAAGTAATAATGAATACTACTAATTCAGTAGTAGTTCAAAATACTTTAACAGTTGTTACTAACATAATGTCTATATTAGGAGGAGATATGCTCCCTCAGGCCGTTTCATCATCTGCAGTCCCAGTAGCAGAAGCAATAGATAATTCTGCTGGTGAAGAGGAAGAGGAAGATGAGGGGGATGGGGATGAAGAAGCTGAAGGCGCTATTGCTACTTCATTAGCTAATTCTCTTTCAAATGCTGTAGATGGAGGAAGTGCAGAAGCTAATAAAAATGCAGGTTCATTAATAGCATCAGGTGATATTGTGGTTATTGATAATAGAGATAATTCAAATGGACGTCAAATAAAAGTAGTAGGCTCCATTACACATGCTAATACAGAACAAACTAGAATTAAAGGGGCTTTATTTACATATACTTCTATTACTAACGATTTCAGTTTAACTTTCTACAAATCATGGATTAACCCAAATAAAACATTTAATTTAGTAGGTGCAAATACTACTATGACAGATTGGAATTTAAACCATTTAAATACAACTACTATTTTAGAGTCATTTAAATTTGGTAAAAAGAAATATACTGGTATGGCAGGTGCTAATTTTACAATAGGTAAATTAGGTAAAAGAGATTTACAAAATATATCAGCAGTCGCAGGTGTACATAGAAATTTTAAAATTAGTGAAAAAATTTCTACATCAACTCTATTATTAGGTGTATATTCCCCATTTACACAATATTACGAAGGTAAATGGTGGGATCCAGGTATATTAATAGTACCTTTTAGTTCATGGGATATAAAAATAACAAAAACATTTAAATATAATATCAGTTTTACTGGAGTTTGGCATTCACAAGGAAATGCATTAAATTTCCAGATATTAACTGGTGGTAAAATAAGATTTTAATATGAAAAAAATAATTATACTATTAATGTGCTTACCTGTATTTGCATTATCACAAGAATGTTATACTGTAACTATGGTAAGTACACAGGTTCAAATGGAAGAAATTAGTAAAAACCGTATAATATTTGGTATAAAACAAATAATGGAAGATGTAATTTCAGATAGATATGAATTGTGTTTAGATGGTAAACCTGTAATAGTAGTAGTAAAATCTATTGAAGCACCTACAACAAATATTGAACTTGGGGTATGGAGTAAATTAAATAAAAAAACTATTGTTAAATTATTAGTTTATGTAGATGGTAAAGAAATTGAGGTAATAGGTAAAGCTAAATCAACAGTTGAATCTACTTTTATTGATTTAAATAATGAAAAATTACCATTTAATAAAACAACTTTTTCATCAGCTATAAAAAAAGCTATTGAACGAGTTAAATTTTAATATGTATAATACGGAATTCCACCAAACTTCATAGTTGTTAGTTACATTTTGTTTAACTAAAATCATATTTTTTATGGAAATTTTAACGAAGATCGGCTCTTGGGCCAACAAACTTACCGAAATTGGTATGTCAGTAATTGCACTCGGAGTAGTACTAGAAATACTATTTGGCGGAGTAGGTATTCCTTTTTGGAAAAATATATCTGTAGTAGATAATATTATGGGAATACTAGGTAATCTAAATGCAGAAGGCCTATTAGGATTAGTAGGTGCTTTTATATTAATTCATATATTAAAAAAATAATATAAAGATTACAAGGAAGATTAAAGAGGGATGCATTAGCATCCCTTTTTTTAATATTTATGAGCAAATTTGGTTATTGAAAAATATAGTTATCTATATAAATAAATAAATTAAACTATATGAAAAAATCAATATTACTAGTATTTACAATTTTATTAACTTTTCCTTTATTTGCCCAAGAACCATCCGCTTTAGGAAAGAAAAAGTTCTTTAAAAATTTATATGAAGATTTTTTAAAGTATGGTACTGTATATGGAGCAGGAGATATTAATAATTCTATTGAAGCTGCAGAACCAACTTATTTTTTAAGAACTAACCCAGATGGTAGTATTTATTCAATCCCAGACGTAGTAGATAATACAGAAGTATTTCCGTATGATTACAGATATGGATTTGGTATAAGAAAATTAGCTAGATTTGATTATGAAAGAAAACCTAAAAATTTCTATGATGGCACAGAAGAACAACTAGTATTTTCTGCCCCAACATCAGCTGTACAAGGGTTAGAATATCAATTTCATTACGAAAAAGAAAGATGGAGGGGTGAAAATTTTACAAATTATAATTATTTTGTAAAACATACAGGTAAATATCATATATTTAAAGTTCAATCAAGAGAAGTAGGTAAAATTAACCTTAAATTTAATTCAGCTGAACTTAGAGGGAGATTACCAATAGGTAAAAAATTAAGCTTTTCAGCAGGAGCCATTGTTAGGGGACATGAAAGAGCATATGGTTATAACCCAATTGAAATATGGTTAAATGAAACAGATGAAAATGGTAACCCAGTAAATCAATGGTACCAATTAGGTTATGAAAATGGGTATCAAGATGTTTTTTATACTCAAACAAGCATTGACCCAAATACAGGACAGGAAATAACTACACAAGATTGGTATTGGGTAGATGAAGATGGAAATCAAGTTGCATCATCTGATTTAGATTTTAGAGAAAGAATTATGCCAGAACTTATGAATGAGTTTAATGGTCTTGCTTGGGATTTATTAGATCCTTGGGTTGAAGTAGCTCCAATAGTAGGTTTAGATTTTTATCATTATAAAAGAGATTTTTGGCTCCATGCATACGCTAACTATATTCTTCCAGCTCACAAGTATATAGCTGGGGAAGAAGAATTTTCATATTTAAATAGAAATAATTGGGGTCTAGGAGGATTAAGACAAGATGCAGAATTAGAGCAATGGGATGATTACTCATTTGGGCTTAGTTTTGGAACTAAAATAGGTAAAAATTTAGGAATATTTGTAGAAGGAGAATATTCTAAAATGTGGGATAGTAAATTATATCAAACAACCTTCGGATTAAATTATACTTTTAAATAATGGCAAAGCAAATAGGAGAAGATACTAAAATAACTTTAGATTTAAAAACTATTGGAATGATAGTAGCATTTACTGTCTCTCTAGCAGGTATGTATTTTACATTAAAGGCAGACATAGCATATGCTGCAACACAACCAGAACCAGTTATTGAAAGGGTTGAATATGACTTAAAGGATGAGTTAATTCGCCAAACAATAATGGACACTCAAGAAGACGTTGAAATGCTTTTAGAAAAATTTGATAAGCTAGAGGAACGTATGTACGAGATGTCTAAACAAAGATAACGTATGAAAAATTTACTAATATTGTTTTCATTGATGCCTTTAATTCTTTTAGGACAACAAGACGTTCCAGAAAAATATTGGTTAGATGATTCCAATTATGAAAAAGTAGTAAACCAAAAAGGTGCTTTTGAAGATAGTGAAGAAGAAATTATAGTAGTAGAATATTGGGCTAAATTTAATGAAAAAAATTGTTTTTCTGATTGGAAAAAATTGCAAAATGTTTCTTATTATCGTGTAGATATTTCTAAAGCACCAATAGCAAAGAAAAAATATAAAATTAGAATGGCACCTACGCTATTTATTATAAAAGGAGGGGTTATAGAGCATAAATACAAAGCAGGTTTAGATTTATTAGTACCTGTCACTCTTAAAGAAATTCAAACAGATATTGATGAGCTTAAAAAAACAAATCAATTTTAATATTTATAATAAAACAAAGTTTCACTAAATAGTTATTTTATGTTAAATAAATTAAAACAAAAATGGATGGCCTTTAAAGATATTTTTAATGACAAAAACGATATCAATGAAAAATCAGTAGTTGGTTTCGCGGCATTTGCAATTATGACTATTTTTGCAATAGTAGATTTAGTTACAGGATATGTAGGAAAAGATTTAGTAATTAATGAATTCATTTATGACTCATTTTTATTTATAACCCTTGGTTGTTTTGGTATTGCTGAAATAGGACAAATTTTCGGTAAAAAAAACAATAAAGAGGAATGAAAAAAATATTACTACTTATATTATTAATCCCTACTTTATCATTTAGCCAATTAGATGTATTTGGAACAAGTATCCCAGAAGATAAAGTAATGCATTATATTGGAGGAGTTGCTATTACTAGTATTGCTCATGATTTAATATTTGAAGAAACTAAAGATAAAGATAAAGCTGTTATATATTCAATAGCTACTACTTTAGCTTTATCTGCTTTTAAAGAAGTTTTTATTGACAATGGTAAAGTTGATGGTGGTGATATAGCTGCAGGAATGTATGGAGCTTTAACAGTGGGTGTAGTTATTTCTTTAGATGATGTATTTAAAAAGAAAAAAAGAAAAAAAATATCCCAAAGAAATTCAAAATACTAAAATTTGATTAATTATGAATTGTTATACAAGAGAACAAATTGAAACCACAATGAAAAGTAAAGGATATAAATACTTTACAGGTGGTGATTATGATGTAAATATTATCGGAGTTAGAAACTCAGATACTCATGGTAAAGTTACAAATGCATTTGATGATTGCGTTACTATATCATACAAAGAAGAGGGTGAGTGGAAGTTTCATTGCTTTAAAGCTACAACTGATCCTGGTTCTCATTGGGAACAAAACTTATTAAATAAAAAAGGAGTTGCAATCTTAAAACCGGGTCAATATAGAGGTTCACATAAATTAAGACTACACCAAGGTAAGTACTTAGCACTTGGACAACAAAAACCAGTTAAAGTTTATAGAGATAATAATAAAGATGGTAAATACGATTTATTAGAAGAAAATATAGACGAAGGAATTTTTGGAATTAATATCCACAGAGCTACAGGACGAGCTGGTAAAGGATCAGTGCAGGTAGATAAATGGTCTGCTGGTTGTCAAGTTATTGCTCATAATGATGATTGGCATCAATTTCTAGATATATGCCAAACTGCTCGAGAAATTTGGGGTAATTCATTTACATATACTTTACTAGAATCAAAAGATATAGTATAATTATTTGGATTTTAGCTAATCTCTTACTATATTTATAATCATGCTAAAAAACATTAAACAAGGAATGTTTCCATTCCTAATCGGATTTTCTGCCCTGTCAGTTTCTGCTTCGGCCGCTTTCTATTCAGTTAGTGGCTTAAGCAAACTTTTTGCAGGGGCTAGTTTAGAAGTAATTATAATGGCAGGTTCATTAGAATTTGCTAAATTAGTTACAGCTTCACTTTTATACCAATATTGGGATACAATTAATAAATCTTTACGTACCTATTTATCAATAGCAACTATTATATTAGTACTTATTACTAGTATGGGGATTTATGGTTTTTTAAGTGCTGCTTATCAAGAAACATACTCTAAACTATCAGCAGTAGAAAATCAAAAAGGTTTTATTCAAAAGAAAATTGAATTCTATCAAAATGATGTAGATCGATATGATGAGGAAATTAAAAGAATATCTAGTAATATTAGTACTTTATCTAATGCAAAAGCTTCGTCCATCCAAGTACGAGACACCTCGGTATCTGGAGGCTTTAGGACAACAATCTCCACAACTGAGCTTAGAATGGCGCAGAGTCGTATTAACATTGAGGAGGAGAATCGTAAACTGGCGCAAGAAAAACGAACAATAGCATCAGATAGTCTCCAAAAATTCCAATTACAAGTGTTGGAACTAGATAATAACAATGAGGTAGCTGGAGAATTAGGACCACTGCAGTATTTATCGGGTTTGACGGGTACTCCTATGGATAAAATCATAAATTGGTTATTACTTATTATAATATTTGTATTTGATCCTTTAGCAATATCTTTAGTTGTAGCTGCAAATTTCGCTTTTGATCAAGCTTATCCAAAAAGGAAATATAAAGAAAATTTATATGGAGAAGAAGTAGAATTAGATGAAGAAGATTATCCTTTACCTAATGAAGCTTTAACTAAAGCCGCTATGGGATTTGAAGTTAAAGATGCTGAGGAAATGACAACTCAAGAGGAATTTATGGAAAATTTAGATAATCTTGAAAAAATAAAAGATTGGGAAGCAGCAGAACGAAGAATGGAAATTATAGGTCAAAATGGTAATGATGGAGAACACTATTCAGAATTAGATTTAAATAAAGATGGGGTAGTAGATCAAGAAGAAATTGAAAAAGCCCAAGCTAGAATAAATGAAATTAAAAAATTAAAAGGAGGTGATTTAATACCTAATAGTTCTTGGGATAAAGAAATCCAAGCTTTAAAAAACCAAATTAAAAATAATTTAAATAATGATGATTTAACTAAAACTTACTAATGAAAAATTTTTTAAAATTTCTTATAATTTGGATTAGTCAAAATTTAGCAATTCCTTTTTGGGTTGTAGGTCATATTCATTTGTCAATTCATAATTTTCATGATTTAATAGAAATAGGAGCATCAGTAGGAATGAACTTAATAGTAGCAATTGGGTTTTTTATAGATTATAAAGAAAATGGAAAGTAAAGAAATATTACAAATAGCAAATAAGGTATATCCTAAAATTAGGGCTCATTATGGTTTAGGTAAAAAAGAATACCCACCAATTGAGGTACATAAAAATATATTTGCTAGATTAAGTGGAGAGCCAGATATGGAAGGTGATGATCCTGCAGATGCTGAGTTTGACCGTAAGGAAAATAAATTATTTATATACTCAGAATTTAATGATAGTGTTGAAGATGTAATTAGAGGAGTTATCCATGAATATATACATTATTTACAATCTGGGTCTTGGATGAAAAGATATTATAATATGGGTTATACTTATGGTAATCATCCTTATGAAGTTGATGCTAAAAAGGCAGAAGAAGATTGGAAGTTATTTATATAATATGTGGATACCTGAATAAGGGTTCGTATATTTAGGTATAAGAAAAAATAAAGGTCATGAACAACTTATCACAAAAGTCATTAGTTCTCGGAGTTATAGTATTAGCAATGATATTTATTCCACTAGCAATCAAAGCATTATTTTGGGTATTATTACAAATATTTAATTTCCCATTCCAAGCGTTATTAATTTCAATTATAGTTATATGTTTGATATCCCTCTTACCAGAAAAGAAGTAGATAAAGAATTATCTAAATATCAGAAAATAAATTATAACCAATTTAGGTGGTGGAGAAGTTATCAACCCAAAAATAAACCACTTGATAATCGCAAACCACTTCGTGAACGTATATTCAATGGTGATTTTGATTATTCATGTTATAAAGCTCAACAATATCAAGTTGAATATCAATTAAATGATATATTAGAAGAGTGTGGTATGGATTATGCAAAGTATTTAGAAAAAACCCCCGTTATTAGAGCACGAAGAAAACGTTTAATGGAAGATTTTGAAAAAGATGAAGCTGAACGCTTACGTTCTTTAACAGTTGAGTTTACAAAATATTTTAGATGTAATAGAGAACAAGTAGAAGAAGAAATGTTGAATTGTAGTGGCTCCCTAATAGATCTTTATTATATTATAGAAGAAAAATACAAAATAGTTCATATGCCCTATCCTTTAAAGCGTAGAGGACGACCTAAAAAAGTTATATAAATGAAAGTATCACATGAAGTACCCAGATGTTTATTAACATCATCTCCTGAATTTAATGATTATGATTATTGCTTACCTCATCTTTTAGATCAAGATGAAGAATATAAACAATATTTTTATAATGCTAAAGAAGAAGGACGTTATGTTATCATGGATAATTCACTTCATGAATTAGGAGAAGCATATGATTATGATAGATTAAGATATTGGGTCAATGAATTAGAACCTGATGAATTTATAGTACCAGATGTTTGGATGGATTGTGCTCAAACTGCTGCACAAGCTAAATATTGGTTACAATTTAAATATCCTAAAAAAACAAAACTTACTGCTGTAATCCAAGGTGAGAACAAGAACCAAGCATATTTATGTGCTACTTTATTAGCAAACTTAGGATATAAAAAATTATGTGTATCTTATGGTGCTACTTGGTATAATGATTTTTTCCCACATACTAACGCAGATATGGGAAAAGCATTAGGTAGAGTACGATTTGTACAAGGTTTATTTAAGATAAAACATTTAAAAGATATTAAATTTCATTTATTAGGTTGTTCAATTCCACAAGAATTTGGGTGGTATGATAATAACCCTAGAATTGAATCAATTGACACTTCAAACCCAGTAATGGCTGGTTTAGAAGATATCCTATATAATGAAAGGGGTTTAAACACAAAACCTAAAGCAAATATGAATGATTACTTTGATATAGATTTTAGCAAATTAAATTATTTAAGTATTATTCATAATACAACTAAATTTAGAAAAATTAATAATTTAAAACCAAAACAGTTATGATGTCACTTTATGATTACCAAGGCCATCCAGATAAAGATGGAACAGGTCTAAAAGTTAATGCTTATGCACAACTTAGAAAACAACCTTTTAAAAAAAGATACTTAGAATTTAATAATACAGAAGTATTTTTATATACTAAAGATTTTTTAGATGAATATTTTAAAGTTCAAGAAATTATAAATTCATAGTTATGGCAAAATTAACAAGAACAGTAAATTACGCAAACTTCAGATGGGAAGAATATGTGTTAACAGAAGAAGAACTAGCAAAGTGGAAAACAGGTGATGAAGATCTCCAACAAGAGATTATAGATGATGCAGATTGGGACCTGGTAAGAGATAAACCGATTGATGATTACGGTGATGTAGAATTTGTAGACGACGAAGAATAATGAAAATACCTTTAGATTTATATTATTGGACAGCAACAGTTAACCATGAAGTATGGTTAATTGATGCGGCTACAGAAAAAGAAGCTTATGAAAAAATAGAGCTTGAAGAACCTGGAGCTGATGTAGAAAATTTAGTTAAAACAAACATAATAAAAGTTATATAATATGGCAGAATTTATAAAACATGCATTCGGGCTTTGTGGAGAGCACTATCATCCAAATTTATTAACTCTTTTAATAGGAGGGGTTGGATTTTCTACTCTTTTTTCATATGTTCGACTATATATAAAATGTAAAATCAAACAAGCGTTAGCCTATACGCGAAATACCTGGCAAATTTTAAATAAATAAATTATGGCACATTGTGTAGTAAGTTTAAGTGGTGGGATGGATAGCAGCACCCTATTGTTAAGAGCTATCGAGAAGTATGATACTGTAACTGGTATCTCATTTGACTATGGTCAAAAACACAGAATAGAGCTAGAGAGAGCTCAATCATTAATTGATTATCTTGCAAGTAAAGGACACAAAGTAAATTATCGTCAAATTAAACTTGATGGATTAGTAGATTTACTAGATTCAGCTTTAGTTTCAGGTGGGGATGAAGTACCTGAAGGTCATTATGAGCAAGATAATATGAAAGAAACAGTTGTTCCTAATAGAAATAAAATGTTTGCTTCAATTACTCAAGCAGTTGCTTTATCAGTAGCAAATAGAACAGAAGACGTTTGTGATATTGCTTTAGGTATTCATGCCGGTGATCATGCTGTTTATCCTGATTGTAGGCAAGAATTTAGGGATGCAGATGATGCAGCTTTTAGAATTGGAAACTGGGATGCAGATAGAGTAGGTTACTTTACACCCTATTTAGATACTGATAAATTTGGCATTTTACAAGATGGAGAAATTTTATGTGCAAAGCTAAAAATTGATTTTGATGAAGTTTATAAAAGAACAAATACTTCTTATAAGCCTTATCCTTCGGGAAATAGTGATTATAAGTCTGCTTCTAGTGTTGAGAGGATTGAGGCTTTTATTGCTCTTGGCAGAAAAGATCCCGTACAGTATGAGGATGAAACTGGAGAAGTTGATTACGAAATAGCAAAAGCTCATGTTGAGAAAGTTCTTGCTGAATACGTATAGTAACGTATATATAATTTTAAATTAATAATCTAGTAATGAACGCTGAACAACAAAATGGAAACACCCGATTAAACACTGATCGTAATGCTTTTAATCAAAAAGTAAGTAGATTAGCTATGTTGGGTTCAACCAAAAAGGTAAAATGGTCTAATAGACGTAGATGGAGAAACGTCTAAAAAGGTATCCCGTGGTGTAATTGGTAACACGTCTGGTTTTGGTCCAGAAGAGTATAGGTTCGAGACCTGTCGGGATAACAAATTTTAAAAATAGTAAGTTATGAAATACCCAGATGCAAAAAAACATCAAATAGTAAGCTTTATTAAATCCGCAATTCGTATTTTTGGATACGGAACTTTATTAGTAAGCTTGCCAATTGCAGTTATTTTACTTATATTGAGTGAAATAATTGGAATATACGAAGAATTAGTATAAATAAACTAAATTTTAAATAAATGAAAACAATCCTTTACTTTACAGCTTCATGGTGTGGTCCATGTAAAGCTTTAGCTCCTAGAATGGAAAAATTATCAAACCAAATTAATTATAGAAAAATTGATATTGATTCAAATCAAGATTTATCTATGAAATATGGAATTAGAAGTGTACCTTCTTTAGTATTAGTAGATGAAAATGGTACTGAATTAAGTAGAATGGTAGGAGTACAACCAGATGAAACAATTTTAAATTTTTATAATGGGTAAATTTCAATCAAGTAAGGTATTTGACGGATTTAGTACAGTGTTTCGTCAATGGAAAGCAACAACAACACACTGTAGATTTGTACACGGCTATGGGATATCTTTTAAAGTATATTTTGAAGGTGAATTAGACGAAAGAAATTGGGTTTGGGATTTTGGAGGTATGAAACGTGCTAAAACTTTAATTGATGGTAAACAACCTAAAGCATGGATGGACTATATGTTTGATCATACTATGATTATTGCAGAAGATGACCCAGAATTAAAAGCATTTCAACAAATGGATGCAGTTGGAGTAGCCCAAGTTAGAGTAATTCCAGCTACTGGTGCAGAAAAATTTGCTGAATATATTTATACTAAATTAAATAGTTTTGTTCAAACTGAAACTGAAGGTAGAGTAAGAGTTACTAAAGTTAAGTTTGCGGAACATGGAAAAAATGCTGCTTATTACAGCGAGTAAGTTATAATAGTGAATGAAAAACCACTTAAAAAAATTAACAATATGCACAAACAATTAAAACGTATTGAGGATTACGATAAAAACCTCCCGATTGTAGAAGTTTATACTGCAGTCCAATCTGAAGGCTCTAGAGCAGGATACCCTACAGTAGTAATTAGAACAACAGGATGCACTCACAGATGTTATTTCGGTGAAGGTGGTTGGTGTGATAGTTGGTACACAAGTATTCATCCAGAAAAAGGCCAATATTCGTTTAATGATATTATTAAAGCTTATGAGAATAATCCTCATATAAAAGAAATGATGCTTACAGGAGGATCTCCTACTATGCATCCAGCTTTAGTAAATGAACTAACACACTTTGCACATGAAAATGATATATTCATTACTATCGAAACTGAAGGTAGTCACTTCTTACCCACAGATTACCCTATTAATTTGTTATCTATTAGCCCTAAGTTTTCTAATTCTGTTCCACAGTTAGGTGTAGCAACACCCCAAGGAGGAGTTACAGATGAAAGAATGATTAAAAAACATAATTCTAAAAGATTAAATTATGAAGCAATGAAACAATCAATTGCTTATCATTCTGATTATCATATTAAACCTGTATGGGATGGTAAAGATGAGGGAGCATTAGCTGAAATTATGGATTGTTTAGCTCAATTAGAAGTATCTCCTGATAAAGTATGGTTTATGCCTGCTGGTGATTCTAGAGAAGCATTATTTAAGTCATACCCAGTATTATTTGATTGGGTTAGAGATAATGGCTACAGAATGACTTGGAGACCACATATTATTGCTTTTGAAGATCAACGCGAAGTATAGTGGATAAGCAAGAAGCCCTTCGTATATTAGAAGAAATAGAAGAAAATGTAAATACATGCTGTGCTATAACTATGGAGCCAGATGATGTATTAGTATTAATAGATAAATTAAAAAGTTATATAAATGGAGAATAAACGTAGAAAAGTTCATGAAGAACTAGAAGTTGTACAAGTTGGTTTTGCAAATGGTGTTGCTGAAGGATTTCCACTTACAGATAAAGAAAAACTAAAAATGATTAATCAAGCGGAAAAAGCTTATGGTAAGTTTTTAGATGCATTAAAATGTGATTGGAGAAATGATCCCAATTCAATGGAAACACCAAGACGAGTAGCTAAAGCTTATGTCAATGATTTGTGGGCTGGTAGATACACTGCGATGTCTCCTATTACATCATTCCCATCAGATGGTTACGATGGTGTGATTATAGAACGTAATATACCGTTAAATTCAATGTGTTCACATCACCACCAAACAATTGGAGGTGTAGTTCATATTGGTTATATTGCGGGAACTGAAGGTCAAGTAATTGGTCTTTCTAAATTAAATAGAATAGTAGAATTATTTAGTAGAAGAGGAGCTATTCAAGAACAATTAACCTCAGCTATCCATAATGCAGTAGATAAAATTACTGAAAATAATAAAGGTGTTATTGTAACTATTGTAGGTACCCATAATTGTGTATCTTGTAGAGGTGTTAAACATCAAGGAGCAGCAATGGTTACAACTAAAGCATCAGGTGCCTTTAGAGATGATACAAATCAAGCTCGTAAAGAGTTTTTTGATAGTTTAAAAATTAATAACGGAGGACACAATATATAGTTATGTTAAAAATAAGTGAAAATAAATTAAAATTAAGTTGGGATGATATTAATAATCTAGTAGATGACTTATGCCAAAAAATTCCATTTGAATTACCCTTAGTAGATTCAGTACATGGTATAGCTAGAGGAGGATTAATCCCAGCAGTTATGATATCTCATAAATTAGATTTACCCTATGTAGATATAATAGGCAAAAATACTCTAGTAATAGATGATATAGCAGATAGTGGGGTTACTTTAGAAAAAGCACCTGGTGTTTACTCAGCAGTATTACATTATAAACCTCATACTTCTTGTTTTAAACCAAATTTATGGTCTGAATTACATAAAGGAGATGAGTGGTTAATTTACCCTTGGGAAATGTATAATGCAAAACCAATGCAAGATTACCTACAAAGTAAAGAATTTGAAGAATTTGCTGAAAGAGAAGATAATTCTGTGATATGGTCAGAAGAAGATAGTAAATTACATACCATAGGAGGGTTAACCAATGATAAAGAGGGATCATTTATGAAATTTCAAAATAAAATGAATAAAAATGGGTAAACAATTAGAATTATTTAGCAAAGCCGACGTGCCCTTTGTTAATGAAGTAGAAACTTTTAACCGCACGTTTAATAAACCGAATAACTATGAGCCAACAATACCAGAAAAGAAGGAATGGCAATTCGTATACGACTTTGTACTTGAAGAATTGGAAGAATATAGACAGGCTTGCGAAAACGGAGACATCGTGGAAGTTTTGGATGCTTTGTGTGATATTGCTTACGTTTCCCTTGGGAACGGTACTATGCTACACGGCCTTAAAGATAAGATATGGCCAGCATATCAAGAAGTACAAGGAAGCAATATGTCGAAGTCTTGTAGCACTGAAGAAGAAGCCATGGAGACTGTCACCCTCCGCTCTAAAGAACAAAATGAGCCATGTCACTTTGAACAGGTCGAAGACCGATTCGTAGTATATAGAACACGTGATCGTAAAGTAATGAAATCAATTAATTATTATAGACCTGATTTAACTCAGTTTTTTACAGGAGAAGAATTAAATAAATTTCATAAACCTGCAACCTTTATTTAATGTATAAGAAGTGTTATCAAGGTAAAAAATTAGGACACAATGTTTGGGAAATGCACCTTTGGGATGAAAAGGGACACCAAATTATTCCTTATGAAAATATAGCATACCAAGAATGTAAGGAAGAAGAACATACTAATATTGGATTAAATGGAGAATATTTAAAACATACTAATAATTGGTTTTATTCTAAAAATCCCAATTATAGTGATAAAAATACTCCTGGTCTTCATTTCCATGATATGAAGATACATCAAAAATTTCTAGTTGAAAGATATGGAGTTAATGATGTACCTTCTACAGGACATAGAGAAGTATTTTTTGATATTGAGTGTGAAATTGGGGGGGCATTAACTGAAGATTATATTGAAAGTGCTCCTATGCCTATTACTTCAATAGCTTGGTGGGATAAAACACCTAATACTTGGCATATTTTAATTCTTGATAAAAAAAATCAACTTAAACATACTAAGGCTAAAAATAAAGAAATTATCCCTTGTAACACAGAAAGCCAATTACTGGCTAAATTTATTGAAACAATTAGAGATATAGATCCTGACATATTAATAGGTTACAATTCAGATTACTTTGATATACCTTATTTATACTATAGAATGTGTAATACTATTGGTAAAGAATTTGCTGATCACCTATCGCCTTTGGGTAAAGTAGAATCTAAAAAATTCTCTAAATATTTCTTTAAACAAAATCAATATGTTGATATTGTAGGGGTTGAATCACTTGATTATATTCGTTTACATAAAAAATATAGTTGGAAAGATGAACCAAGTTGGAAACTAGATGCTATTGGTGAAAAGTATGTTGGTATGAAAAAAGTTGAATATGAAGGAAACTTAGATCAATTATTTGAAACTGATATACATAAATTTATCCAATATAACTTTGTTGATGTTGAAATTTTACAAAAATTAGATGAAAAATTACAGTATATTGCTTTAACCAAAAACCTATCACATAAAGGTAAACATAATTATAGTGAAGTTTATTCTAATAGTGTAACCCAAGATGGAGCAATTTCAGCTTATTTGTTATCTCAAAATATAATCCCACCACCTAAAGAACCTAACCCACAAAAGAAAGATGGTTATGCCGGAGGATACCTTTTTTGCCCTAAAGCGGGATTATACAAGTATATGTTTGATGAGGATTTAACATCACTGTATCCATCTATAATCATGTCAATTAACATTGGAAAAGAAACATTTGTAGGTCGTATTATAGATGCAGATGATCGCAATAATAGATTGGGTCTTAATGATTTAAAAGAACGTGATCATCTTGAAGAATTATTAGTAGAAAATTCAAAACGAAAACAAACTTATGTTAACGTTGGTAGATTAGTTTCAATGATTGAACAAAATAATTTAGCTGTAGCTGCTAATGGTTCAATGTTTAGAACGGATAAAGAGGCAGTGTTATCAACTATACTTAAAAAATGGTTTAAAGAACGTGTTGTATATAAAAATGCTATGAAAAAAGCATATAAAGCAGGAGATAAAGAAGCAGGTGAATATAATCATTTAATGCAGTATACAATGAAAATCTTGCTTAATAGTTTATATGGAGCAACAGCACTACCCTCATTTAGATATGGTATGAATCAATCTATATTAAGTGAAGCAATCACATTATCAGGTCATAGAATTATACAAGAATCAGCTCTGTGCGCCAATAGACATATGAATAAAGTTATGCGTGGAGAATTAAAATTAGAAATATAATGGCATTAAAAAAACAATCAATTAGAAGTAAACATCATATTACATCAAATGGTAAACCTGTTTCAAAAGATGAATTAATTTCTAGAAGTGAAGATTGGAGTGAAACTCAAGAAAACTTTTTTAGAAAAATGCTTAAACAAGGAGGTCAATTTAAAATAAAAGGAATTTCATATAAAATTGTTATAGATTTAAGAGATGACCTAGATTCAAATGGAAATGCACCTGTAAATTTACCACCAATATCTGGTGAAAGATCATTTTAAAAATAAAATTATGTTAGTAGAAATTTCAAACGGAGAATTATTAGACAAAATTTCAATTTTAGAGTTAAAACTACTTAAAATTGAAGATGAAGAAAAATTAGTAAATGTTCAAAAAGAATTTGATACATTAAATCCTTTAGTTGTAGACTTATTTGAAAAATATGATGGTCAACTACAAAATCATTATCTTGAATTAGCTAAAATTAATGGGCAACTCTGGGATATAGAAGATTGGATTAGAGATTGTGAACGTGAAAAAAGATTTGATAAAGAATTTGTAGAACTAGCTCGTTCTGTGTATATTACAAACGATAAAAGATGTGAAGTTAAAAAATTAATTAATTTAATGACATCATCAGGTTTAGTAGAAGAAAAATCATATAAAAAATATTAATGATTAAAGGAGTTATAGCAGGAGCATTTGATATATATCATCCTGGTTATTTAGAAGCATTTAAAGAAGCAAAGGAAAATTGTGATTGCTTAATAGTATTACTCCATACGGATCCATCTATAGAAAGACCAGAAAAGATGAGACCTATATTATCTCCAAAACGTCGAAAAGATATATTAATGAGTATTAGGTATGTAGATGATGTTATAAGATACACTTATGAAGAACAACTTTATTATCTATTAAAAGAAGGAGAGTTTGATATAAGATTTTTAGGAAGTGATTATATTAATGAACCTTTTACTGGTGATGATCTTAAAATAGATGTACATTATTTAAATAGAAGTCATGGTTGGTCTGCTACTAAATTAAAATACTTAATTAAAGAAAGTTATGATAAATATGATAAAAAAATTCTTTAAAGAAATATGGTTAGGTATTAAGATAGCCAATGAAAATTATCTTAAAGGTAAATGTAATCACGGTAAATTTTAATTAAAATTATATGAAACATCTAGAAGAAACACCTTGGTGGATATGTGATGAAAATGATGAAAATTATTGTGCTTATGTAGACACTGATTCTAATTATTTTAATGCAGAACCTATACTACTTCATTTATATCCTAACTTTGAAGAATTCAGTGATAAAGAAAAAGATGATATTTTAGAAAAAGTAGCACTTAGATATCAAGATATTATTACAGATCATTATGATATTCTAGCTAAAGAATGTTTTAATGTTCCTGAACATAGACTTGAAATGAAAACTGAATGTGTTATTCGTTCAGCTTACTTTAGAGCAACCCGTCGTTATGCTCAATGGATTACTAAACAAGAAGGTATTGAAAAAGAATCTTTAGATATTAAAGGTTTAGAGTTTATGAAAGCAAATTTCCCACCTATTTTAGGGGAATTTTTTAATGATATACTTCAACAAGTACTTAAAGGTGGAGAAAAAGCTAATATTATAGACCAAATTAAAGTATTTAAAAAGCAAATATTAGGTGGTGAAATACCCTTAGCAAAATTAGGTAATCCAACAGCTGTTAAAAAACTCCAAAAGTATCAAGGTACAAGTGCTAGAGCAGGTGAAATGTTTACTGAGATACTTAAAGGTGCTCCTGCACCCGTAAGAGCAGCTATTCGTTATAATGATTTATTAAAATTATGGAAATTAGATAGAAAACATAATTTAATTACTATGGCTGATAAAGTTAAATGGATTTATTGTAAAGATAACCCGTATAAAATAGAAGCATTAGCATTTTTTGATTATGATATTCCTGAAAAAGTACAAGAATTTTTAGATAGATATGCTGATAGACAAAAAGTATTTGATTCAATATTATTAAATAAATTAGAAGGGTTTTTTAGTGATTTACAATGGTCATTGGATTTAAATCCTTATACAAATGCACTAAATTCGTTTGAAATTTAAAATAAAATTCGTATATTACAGTTATGATAAATAAGAGTACACTAACATCCGTTATTTCCAAATATTACCTAAATGGTTTAAATAACCAAGTAAAATGGAGAATTAAAGATAACCAACTTACTATCTATGCAGGAGAATCTGGTAGAGTATGTAAAATAGAACATAATAATTTTCCATTAGAAGATGCTGAATTAGGTGTATTTGATACACATAAATTAAGTAAATTAATATCCATTACTAATGGTGATTTAATGGTATCATTAGAAAAAATTAAAGCAGTTTATACTAAAATTCATTTTGCAGATGCCAATTTTGATTTAACTTATTCATTGGCCGATATTCTCATTTTAGGTAAAAACACATATTATGAGGACCCAGAATCATTTGAAATGGAACTTGATTTAACTAGAGAAGATATTGACCATTTAATTAAAGCTAAAAGTGCATTAGCAGATGTAAACAATATGTTAATTACTAGTACTACAGATATGGATGGTACAAATATTTGTGAATTCATATTTGGTGATAATACAGGATTTTCGAATAAAATTACGTATCAAATACAAGGTAATATAACTAAAAATGATATTGAAATACCTTTTGATTCCGATATATTTAAAGATATTTTAAATTCCAACAAAGATATGGATAGCGGTACATTAAAATTATCAGAACAAGGAATGTTAAAATTAAACTTTTATTCAGAAGAAGTAAATAGTGAATACTTTATTGCAAGAAATGAGTAATCACATATGTATAATAGAACATAAGATTGCAGCTAGGGCGCGTTGTTATGTTTAAATTAAATTAACCGAGAGCTACGGCCTCACAAAACTAAATGATATGAGTACATTATTCAATGAACGTACACCGTTCGACTTACTATTCCGTAACCTATTCAAGGCAGACGGATCTTTTCAACCAACCACGTTTGATAACAAACAACCTCACCCATTAGATATTTTTTATGACGAAGAAGGGCTTCACTTTGAGATTGCCTGCACTGGTCTAACTAAAAAGGATATTCAACTAGAAATTGATGGAGATCTTTTAAAAATTATCTATGATAAACCAAAAGAAGAAGAAGATTATTCTGGTTATATCTATAAAGGATTAGCTAAACGATCTTTTAACTTAGGTTATAAAGTAGCAGCTAAATTTGAACTTGAAAGTTTAACAGCAGAAATGAAGGATGGCTTACTTCATATTTTTATTCCAATTGCCGAATCTAAAAAGCCAAAAACTATTAAAATTAAATAGGAGTTATTAAAAAAAGCGTGTCCTAGCGCATTTTATTTCGTATATTCACGGATAAATAAATAAAACAAGTTATATGTCTGTAAAAAGAAAATCGATTCAAACTATTACTGACCCATTATTAGAACCTTATTTCATTACAAAAGATGAATACAGTTATACTGTAAAAGAAATGGTTACTTCTGATGCAAGTCATTTTAGATCTAAAGGTAAAAGTAAAACTTACGAGAAATCTTTATATTATTATCCTGAATTTGAACAAGCAATTAATAAAATTGCTGATTTAAAAACTACAAAGGAAGATTTTGATAGTTTAAATGAATATTTAGAAAATTATAAATTAATTAAAAACCAAATTAAAAATTATACTGATGGAATTAGAAGCGCTATTTAACGCAGTTATTGTAAAACCAATTGAAGCAGAAGAAAGTACTTATGGCTCAATTATTGTACCAGATTTAGGTAAAGAAAAAAATGAAACAGGTGAAATTGTGTCTATAGGTCCTGGACAATCAACGCATACGGGAAATTTTATTCCTACCACTCTTAAAGTAGGAGATGTTGTTGTTTTGCCTACAATGGGATTTACAAAATTACCTTATAATGGGGATGAATATTATGTAGGACCCGAAAATCAAATCTTAGCTAAAATTAACGTCCCTGTAGAGGATGTATTAGCACAAACAGAAGTTACAACAGAAGAAATTAATCACTTAACAGATTTATCAAATGAGTAAACAAGTTACATTAGGAACAACTGCTAGAGAAAATCTAGTAAAAGGTATAGATACACTAGCAGATGCAGTAGTATCAACATTGGGACCAAATGGTAGAAATGTAGTAATTGCAAATAATGGAATTCCACAATCAACAAAAGATGGAGTTACTGTAGCAAAATCAATTACATTATCAGACCCAGAACAAGAATTAGGAGTACAATTAGTAAAACAAGCAGCAATTCAAACAGCTGAAAAAGCAGGAGATGGTACAACAACTTCTACTTTATTAGCTCGTGAAATGGTTAAAGCAGGATTAAATGCTTTAAATAATAATGAAAATGCTGTTCAAATTAAAAGAGATATTGACTTAACTGTAAAAGAAGTAGTTAATAATCTAAAGAAAACATCAGAAGAAATTTCAGGAGAAGAGCAATTAGAACAAATTGCATCAATTTCAGCTAATAATGATCCTGAAACTGGGAAGTTAATTGCTACAGCAATTGAAAAAGTAGGAATGGAAGGGGTTGTTCATATTGAAGAATCTCGTACTGGCGAAACTTATTTAGAAACTGTTGAAGGGTTACAGTTTGATAGAGGTTTTAAATCACCTTATTTTGTTACAGACAATAATTCAATGTCAGCTACGTTAGACAACCCCCTTATCCTAATTGCCGATCATAAATTAACCCAAGTAAAAGAGTTATTACCTATTTTAGAAGCAGTAGGAGCTCAAGCAAGATCTTTACTTATTATTGCTGAAGATATTGATAATGAAGCTTTAGCAACTTTAATTGTTAATAAAATGAGAGGTACCTTAAGTGTATGTGCTGTTAAAGCACCTGACTTTGGGGATAGACGTAAATTAGCTTTAGAAGATATTGCTATCACAACTGGTGGTATAGTATTTGATAAGCAAAAAGGAATGAAATTAGATAAATTTAGTTGGGAATGGTTTGGTGAAGCAAGAACTGTAACAGTAGAAAAAGAACAAACAACAATTGTAGATGGAAAAGGAGGAATTGAACAAATTGAAGCACGTATTGAAGAGCTACAACAACAAATCGACAAAGCAACAACGCCGTTTGAAACAGAAAAGTTGCAAGAAAGATTGGCGAAATTCGTCGGAGGAGTAGCTATTATTCATGTAGGTGGAAATACTGAAACCGAAATGAAAGAGAAGAAAGATAGAGTTGATGATGCATTACACGCAACTAAGGCTGCTATTGAAGAAGGAATAGTACCTGGAGGAGGAACAGCATTATTGTATGCTTCATCTGGTCTAGAAGCTAAAACAACAGGTGCTCAAATTGTAAAAGCTGCTTGTTCAAAACCCTTTAGTCAAATTCTAGTTAATGCAGGTTGGGATGAAGTTGATGGAAGAATAATGGCCGATAATTTAGTTAATTCAGGTGATGATGTTTGGACTGGGTTTAATATTAAAACTGGAAAGAAAGCTAATATGAAAGAAGCTGGAATAATTGATCCAACTAAAGTAGCTAGAACAGCACTACAAAACGCTGCATCAGTAGCGGGTACTGTATTACTTACAGAATGTACTGTAGTAGATGAACCGAGTGAAGAATCAAAACAACCACAAATAGATCCATCAATGATGGGGATGATGTAAAAATAGTTCGTATATTATGGCTACACAAATTGAAGAAAAAAATATCCTAATCGCTCGGAGAGTTCCTCCGGGCGATAAATGGAGATTAGTTGCAAATGAACCTGATGGTCCTATACATAAATCATTAACTGATACCTTGGAAGCATATATGGTTAAAACAGGATTTAAAGGTAGTTATAGATTAGAACCATTAAAAAGTAATTTATATGCAATTGATTCTAAAGAAACAGAAGTAATACCAGAACCAGAAAAGAAATATTCAATATATGGCGAATTCGGACAATAGTTTATTAGTAGAAAAGTATAGACCTAAAACATTAAATAATTATGTTGGTAATGAAAACATAAAAAAGTCTATATCTGCCTATTTAAACCAAAATGATATACAAAATTTTATATTTTATGGTCCTGCAGGAACTGGTAAAACAACATTAGCAAAGATTATTGTCAATAGTCTGGATTGTGATCATTTATATATTAATGCATCAGATGAACGTGGTATTGAAACTATTAGAGATAAAGTTTCTAGTTTTGCATCTGTTGCATCATTTAAACCTCTTAAAGTGGTCATTTTGGATGAAGCTGATTTTCTTACTATCCAAGCGCAAGCTTCACTCCGTAATATTATTGAAACTTTCTCGCGTACGACACGCTTTATTATGACTTGTAATTTTGTAGAGCGTATTATTGATCCTCTACAATCTAGATGTCAAGTACTTAAAATTGTACCTCCAACTAAAAAAGATGTTGCAAAACATTTAAATTGGATATTACAACAAGAACATATTGAACACAACATAAATGATTTAGTACCTTTAGTAAACCAATACTATCCTGATTTACGTAAGTGTATTAATACTATACAGCTATCTACACAGGATAATATATTAAAACTAGACCAGTCAATATTAGTATCATCTAATTATATAGATAAAGTTATTACAGCATTATCAAATAAATCCAAATTTAATGATATACGCCAAATTATAGCAGATGCTAATGTAGATGACTTTGATGAGTTATTTAAAGCACTATATGAAAGAGCATCTGAATATTTACCTGGTAAAGAAGGTACAGTTGCTATTTTAATAAATGAACATCAATATAAAGCAAATTTCCGAATCGACAAGGAAATAAATACAATGTCGTTAATTCAAAACTTAATAAATAATAAATAATTAAATTATGCAACAAGCACCACAACAAGGACCTCCGATTGATCTAAAAAATACTACGGAAGTTAAAAACTTTAATGGAGGAATCATTTTTAAACAAGGATTTGTACTACGTACAGTTTCTAAATTTATTACTGGAACTGATGAAGATGCACTTCTTCCAATTCCTGTATTTTATGATCCAGACACATACAAAATTCTAAAAAGTTCAGTTCCTGTAGATCTAAGAGAAGAATACAAAGATCAGCTTATTTAATGAAAAATATTTTTGATTGGTTAAAAGCAATTAATACTACCAAACCCCCAGTTGAATCTTTTACAGATAAAGATTGGGAGGTTTGGAATAGTTATATGATACATAGATTTTTATCTATGAATCCTGATTATTTAGAAATTGTAAATTATGTTCAAGATTTTCCTCCACAGGAGAAAAGAATGATTTATAATGTATATAAAGAATTTATCCCTAAAAATAACAAATGGAATAAATATATTAAATCTAAGGTAAAACAACCTAATAAAGAGTTAGTAGACCACATCAAAAATTATTTTGAATGTTCAAGCAAAGAAGCAAAAGAATATTTATCTTTTTTACCCAAAAATAAAATTGAAAATATATTAGTTAGTAAAGGTTTAGATAAGAAAGAAATAAAAAAACTAAAATGAGAAAAGTAGTTTTATTATCTTGTACTAAAGAAAAATTAAATTATAAATCTAAAGTTGAAGATTTGTATTCTCCATCTCCTAGATTTAATAATTTTTTAAAATTAGCTAAAAATATGAATGCCGACAAGATATTAGTAATATCAGCTAAACATCATGTGTTAGAGTTAGATGATGAAATAGAACCCTATGATGCAAATTTAGAGGATTTTTTAAATGTAGATAAAAAAAAGTGGGGATTAGAAATTATAAAACAGTTAAAAGAAAAAAATTGTGACTTGGATAATGATCAATTTTTTCTTATATTGGACGCCAATTATAGAAAATTTATAGAACCATATTTAAAACATCATATATCATGACAAAAGAACTATACACTATGTTAAAAACATCTGCGGAAGCAGATAAAGCTAAAGCATTATTATCACTTGAATTATTAGGCAATAAAGCAGTTGGTATTGGAGACCATTCAACAGAAGATTTTTATAAAAATGCTGAAGAAGCACTTATAAACCTAGTTGATGCTGATGATAGATTATCAACATTAGTAAGGTATTTTAATGAACCACAAGAACAAATCAATGGGTGATACTATAACTAAATACCACGAAATGATGAGCGATAGAGAAATTATGGATGCAAAATTTCCAAAATCAGATATTAAAATATTTGAAAAAGAATACCCTGAATTATCTAAAGAATTCAAAAATATTCAAAAAGAAATGTATGAAATGTTTGCTCGTAAACATATGGATTACGGGTTAAATAATATAGCATTAGGTGGAGACATCCTTAATAATAAAGAGGATAAAAAATTCTCACTTACTGGGTTATGTATTAGATTAACTGATAAAATTAGTAGATTAAAAAACCTTCTAGTTAATGGTAAAAACTTTGTTAAAGGAGAGGGAATGGAAGATACATTTATTGATATTGCCAATTATGGAATAATCGGTCTTTTAGTAGGTCGAGATAAATGGAAAAAATAGTTTGGCTAAAAAAATACCTAAAATAGTAAAGGAGATTAAAAATAACCCTCCTAAAGAAATTAATTTTGCATTCCAGAAGAATATATCTTATTCTCAAATGTCAATTTTTCGAAGTTGTCCTTACCGTTGGAAACTCCAATATAAGGATAAAATTAAAAGATTTAATTCTTCAATCCACACTGTATTTGGAACAGCAATACATGAAGCAATGCAGCATTATTTAGATGTAATGTATGAAAAATCTGCAGCTGCTGCTGACAGAGAAGTTAATATGGAAGAATTTTTTCAAGAAAAATTTATAGGTGAATATCAAAAACAGTATAAAACCAATAATAATGAACATTTTTCTTCTGCTGAAGAAATGAGAGAATTTTTTGAGGATGGAGTGTCTATTTTAAATTGGTTTAAGAAAAAACGTAGTAGATATTTTAGTAAAAAAGGTACATATTTAGTTGGTTGTGAAATACCAATTGTAATTGCGCCAAATAAAATGTATAATAACATATTATACATGGGTTATTTAGATGTTGTCACGTACAATGAAAATACAGATACATTTAAAATAATCGACATAAAAACCAGTACTAAAGGATGGAATCAGTATGACAAGAAAAATGAAGATAAACATTTTCAGTTAATATTATATAAAAAATTCTTTTCTGAACAATATGGGATCCCCTTAGATAAAATTGATATTGAATTTTTTATTGTTAAAAGAAAAGTATTAGATTGGGATGATGAAAAAATAATGTCACCTCATCAAGCATATAGGGTACAAACATTTGTGCCACCTAGTGGAAAAATAAAAATAAATAGAGCTAATAATGCTATAAATGATTTTATAACAGAATGTTTTAGCTCAAATGGAAATATTAAAGAAATAGATTACCCAAAATCACCTTCTAAATGGAATTGTACATTTTGTCCTTATGGAGAAGATAAAGAATTATGTGGAGCAAAGGCGCATTTTGAGTAATACTTATATATGTATAATAAACGTTTTAATAAATAAAGATTATGACAGCAAAAAAACCAATGACACTAACTAGTGTTAAAGTCAAGAGCGATTTATTCGAGAATTTTAAAATTGAATGTGTAAAACGTAAATTTTCATTCCAAAAACTTGCCGATCGAGCTTTGTTTTTGTATCTTACAGATGAAGATTTTCGTAAACAAATTACTAATCAAATTAATCTCGATATAAAAAACGATGAATAAAGACTTTAAATATATCCCTAAGGATAAAAGAAAAAAAATACTTCTAATTTGTGATGATATTAGAGTTCATTCTGGGGTAGCTACTGTTGCTAAAGAGATTGTTCTTGCTACATGCCAACATTTTAATTGGGTACAAATGGCAGGTTCAATTAAACACCCAGATAAAGGAAAAATATTAGATCTATCAGATTCTTTTAATGAAGGAACTGGACTTAAGGATTCTAATGTTTTGCTATACCCAGTTGATGGGTATGGAACTAGTAATAGTGTTAGAGAAATTATAGCTAGAGAAAAACCTGATGCCCTAATGTTATTTACAGATCCTAGATATTTTATGCACATATGGAATATGGAAACTGAAATAAGAAAGAAAATTCCAATTATGTATTTGAATATTTGGGATGATTACCCAGCTCCAATGTATAATAAACCATATTATGAAGCTTGTGATTTGTTAATGGGTATTTCAAAACAAACAGTTAATATTAATAAATTAGTATTAAAAGGATCAGAAAAAAATACAGTATTTAGGTATTTACCTCATGGTAAAAATCCTGATTTATTCTTCCCTATTAAGGATCCAAATCCAAAAATGGTTGAATTTAGAAAACAAATGTTTAGAGATAAACCAGTAGACTTTGTACTGTTTTTTAATTCTAGAAATATTAGAAGAAAAGCAATTCCTGATACTATAATGGCTTACAGATTGTTTTTAGATTCTTTACCTAAAGAAAAAGCAGAAAAATGTAGGTTAGTAATTAAATCTGAAGGAGTTACTGATGCAGGTACAAATTTACATAAAGTAGCAGATTATATATTAGGTGAAAATTATGAAAATAGTTATATAATTTTAGATCGTAAATTTACAGAAGAACAATTAAATTTCTTATATAATATAGCTGATGTTCAAATTTTATTAACATCTAATGAGGGTTGGGGATTAACAATTACTGAAGCTATATTAGCAGGTACTTCTGTTATTGCTAACACAACGGGTGGAATGCAAGATCAAATGAGATTTATAGATGATAAAGGTAAATGGTTTGAACCTGATGCTAATATACCTTCCAATCATAGGGGCACATACAAAGAACATGGTGAATGGGCGTTTCCTGTTTATCCAACTAATAGATCTATTCAAGGATCTCCTCCAACACCTTATATCTATGATGATAGATGTTCGTTTGAAGATGCAGCAGAAAGAATTAAAGAATGTTATAACTTAGGTAGAGAAGAATTGAAACAAAGAGGTCTAAAAGGTAGAGAATGGGCTCTAAGTGATGAAGCTGGTTTTACGTCTATACATCAAGGTAAAAGATTCATTGAAGCCGCGGATGCAATGTTTAAAATTTGGGAGCCAAGAGAAAAATATGAATTAATTAATGCTACTGAATATAAAGGTAAATTTATAAACCATAAAATTATATATTAATGAGTAAACCACGTTTTGTAATAAGTTGTCCTTTTGATACCTATTCAGGTTATGGGGCACGAAGTAGAGATATAGTAAAAGCTATTATTCAAACAAATAAATATAATGTTGAATTATTATCCCAAAAATGGGGAGAAACTTCTTGGGGTTTTTGTAAAGAAAACCCTGAATGGGGATTTCTTTTAAATCATTTAGCAACCCAAGATTGGAATCAATCAAAACCTGATATTTGGATGCAAATTACAATCCCTAATGAATTTCAACCTGTTGGTAAATATAATATTGGCTTAACAGCTGGAATTGAATCTACAGCATGTAAAGGAGAATGGGTTGAAGGTTTAAATAGAATGGATATAAATTGGGTTTCTTCTAATCATGCTAAAACTGTTTTTGAAAGGGCAATGTTTGATAAAATAGATCCTAGAACAAAACAAAAATCTGGAGCATTAAAATTAGAAAAACCTATAGAGGTTATATTTGAAGGAGTAAATTTAGACATTTATAAACCATTAAAAAATAGCGAATTAACAACTTTTGACTTATCTAACATAAAAGAATCATTTTGTTATTTATTTGTAGGACACTGGATGCATGGAGATCATGGTCATGATAGAAAAAATGTAGGTGTTTTAGTTCAAGAGTTTTTTAATACATTTAAAAACAAAAAACAAAAACCCGCTTTAATACTAAAAGCATCAGCAGGTACCTCTTCTTATATAAGTAGAG
>Ga0213863_10000198_pt1 | contig 47109 bp, 60 predicted proteins | sample PICome_8_FD_160128 | JGI IMG/M metagenome (GOLD analysis project Ga0213863, IMG submission 160128) | Coastal seawater microbial communities near Pivers Island, North Carolina, United States - PICO497 | ecosystem: Environmental > Aquatic > Marine > Coastal | place: USA: North Carolina... | reverse complement strand
TATGCAATAACTGGCGATCCAAGCTTTAATCAAATCAAAAGATGGGATGCTACGGCACCATTCGATTGGTCAACTGCATCTTTAGTCAGTACTACTACAATGACATATCAAAGTAATTCGGTTATGTCCTATTACGGGCCCGATAAGGCAGTTCATGTGAGTGGAGATGGTACTAAGTTAATTGCAGTCGGTAAATATATCAGTAATAATCATTCAAATTACGCCATAGACACTTATTCTTTAAGTACTCCTTTTGATCCTGCTTCTGCTACATATGTTGGACAATATACAGTTGCAAACGGTGGTGCAATACATTTTGGTAGTTTTACTAATGATGGTAATACATACATGTATTCTGATGATGATAGATTAAAATCTTTCACAAACCTTGCTACTACGCCAGTATTAAACACAATTACTTGGCCAGGTAATTTCTATTGGGAAGGCGGATCTGCTCCTGCTGCAACTCCAAACGATGAAACTGATATTGTAAGATTTACTACAACAGATAGCGGTTCAACATTCAATGCATGGGTAGAAAAAGACAGTGACAAGTCTGCTGGTTTTGATGGACAATATTCAAGTCTTACTGGCTCACCAACTCTTTCAACAGTTGCAACATCTGGTTCATACAACGATTTAACTAATCAACCAACTATTCCAACAAACAACAATCAATTGACTAATGGTGCAAACTATATTACCGCGGCAGACGTACCAAACACTAATACTATAGAATATACATCTACATCTTCTGCATCTGTAAATGATGTTGTAATGTTGAATACTGATGGAACTGTGACTCCAGTAGAAGTTATAACTTATACTGACTCTTTATCATTAGGGGGTGAGTACGAAGTTCAAGAAAATAATGGATGGGCATCGAACTCTACCGATGTCTCCAATGGACGCTCTATAGCATCTAGGCCGGGAAGAATATTTCCAACAGGTATAGATAATAAATTTATTCTAGCTGGTTATGATGGACTTGGTACTAATAACCAAGAAGCAGTGGCTATTATAGATTGGACGGGTTCACAATGGAATTATGGTCAAAAGTATGTAGTAGGCACAGAAATGGGAGGAAACTCTAGTTATTTTAGTGTTTCAGAAAATTCAGCTCCCTTTATTCTAGGCAGTCTTGTAAATACTAATAAGTTTTTATACCTTCAAAAAAGACAAGAAGCCTTCAGCGGTGGTCAATATAAAGGCGATTATGCCTACGGATTCGGAACTATAAGTGGAAGTACTATTTCTTGGACTAGTGCTACAGATGCAGGCTTTGGTTATGAATCTACATGGAATGAAAAAATTGTATATGATTTTGCTGGAAGTAGTGCGGGAAATTACAAATTTATAATAATGTATACCCGCGCTGATGATGGCAGTGGTACTCGTCTTAGACTAGTAAGAGGAACTTGGGATGGAACTAGTAGTTCTGTATCTTTTTCAAATGAAATTACTATAGATAGAGGTATTGACCCTAGAGGGGTTGGATTTTCTTCTATAACTGAAGGCAGATTTGCTGCCGTAAGTGGTAGTTTGAATGGGGGACCTCAGGCTGGTGATTTAGAAATTTTTGATGTAGATTGGGATAACGGAACATATACTGTAGGAAACGCCACTACTCCAGCATCTATTTATACTGGAACTTCAATGCCCGCTAAAGTCGCATGGGATCCTACAAATGATAAATTTGTTGTTGCATGGTTAGTAGGCGGCTCAGGAGGAACAAATGTTGACAATTTAAGGTATAGAACTTACGAGGCAAATGGGACCACTCCTTCAACTTATGGATCTGAAAGGAATTTTGGTGAAGACCGTTTTGAATTTGCAAATGGAGACTTTACCTTCTTATCTGGATCAAGTACTTTAGTTCATACTTATATTAGACAATTTACACAATTTTCATCCACCCATGATGCTGGATATATTCGTTCTATGGAAGTTGCTTCTAACGGGACTATTACAAACAATCAGGAGACTCCAACCTCAAACGGAGGCAACTATGGTAGTGCATCCCATGTTAGAGATAACGGCTGGCGTTATGAAGGTAGAATAGTAGTAGACCCTCACAGGAAGGGTATGGGAACTAGACTAGATCCTAGAACTCATAACAGTTCGGCAGACTCTAGTATATGGGTTGGAATGAATATTAGAGGTGAATTTGTAGAATCTAATATAGACGCTACAAAGATACATGGTATTGCAGCAACTTCTGGAGGTACTCCTGATGTCACTGTAGAGGGCGGTATTCATACTGGACTTTCTGGGCTTACTGCCGGTACTACTTATTTTGTTGTAGAAGATGGTACTATTTCTGCTACTGCCGACACTCATAATGCAAGACTAGGTATTGCTATGACAAGCACGTCTCTTGCGGTAGACCTTGTGAATGAATTAACTAATGCAAGTCTTGCTACATATGCAACAAAAGCATATGTAGGAACGGAAATATCTATTAAAGCTAATACTTCATCTCTTGCAACTGTAGCAACGTCTGGTTCATACAATGACTTAACTAATCAACCATCTCTTGCAACTGTAGCAACGTCTGGTTCATACAACGATCTAACTAATCAACCAACTATACCTTCTCTTGCAGGATATGCAACAGAGACTTATGTTAATACTGCTACTGCAAACTTAGTAGATTCTGCACCCGCAACTCTTGATACTCTTAATGAGTTAGCGGCTGCTCTAGGAGATGATGCTAACTTTAGCACTACTATACTTGCACAGTTAGGCACTGTAAGTGCTAATACTATTAGTAACGCTAGTAACATTAATGCTGTACAAGCTAATTTATCTGCTTCAGCAAGTACAGCGGCAGTAACAGTTAGTGGCGGTAATTTCTATATAGACGGAGCTCAACAAACTACTATATCATTAGAGCCAGGAAGAACCTATAAATTTGATCAAAGTGATAGTACTAACTCTAGTCACCCTCTAAGGTTTTCTACTACTTCAGACGGAACACATGGAGGCGGTTCAGAATATACAACTGGTGTTACTACCAGCGGTACAGCAGGATCTGCTAGTGCGTATGTACAAATAGCAGTAGACAATTCAACCCCTGCTTTATATTACTACTGTGCTAATCATAGTGGTATGGGCGCTTCAGTAGCAATAGGTAACCCTTTTAATACTGATGAACTTACTGAAGGTACTAGTAATTTATACTATACAGATGCTAGAGTTGATGCTCGTATTAGTGGGGGAATATCTGCTAATTTAAATATAACTAGCTCCCCTATTAAAAAATATGCAAGACTTGAATTACCAGCTAATCAAAGTATAAGTTCAACGACGCAAACTATACTTAATTTTAATACTAGATCTGAGGATAATAGCACAGCTAATTTACTTACCACTACATTAGCTGATGGAAAATTTATTATACCAGCAGGAGTAACTAAAGTAAGACTTAAAGCTTCTGCTGAAGGTAGTAGTGTAACAGATCAATTTATTATTAAAATAATGAAGAATGGTGCAAATGCTGTAACTACTAATTTTGATATATCATCTACAGGCGGGGATTTTCCTGCAGTATTTACAGGCATTGAGAGTGTTGTTGAAGGAGACTATTTTCAGGTATCCGCATATTCGCAAAATAGTAGGACAGTAAACGTTAGTTCTCTTACATGGTTTGAATTAGAAGTTCTAGAAGGATCAATATTAGATACTACTGTAAGTGCTAATGTTGCTCTTGCAGATTTAAATAATGTATCTAATACTGCTCCTGCAGATGGTCAAGCACTAATATGGAATACTTCTCAAAGTAATTGGGCCCCAGCTAACGTAGCTTCAGGAGGATCTTCTGTTTCAGTATCTGACACTGCTCCTAGTTCTCCTTCTAACGGAGATCAATGGTTTAATAGTGCTGATGGTTCTATGTATATATACTATGCAGACGGTAGCTCTAATCAATGGGTATCGGTAAGCGGACCTGCAGGGTCAACTGTTAGTGTAGGTACTACGCCCCCTAGCGGGGCTGCTAATGGAGATCAATGGTTTAATTCTGATTCAGCTACGTTATATGTATACTATGCAGATGGAAGTTCTAGTCAATGGGTAGCAGTAAGTGGCCCTAGAGGTCCTCAAGGTCCTGCGGTTCAGAACGCAGTAACAACAGGTAAGGCAATAGCAATGTCTATTGTATTTGGATAATAAAGGAGAATAAGGATGGCAAATCCTAACATAGTTAATGTCGCTACCATTACGGGTAAAACGGCGGTGCAAGCAGTTGGCACCTCTGCAACGGCAATCGTTACAAACTCAGCCTCTTCTGGCAAAGTGTTTAAGGTAAATGCGCTGTATGTGAGCAATGTTGATGGTACTAACAACGCAGAAATTACAGTAGATCTATATAGGTCTAGTACTGCTTATCACATTGCTAAAACTGTAATAGTTCCAGCTGATGCAACTTTAGACGTTTTAGCTAAAGCTATTTATTTAGAAGAAGGTGATGCTTTAAGGCTAACTGCCAGCGCTGCCTCTGACCTTGAAGCTGTATGTTCCTACGAGGAGATCAGCTAGTGCAGCGTTATAATTCATCAATTATTGGCAAAAAATCTTCAGTAGGTGCTGAATCTGCTTCTGGTATTTTTTCTGCTAATAATGTTGCTGATGAAAATAGAAGTAATAATTGGCCCGGTTTAGCTGTGGTAGTAGATCTTTTAATAGTAGCCGGTGGTGGAGGCGGTGGTAATGACGGTGGCGGTGGCGGGGGTGCTGGAGGATATAGGTCTTTCACAAGCATGCAAACTTTACTTGCCCAAGCGTACACAGTAACTATTGGCGGCGGGGGTTCTGGAAATTCGAGTGGATCAAATAGTTCGTTTGTCGGGGGATCAATAAATTTATCATCTTCTGGTGGCGGTGAAGGTGGGCAGGTTCTTGACTCTGGTACTAGCGGTGGATCAGGTGGCGGTGGCGGTGCATCTTCTGGTGGGCACACGATGGGTGGGAGTGGTAATGCTGGTGGGTATACACCATCTGAAGGCAATGCTGGCGGTAATCAAGTAAATCCCGGAAGTCCATACCCTGCTGGTGGTGGCGGCGGTGCAGGGGCTGTAGGTCAAAATTCTGGCGTTTCAAGCTCTACAGGTGCTGGAAATGGTGGAGTAGGTATTCAATCGTCAATTACAGGTTCGGCAATTTTTTATGCTGCCGGTGGTGGTGGTGGTGTTTATTCAAATGGCGGCACTGCTGGAAGCGGCGGGTTAGGTGGCGGCGGTAATGGAAATGCTAGTGGTAATAATGGCTCAAACGCTACAACCAATACTGGCTCTGGCGGTGGCGGTGCTGCATCACCACAAACAGGAGGTTCTGGCGGTTCTGGCGTTGTTATACTACGAACAACCGCAACAGCCACATCTACTACTGGATCACCCACAGTAACCCAAGATGGATCTTACAATATTTATAAATTTACTGGATCAGGGAGTATTACATTCTAATGGCACACTTTGCAGAAATAAACGATAAGAGCATTGTTCAACGAGTAGTCGTAGTCACAAACGACGTTTTGCTTGATGAAAATGGCGTTGAACAAGAAGCTTTAGGCGTTAGCTTTTGTGAGCAACTATTTGGCGGTTTTTGGAAGCAAACAAGCTACAATAGCAACTTTAGAAAGAACTTTGCTGGAGTTGGGTTTTCTTATGACGTTGCTCGAAATGCTTTTCTAGCGCCTCGCCCGTTTGTTTCTTGGACGCTAGATGAAGAAACCTGTCAGTGGCAACCGCCAGTAGCGCACCCCTTAGATGGCAATAAATATGAGTGGGATGAGGTTAATCAGGCTTGGAGTTTAATTGAATGATTGCTATATGCCAGTACTAATAAAGTAAATAACATAATTATTAATTGACAAAAAGAATATATACATGTTAACATGTATCAAGGAGTAAAAAAATGCCAATAAACTTTCCAAATAGCCCTAGTAATGGTACGACACATACAGTGTCGGGTACTACTTGGACATATAACAGTGCTAAAACTGCATGGGATATTACCTCTAGCTCTGCAACTGCTATAGGTATAGATGATTTAACAGACGTAGATATAACCACTGCTGCCCCAACAGATGGGCAAGTCCTTGTTTGGAATACTTCTAATACAGAATTCGAACCTGGAACTATTACTAGTTACTCTACTAGCGACTTTAATACCGATTTAGCAACTAAAGATACAGATGATGTAAGTGAAGGAAGCACTAATGTATATTACACAGATGCAAGAGTACAAACTAAATTAGGTGCTATATCTGGAAATGTTATTCCTGCTACAAATGTTGCTTATGATTTAGGAAGCGCAGCTTATGCATTTAAAGACTTATACCTTAGTGGTAGTACAATATCTCTAGGTTCTTTACAGATATCTGATAACAGCGGCTCTTTATCTGTTACTGCATCGGGTAGCACAGAAGACTTTGCTACTCAAACTTATGTAAATACACAAGTTAGTAACTTAGTAGACTCAGCCCCTGCGACTTTAGATACACTTAATGAGCTTGCATCGGCATTAGGAGATGATGCTAATTTTAGTACAACAGTAACAAATAGCATTGCTACAAAATTGCCCTTATCGGGAGGTGCAATGACGGGCGCTATTACAACTAATAGTACCTTTGATGGTCGTGACGTAGCAACAGATGGTACTAAATTAGATACAATAGAAACTAATGCAGATGTTACAGACGCTACTAATGTACAAGCTGCAGGTGCATTAATGGACAGCGAAGTCACTAATCTAGCAGAAGTTAAAGCATTTAGTTCAAGTGATTATGCTACTTCTACTCAAGGGACTACAGCAGATAATGCTTTACCTAAGTCTGGCGGCACTATGACAGGGGATATTGATGGTTCAGGTAACAAAGTATTATTTGCAAATATGTATGCTACAGAAGGCGATTTGCCTAGCGCTACTACTTATCACGGTATGTTTGCACATGTTCATGCTACTGGAAAAGGATATTTCGCACATGGTGGTAATTGGATAAAGATATTAGATACAAATAGTAGTATAGATGACATTAATAATGTTGATATTACTACAAGTGCGCCAACAGATGGACAAGCGTTAGTATGGAATAATTCAGGTAGTAAATTTGTTCCTGGAGACGTTTCTAGTGGGGGTGTAACTTATTATGCTAACGTTAGCTCTTTACCTTCTTCTGGTACAAACGGAGATACAGCCTACGTAGCTGGCGATAATAGATTATACATATTTAATACAGACAACTGGGATTCTGTAGAATTTGATTCTCCTAGCTATAGTATAGCATTATCTAGTACTGCTATAAATGAAGGGGGCACTTTAACAGTAACAGTAACTACTGCTAATGTACCTGGAGAGCCTACTTTATACTGGGATACAGATGCTCCGGCTGAGTTTAGTGTTTCTAGCGGTAGCTTTAATATAAGCGGTACTACAGGATCTTTTACTTTAACTCCTATTTCTGATGGGGTAGATGAGCCTGAAAAAACTTTTACTGTAAGAATACGAACAGGCAGTACAAGCGGAACTATAGTAGCTACTTCTAGTGCTATAACTTTAAACGATCCTTCAGTGTGGTCTCAAGAAGCATTATTGCTTCCTGCTTCTGCTGATCCTCTAGATAAGATTGGAGAGAGAGTTGCTATATCAGGAGATACTGTTATTTTAGGCGCTCCACTAGATGACGATACAGCAACTGATTCAGGCGCGGCTTATATATATACAAGATCAGGAAGTAGTTGGACATTACAACAAAAGCTTAAAGCTTCTGATGCTCAAGCAAATGATGGTGATAATACTACAGCTTTTGCTATATCAGGAGATACTGCTGTTATAGGTTTACAGGATGAAGATACCACTGCTCTCTCAGCTGGTTCTATATATGTATTTACACGTTCAGGCACTACTTGGACAGAACAACAAAAAATTCAAGCTTCAGATGCGGCTGAAAATGATAGGTTTGGAGTATCTGTAGGTATAGATGGAGATACTATTGTTGTAGGCGCTAACTACGAAGATGATACTGATTCTAATGCTGGATCTATATATGTATTTACACGTTCTGGCAGTACTTGGACACAACAACAAAAAATTCAACCTTCAGACGTGGCTGCCTTTGATGAATTCGGTTATTCTGTGGCTATATCTGGAGACACCATTATAGCAGGAAGTGTATGGGATGATGATACTAATAGCGGCTCTGGTTCCGCTTATATATTTACACGTTCAGGTACTACTTGGACGCAGCAACAAAAGTTAACTGCTAGTGTATCTGAAGCAAGTGCTAGATTTGGAACTGCCGTAACTATAGATGGAGATAGTGCAGCAGTTGGGGTACCTTTTGAAAATGTAAGTAGTGTATCGGACTCAGGAGCTGTATACATATTTACCCGTTCAGGAACTACTTGGTCAGAACAGCAAAGAATACCTCATCCTAGCCCTGGAGCTAATGATCACTTTGGTAAATCTATAGACATAGATTCAAATAATATTATTATAGGTGCAGAAAATATAGATAGCCCTTCTTCTAATTCAGGTAAAGCTTATATATATAAACGTGGAGGAAGTACTTGGAATCTATATTCAACCTTACAAGGATCTAATACTGATGAGAACGATGGCTTTGGGTCAGGAGTAGGAATAGAAGGAGAAAGTGCAGTTATAGGCTCTAGACTGGGAGAGACGGGATCTGGTAGCGGTAGTGGCTTTGCTCATATATTCACGCTTCGTAAAACTTATTCAGTAACCCCTGCTTCAAGCAGTATTAATGAAGGTGCAGCTTTAACTGTAAACGTATCTACAGGTAACGTAGCTAATTCTAGTACTTTATATTATACTCTTACTAACTCAGGTGACTTTACAACTTCTAGTGGTAGTTTTACTATAAATAATGATGCAGGATCATTTACAGTTACTCCCACAGCAGATGCTACTACAGAAGGATCAGAAACTTTCCAAATAGAAATTAGAACTGATAGTATAAGCGGCACCATAGTAGCTACTTCTAGTACTATAACTATTAACGATACTAGTATAACACCGCCTCCTTTTGTAACTGGAGGAGATAAAGCTATTATAGCTCACGGAAGAGGTAATACCGGATCAGGTGCAGAATATTTTCAAAGTAGAGATGTAAAGCAAATTTCGACTACAGGCAATGCTTCTTTCTTTGGTAATCTAGGCTTTGGTAAATATGCAAGTGGTCTTGCTGCTGTAAGTAACGGAACTAGAATTGTTTTTGCAGGAGGAAGAGGGGGTAGTTCTAGTGGTGTTGACTATTCTCAAAATCCTGGCAGTCAGATAAACTATTCTTCTATGGACTATTACTCTTCCGTTTCTATTGCTTCTGCTTCTAACTTTGGTAGTTTAACTGCAGGTAAAGCAGAGCTAGCTGGTGCTGGTAATGGAACTTATGGTCTTTTTGCAGGGGGTGGGGCTTACTCTAGCTATAGCATTAGTAGTTGGTTTGCAAATATAGAAAGAATTACTGTAAGTACTACGGGTAATGCTTCTTATTTTAGTACTTTACCTGCTATCAGAGCGTGGATAACTGGAGCAGCAGACTCTACTAGAGCTCTATTTTTTGGAGGGGTTAATAGTAGTTATACTAAGTTCAACGAAATTAAATATCAGAACTTTACTAGTTCTGGTACTAGTGGTGACTTTGGCGACTTAACTATTGCTAATCAAAAGGCGGCTGCTACCGCAGATGCTACGAGAGCAGTTATATTTGGTGGTCAGCCTGCAGGCAATTCAAATCATATAGACTATGTTACTATACAAACAACAGGTAATGCCACAGATTTTGGAGACTTAGTTTATGTAACTAGCGAAACAGGCGCATCTAGTGATGGTACCTATGCTTTATGTACTGGAGGAAGTATATCTAATCTATTTGGAGAAGAAATGCAAAGAGTAACTGTACAAACAACAGGTAATGCTAGTTATATAGGGGATCTTACAAAACCAGCTCTTGCCGCAGCAGCATCTGGTACTTAATACAAATTAATTATAGTTAGGTAAATAATATGAATAATATAGTAACTAAACCGCTTGCGTTCTCTCTTCCAGCAGAGGCTAGCGACAATATTAATCAAGTAGCAGCTGCTAGGGTAGCTGAAAAACTACCAATGATTGAACAAGCTTCTAGAGCGTTTGATAGAAATAATTCTCAAACAACTTTAAATATGATGACCCTTACAATGCTTAATGGACATTCTCCGTATAGAATGCTACGTCAAGTAACTGCAGAAGTTGAGAAACGTAAAATGGCCTTATCTGAAGCTCAGGTATCTCATGCAGAAGTCCGTGTAGCAATTATGGAACTTGAAGGTCACTCAGAAAATGATATTGTAGCTGAAGCTAAACTTAGAAATAGGCGTCATTCTTTAGTAGCTTTAGAAAATAAAATTAATGGGTCTGTAAAAGATATTGCAACCCTTATTGATTCTTATGAAAATATTAAAGAAAAATTTGAAATAGATGAGTGGGATGAAGAAGCTTTTGAGCGTGAAGAAAAACGTCATCATGTTCGTAGGGGTTTTGAGCTAATGTATCGTAATCTAATGGATGGTTCTAGAGCTAACACAGCTACTATTGAGTATATGCAGCAATACGGTATACACCCCCAAGTAGCACTTACAGAAGTAAGCGGTTATATTAAATATAGTGCAGAACGTATAGCTAATAAACAATTTTTACATTCAAACGACTTAGAAGATTTTTTAGATGAGATGGCAGATAAATACTATAAAAGTGCTGATGCTACTTCTGAACGAATTTTTGGAAAATCAGATTTCTTAAATACAGACTATATGATGAGGTTAGAAAAACCAAAGGAACAATAAGATGGCTATTATTGAATATAAACTACATAAAACAAACTCAGGACTAATAGCTCCCGAATGGGTAGAAGATGGCGGCTATTGGCTTGATCCTGATGATCACACTTTAATAGGTTGGTCTCCTGATGAATCAGCAAGAAAATATCATATTCCTGATACTGTAACTTCTCATACTAATTCTGAGTTAGTAGCAAGAGTATTAGATATTCATTCTCGTTACCCTATAAAAAATGAACAAGGTGCTGACTTATCAGACTCAGACGTTACTGATATGGTTGACGGCTGGTTAGCTACTAGAACTTAATTTAGAAAGAATTTAAAATGAAAAAAGCACTTATTACCGGTGTAACAGGTCAAGATGGAGGATACTTAGCAGAGTTACTACTATCTAAAGGCTATGAAGTACATAGTATTAAAAGGCGTACAGCTGCAGATTATGTAGAGCGAATTCAGCATCTATTAGGTGCTGATAATTTTTATTTGCACTATGGAGATTTAACCGATACTGGTTGTTTAATGAAGCTATTTGTAGCACATAAGTTTGACGAAGTGTATAATCTAGGAGCACAATCTCAAGTTAGAGTTAGTTTTGATATACCTGAGTATACGGCAGATGTAGATGCTTTAGGTACAGTTAGGCTTTTAGAGTGTATAAGAACTTTAGGTCTTATAAATCATACTAAGTTTTATCAAGCATCTACTTCTGAGCTGTATGGTAAAGTACAAGAAACTCCTCAAACCGAAACTACTCCTTTCTATCCTAGATCTCCATATGGTTGTGCTAAGTTATATTCTTACTGGATAGTGCGTAACTACAGAGAAAGTTATGGTATGCATGCTTCTAATGGTATTTTATTTAATCACGAATCTCCTTGGAGGGGTATTGAGTTTGTTACTCAAAAAATTATTTCTGGCGTAGCAAATATTCATAAACAAAAGCAAAGCTCTATTTCTTTAGGCAATTTAGATGCTCAAAGAGATTGGGGTCATGCTAGAGACTTTGTAGAAGGCATGTGGCTAATGACTCAACAAGAAAGTTCAGACGATTATGTGCTAGCTACTGGAAAACTACATTCTGTTAGAGATTTAGTAGAGATAGCATTTGAAAAAATTAATATGCCGCTTTATTGGGAAGGTGAAGGACTTAGAGAGATAGGGTACAGTGAAGATGGAACTCCTCGAGTTCATGTATCTCCAGAGTTTTACAGGCCCGCAGAGGTAGATTTATTACTAGGCAGTGCCAAAAAAGCAGAAAAAATTCTAGGTTGGACTCCTAAGACTACTTTTAAAGAACTAGTTAATGAGATGATAGAATTTTCTTTAAATAAAAACTAGTATTGCATTTTTTTGCTCTAATTAATCATTAGGTGTTTACCCATTTTTATGTTATGATACTCTATAATCTAATTATAGGAGGTACTTATATGTTTGATAATGATCCTTTTGACGACTGTACTCATTGGATAGGTGTTATATAATGAATGATATGCTACATATGGTAGAAATTTTAGAAGACATTTTACGCGCAGATAACCCCGTAGCAGAAGCTAGGCTGCAGCGTAAAAAGCTACTATTCAAGCTAGAACAGCTAGAATCTGAAATGATAGAAGATATTAGAGGAGCTTATGATGAACCGTTCTTATCGTGATATTAGTTTTATTCGGGAAGAACACTGTAAAGTTTTTCCTAACAGTGTTAAATCTGTTTTTGAAGAAGAAGTATTACACGATGTTTATAAGTGGTTTCTTTCTCTTCCCGCAGGCTCTACTTTATCTGTAGGTAAAGAAGTAATTGATGCTTATTGGAAAACTAAGTTAAGCTAATGCTAACTTGCTGTAATAGTTGTAGTATAATAAAAGAAGAACAGCTTATAAAAGTTAAAAAGTACAGCTTTACCGTTACTATTTATTTGTGTGAAAACTGTGGTTCTATGAAAAATAGAAGCAATGTAACAGAAGCGTCACCACCAAAGTCTTTAAAAAGCCGCTAGACAGCGGCTTTATTTTTTGGTATTATAAATTATAATAATGAAAGGAAAAGTAATGCCTAACTGGTGTGAAAACGTAATTTATATTAAAGGCCCTCTACAAACCTTGGTTCCTATTTTTGAATCTATTATTGATAGCGACGATGAAGTAGGTTTTCTAGAAAATCTAGTACCTATTGGGGAGTGGGACTATGGAACTGCGGTAGAAGAGTGGGGAACTAAATGGGATGTAGATGCTTCAGGCTTAGATTTTAAACTAGAAGGCGATGGTATGTGTTCTATCGAAGGTTCATTTAATAGTGCATGGTCTCCTCCTATAGCAGCTCTAAATACTTTTTGTAATAATAATCAAGCTACTTATGCTAAGCTTTACTATTATGAGCCTGGATTAGCTTTTGTAGGTAAATGGACCTCAGAAGATGAAGATGAGTGTTATGAGTTTTCAGAGGCTACTAGTAAAACTATTGAAGACGTTATACCAGAAGATTTAGATGATATATTTGGTATATCAGATGCAATTAAAGATTGGGAAGAAAGTCAAGAACAATGAGTATGTTTACAGTACACGTTTATAGTAAGGGCTCAGAGTCTAAGCATATTGACTCTTTTATTCTTACAGCTGATGGGTTCGCAGCAGCACAAGTAGAAGCTGCTCAAGAAGTTAGAGCTAAATATACAAATGCTTATGTTGGAAAAGTAGAGAAACTTTGATATGTGGACACTAGTATTTATTTATCTTTATAGCTCTGAACCTTTTGTAGTAAAATATGAAAGCTATTCTTCTATGTACGATTGTTTTTTTGCTAGAGAAGCACTAGGACAAGAACTTAGTGGTATAAGTGGGCATTTTCCTTTAGGTCAGCAAGCTATTTGTATAAAATCAAAAGGTGAGGAAGTATAAATGGATGAAGACCAATATCTACAATCTATGAACTGGGAAGCTAAAAAAGACTTAACTATTAAAGAGTTAAAAACTTTGTTTAACTTTCATAACCTTGATTATCATGTCAAAAAATGTAAAAATGGTATAGCAAAAGTAAACTTTATTATAAAGGAAGACTAATGTTTGAGCAGTTAAAATTTTTTAAACGAACATGGTTGTCTAAAGATTTGCCGCTTATGCAGGCTCATAAAACTTATGGTAAGTATGAGCTTAGTGTAATACTAGAACCAGGAAAGATGCTATATGAGGTAGCAATTTTAGATCAGCTTGGTAAGTTCGTAATATTACCTGGAATTCATAAAGATTATGAAGAAGAGTGGTGTGATGATGTAATTCCTTGTTTGGATAAAAGCCAAGTTTCTGTTATTATGAAGAAACTAGAATTGTTAATGTTAAAAGAAGGAGCATAACTTGTCAAATACTAGAGGTAATATTAAAGGAGCTATATGGGCTTCTGCTATTGTAGCTGCTATTATTGCAGTTCTTCCGTTAGCTATTGTTATGACTTATGAAGACTATCCTAAATACTGTAAGATGAGTATTTTAGTTCCTTGTGTTGGAGTTTCTCATGACTAATAGCTATGCACATGCAGATGACTTTGTTACTATCACAAATCTTAGTAACGGATGGTTACTATTAGAAATTTTAGACGAAGATGATGATGTAGTTAAATCTATCTATAAGTACGGTAGATGGTGTTCAGGATGGCATATTGATGTGCATGGATATGTTAATGATTGTAGCTCTTATACTTCATACTTAGACGCTAAGAAAGCTCTTATTAAGCAGCTTGACTTAGAAAACAAAGATGATCTTAGTTTAAGCTCGTCATTACTTCACTGGGCTAATTGCTTTAGAAATGGGTCACTAAACGATCAGCACTCTGAACGTATAGCTAAAATACTAGAACTAGCAGCTAATGATATTAGTTTTGAAAAGCAGTTAAACAACTATTACAAAACATAAAGGGGCTAACATGAAAGTATCAATTGAAAAACCTAATTCAAATTCTGGAACTCAAAATGTAGATGTGCAGGTTGAGGATTGGGATACTTGGAATGTAGACATAACGCTGTCTCATATTATAGTCCCTCTACTTCGTAAATTTAAAGAACGTAATCATGGATATCCTGAACCTCTTGATAAAGAAAAGTGGGATAATATGTTAGACTCTATGATTTATAGCTTTGAATTCAAAACTAATAATACTGATGTGTTAGACGTTTGTTTAGATTCTTGTGTGAATAACCATTCAAGCGAAGCTTGTAAAAAGTGCATGGAACGTACACAAGCTAAAGTTTCTGCCGGATTTTTGCTATTTGGCATGTATTTTGAACATCTTTGGACATAAGGAGAGTATAATGAGTGATTATCAATTAAATTTTTTAGATCGTCGTGTGCAGTATCTTGAAGGTAGAATTCAAGAATGGGAAAAAGTTATTGACCAGTTGATGAAGAACGAGTCTTTTATGCACGCTCTTGAAGTAGCAGAAATGAAAAAGGGTAAAGCAGTTAATACTGATTCTTCTTATGTAGTAAAGGCAAACTATAATGACTAGAGAAGAATTTTTTAAGTGGTTAGATACTGTTATAGACCAAGGAATTGTAGATTGGGAAGTAGCAGAAGATTTTGCTGATGGAACTCTGTTGATTAGATTTACTAACACAGATCTATCTGACGAATGATAACTTATATAGACATAGCACTAGCTATTGTTTATGCATGGTTCATATTAAACACGTTTTTTGTACCGTTTATTGGACCACTACTAAGCTATGGTATATATGAGTTTTGGATTAAATATTGTAAATATAGAAAGATGTATAAATGAGTGAATATACTATTTGCACGGCTATTCAACAGTTTAGAATTAAATATGTAGTGCCTACAGAAGTAGCTACTTGTGACCCAGAAATTTGGATTAAAGATTCAGTAACTTGTGCAGAACTTAATGAGTTTAGTCAAGAAGATTTAGGTGAGGTTATTATTGATACAGCTACTATCTCAGAAGATGAACTGCTTAAGCTGTTTGACAAAGAAAATGACTATCTAGCTGGTTGGCCTCGTGAACAAAAGATTGCGCATATTCGTAATTGGAGAGACACTTTTAGTGATAAAACTGCATGACTCCTCAAGAACAATTTGAATATAAGCTTGCTTGGAAGCCTGGATATGTGGTAAGATTACATAGTGACTTAGTAGATCGAGGTAAAACATTTTGCAGTCGTGTTTGTGAACGACATCAGTGGAGTGTTACCACATGGACAGATGTGTATGAACATAGCTTTCACTTTGAGCTGCAGCATCATGCACAAGAATTTAAAACAACAATGGGAAGGTTTGCAGACCAATGAATCGTAGATTAGCTAAAGCTCGAGCAGAGCATGAACAATATCTTTCTCGTCTTGGTGTTCGTGGCACCGGTGGAAAACGCAGTGTTCATTCTATTCCAAACTACCGTGAAAATCGTAGTCAAGTTATTAGCTCTAATGCTGTACCTGAAAATGGTACTGCACGGAGTGCGGTTAAATATACAGGCAATGAAATTGCAGGTATTGTAACTACTCATAAGTCTAATCTTATGCCTATTCGTCGTGATAACCCTCAAGCAGCTGTTGATGCAGCGTCAATGAGACGATAAATGAGAGTATTTACAGCAGATCAGATTGAACAGACCTTGCGTAAGCGTGATTCTGAAACTTTTGGAATTTACATGGGTGTACAAGAAATTAAAAATACCTATGCAGATATTAAAGTAGGACGTACTGTTAATGTGAAAGCTATTCAACGAGGTAGAAGTCAAGGAGGCGCTAATTGGTGGTTTTTATATTTTTGGCCTTTAAAAGATAAAGAAGCTACTCATAAAGCAGAAGCAGCGCTTAAGCCTTTGCTAGCACAATTTAAAGTTAAAGGAACTCAAGGCACAGGACAAACAGAGCTTTACTCGTTTGATGAGCTATACACTATGTATCGCATAATATCTTCTGAGCTAGGCCCTTGTGCTATGAGTAATTCAGGAGTTTGGGAATCTGAAGTGCTTGAAGGTGGTTTAGTAACCCTTCCAGGACCTCTTCTTCAAGAGCTAGGATGGTACGAAGGAGATACTTTGAATTATAGTTTTGATGGAAACTCTGTTTATGTTAGTAAGCATGTCGAATCTTGATTTTACCCCTGCAGCCTGCTTTATGCTTTTGGTACAACACTTCTATGTAAGCGTACCAAATGTAACAATAACTTCAATATGGATTTAAGATGTTTGAAGCAAAAACTTTTGAAAAAAATAATAAATCTGTTAGCATTGAGCTAGTAGATGAGGAGTTTGTAGCACAGTTTTATAGTAACAATGAGTTGGTTGGAATAATATCTTATCCCAATAAAAGTTGGAGTTATGTTACTAGCGCTGCAGAAAATTGGTTAAATGATATACTTACTGAAAGCACTGTTCGCAGATACTCAAACTCTTGAAGAAGAAGTAGTTGAAATAGAACAAAAACTAGCTGAGTGTCGTGCAGCAATGCGTGAGTTTTTAACTGAAAATCCTCAATTTAACTATCTACAGCAAAGCAGTGGCTGGGTAGACCCTGAAGTTGATGCAATAGCAAAAGATATTTTAGCAAGCATAAAAAAGGATAAATCATGTACAAAGTAACAGCTCTATTTCGTTCTAAAAAAATAGTTGAACTGTTTTATAGTTTGAGCGATGCTACAGAGTATAGAGATCATTTAGATGCGCACTACGCACAAAAAGTAACATTTAGAAAGGTACGATCAATGAGAGAATGGGTATACAATTGTTGGAATGGAGTAATGGATCATCGCATTAATCCACTACGAGCTATTCCAGATTTAAATACACGACATATGATTATGCAAACTCTTGCTTGGATGTGGTGTATTGTATTTGGTATTTTTGTGGGAAGCATGTATGCCGGAGTGATTAGTATGATGGCTCATGCACTGTTACTTGCCGCTATAGCTATAACTGTAGCTACTTTTGAAACAGCTAAACGTCGTCCAAATCTATTTACACGCCATAGTGGTGGGGTATTTCAACTGCAAGATTTAGAAATCCTTACCAAGGGACAGCAACCTATCAAACAAACACTTGGAACAAATGAGAAAACAACGCTAATGCAAAGTCCAGTTTTTGAAAAGGGATATCCAAGCTATGAAGCAGTTAATGGCATGGGCGATTTAAAATTTACAACAGCAGGAGACTATATGGCTATGACTACTGAAGGACCTTTTGAAGAAGCATTTCGAGCAGATACTGCAGGCGTTGTGCGTAGAGAAATTATTAGCTATCGAGTGGAAAGAGGTATGATGATTAAACATTGTGCTTCGCGTGACTACTATGAGTCAGGTGATTATCATGATAGCGTTAACACTACACCACTACCTGTTCGATGATGTTAGTAATTAGAGATCGTGAAGGCAACATTCTTGGATTAACGTCACGCAACGAAGATGCTACTCGCATAGGCGATCAAAGTGGGGTAGACTTTATTATTGAATGCATAGAAGATCAAGCAAGCATTTCAGAAGTTTATCGTGCTTATTATAAAACGAGAAGCGCATGACAGACTATAGAGATTATGCGCTAGAGTTATGCTTAGATCGTGGATATGATTTAGAAGATATGCTGCGAGCCGCACTTACTTATATGAGCCAAGATGATGTTGCAGATATGCTAGCATGCAATGGTTATCCAGATATAACAGAAGGACGTCATCCTAATGCCTGATATCTATTGTTCATACTGCGGAGAGCCGTGGGATATTGGAGAGATGCATGATGTACCTGATACTAATGTAGGTACAATGAGCTATGGCGATGCCGCAGCTGCGTTTATTAAGTATGGTTGTGGTATTTGGATGGATCGTAGGGAAGGAGGCGCTATAAAAGCATGTACGGCTCCTATCGTTTCTGAACACGCTGCACAACGTGCAGTACGCTTACACGCTATAAGCATCCATCCAGAAGAGTGGTTTTAGCATGAATAGCCTTGATTGCTGGAGAACTCAATATACTACGCTGCTACAAATAGCTTGGTACTGTGCACAACAACCTCTTAGACGTAGTTATAAGCTGCAGATGGTAGATCGTGCACTACGCGCAGCTAGCGATATACTAAGTTCAGAAACTACTCGTGTTCATAATAATACTGGAAGTTGTATTCAATGGTGTTTACTTTGGACACAATCAGCACAGCAACTATACCTAGATAATCGTCAAAGTACACACCGCAAAACTTGTGATCTGCGCCATGCAAACTCAAAACGTTTTTTCTCTGTAGAACATCCACACCCACTAAAAACAGTTAAAACAGCCTTGCTAGATGGTATGGATTATGATACACTAACTGAATGGATGGAAAAGCATGGACGCGCAGTAATAGTTACTCAAGACGAACTAGCTAAACTTCCACAACTAGGAGAGCATAGATATGAAAAACTTAACATCAGATACAGCAGATTTGATCCAGGAGCTGTTACCCGCACTAGATGAACTTATAGCCCTATTAGAATACTATGATAATGCAACTTATCGTGCTACTGTACAGTCTATAGCATCAGCACTACAAAGCCGTGGATTAACAAGTTATGACGATCGTGGGCAAGTCTTCGACCCTGCTCGTCATGAAATTCACAATATACATCCTAAAAGCGACTGTGATCATGATGCAGTTTCTAAAACGCATACACGAGGATATTGCATTGACAATCAAGTTATTAGAAAGAGTATTGTAGACATTTTTACACCAGAGGAGAAACGCATTGAACACACAAATACTTAACACACTTAAAGCTCATGCTCAGTCAGAACTAGATGTTGCAGCACTAAATGTAAACATCTATCTAAATTCAAGTACTGGTATTGGTGAGCATTCAGATATTGCACAAAGCATTCAGCACCAACTAGATTCAATGGCTGCTGCACAAGGTAGACTAGATGCTATTGACTACCTACTACATCAATCTATAGAAGGAGTTTTTAATGAACCTACCTAACAACTATACTACTGCTATAGCTATTATTGCCTGTTGCTGTGCTCTTTATTTAGTTCAAGATGTAGCAAAGCACTGGCTAACGCTAGCATATGAGCACGTAGATTAACTAAGTCTAGCCTGTCATTGAGCGATTAAATGTACAGCATTTACCTATCTATAACTAATTCGTACAGCTTAATTTTCATATTCTCAATGCTGAAAATTAAAACTTACAAGCTTATCGCTCAATGACTACTTGACTTTAATGCAAATTATGCTAATATAGTTACATGAGTTAATAATGAATACAGAATGGATTATTTATATAGTTTTACTATTACTTATAACAATTTTAGGTATCTCTTAGACTTAACCTTAATTCTAAAGATTCTAAGGTAATTGCATAGATTCTTAGGCAACTTAAGCACTCATAGGCTAGAGACAACGATCTCATTAGCGGAGACTAAGGGGAAAGTGCGCGGGGTAAGGATTGTAACTCGAAACGAAGATTTCGTTAGGGGGTTAGCTTTCATTTTTTCTCCGTATAACTTATTAAGTGGGAAAGCTCTGTCTTTTTTCTAGTTATTGTTATTTTAATACTACCAGAGAAAGACGTTGATTTTTAACTAGAATTATTCAATTATTTTGCCAAGCAAGTATTATTTCAATTTTTCTGGTATTTTTCGTGAAGCGCAAGCTTTTTTACCGATTTTTACTGGTTTTTAAGATTAAATAAAAAAAGGAGCCTCAAAAGGGCTCCTTTTTTCGTTTTTAGCAATAACGTGGTCTTACTTTAGGAAATCCAGCATCAGGAAACTGTTCTGTAAACCCTTTTACTACATAATCTAGTCCATTAGTATGTTCTGTTAACCAGTTACGAAGTTCTACAGCATATTCTTGAGCTTGTTTTAGCGAATAAAAGCTACGAACTTTATCATGATGTTCTAAATCACCAGCCGTGTACCACCAACCGCCCTCTTCGGGGCCTCCGTAGTTCTCGCCTGTTGAATATATACCAACGCTCCACCAATAGTACTTTTGTTCATCATCTAAATCTTCAGTAGAAGCATCAGATTGACAGTTAGGACACACAACGTCATAACCTGTATCTAGACGCTCACCATAAGTGTGAGCATAGTTGCAGTGTCCACATTTAATATAATTATCAGATTCGATCAAACCTTGCATGATTATTCCTTTTTTTAGCCATTAAAAGATAAGGGGGCCCGAAGGCCCCCCGTGTGTTCATGTTGCACCACGCTTAGGCAACTCGCAGCTTTTCAATAAGCCTAGCCAGCGCGGGCTTAGTAGCACCGGTGAAGCCGGTGACATCAAAGCATACAATTTGCTCCAAGTTATTCAACAGTTCCTTCTTCGAAGGACCCATATCTTTTGGAGCTGCCTTGGCTTTAGGTGTAGCAACATAAACACCTTCGCGCACGAGCTTTGACCGTACTGACCGTACTGACTTGCTAACAGCAGATGCGATCTCTTCAAGACCGTCATTGCCTAGCTCGTTGTACATTTCAACGATCATTTCTACTTGTGCGTCTGTGTAGTTTACTGTAGTGTTAGCCATATTTGAACCTCTTTCTATATAATTGGCTTCTGAGCTGGTTCGAGGCGCTCATTTCCCTCATCAACATAATCAATATACGATAAAAACAGCAAGTAAGCAAGAAGAAAGATGAATCTTCTGCTTCTCTGCTGCTCTCTATTTTTTTATGGGACTTGACTTTGATGAGCGGGCGCAGCTAATTTACGCTTGACAACGCTATAGTTTTTCCACTATAATAGTGGCGCTAGACTATTAAATAATTACTTCGAATGCCTACTAGGGTCCACGAAATATGATAGTTGAACTACTACTTGGCCCGGCGCTAAAGATAAAGCAGACTTACGTTTGGGAGCAGCTTAAATTGTTTTTCTACTTGCATTCGGGTTGTTGAACTACTACTATAGGCGGCGCTAAAGGCGCCTCATTCAACTTTAAGTTGTGTCAAGAGAGAAAAAGATCAATGAAATCAATAAGTTAGGAGCCGGGGCGCCTTGGGGCCTAAGCCCCTGATTTAACTTAATAATTCTGATATCTCATCGTCATTCATTAAGTCTTGAGCCTCTAGGCAAAGAGCTGCCCCTTCTTCTGCGCTAAGGCCATCATTATAAGCGTCTCGGCTTAGCCAGTCTGCTAGACAGTCCTGCCCTAAGCCTATAGAACGTTCTAAGATACGATCGACTTCTGCAAACCATTCTTTATATGTATTTGAGTGTTTATTCATAATAAGTTACTCCTTTTCCTGCTGGTGGTAGTGATCTCCAAAATTCATCAGCGCTTTGCTGCTGTTCTGGTGTTTCATAAGGACAACCCCCTAGATTACAAGGCATAGCAATCTTATGAGGTTTATTATCTGTCTCAGCATATAAGTTTATGCCACAAACTTTACATTTGCCGACAGCCTTCCATTCAACTCTTCTAGCCATATTATCTCCTTTAATTATTAGTATCAGTTTTAAAATGTTTCTGCAATAGTAAAAAAAGTGTTTGTTTTCAGTATCTTAGAGCTTTTGGGGCCCCGCCGCCTAACCCCTTGATATTAAAAGAAAATTAAGTATATAAGACCGCCTAAAACTACCGTTTCGGATATAACAGAGTAAACGATATAAGCCTTTAGTATATAAGGAAGCGCAAGTTTAATTTTAGCCATTTTTTCAGCCTCGGGTTGTGGGGGGCTTGCGCTTTGCAAGCCCCAGTTTAATTATGCAGCAAGAGCCTGAGAACCGTCAACGCCTAGTCTCAGATTGATATCTCTCCAGACTGATCCAGAAAACTCTGAAGGTTTAGAAACGATAGGCATAGGCTTTTTGCGGTGCAATGCTTTAAGCAAAATATCGCTTTCAATTAGGCAGTCATGCCATGCAATATGGCGTTCTTCAAAATCTTCTTGCATGAATTCCCAACGGTACGCGCTTTCCGCAGACGTTGAAAAGTATTTGCCAGACTTTGAAGGATTGGCGCGATAATTAAGAGGAACGCTTTGCCCCCAAAAATCCCAAATATCGAGCAGAGGAAAAGCGTTATCTAACCAACGCGCAGAGGTGTCATTGTGCAAAACTTGCAAAGTGCGGGGCAGATGCGTAAAATCAAAACGCGCATTGTAAGCGCATAGAATGACTTTATGACCCGCAGCGGCAAGCGCATTAATTTGCGCGTTGTATTCTGCGCGAACGTCATCAATAGATGCGGGCACAATTTTGTGGCTGTAAGCATCATCAAAATAATGACCCATTTTTTCAGCGAAAAAAGGCAGATCAAGTTTGAAGGCTTCACGAATAACATAAGAGCCAGAACCATATTCCCGACCTTTTCGGTCAACAATGCGCCAAGCAATATCAAACGCAATACGCTTGCGCATGGTGGTTTCAATGTCGGTTACAACGAAAAGAGTAGGCTTGAAAGGCATTTGTAAATTCTCCTGTATGCTTTACCCTTATAGGTGTAAAGCAAAAACGTCAGACTGTCAAATAAAAAGAATCGTTTAAAATCAATGACTTAGCCTTTTTCTGCTAACTAAAAAACTGTTTGTTTTCAATGACTTAGCTCGCGGGGGGCCCCGGCCCGTAAGTGTTTGATATTAAACACTTTTTTCAGTGTCAAGTAAAAAGGGGCAAGGTTGCAGCCTTGCCCCCTCTGGTTTATGCCACCTTAGAGGCGAATGCAATCAGAGATTGCAAACCTTCTTTGGTTGACCCCGAAAGTGGAGTAACATCAAAACCAACCATTTCTTCAAGCTGATTTAACAGCTCTTTTTTGGTTGGGCCTTGATCCCGCTTAGGTGCAGCGGCTTTAGGGGTGGCGACATAAACACCCTCACGCACGAGTTTCGAACGAACTGACCGGACAGATTTGCCCACGGCGTCAGAGATATCTTGCAGACCTTCGTTGCCGAGATCCGCATACATAGAAACGATTTGCTCAACTTGAGCGGTGGTGTAGTTTGCAGTTTTAGTTGTAGCCATAATTGGCCTCCTTTTGTTTGAGGGTTAATATAATATTTATAGCTTTAAAATAAGCAGAATGCAAGAGAAAAGAATCGTTTAAAAACAAGGACTTAGCATTTTTTTTCAATTAAAAAATCGTTTAAAATCAATGACTTAGCCGCCGGGGCGCCCTTGCCCGTAAGTGCTTGTTTTTAAAGGATTAAACAGCGGTTAGCTGTTCAATCCGTGAGTCAAGGTTTTCGCATAGCCATTTAACAGCTTCTTGCCAATCTTTAAATGGCTCATTGGTGTCATGGTTTCCCGTTGCCCAAATCCCATCATTTTCTTCGTCGTAGCATACGACTTCAAAATTGCTATTTTCTTCGATCTCTCCATAGCAATCACAGATGCCGCCATCTGGACGTGTTATCATTAAGTGGCGCATATTTCCTCCCATGCGTTTTTCGTGACATTCTAACATTAATTCGTGAGTATATTCCATAACAACCTCTAGTTGAGTTTTGCGGGATCTAGTACCGCAATACCAATTTTTCGGATAGCAGAACGGACACTTTGCGCGTCATCAAACATCACTTTTGAAGCTCTTTTAAACTGGCGGAGGCTTAAAAAGGATGAAAGCTGTTTCGCCTTAAGTGATCCGTCTGCTTCCATATTTCCCACAGGGCGAGAAATAATCTTGTGAGCAACCATGTTATTCTTTTTTAAGAATTCATAATCTGCGCTAGACATATTTCTAGCAGTGCAAATTATCACATAATCGCCTTTATCTTTACGGTTGCTGATTTCCTTGGCTAAAGGAAGCAGCTTGTCTTGAGCTATCTTTTCAGGCGTAGCGTTGGCAAACCAAGCCGCCAAGTTTAGCGTACCATCTGCAAGAGTAGCTTGCCGATGCGAGCTATCAACACAGGTTCCGTCTAAATCAAAGATAGAAATATTTTTAATCATTAGTAAATTCTCCTTATATATAACTTATAAAGAATAAATCAGCTGAAGTCAACAGAAAAGAATCGTTTAAAATCAAGCACTTAGCATTTTATTTGAATTAAAAAACCCTTTAAAATCAATAACTTAGCGAGCGGGGCGACCCCCCTGCTAACCCCTTGATATTACACACTTTTTTAGCGGTGCGGCTAACCCTTTGATATTAAAGGGTTTTTTGCGAGGCTAGGGCCAGTCTTGCTCCTGATCCAGCCGCCACTCAGCAAGCTCCCGATCGCTGAATTCTTGCCAATAACAGAACCGCCATTCTTCAGGGATCTGGTGATAGCCCTCGACTTGGATAGAAACTTCCGTGCCGCACTCATCGTAACATATAGCAGTTTTTACAGACATAAATATCTCCTAAAAGGGTTGTGGAGAAGCCTAAGCTTCTCCCATTTTTTTAGCAAAAGAGATCAGCGAAAGCAATCCCTCTTTTGTAGAACCAGACAGAGGTGTGACATCAAAACCACACACCTTCTCGAGCTCATTAAGAAGCTCTTTTTTAGTAGGTCCTTTATCAATTGAAGACCGTTTTGGCTTAGGGGTAGCCGTGTATACGCCTTCCCGCACTAGCTTAGAACGCACAGAGCGAACTGATTTACTAACAGCTGCAGCAATCTCTGGCAAAGCTTCATTACCTGATTGCTTGTACATGCTGATAATTTGATCAACTTGTGCGGTAGTATAATTTACAGTTTTAGTAGCCATGAGAACTCCTTTTAATTGACTATAAGAAACCATACTCTTTTATTATATTAGTGTCAAGCACTAAAAAAGTGTTTAAAATCAAGCACTTAGCGCGCGGGGGCGCCGCGCCCTCTAACCCTTTGATATTAAAGGGTTATTAGGCGTTGGGTTATTCTCACAAATCTAAACAGTAACAACCTTATAGTTTTTTTCAAGAGCATTATAAAACTTAATAGCTTCACTATAATTTCTAAAATGCTTCATTATTTTTTTAGCATTTCTATAATCATGAGCTACCCACCATGAGTTACTACCTAAAGTTGTAAGGTAGAATTTGATACCCCCATATTCTTTTTCCTTGCGAATATAAAACATCAGTAATCAGCTCCTTGCAATTCGACTGAATACGCTTTACCATTTTCAGCCTCTTTTATTTCTTCATAAGGCGCACCTACCTTGCGATACAGCTCTAGCTTGCAACACTCTAGAGCGCCCATCATTTCATTTAGATACGCATAGCGTACACCATGCACTTCTAAAAAATTATTTATAAAACTAGATACTAACCAATTTAGCTCTCCAGCGTTGTTGGGTACCCATTGGCACCCTTGATCCATTACAGCTTCATCAACGCGTGAACGATCTTCTACGGGAATATAAGGCATTTATGCAACCTCCGACTGTACTGTTCCAACAGTTCTAAAATCTTTAAACATACTTACAAGGCGCTGGGCCTTTTGCTTTCCTTCATGCATAGCAATAGCTTGATCCGCACCTTCTACTAAGTCAGTCGTTTCTAGCCATGTCCAGTTTTTGAAATGCGTGAAGGCAACATCAGATATTTCATTAGGTGCAATGCTTGCACACTTACCTATAGCATATACTGGTTTTCCACAGCCATAAGCCATTCCAATTTCAACTAGCGCTCCGCGCTGTTCTTCGTTAAAATCTTCACAATATAGCAGCAAGAAATCACTATCCCGAACATCTTCATAGCACAAATTCCAAAGCTGATCTTTTTGATTTTGCACAAAATCACTATCATTTTCTAAGTCAATCCAGCGAGCTTTTACAGCATAGCCTAGATCATCACGCAGATTTTGAAATTTTTTATTGTGCCAAACTTTTCCAGCGGTGTAAAATGTAGTCATAAGATTTTCTCCTTTGTTATCTTATATAAGTTTATCGCATAGTTTTAACTGCTTTGCAACCCTAAAAAAACTGTTTAAAATCAACTACTTAGCGGGCGGGGCGGCCCTGCCGCTAAGCTATTGATTTTGCACGCTTTTTATAAGAACTCAGCTGCAAGTTGTACCGCTACCCATATTGCAACCGTACCTAGTAGAGTTACAACTATACCCAGCCAAAATTCTTTTGTAGCCAAGTGATACTTTATAATATCCAGATCGCTCATTTTTTAACTCCTTTGAAGCTGCTAGAAATTTTATTGTTGATTGTTGACGAACAACGGCGAGACGGAACAAACCATGAACCGTCAGCCCTTTTTACGGGCTGCGGTGTTTGGGGTTTACGCTTTGCGATTTTCATTTTACGCCCCAATTTTTTCTAAGAATTCTGGATCAATTTCAAGATCCGTTGGAATTCCAAAGCGGCGAATTTTTTCACCGGCAAGCTGGATGCTTGGCGAATAGCTATCACGCTCAACCATAGAATTGATTTTAGACCGTGGCACCCATAGTGCCTTGACTTCGACGCCCGCAAATTTGCCCTCTTGAACAAAGGCAACGGCTTTTTCGGTTTCGCGAACAATATATCCAAACATTTTAAATCCTTTCGTAAATGTCATAATATTAATATAAGTATATTTTCGCGGGTTTCAAGCCCATATTCAGCTTTTTTTGTAAAAATCTGCTAACCTATTGATTTTAAAGCAAAACAATTTTTTTTTAAAAAAGTGTAAAAAAATGCGTTATTGCCCTTGTATTATGCGAAAATATGCCTATATTTATATGTATAGGAGGAATTTAAAATGGCTAAAAAATCAAGAATCCCTGCAAAAATCCGCAACGAAGTTTTCGCGCGTTTTGATTGCTGCGCAGCTTGCGGCACTTGGGATGCTCGCGAAGCTGGTCACTTAGTTTCTGAAGCCAACGGCGGCGCAATGGTTTTAGAAAATTTTGTGCGCTTGTGCGATGTTTGCAATAAGGTGCAAGGAACCGCAAACGTAGTTTTTCGCGCCTATGCGCCGTATAGCGAAGCCCGCGCCGAAATAGAAAGCCGTCGCGCATATTGGGCAAAATATTGCAAGGCAGCCGCCGCCGGTATCGCCAAACCTTATCGGCCCGTATAGGGCCGATAAAAACTGCCGTTTTTAAAAAAAACTGTAGTTTTCTTATTTTTGCAACCTATGGTAGGGCGGTTTTGGCACATTACAACCTATGCGTGCGCTGCGCACACCCGCACGCGTTCCCCCAGTAATTTTTTGAATTTTCGTTAAAAGAGTTGGACATAGTACAAATACTATGATAACTTTATGCTATATACAATTAATTTTGTAAAGGAGTTTTACTATGATTGAAGAATTATCCTTCTTAGAAAAGAGTTTGTTATTCGCAAGATTATCAAACACTTCTTATAGAGATGAAACCCCTGCACGTAGAAGAGGTCAACAGCTAGGTTTTAGTGACATAACTTTTTTAGATCGTGACGGCGCACAAGCCTATTGCTTTTCAAGCAAACATGATTTAGTAATTGCGTGTCGTGGAACAGAGCCAGGCGAATGGAATGATGTAAGCGCTGATCTTAAAGCAGCTATGACTGCGGCAGAAACAGTAGGTCGAGTACATCGAGGTTTTAAACAAGAGTGTGATGATTTATATTCTTTGATATTACCACATTTGAAAGCAGCAGGCAACCGTAGAATATGGTTTTGTGGACATTCACTAGGAGCCGCAATGGCAACAATCTTGGCATCTCGTTGTCAAGATGATATAATGTTACCAGAGGTAAGAGAACTTTATACTTATGGCTCTCCTCGAGTAGGCAATTCAGCTTTTTGCTGTTCTTTAAGCGTTACTCATAATCGTTGGGTTAATAATAACGATGTTGTAACACGCGTGCCTTTATGGATAATGGGTTATCGTCATGATGGAGATGAGCACTATATAAGTTCATGTGGAAAGAAACGCAGTATTCATGGATTGTCAAGAGCCTGGGATCGTATACGTGGCATAGGCTTAGGTCTTGCTGCAGGTCGTTTTGATTCTATAAGTGATCATTCTATGCCCGGATATGTTAATGCTATAGAAAAGCTAATAAATGACTAACAAAAGTAATAATATATTAACTGTTAGGTTAATGATATTTTTATGCGTGTTTCTACATTTTGTAGTTATACCTGTATGGATGTGGAACTTAGGACTATGAAAAAGTACTGTGCTATTATAAATTTACATCCTGGAATACTTGACAATGCAGGCATGGCTACCACCCGCGCTCTTGCAAGTATTGGTTTTGACTGCGTAGTAGATACAAGAATAGGTAAAGTACTTTACTTTACGGCAGAAAGCGAAGAACAAGCACACAACGTTGCTTCTTCTCAGACAAATGAAGTTATGGAGACTTATGAGCTGACAGTAGTTTCATGAGTAGGTGTAATGCTACTCATATATCTTTTGAAGCCCTTAGCAACGGTGATCATCGTGCTTATGATGTGTTTTGTGGTATATCTAACAAAGGTCGTATATGGTACTGCAGTGAGCGTTGTAGGGATGATACACCTAAGCTGCGTTACAGAAATCTAAGTGAGGATATAAGCGATGACTGATAGAGAAATAGCTAAACTATTTTATATGGTAAAAGGCCATATTGTAGATAAAAAAACTATGGAAGATAGTTATAATGGTTATTTTAAACGCATGTGGGGTAACCATGAGCTTTGTTATCATGAAGATGGGTTTGACGAAGCGTATGAAAAACATTTGAGAGGTGATCATGAGACATAGCATTGAGAGTGTTATACAAAGAATAAACACTATGCACGATTTAGCTGTACAAGTACACAGACTGCGTAATGAGTTTTCTGAACAAGCAGAAAAAGAGTATGATAAAGATACTTGCAATCATATAATAGAACAGATACAAAGTTTAGCTGCGGGTATTGCCAATGATCGTGAAGGCCGTGAGATTATAACTGAGATGGAGTATAAACGATGAACACAAAATTTAGCATAGGAGTTGTTGCTGCGATAGTACTACAAGTAAGTGCGTTTGTATGGTGGACAGCTCAACAAGCACAAACAATAGAACAACTAAGTGAGCAAGTTGCACAATTAACTAGTAAAATGGCTGTAGAAGATGAGGTTAATATGGCTCGTGACTTATCAGACTTAAAAGATAAAACAGTAGAGCTTGAGGGCTGGATATCTGATATATTCTTTGATTTAGATGCTCTTATAGAGTTTGCAGCTTTTACTGAAAATAAATGGGCAGGTGCATATGATGAAGATCCAGGGTACAATAGAACATTTGGTACAAAGCCTGTACAGCCAGAATGAATAAGCTAACTCTACTTAGAAGTTTAACAGAAGAACTAAGAACTATTGATGGAGGCTCCTCCATCCAAACGGCTCACCTTCCTGGACCTAAACAGTATACGTTTAATACAGATTGCCATGAAAATTGCTTTCCAAGCTATAAGTTTTTATACGAGCTTAACGACTTTCCTACAATCTGCTTTTATATAGTAGAAGAAGCCTTTAGAGAAGCTGAAGCAGGTATTAGATATAAAACTGCTACTTTTAATCTTAGAGGCTATGTACATGAAGATTTAGGAGAGGATGAAGATTCTACTTGGTGGGCCGAAGCACTACTAGATGATATAGAACACGTACTTAATAATTTAAAAAACCGTGTAGACTGTTTAGTTGACGTAAGAATATTACAACTTAGCACTGATGAAGGTGTTATGTCTCCTTACGGAGTGGCTGATATGATCTTCACCATAACATATGAGAGCGAACTATGAAACACATATTTTTAATTACCGCATTACTACTTTCTACAACAACCACTGCTTTAAGCCAAGAAAAAACTATGACAGCTATGCTGCCATGTAACAATGTTATAGACGTATTTGAAGTACTTCGTAAAGTAGATGAACGACTAATATTCACAGGAGACAGCATGATCCGTGAGTCTAGCACAAAACAGTTTTACAGAGCAGGGCTGTATATATGGACAAACTTAGATACTAAAACAACTAGCATCACAATTATGTTTCCTGATAAAACAATGTGTTTACTAGCTCCTGTAAGAAACTTTCAAGCCTGGTCAGGTGATCAGCCTTGGGATAAATTAAAAGAAGACTTATAAATGAATGATAAACCAAACATACCTGTTACTTATAGTGAACAACTAAATGAATCACTCGCTGCTCCGGCGCTTGATCCTACATATCTACTTGTTGCAAATGATTTTCTAGCCGGTCAGAGCATTGATGAAATAGCTAAAAATCACTCATTGACAATGGACCAAGTAACCAGTATTATTGAGAATAAAGAAGTTAAATCTTACGTGGATAACGTTTATTTAAGCCAAGGCTACTTAAATCGCCAAAAGCGATTAACAGTTATAAACAAAGTTATCGACGAAAAACTACAGGAAGCTTTTGAGTCAGGTGTCTATTCTAAGAAAGATTTACTTGATTGGATGAAGCTTCTTAATGATATGGAAACCTCAGCACGACCAAAGCGCGATACTGGAGTAGCCGTACAAATCAATAATAACTACGATTCCTTGATGAAGGATCTGCTAGGAGACAAAAAATAAATGTCAGCAGGAAAGTATAATTTCACTTGTGAGCAAGGAGCTACTTTTGATAAAATCATAACCTATAAAGATTCCACTGGTACAGCGGTAAGTCTTAACAACTATTTAGTTAGGATGCACGTTCGTGAATATAGCGGTGGAGACCTTATAGTAGATTTACATAGTAATGCTACCTCAAATGGTCACTGTATATTAAATGGTTCGGTAGAAGACAGCGAAGATGGAGCTAACGGAAACGTTAGGCTACTAATTGCTGCAGCTAATACTTCTGCTATACCTCCTGGTTCTCTTAAATATGATCTCGAAATACAATCTCCTTCTGGAGTTGTTACTAGAATACTCGAAGGAAAATTTAACGTAGTTCCAGAGATTACAGTTTGAGCAACAGAGTAACCGTAAGTGAAACAGTACAATCCGTCACTGTCTCCGAGACCACAAATCAAGTAGTTGTAACAGCTCCTAATTCAGGGGCTATAAAAGTTGTAGAAGTAGGGATACGAGGTCCCAAAGGTGAAGAGAATGCCAACGTAGGTAATCTTAACATCGGTATAGGTGAACATCAAAATGAGATCACGGTGCGTTCAGGAGACGCCCGTGATCTTTTTATTAGCGCTAACACTTCTATACCTGGATCAAGTATTGTTGTAGGTTCTAATATTGTACCTATCTCTGATGAGGCTACGAGTTTAGGTACTCCAGAACGTAAGTTTAAAGAGATACACGTCGCAGAAGGTACAATTTTTATCGGCGCTAATTCATCTATTAGCGGCTCAACAATTGACATTCAAAACTTTAATGTAGATCCTGATGGCACAGTTAGAATTCCTGGTGTAAGTCTTACTGCTGATGCAAACGCTGTTGACACCGTTGAAATTGTTGCAAGTGACTTAGCTTCTAACGCTCAGATTATAGCTTTAACAGGTGATCCTGTTAACTTAAATACAGAGGTAAGCGATAATATTGTTGCGGCTATTAACTCTCTTTCAAGTGGTAATGCTCAACACCTACAAGATCTTGATGATAACGTAGTACAACTTACAGCTAACATCGGCGTAGTAAGTTCCAATTTAGATGCTTATGCTGCCTATGCTAATGCAGCTATTGCAGATGTAGGCGGAGAAGACATTGCTGAACTTCAAGCTAACGTTACTTCTTTACATGAAAATGTTGTAGCACTTGCAGACAATGTAAGCGCTAATATTGATGTAGTAAGTAGCAACATTTCTTCTCTTGATCTTCGTGTAACTGCTAATCTTGATGTTATTACTGCTAATGTAGATGCTCTTGAAAGCCGTACTCAAGCTAATATTAACCTTACCACCGCAAATGTAAACTCTCTTGATTTTCGTGTAACTGCAAACTTAAACTCTCTAGCTGGTAATGTAGAAGCTCTAGATGCTTCTGTAACTGCAAATTTAAATACTCTTACTGCAAACGTTAATACTTTAGAAGTACGCACAGTAGCAAACTTAGACTCTCTAACTGCAAACGTAAACTCACTAGAGTTTAGAGTAGATTCTAATGTAGGATCTAAAGCTGACTTAGTTACTGTTGACACTTCTAATTTAGTATCTGCTATTAATGAAACATATCTTAAAACAGGTTTTCCTCGCGCTAATATAGGCGATATAGTAATTAGTGGGTCTAATATTTCTTCTAATGCTGGAAGTATAACTCTTGACGCTACTAACCTACTACTGCTAGGAAACTTGATTGTAGAAGGAAATACTACTTCTGTAGATACTACAGTTACTACTCTAAAAGATCCTATTATTACTCTTGCCGGAAATACAGCTTTAGAATCTTCTGATGGTAAAGATCGTGGTGTAGAGTTTAGATACTATGAAGATAATCAATCTAAACTAGGATTCTTTGGTTGGAACGCTGCTTCTAATTCTTACTCATTTTTACTAGACGCTACAAATAGCGGAGAAGTATTCACAGGCAGCCCTGCAGACTTTAGAGCAGGTGAGATGACTGCAGATAGTATAACTGCTGGTGTGACTCAAAGTAACGTGTTTGGAGTAACAGTTGAAGCTACGCACAGCGTATCTACTGGTAACCTTGTAGCTCAAACTATCGAAGTTACTAATTTAATAGCTAACTCTGTAAACACCACTGCTAATACTCTTGCACTTGGAACAAGTTTAGACTCTTCTTTGGCAGATGGCGCTTATCAGTATTTTGATACTGATACAAAAGTCACAGATGCTATAGACATTCTTAATGAAGTTCTTGAAAATGTAAGAAACGATACTTTTGTAAAAGAAGTTTCTTTTGCTTCTAATATTACTGCAGGCAACTCTCCTCTAGCTGTTACACTTAGCATAACTGCTGAAGGCAATGCTAACAACTATGAAATAAGCTGGGGAGATGGAACAGCTAATACAACAACTTCTTCTACCTCTGTACCTCACACCTATGTAGTACCTGATGGAGGGTTACAAACTATAACAGTAACAGCTAAAAATACTTCAGGATCAGGTGAAGGATCTGAAGCCTTTTCTACTAGAACTAACTATATATCACTACAAACTCCTGCCCCTATAGCTGGATTTTCTATTGCTGACAATACTATAGACGATGCTTCGTCAGTAACTCTTACTAATAGTTCTCAGTTTACTGATTCTTATGAAATAAACTGGGGAGATGGATCATCTAATACTTCTCTAGGATCTAGTGGTGCAGGTACTCCAGGTGGGGGCGGCATTTCTCACACTTATAATAATACTGCAGGTGATGAAACTTATACTATAACTCTTACGGCTGCTGCCTCTTCAAATGGTCAAGATGATAGCACTAACTCTTCTGTATATGTATATTCTACTCATACACCTACTTTTACTTCAAGCGTTACCAGCGGTAACAATGAAGAAGCCACTTCGGGCTTACCCGTAACTTTTACTAATACTACTAGCAGTGCTCCAGGCGATAACTCTTCTTATCCTGATACTATTAGATATCAGTGGGATTGGGGAGATGGCTCTTCGCAGTATGTTAATACAGGTTCTGGTTCTAATGGAGATACTAATCAGAGCATATCTCATACTTTTGCTCTTTCTAATAGAGCAGTACAGCAAACTTTTGATGTGACCTTATCTTTATATAATGGTCATAGCACTTCTCCATTTTCAAGCTCAGCAACTACTATAACTGTAAACCCTGATCCTCGTTCTGAGTATACAGGAACTATGAGTACTATATCTGAAGGTCTTAATTCTTCTAGTGATAGGCTAGGATACTTATTTACAGACTATAGAGGTAACAAAAGAAATATCGCTACTTTTATAAATCAATCTGAAAATACTGATACCTATGAGTGGTCATTTGGTGATTCTAATACTGTTTCTATTTCTGAAGGTGCAGCAGGTACTCCAACAGGCGCTAATATTATTCATGAATATACTTCTACAGGTACTTACAACCTTTCACTACTTGCTACAGGAGATAACTCTTTGACAGCCACTGACGATACAGATACAAGAAGTAACTATATTCAAATAGATAATCCACCTAGCGCACCAGCAGGGCTATCTTCTAAAAGTATAACTATGACTTCAGAAGATGTAGGACTATCTCCTCTACTAACGTCTGGTTTTGATGATAATACTGGAGGAGCTAGTGCAAGTGCTGGAGACAGTGTAAATAGAACTGTAGATCAAATTGGTTTTATAACTACCGATGTTTTAAGTTCTTACGCTTATAATGCTGTATCAGGTGATCTAAGTGCTATTGTAAATGGAAGTGTGGATGGTACTAAAAGCTTTACTACTAGTAGCGATACAGGAACTTATACTTCTTTAGTTATAAGTGAAGATATCGATGCTAATGGTTCTGATGCTAGCGGCAACTCAGTTTCTGGAAGTAGCAGAATTTATCCTGAAGGATTTTACAGAGTATTTAAAGCTTATATACAAAAAAGCGCTACAACTGTGTCTGATGGTGTTAATTCTTTCTCTCTTCAACATAGTACAGAAGGGTCTACTAATACAGTTGAGATCGTGAAAGAAAGTTTAACGGATACTCCTAGTATAGATTTAACATCAGCGACGTTAACAGAAAGCGTTGCAGGCACAAAAAGATATATATCTGGAATTGCTTATTATAATAGCAGTGCTCAAGTTCTTTTAAGTGGGGCTCAAGTGTATAATTGGATTGATCAAACATATAGAGATACTTCTACTCCTTTTACAATAGCTCCTGCTACAAATTTTGAGAGCACAAGTGGTGACTCTATTTCAACTCAAAATAAAAATTATAGCGATCTTGATGGTGCCTCTAGTTATTTATCTAGTTCAATTCCTCTAAAAGGTACAGGAGTGAACAGTTCTAACAAATACACTTTGGGAGATATTTCTATAAATGTAAACGGTTCTGCAAGAGTTTCTGAAACTTTAAAATTTAGAATGAAAAATGTAAATGGTACAGGAAGCTACTCAGAGCTTTCAGATACTAAACTTCAAGTTTATAGTCAATCTATATCTGGATTTAATGAAGAGAGCATAGCAGTAAGTGATAACTTAGGCGCTACTTATAATGATGATGCTAAACGTATTGTAATATCAGGAGCTAGCGGTGCTACTCCTTCTTTCACGTCTTCTACAGATTATTTTAATACTTCTGCTTGGTCGGGGTCTCAAACTGTTGCGGGCACGGATGAAGCTATAGTTAGGTGGGGTATATTAAAGCACTTTAATACTGATCTAAGTAGTGGTTATTTGCCTATAGGCCCTGATCTAGCTACTGGACGTAATGGGGCCCAGTTTATCAGACTTGCATTTAGACGTTCTAATATGGCAAACTTCAAAGTAAGACTAACAGGAACTATCTCTTCTTTCAACATAGCACTCCCTGGATCTGGCATTGATAGCTCTTCTGGTTCTAATGGTTGGTTAACTGCTACAAGTCAATATAATGGCGCAGGTCAGCCAGGTTCTAATACTGGTAATAGTGGTAATGGTAGTGATGGTTGTGCATTAACAGGTGCTGATATAATACCTACAGGTTCTTATATCAATAATCAAGCGTACACTTTAACATTTGGAACAGAAAATGCTTCTAATTCAACAGGTAATCAAGTTTTGATATCAATAGGTCTTTCTACTGGCCAAAGCTTAACTTCTTTAAGTTTCGAGGAGACTAGCTAATGGCTATATCTGACTCACAAAAAATAGACTATCTATGGAAAAAAGTAGGATTTGCCGCTACTAAAACTGACACTAACGATAATAAGCTTGCAGCTAATGAAGCTATCCCTTCTCCGTTTATTGAACGTGGAGACTTAACATGGATACAAGCTAATTTAGTACCTACAGTAAAACCTTCAAGTTCTTCACAAATTGTTGAAATATATTCTGAATCTACTAGTAATGCTGTAGAGTGTGTTGCAGATAATACTTCTACTCAGCATAGAACTTGGAAGACAGGATTATCTAATTGGATACCTCCTCAGTTTGGATCTACGTACTTAGTAGTAATTCACGTAGCAGACGCTGGAGAAACAAATCCTGAAACTAATGGTACAAGACTATTTATAACAGGATCAGGAAATAATGATGAATGGTTTTTTGATTATGAATCAGGGGTACTAAATTTTATCGGTAATAACCTTCCTAACGGTATAAACTTTTCTGGAAAGAGTATATTTATATCTGGAGCAAGGTATATAGGAACTATTGGCATAGAAAACTTAGATGAGTTATCTTCTGTAAGTAATGTTAGTTTTTCCTCTGGAGGAGTTGAAAGTTTTACTATGAACTCAACCACTCAAACAGATGTTACTACTATCGAAACAGTAGTAAGTTCTTTTAATAAAAACGATTTTAACTTTGCAAAGCTAATTATCAATGTTCAAGATTTAACATATGGACAATACCAAAGTTCTGAGGTATTATTAGTCCATGATGGTACTGATGTAAAATTGACAGAATATGCGATTGTACATTCTAGTACGCAACCTATTGTTACTTTTAATGCTAATATAGCAACCGATAACGTTGAGATAAAAGCTAGCGCTGTAAGTTCAAATAATACTATTAAGATTCTAAGATTCTTAGACTAAGGAGACACTTAAATGGCAACGGAACAAAAAGACTTTAAGGTCAAAAAAGGTATTATAGTCGGAGGTAATATTTCTTCTACCTCCGGTGGATTCTTTTATGACAATACCGCTAACTCCCTCGCGTTAGGCGGAAGTGTAGTCGCGCTTCAATCTGCAGTAGATACAGTACAAAGTAATGTATCTGCTAATGCTACAGATATATTAACAGGCGTAGCTAACACTTATAATACTTATACTTCTCTAAAAGCTAATGTTGATCTTGTACAAGACAATGTTGTAATTGGAGTAGCTAATACCCATAATACTTATGTAACTTTATCAGGGTTAATAGATGATGTACAAGACAATGTAAATGCAGGTTCTACCTCTATTGATACTGTTCAAGATAACGTAGCAACAGCTAGTGCTAGACTAGACTCTCTAAAATACTTTAGACGCATTACAGCTAATGGTGTTAATGTAGATGCAGGAGCTAATGCGGATTCTCTTACTCTTACTGCAGGTGACGGTATCACTCTTATCGGTGACGCAGGTAGTAAAAGTGTAGCTATTCATGTTGATGGTTCTACTGATGTTAATACTGTACAGGATAATGTTGCCGCTACTAATGCTAATGTTAATTTAGTACAAGACAATGTAGCTGCAATTACAGATGGTACTACTGCCTTTACTGGCAATGTAACTATGAATCAAAATCTTACTGTAGATGGAGATTTAGTAGTTGGAGGTACTCAGACAACTATTGGCTCTGTAGATACTACTATCCAAGATAGAACTCTTATTCTATCTAATGGCGCTGCAGCAGCTTCTTTTGACTCTGGTGTTCTTATCTCTAGAGGCTCAGACGCTAACGTATTTGTAGGTTGGGATGAATCTGCAGATCAAATAGCTTTAGCATTTACACAAGATGAAGGAAGTAATGTAGTTACTGACTTTAACTTTAGTGGTTATGCAGATTTAAGAGTTAATAATTTAATTGTTGATGGAACAGTAGATGGAGTAGATGTAGCTGATCTTAGTACTAGATTTGGTACTGTAGAAGCTGATTTACCTACAATATCCTCTAATACAGTTACTAATGCTAACAGACTAGACTCACTAGTATACTATAATACTATTCAAGTATCTGGTCAAAGTGATGTAGCAGCTAGTGCTAATGCCGACGTTCTTACTTTTGTAGCAGGGACGGGCATAACGTTAACTACTGCCGCGGATGAAATTACAGTTGCATCTACTATTGGTGCAGACGTTGATCTTGTACAAGATAATGTTTCTGCAGTAGTAAACGGTTTAACTGCTGCAAACACTAATATTAGTACTAATACTACTAACATTGATACTGTTAATGCTAATTTAGATGCAGTTATTGACGGCACTACGTCTTTCACAGGGGACTCAACTTTCTTAGGTTCTGTTTCTACTCCTGTAACTAAACTAAATACTCAACTTCATGTAACTTCTAATGTTAAATCTTCTGTTGGCACAGCTGATACAGAAATATTTAACTTTCCTGGTACAGTATATAGAGCCGCAGAGCTTACTTTCTTAACTCAAGATATAAGTAACTCTGAGTATCAAATAAACAAAATGTTAATTGTTCATGATGGTACAGATGTTCACTTTACTGAGTATGGAGCAGTACACACTGGTACTAATGAGCTGTCTACCTTCAATGTAACTATTGATGGTTCAGATATAATATCAGTTCGCTCTAGTGGCGGAAGCGCTAATAAAAAGATATCAGTGGCTTCACACAACTTAATACAATAAACTAAGCTTTACAGAGAAATCTAACTAACTCTGTAAAGTAAATATAATCTTTTGGTGGATAGGGAAACTAAATGGTACAACAAGCATTTCGCGTAGACCAGGTGTCTACATCTAATATAGAATTTAAATCAAATTCTTTTATTTCTAGTATTGCAGCTGATGCAACTCTTGCTTCTAATGTCCATTTAGTTCTTCCAACTTCTGTAGGTTCTTCAGGTCAAGTTCTCGCTACTGATGGTAGCGGGAATTTGTCGTTTGTAAGTCAAGGAGTTGGTGGGCCTGCAGATTTAGTTCAAGACAATGTAAATTCTTTAACTAGCACTGTAGATAGTTTTGGTGTTTATGCTAACAATACTTTTGGAGCTGATGGAAGTAACGTATCCGTTGCTAATGTTACTTCTCAAGAGTTTTCAATAGATGGCAGTACAAACACTTTCACTCTTGTAAATACTACAGACAATGTAAATAAACTTTTAGTAAGTTATGGAGGTATTGCTCAAAAACCTTCAGAGTATACAGTTTCTAATACAGATCTAACTCTTAGTAATACTAGACCTCTAGTAGCAGGAACTACTGTAGAAGTTAGATACTTAGATTTTGAATTTTCAGGATCTGTAACTCCAGGTGGTGGAGGTGGTGGGGGTGTTATCTCTGGTACATCTTATTCTTCTACTTTATACAGTAATACTGCTGCAGGATTAACTACTTTTAATGAAGTTAGTACTCCATCTCTTCCTGCTTATACTGTGGGTAAAATAGGTGTATATGTAAATGGTGTTAAGCTAGCTAATAGTTCTTTTACTGCGACCACAGGAAATTCAGTTGTACTAGATAACTCTACTTTGCTAGGAGATGATGTTGAAATAGTAAACTTTGGTATGTCGAGCGCTTCTATTGACGATCTTACTGATGTAGATTTAACTACTAATGCTCCTGCAAACGGTCAAGCTCTTATTTATGTAAGTGCTAATTCTAAGTGGGAGCCTGGCAGTGTTGCAAGTAGTTCTAATCTTACAGTAGCTAATGCTTCCGCTTCTAGCACAGGATCTATTTCCTATGACAGCGGTTCAGAAGTTCTTACTTATACACCTCCTGACTTATCAGTATATCAAAGCACTTTAGTGTCTAATACTAATATTAAGACTATAAACGGTACTTCAGTATTAGGATCTGGAAATATTACAATTAGCTCTGGGGGAGGAGTAGCTGGTACTATTGGTAGCTTAACTAAAAGTTTTGCTAATAATGAAAGTGCTACTATTACTTTATCTTCTAATGTTAGCCCAGTACCAAATGTAAGTGTGTTTAAAGAAATTCCCCAACAAGGATTTAGTTCTAAAGGTCAGTGGGACGTTAATGCTAATGCAACAAATTATGACTTCTTTGATGAGAAACCTATTTCTTATGCTAGTTCAACATTAACACCAAGTGCAACAGGTGATGGTACTTTTACTAATAACAATGCTACAGTAGTCGGTTATCAAATGTCGAGCACTGTTAATCTTAATTCTACTTCTCCAAGCATTACAGCCCAGGGTAGTGGAGGTTCTTGGCAGGTGGTAGAATTTGATCCCACTGGTAATCATGTATATATGGTATCTGGCACAACTCAAAGCGGATATGCAAAAACTGTTTATCAATATAGTATGTCTACTCCACATGATTTAAGTACACTAAATACTACTCCTGCAAATACATTAGATATGTCTAGCAGGGTTGCAGGTACTGCAAATACTTATTGTCCTTTACATATAACTAATTCCGGATATGATTTATATTTTGGAGATTATCAAAACAACATAATCTATCAATGGAAGATGTCTACTGCGTATGATCTTAGTACTGCATCCTATCATGGGGCTTCTTCTGCTATTTTTGTGAATAGTATGCCTAGTTTGTTTATACAACCTAACGGGTTAACTGGGTATCAGGTTCAAGATGGTATTTCTGGAAGTGCTGTACTAAGAGAATTTACTATGTCGACCGCATGGGATATTACAACTGCATCTCTAAGTGGAACAACTTCAAGCACTCTTATATCTCGAACACAAGCTGTTACTATTTCCCCTGATGGTACTTTGGTAATAGCCTCTGATGCTTTTGGTAGTACAACTAGTAAGTATTTTACTATGTCTCCAGGCTATGATTTATCAAGCTTAAGTTCTGGAACTTCTTTTACTTGGCAAGGAAATTCAAGTCACACCACAGATACCAGATTTAGCTCCGATGGGGCTCTATTGTATGGGTGGACTGGAACTTATATTTACAACTATACAACTGGTACTACTGCTGCTTTCAACGCAGCTGACGTAGGTAAGAAAGTAGTCGGTAACTCTGGATCTGCTATTATTACTTCAACTGCCGGTACATATACTTCAGTCACTCCTTTTGCAGATACATCGGCAATTTCTTCTTGGCAGCTGTTTGGTGCTCAAGGTAAGGCTGATGGGTCTGGTATTCAATTAACATCTATCGGTGGTGGTTATGATTTTTCCAACTTATCATATGCTGGAAGAAGTTTTTATCTTACTGGTGCAGTTGCGACATTAATCGGCCCGCAAGGTATGGCTATGAAGCCTGATGGAACCAAAATGTGGGTCATAGATAAATCTTCAGACAAAATCGTTGAATTTTCATTAAGCACTCCTTATGAAATCGATACCGCTTCTAGCACTGGCACTGCATTAGATATACTTTCTTATGAATCAGCTGGTACGGGTATACATGTAAACTCAGAAGGCACAAGACTTATTATAATAGGAAGTAATCAAGATGAGTGGAACGAATTTCATTTATCTACTGGATGGGACCTCACAACTGCTACTCATGATCAGGTTACTTCTATTGCATCTAAAACTTCTGGGGTTTCAGCCCCTCAAGATTTAGTATTCAATGATGATGGTACAAGAATGTTTATACTTGGCGCAAACGTGGATAAAATTTTGGGATACACTCTTTCTACAGCTTTTGATATTTCTACATTAACTTCTGCTGGAGAGTTATCAACAGCTTTGATAGATGGAACTCCAGGCTCCTTGAGTATTAATAACGATGGCACAGAACTTTATATATCAGGAACGCAATATGATAATTTACTAATGCTTAAATTGGATACTGCATATGATCTTAGTTCTTATAATGCCTCCGCTAGTCTAACGTATAGCTGGACATCTGATGGATCTGGTATAGGCACAAATGCGGTTGAAGGTATTACAATATCTAAAAGCGGAACTAAAATGTATCTTACTGCAAGTAATGGGTATATTTATGAGTATGATTTCGGCGCGGCGGGAGCAGGTAATTTTAACTCTTATTCTCCAGCACTCACAAATTCATCTACTGGGCAGATTAACTCATCTGCTTGGCTAGATATTAATTCTATGACTGCCGACGAAACTAAAAATGATGGTGACGTCTTCTATGCGGTGTCTACCGATAATCGGACAAGCTGGGGTGTTGCAAAGGCATCAGACGGTGTAAGAAAGATTGTTAAGAATAACTCTGGTACTTGGCAGTATAATAATGATGGCGGTAGTAGCACTACTTCTCCGTTTTCTTTATCTTCACCAAGTTATGAATCAGAAATTAAATTAGATACTGGTACTGGAGGATGGAATAGTAGTTGGCCAGCTGAATCGGTAGCATTTAATAATGATGGTACTAAAATGTACGGTATTATAAATGCACAAAATTCAGGACAAAATCCGGCTGTCTATGAATTTAGTCTATCAACTGCTTATGATGTGAGTACTGCTTCATATACTACTTGGATTAATGTTCAACCCAATACTGGAAACAGAGGTTTAAAATCTCACGTATCCTTACAGTTTTCTCCTAATGGACAATATATGTATGTTAACAGCGCATCATATGACCAGCTCTCCGTATATACACTGTCAACAGCTTGGGATATAAGTACCGCTTCGCATACACGTAATGTGGCCACCACTGGCTTTTCAACAAGCAGAGGTGGCTTTGTAACAAGTAATGGTATTATTTGGCATGGCGCTCTTGGAAATGTTCAAGATTTAACCTTTCAACCAATTAATGATTATAGTTTAAGTTCAGTAGGATCAGCACAATATATATCAGGTGCCTTTGGTTCTTTTAATCCAGAAACTCTTGTTGCAAATGCGGATGCAACAAAAATATTTATTCATACTGGTAATACAGGATCTGGAAGTGAGGGATGGGTAGAATATACAAGATCATCATCTAATGCACTTTCTACTTCAGATACATTAACTCAAACTAATGTATGGAATCATGGATTATCATATGACCCTAAAGCTGGACAGTTTTCGCCGGATGGCACAAAAATGATAATTGCTACAGATGTTACTGGTGGTAAAGGTGCCAGAGTATTTTCTACAACTGGAACAATTTTATCATACGGAACATCCGAAACTTGGGTCAATGGTACAAACAACAACGAGCATGCTACTTTACAAGAAGCACTAGGAGCTCAGTCAATCAATAGAATGAACAAAGCTCAACTGGATGCTGTCGCAGATGCATATCATTTCAGTCAAGATAGTGCAGATACTCTTGATCTAATGATTGCTCCATATGCAGCTTCTGGAACTTCTCCAATATCAGATGGTGTTACAATTAATTATGATGCAGAAGCTTTAGTAAAACAAGCAATACCAGGAACAGATTATGAAGCTTATTTTCCTTCTCCTAATTCAACATCAATAACTTCTTTAGCTGCTCAAAATCTAAAGATTAGGATAATATAATGACAGATATTAATGTTAAACTACTCGATATAAGTTCTGCTAGTGACGGAGACGTATTAAAATACGTAGCTGCTAACGGTACTGTGGAGTATGGGGCAGCTCCTGGTGCTTCTTCTGTTAATACTCATGTAGTTAGTGTTTTAAGCGGTTCTTTTTACATAGACAGCGCTCCTACTCCTACATTATCTCTTGAGCCTGGTAGTACTTATAAGTTTGATCAGTCTGACTCTTCTAATTCGGGACACCCTTTACGTTTTTCTAGCATATCTGATGGTACTCACAATAGCGGTACTGAGTATACAACAGGAGTTACTTATGTAGGTACTCCTGGTTCTAGCGGAGCTTATACCCAAGTTGTAATAGACTATAATACTCCAACTTTATACTACTATTGCTCTAATCATTCAGGTATGGGCTCTAATTCTGTAGTAGGTAATCCAGTAGTTCCTTCTCAATCTACTGATTCTAATAGAGTAGTATATGATTTAGCAGACCCTACTAACTCCATAGTTTTAGACGCTAAAGACGGGTTAGCTCCCGCAACTTTCCATGGTGACATTATAGATGCAAATGGTAATGTTATTGTAGATGTATCTAGCACTACTACAACATTTATAGGTGGTTTTGCAGGTAATATGTACGGAGGAGACATATATGATAACTCCTCTACAGATAAAGTACTAACATCAGGAACTAATACTAATGATTCTGTTTTAGATGTTTATACTGCTAATGTTCATAATTTAAATACTACAGGCACTACTAACTTTGGGGGGTCTGTAACTTTTTCTTCTGGACTAATAGATTTTATAAGCTCTAGTCCTACAGGTACTTGGAGCGGTAATGTTGCTACTACTAGTGGGGCAGCTACTATATTATCTGTAGGCACAATAGGTGATGGTAGCGATGCAGTTTTGTATGCTGATGTTCAAGGTAGTATTACTGGAGACTCGACTGGAGATACTACTGGTAATGTTATAAGCTCTTCAAATGGTCATGTCGTAGTTGATACAGGTAGTTCTAGTACCGCACTAATATATGGTACTCATAAAGGCGACTTAGAAGGCGCAATTAGAAACTCTCAAGGTCAAGTAGTACTAGACAATGGATCTATAGGAGGATCTCCAAGTTTTGGTGGCGATGTCTCCGGCGATGTAAGTGGTGACCTTACTGGTAATGTTATAAGCTCTTCAAACAGTCATGTAGTAATTGATACAGGTAGTTCTAGTACCGCACTAATATATGGTACCCATAAAGGTGATTTAGAAGGTGCAATTAGAAACTCTCAAGGTCAAGTAGTACTAGACAATGGTTCTATAGGAGGTTTTCCAAGTTTTGGAGGAGTAAGCTCTACAGTATCTAATCTTTCGAATCATAGTATACAGGCTATTGGAGATATAAACAGTAATGATACCATTTCTAATGGAGATTTTTTACTGTATGACAACTCTTCTAGCCATTTTGCTTTTGTAAATTTTGAGGCAGAGGTTAATAGCTATATAACTGCTTCTACTAGTAATCTTCAAATACAAGATTTAACAGATGTAGACAGTGTAGATAGTCTTGCAACGGGAGATATCTTATTATATGATAATTCTTCTAGTCAGTTTGCTTTTGTAAACTTTGAAGCTGAAGTACTAGCTTATGTTAATGCTTCTACAGGGCATAACGCTAATGACTATAATACCTACACTACAGTGAGCAGCTTAATTGATACTGTACAAGCTAATTTAACTTCTGTTATAGGATCAGCACCTACTACCTTAGATACTTTAGCAGAAATAGCAGCTGCTCTAGAAAATGATGCTAACATAGCGGTAACCTTAACTAATTCTATTGGAAGTGTAAAATCTAATGTAGATTTAGTTCAATCTAACGTAACGGCTATCCCTGATAGTGCTGCTAATGACTATATTACATATACCACTTTATCTGGATTAATCGATACCGTACAGTCTAATATAGTTACTAATAACGGTACTGCCAATACTTGGGTTAATTCTAACGATCATACAACTTATACTACTGTAACAGCTAACTTATATAATACATATATATCTTTACACTCAGATGCGGATCTTATTCAAGATAATGTAAATTCTTTAACTTCTATAGTTGACAGTGCTGATGCTAACCTATACAATACTTATAATACTGTAACTGGATTAATAGACACAGTACAAGACAACGTAGGAGTAAGTTACTCAGTTTATGGATCTAGTGATCAATTTACTATAGGAACTTCTAATACTTTTTCACTTTCTACTGCTGTTTCTAATGTAAATAATATTATAGTAAGTTTAAATGGTATTGTACAGTACCCTACTTTAGGATATGAAGTATCAGGATCTACGCTAACTCTAGCTAATACTGCTCCTATTAAGCAAGGATTAGTTTTAGAAGTAAGACACTTAGAATCTGGAATTACAGCAGCTACGTGGTCAGAAGCATCTTCTAATACTGTTTTGGCTACAGAAGAAAAAGTAATAGTAGATACCTCTACAAATCCTATAGTACTAACTTTACCCAATAATCCTTCTTTAGGTAATGAAGTGAGAATAATAGACGGGGCTGGAAACGCTTCAAATAATTCAATAACTCTATTTGGTAATGGTAGTAATATTGAAGCAGAAAGCTCAAATGTCGTAGTAGATGTAGATAGATCTGCATTTACTCTTGTATATTATAACACCTATCATGGTTGGTTATTTGGAGAGAAGTAATTAATGTCACGTAGATACTCACAAGTAAAAAATATAGATAAACCTGTACAAGATAGAGCAGCTCTTCCTACTACTAACAATGTTATAGGAGAGAGAAAATTTGTAACTTCAGAGCAGGCTATATATCAGTGGGACGGTACTAAATGGGTAGATACTCAACTAGACTTTGATCTTACTATCGCCCCAGAAGTTTTAGAAATACAAGTAGATGCTCCTGGTGCGGGACAAGACACTGATTGGTTATGGACTTGGGAACAGAGCACTCTTCCTTATGCTAGAAGAACTATAACTAACAGCCCTGAAGTAAGTGTTCCTTTATATAGAGATGGTACTTATACAATAAATAATTATGCTAAATCTATTCATGGATCTATGACTCAAGCTCATAGCCTTTTTTTAAAGTGGGTTGAAGGTGCCGGTTCAGATAATTTAATAAGCTGGTCGGTAGACCAAGGAAATTTTACAGATAGTCACCCTTCTATAAATGGGGGAGCTAATACTACAGTGCAAAGACTATCTGTAAGTGTTCCCAGTACTATAACTACTCCTACATTAACAGCTCCCACAGGAGTGACTTATAATATAAGTTTTGT
>Ga0213863_10000197_pt1 | contig 47110 bp, 79 predicted proteins | sample PICome_8_FD_160128 | JGI IMG/M metagenome (GOLD analysis project Ga0213863, IMG submission 160128) | Coastal seawater microbial communities near Pivers Island, North Carolina, United States - PICO497 | ecosystem: Environmental > Aquatic > Marine > Coastal | place: USA: North Carolina... | reverse complement strand
CCATGATATTTTTAGACGATGGTATATTGATGGTAGATTATATCATCACTTAGTCGTCGATGAGTCTAATCTCAAACAAGGTATTCAAGAGATTAGACCCATCGACGCATCTAAGATTCGTAAAGTAAAAGAAATTAAAACTAAAGTAGATCAACAAACCGGGGCGAAGCTCATTGAAAAAACTGATGAGTATTTTGTATATCAAGATAAACCTGGGGCACAACAGGCCACCGGTGTCAAACTCACAGATGATGCAGTTTCATATGTAACATCAGGTTTGTTAAATGAAGATCGTAAAAAAATTATATCATATTTACATAAAGCTTTAAAATCAATCAATCAATTGAGAATGATGGAAGACTCACTAGTCATCTATCGTTTAGCTCGAGCACCAGAAAGACGCATGTTCTATATTGATGTAGGTAACTTACCTCGAGGTAAAGCTGAACAATATATGAAAGATATTATGACTAGATATCGCAATAAGCTAGTTTATGATGCAAAAACTGGTGAAATACGAGATGATCGTAAACATATGTCATTGCTCGAAGACTTTTGGTTGCCTCGCAGAGAAGGCGGACGTGGAACGGAAATTTCAACACTGCCCGGAGGTGAAAACCTAGGTCAGATTGAAGATATTGTCTATTTCCAAAAGAAAATGTATCGTGCACTTAATGTGCCAATTAATAGGCTCGAGCAGGAATCACAATTTTCTTTAGGCAGATCTTCCGAAATTACGCGGGATGAGCTAAAGTTTCAAAAGTTTATTGACAGATTGCGTAGAAGATTTTCTCAATTATTCATTAATATTCTTAAGAAGCAATTGCTATTAAAAGCTATTATCACCGAAGAAGATTGGAATGACTGGAAGTCAAAAATTATTGTCGAATATGCAATGGATAATCACTTCACTGAATTAAAAGATGCTGAAATTTTAAGAGAAAAATTACAATCTTTAGATCAAGCACAAAATTATGTAGGTGAGTATTTTTCTAGAGAGTGGGTAATGAAAAACGTTTTGCATTTTAATGATGAAGAAATTGAAGATATGCAAAAGCAAATTAAAGGTGAAGGCGAGCAATCGCAAGGAGAAGAAAATGAGTAATATTGAAGATCTAATTAATGCCACAGTTAATAAAGAATATAACATGGCAAATGATACATTTCATGATATTATGAAAAATAAAATGGCGGATGCATTAGAGCAACAAAAAATTTCTATAGCATCAGCCGTATTTAATGATGAAGATATCGAGGACGAAGATATCGAGGACGAATATATCGAGGACGAAGATATCGAGGATGAAGATATCGAGGATGAAGATATTGAAGACGACGAATGACACTTAGAAAAACATTTTTATATAAATAATTAAGTAACAAATATGAAAACCTTTAAAGACTTAAGAAATACAAAAAAAAATCTAATTAGTAAGAAAAGGATTGACGGCATACTTATTGGCGTCGAAAAAATAGGAAATGAATTTATCGCCGTAGTTGATGGCGATAAATTAGATACCTATAAAAGTAAAGCAGAAGCCGAAAAGGCTGCTTTACAATTTGTAAAACAATTTAAGGCACAGTAAAATGAAACTGATAGCAGAATACACAGATCAAGACATAGAAGTCTTGACCGAAGCTAAGGCCGAGGGTGGAAAAAAGTATTCCATCGAAGGTGTTTTTGCTCAAGCCGAACAAAAGAACCGGAATGGTAGAATATACAAAATGGATGTTCTATCACCGGCTGTTCAAAAATACGTAAATGAACAGGTTTCTCAAGGTAGAGCTGTTGGTGAGTTAAATCACCCAGAAGGACCTACAGTAAACCTAGATAAAGTTTCACACAAGATCGAATCCTTATCCTTTAAAGGAAATGATGTTGTAGGAAAGGCGACAATACTGAACACACCAATGGGTAAGATCGTTGAAGGTCTTCTCGAAGGTGGCGTTAGGGTTGGCGTTTCAACTCGTGGTATGGGAAGTTTGCAGCGTGGTACTGGAGCAATGTTAGTCGGTAAAGACTTCATGCTCAATGCTGTTGATATCGTTCAAGATCCATCCGCACCAAATGCTTTTGTTAATGGAGTTATGGAAGGTGTAGATTGGGTATGGAATAACGGAATCATCGAAGCTCAAACAATTGAAGAAATGGAGACTGAAATTAAAAAAGCTCCGCGGAAAGACCTTTATGAGGTACAAATTCGTGAGTTTAAGAATTTCCTCTCGTTACTCAAATCAAAGAAATAAGGAGTCTTAATATGACTGAAGATCAAAACTATGATTCTGAAGTAGAACTCCATGATGACGTTGAGAACGAATTCGTGGAAGAAGCTCATGATCCTAAAAATGCTGAAGCTCAATCTGTAGCTTCTGTGGACAAAGCTGGTGAAGCAACCGGAACCGCTAAGAAGCGTAAAGGTGATAACACTAAGAAAGATCCAATGCCTAAAACGAAAGCTGGTATGATTAATGCCGCTTATCAAATGATGTCTAAAGCCAGGAAAGAAGACTTGAGTGTCATGCTTTCTAAAATGATGGCTGAAGATATTGAAGGTGATGAATCTATCGCAGAAGACGCAGTAGAACTTCAATATGAAGTTGATTTTTCTCAAGACTTACATGCCTTGATCAATGACGAAGCTACTTTGTCAGAAGAATTCAAGAGCAAAGCGGAAACAATTTTTGAAGCCGCAATTAAGTCAAAACTTTCTGAAGAAATAGACCGCTTGGAAGCTAAGTACGAAGAAGAACTTAGTGAAGAGATTGCTACTACTAAAGAAGATCTTGTTGAAAAAGTTGATTCATATCTCGGCTATGTTGTTGAACAATGGATGGAAGACAATAAAATTGCTATCCATAACGGACTTAGAGCAGAAATTGCTGAAGATTTCATGTCAGGCCTGAAAGGTTTGTTTGAAGCTTCATATATTGATGTACCTGAGTCTAAAGTCGACCTAGTTGATGATTTGGCTGATACAGTAGAAGAGCTCGAAGAAAAGCTGAATATTACTACTGGTGATGCTATTTCAATGGCTGAAGAACTTGAATTGTACAAGCGTGATTCTATCATTCGTGAGTCGGCACGTGGTTTAGCCGAAACTCAAGTTGAAAAGCTTAAATCATTAGTTGAAGATGTTGAATTCGAAGACGAAGAAACTTTTGCAAAAAAAGTTGAAACTGTTAAAGATTCATACTTCAAGAAAAACGTATCAGAGTCTACTGAGGCATCATTTACTGAAGAAGAAGGCGGAGATTCTCCGGCTGAAACTTCAGGATCTATGTCACGGTATGTTGCTGCTCTACAAAAAACATCTAAATAAAAAAGGAGTGCAATTATGCAATCATATGACGTACTAGTCGAAAAATGGTCCCCAGTACTGAACGAAGAATCAGCTGGATCTATTAAAGACTCACACCGTAGAGCTGTTACAGCTGCGGTTCTCGAAAACCAAGAAAAAGCTTTTATGGAAGAAGCTGCACAAAATGCAGGATTCCTTTCAGAAGATGCACCAGCTAACAACACAGGATCTGCTCAAAACTGGAATCCAGTATTGATCGCTCTTGTTCGTCGTGCAATGCCTAACTTGATGGCATACGATATTTGTGGTGTCCAGCCTATGTCCGGACCAACTGGCCTGATCTTTGCTATGAAGACTCGTTACGACGGTGGATCTACTACAAATCGTGAAGCGTTGTTCAACGAAGCTGAGACTAACTTCTCAGGTAAAGGCACCCATGATTCAGATAATACATCTGGTTTCAATGGAATTACTGATTCTGATTCTAACGGGTCAGTGGATAATGACCGTTTGACAGCTCTTGCCGGTGAAGGGTTTAAAACTGATTCTGCAGAAGCTATGGGTTCTGGAGCTCCTCATGCAGATTTTGCTGAAATGGGTTTCACAATCGAAAAAGCAACTGTTACTGCTAAGTCACGTGCTTTGAAAGCAGAATACAGCTTGGAACTGGCTCAAGACTTGAAAGCGATTCATGGTCTTGACGCTGAAACTGAGTTGGCAAATATTCTGTCAACTGAAATCTTGGCTGAAATCAACCGTGAAGTGATTCGTTCAATCAACTCACAAGCTAAGACTGGTGCTACAACTTCTAACACTGCATTGAATGGTGTATTCGACCTTTCATCTGACGCAGATGGCCGTTGGTCAGTAGAGAAGTTTAAAGGTCTCATTATGCAAATCGAAAGAGAAGCTAATGCGATCGCGAAAGATACTCGTAGAGGTAAGGGTAATTTCATCGTTTGTTCTTCAGACGTTGCTTCAGCTCTTTCAGCTTCTGGTATGCTCGACTATGCTCCAGCGATGAACACAACTTTGAACGTAGATGACACAGGTAATACATTTGCCGGTGTTCTTAACGGTCGCACACGTGTTTACATCGATCCATATGCAACTGGCGATTATGTCAATGTTGGTTATAAGGGTTCTAATCCTTATGACGCTGGTCTTTTCTATTGCCCATACGTACCGCTCACTATGGTTCGTGCGGTAGGCGAAGATACTTTCCAGCCTAAGATTGGTTTCAAGACTCGTTATGGTATGGCTCCAAATCCATTCGTAACTGGTTCTGCACAGAATGAGCTTTCAGCTACTGTGAAGCAAAACCAATACTACCGGATCTTCCGCGTAGACAACATCATGACTGGTGTATAATAGACCAGTTATTAGTAGCTAAGTTTATATAACTATAAGAAGATGCTACGACGATTGAGGGGACACATGTCCCCTCTTTTTTTAACAGGTATATATAGTATTATGGCAAATTTAACTACTAACATAAATTACTTACAACCTACCAGTTTTAAGCTGGTGCTTGATCGTAGGAATTTTCCAAATTTGGAATTTTTCTGCCAATCTTTTACACATCCAGGAATGATGTTATCTGCAGTTGAAGTGCCTATTCGAAAACTAGCTGGGATGCCGATGCCTGGCGATACATTAACATTTAATGAATTATCTGCTAATATTATTCTAGATGAAGATATGAAAGGTTATGCAGAAATGTATACATGGATAAGGAATTCCTTAGACACAGATTTTACACCAAATGTTAATAGAAGTACTTCCGAATACCCTCCGCATTTTGCTGATATCACACTCATGATATTATCAAGTCACAACAACACCACTCAACAAATTCAATATATAGATTGTGTACCTACAGCATTAGGTGATATACAATTTGAATCAACTTCAACAGGCGATACATTTATCACATTTGCAGCGTCTTTTAGATTCATGTATTTTGAACTTAAATCAATTGAACCAGATGGAAGCATAAAAAGTAAATTTAGTATAACTAGGCGGTAAACTTATATAATATGAAAGAACTTGAAACGATCTTAGACATGTGGGCTAAAGATTCAATTATAGATAATTTTAAATTAGACGATACTTCACGAGATACACCAAAATTGCATGCAAAATATTTGCAATTATTAGCCCAAGCAAAAATGACTTTGAAGCGATGTGAAGATAAGCAAAAAGTTTTGCTAAAAGATAAATGGCTTTGGTATAATGGGAAAATGTCTCAAAGCGAAATTGAAGAAAAAGGATGGAATCCAGACCCTTTTAATGGATTAAAAATATTAAAAGGCGAGATGGAATATTACTATGACTCCGACCCAGAAATTCAAAAGTCAGAAGAACTTATTGAATACTGGAAAACAATTAAAGAAACTCTCACTGAGATAATTGATAATCTGAAGTGGAGACATCAAACTGTAGGGAATATGATTCGTTGGAGACAATTCGAATCTGGAAACTAAGTCATAGCGAACTTCGCGTTGACTGTGAATTTGGTACTGCTCAAGAACTAAATGAATTCTTTTCATTTTTCGTTCCAGGATATAAGTATATGCCTGCATTTAGGAATAAAGTGTGGGATGGAAAAATACGGCTATTTAATATTCGTAATAATACTTTACCGGCCGGATTAATAGATCATCTAGAAAACTTTGCTACACTACGCAATTATAGTATAGACGTAGAAAAAACTGAGTATGGATATCCGGATAATTCTGCTAATATAGAAAAAGTGGATCCGCAGGAAATAATCGAATTTATTCATAGCACCAATCTCCCATTTCCGATACGCGATTACCAGTTTGATGCTGTATGTAAAGCTTTAGAGAAAAAAAGAGCGATATTATTATCGCCAACAGGATCGGGTAAGTCATTAATTATCTACGTACTAACTAGATATTTCTTATCTCAAATCGCTGAAGAACATCAAAAGGTATTGATTGTTGTTCCTACTACATCGTTAGTAGAACAAATGACAAACGATTTTGCTGACTATGGTTATGGACAAGATAATATCCATAAGATATACTCAGGCAAGGATAAGGATACTATGTTATCCATTGTGATATCAACTTGGCAAAGCATTTATAAATTAAATAACGCATGGTTTGAACAGTTTGGTATGGTTATTGGCGACGAATGTCATGGATTTAAATCAAAATCACTCACGACAATCATGAATAAATGTACCGAAGCCGCTTATCGCTTTGGCACTACTGGAACGTTAGATGGATCGCAGACACACGAGCTAGTTTTGCAAGGGCTATTTGGTCGTATAAATAAAGTTACTACCACTAAACGTCTTCAGGAAAATGATACTCTAGCGCAGTTAGAAATCAAACGATTAGTTCTCAAATATAAAGATCCATTAGCTAGTGAAAAACGATCTTATCACGAAGAAGTAGATTATATTGTACAGCATGAAAAGCGCAATCAGTTTATACGCAACCTGGCTTTAGATCAAAAAGGAAATACACTTGTGTTGTTCCAATTTGTCGAAAAACATGGTAAAATATTACATAACTTAATAGAACAAAAGGCAGAAGATGGAAGAAAGATTTTTTTTGTTAGTGGAGAAACTGACACTTCAGATAGAGAAGCTATCAGAAAAATTACAGAAAAACAGCAAGATGGTATCATCGTTGCAAGTCTTGGGACTTTTTCTACTGGTATTAATATTAGGAATTTACACAATATTATTTTCGCATCTCCTAGCAAGAGCCAAATTAGAGTATTACAATCAATCGGACGCGGTCTTAGAAAATCTGACAACGGGAGAGTTACTCAATTGTACGACATCACCGACGATCTTTCTACCGAAACAAGACAAAACTATACTTTATTGCATTCCTTTGAAAGACTAAAAATGTATAAGAAAGAAAATTTTAACTATAAAACTTATAAACTGGATATATAATGGAATTTAGACAATTCAAGTTAACTAATGGTGATGAAATAGTATGCGAAGTATATAAGTGGGAAGATGAAATATTGCTTATACGGAAAGCTTTGATGATAGTTTCGAAAGATGACGCGGAAAGTCAAATGCGATATTATACATTTAAGCCATGGATTATGATGGCAACGAATATGGAAGAAATTCATTTCTTAAGTAAATCACAAATTATTTCGGAATCAACTCCCTCAAATGTAGCTTTACAATATTACGATGATATTATTTTTGAAATGGAATCTGATCCGGATGATGATTTAGAATTACTATCTGCAGATGAATATGAAACTGATAGCGCAGAACATGATAGTATATTGCATTAAAAAAAGATATCCTCCCTCCCCGGGAACCTTTAGCTATTTTACCATAAAAATCCCAATTTGTACACAATTATTTTTACTAATTAATTGAAAAAATAACTGTTTACTTTTTAAACATTTTATAGTATAATAGTACTTATCATGAAATGGAGTATGTAATGTCAAAAAAAGAAAATATTCATTACGTTAATAACAATGAATTTTCTCAAGCAGTAGTCGATTATGTCACAATTGTGAATGAGGCTAGAAATAATGGAATAGCAGAACCTATAGTTCCGGATTATATTGCACACTGTTTTCTTAGAATTGCTGAAGGCTTATCCCATAAACATAATTTTATTCGATATACTTATCGAGAAGAAATGGTGATGGACGCAGTTGAAAACTGTCTAAAAGCAATCTATAATTATAATCTTGAACATGCAACTAGAACTGGTAAACCAAATGCATTTGCATATTTTACTCAAATCACCTGGTATGCATTCCTACGGCGTATTGCAAAAGAAAAGAAACAACAAGACGTAAAGCTGAAGTATCTTTCTCGTGCACCCATTGAAGACTTTATCGATGGGTATGATCCAACAGCTGAAGGATCAACTGAAATTAATAGTTACGTTGATCTATTAAGAAACCGAATCGATAAAGTAAAAAGTTACGACACTAAAGTCAAAGAATTTGCTGATATTGAGAAAAAGAAAACGAAACGAAAACATCGAGTCGACTCAGATTTACAAGGATTTTTAGAATGATTATTGAAGATAAGTATGTCACTACAGTGGTAGAAGATTCAAGTGGCGATTTAATACTAGTATTTCCAGACAAAATGATGGAAGCTATGAATTGGAATTTTGGCGATGTGCTAAATTGGTATGAAAATGATGATGGAAGTTGGACTTTAACTAAAAATGCGTATAGCGATTCTGAATGATACACACTGTGATGTTCGCAATTCAGCAGACATTTTTTTAGATAACCAAAGTAAATTTTATAATGATACGTTCTTTCCATATTGCTTAGAAAATAATATCAAGCAGGTTTTACACCTTGGCGATTATTATGATAATCGTAAACAAATTTCAGTTAAAGCGATTAATCATAACCGTAGGATTTTTTTAGATCCTTTACGCGACAACGGAATGCGTATGGATATCATTCCAGGTAATCATGACGTATATTATAAAAATACAAATAACCTATGTTCTTTAAAAGAATTTTTAGGTCATTATATGAACAATATCCATATCATTATGGAACCAACTGTTCTAGAATATGATGGTCTAGATATTGGACTAGTGCCATGGATCAATAATGAAAATTATCACTCCACGGTCGATTGGCTTCAGAATACTCGTGCTAGTATTATTTGCGCCCACTTAGAATTAAATGGATTTGATATGATGCGAGGCATTAAGTCGACTAGCGGCATGGATGCTGCACTTTTTAAGCGATTTGATATGGTGTTATCTGGCCACTTCCATACAAAATCACAACGCGACAATATTCACTATCTTGGCAATCAGATGGAATTAACATGGTCTGATGCTGGAGATCCTAAGTATTTCCACGTGCTCGATACGGACACCCGCGAGCTCACTCCTGTGCGAAACACAAACACATTATTTGAAAAAATAGTGTACAACGATCGTGAAACAGATTATAATAGTCAGTATGAATTGAAAGATTTATCGAAAAAGTTTGTTAAAGTTGTAGTTGCTCATAAGTCAGATCATTTCGTATTCGAAAGATTTTTAGACAGAATTCAATCGCAAGATATTTACGAGCTGAAAATTGCTGAAAACTTTCATGAGTTTGTGGGTGAGAACGTAGATGATGATGGTCTATCTGTTGAAGATACTACTGAGTTATTGAATACATATGTTGATAATGTAGAAACTGATTTGAATAAAGATCGTATTAAGAATGAAATGGGTGATTTAATGAATGAAGCGCAGGCTTTAGATATTGTATGATAACATTTAAGGTTGTACGATACAAAAACTTTTTAAGTACTGGGAATACGTTTACTGAGATTCGATTAGACCGATCTCAGTCTACATTAGTTGTAGGCCAAAACGGAGCTGGCAAATCTACTATGTTAGATGCTATCTCTTTTGGTCTATTTGGTAAACCGCATCGTAATATTAATAAACCACAACTCGTAAACTCAATCAATCAAAAGCAGTGTTTGGTGGAGGTGGAGTTCTCTGTTGGTCAGACAGAATATAAAGTTGTTCGTGGCATTAAGCCTGGTAAGTTTGAGATCTATAAAAATGATCAGATGTTCAATCAAGACTCTCATGCGAAAGAATACCAGAAAATGTTGGAACAAAATATTCTGAAGCTAAACCACAAGAGCTTCCATCAGGTGGTCGTGCTGGGTAGTAGCAGCTTTATTCCTTTTATGCAGCTTCCAGCCGGCCACCGCCGTGATGTGATTGAAGATTTACTTGATATTAATGTGTTCTCTAAGATGAATGTAATTCTAAGAGAAAAGAACGCATCGCTCAAGGATCAGACAAGTGAAGTTACCTACCAACTCGATCTCATCTCCGATAAAATTGAAACTCAGAAAAAATACATTAAAGACGTCAAGGCGCTTAACAAAGAATATGCTGATAAGATTAAGGAAGAGATTGCTGTCCTTGAGGAAGAACAGTCCAACCTCACGAATCAAAACGAAGAACTTGGAAGGTTTATCGAAAGCAATTCAGAAAAGGTCACAAGTACCCTTAGTAAACTCAGCTCGAAATCGGCGACGCTCAAGGAAAAGGAGCATGAACTCAAATCAAACATTAAATCGCTCGTCAAAGAAACTCGGTTCTTCGAAGAGAATACAACTTGTCCAACATGTTCCCAGGATATTAGTGAATCACTCAGGAACGAAAAGATATCAGCTGCATCGTCCAATGCAAAGAACATCAATTCGTCACTCAAAGGTATCTCTTCAGAGTTGGATCAAGCTAACACAGATATTGAGCTCGCGACTAAAGTACAGAGCTCAGTCACGAACAAGCAACATTTATTATCTACTAACACAACACGCCTCAGACAGATTCATGAAAGTCTGGCATCTAAAAAAAGTGACCTCGGAAAAATTGAAGGTGGTGGAGGAGATTTGGCAGAAGCAACGGAATCACTTCAGGCCCTTTCTGACCAAAAAAACGCCTATCAGGAACAAAGGTTAACTCTTGGTGAACAACGATCGTATAATGAAGTCATTGGAGAAATGCTCAAAGATACTGGTATCAAGACAAAGATTATTAAGCAATATCTTCCCGTGATAAATAACCTCGTCAATCAGTATCTACAAATCCTTGACTTCTTTGTGCACTTTGATCTTGATGAAAGCTTTCAAGAAACAATTCGATCTAGGCATCGAGATGAGTTTACATATGATTCATTTAGTGAAGGCGAAAAACAAAGGATCGATTTATCTCTGCTTTTTACTTGGCGGCAGATCGCAAAAATGAAGAATTCAATCTCGACAAATCTTTTGATTCTTGATGAGACATTTGATTCTTCTCTTGATGTAGACGGTGTTGAAAATCTACAGAAAATATTATCACATTTAAGTGATACAAACATATTTGTAATATCACACAAAGGTGATATTTTAGATGGAAAGTTCAGATCGAAGATTGAATTCGTAAAGGACAAAAACTTTAGTAAAATGGTTGCATAAATTGGTGTACAAATTATTACTAATATGGTATAATATGTGTATACTTAAATGGAGAATATAATGGAATTAAGCGAAAACACCCTACAAATTTTACGTAATTTTTCTGGCATTAACCAGAATATTTTAATTTATCCCGGCAGCACTATTAAAACAATTTCAGAGGCACGTAATGTTTTAGCCACTGCAAATGTTGATGCAGAGTTCCCCCAAGAAGTTGGGATTTATGATTTAAATGAATTTATTGGTGTATTGAATTTGGTTGATACACCACGACTCAAATTTGATGATGAGTATGTCACTATTAGTGATTCAACTGGTCGATCAAAGGTTAAGTATTTCTTCTCTCCTCAAGAAACCTTAACATTCCCTCAGAAAGACATTAAAATGCCAAGCACTGATGTTAAGTTTGAATTAGATAATGACACTCTAAATCGACTTAAAAAAGCTGCGTCAACGCTTGGTCATGAAGAAGTTTCCATTTCTAGCAATAATGGAATACTTAGTCTTTCAATTCTAGAAAGTCAAAACTCAACGTCGAATGCGTATTCAATCGACATTGACGGCGACTTTGGTGATGCTACGTTTAATTTTGTTATGAATATAGCAAATTTAAAAATCCTCGCAGGCAGTTATGATGTGAGTATTTCATCTAAGCTTATTTCAAATTTTTCTCATAAAGAACTCGATCTAAATTACTGGATTGCATTAGAAAAAACTTCAACTTTCTCTAGCTAAAGGAGCTATAAAATGTCTGAACAATTAGACCAACTTAAAGACCTTTCTAACAAGGTTTCACGTTCAACGATCGCGGTTGTTGATGCTATCACTCAACGCGGCGGATTTAAGGGCGAAGAGCTTTCTACAATTGGATCACTACGTGATCAATGCGTACAAGTTATTTCTCTTGTTGAATCAATGCAGCAAGAAACATCACTTAACGTTTCTGAATAATAAGAGGGCGCAAGCCCTCTCCTTTTTCTTTATTTGAGCTTTTTATTATGAATGATTTTTTATGGGTCGAGAAATATCGGCCTCAAACTATTTCTGACTGCGTGTTACCCGAAAATCTCAAAGTTACTTTTCAAAAAATTGTAGATGGCGGTGAACTTCCTAATATGTTATTCACTGGCACGGCTGGCTTAGGAAAAACCACTGTCGCTAAAGCTTTATGTAATGAACTAAGTCTAGACTGGATTATTATTAATGCGTCTGAGTCAGGCAATATTGATACACTTCGAACTAAAATTAAACAATTTGCATCAACAGTTTCTCTCCAAGGTGGATATAAAGTAGTCATTCTTGATGAAGCAGATTACTTAAATGCTCAATCAACTCAGCCTGCATTACGTGGATTCATTGAGGAATTTTCTAATAACTGCAGATTCATTCTAACTTGCAACTTTAAAAACAGAATCATTGAACCGCTCCATTCTCGATGCGGTGTATACGAGTTTAATACTACTAAGAAAGATTTAGCACAACTTGCCGCGCAGTTTATGAAACGCATGCAATTCATTTTAGAAGATGAAGGCGTATCATACGATCAAATGGCTGTTGCTGATATGATCATGAAGCATGCACCAGACTGGCGCCGAGTGATTAATGAATGCCAAAGACAATCAATTGGCGGATCACTAATGGTTTCATCTACTATTGTAGATAATTACGATGATTTATTCAATCACCTTAAATCAAAAGATTTTAAAAAAATGCGGTCATGGGTAGCTCAAAATGTCGATTCTGATGCATCTGCTATTTTTAGAGCAATGTATGATCGCATGAATGTGAAAGTCAGATCCGAGTCAATCCCTCAGCTTGTTTTAATCCTTGCAGATTACTCTTATAAGAATGCATTTGTTGCAGATCATGAACTTAATATTGTTGCATGCATGACAGAAATTATTGCAAATGTGGAGTTTTCATAATGAAATACGTTTTTAGAGCAGATAACACAAATGTAGGCGACTGGTGGTCGCCGCCATGGAAATATTTTGATTTCCATGGTTCAGCCTCTATATATGATATTTTGGATACCACGGCAAATATTCGAAGAACAGATACACTATTAATTGGTGGTGGTGGGCTAGGGGCCGAATTTTTTAGACCACACTTAAAAAGAATTGCGAATACTGGAGCAACAGCTATTGTATGGGGTGCAGGCGTAGATACTCGTAACAGCAATCCTGCTGTTTTATCATCCGATGCTGATTATGATCTATATGGGAATTATTTTGATTTTGCTGATGACATAGGTCTTAGAGTATATGCAGATAAGCTAAAACATGATTATGTCCCGTGCGCTTCGTGCATGTCGCCACTGTTCGATAAATATCGTGATGTAAAACCAACTAACAAAATTGGTGTCTATAATCATAAACGTGTAATTCTTGCATCAGAAATCAACATAGGACTATATCCGGTTGAAGATAATTCTGGATATGATTTAGAATCAAAATTAAAATTCCTATCAAGCTGCGAGTATATTGTCACAAATACGTATCACGGCGTTTATTGGGCAACGCTGTTAAATAGAAAAGTCATATGCATTCCGTTTAAATCCGGATTATTTTCATTTAAGTTTAAGCCAACTTACACAAATAGTATAAATAATATCTCTAATGTTATTAACCAATGCGTAAACTATTCTGACTCTTTAGAAGATTCTAGACAAGCTAATCGCCTTTATTATGAAAAGATAATGAGTAAGTATGAATCCATTTGATTATTTAAATTCAATTAATTACACAAAAACTGATATCATGACTGATGATATCAGTGAAAACCAGTATAATTCATTTATGATTAATAGGGGCTTGTCATACTTTCCGGATACTGTATTAGCAGCGAATGAAATGAATTTAAATTCGCACATTGATCAAAAATTGCAATATCATTTTCTTATAAATATAATCAGAAAGAATAAGAGATTTAGTAAGTGGAGCAAAAAAGCCTCCAATGAAAACTTACGACTGATTATGGAGTATTATGGTTATTCGGAAGAGAAAGCCATTCAAGTCCTTAATCTTTTTACACCCGCCCATTTAGAAGAATTAAAAAAAAGGACATTTAAAGGTGGAAGAAAATAATAATTATATAGAATGGAATCCAACTAAAATGTTGGAGATCTATTTGAACGAGCCCGATGATTTTTTAAAAGTTAAAGAAACATTAACTCGTATCGGCGTTGCATCTAGAAAAGATAAAAAGCTTTTTCAGTCATGCCATATATTGCATAAGCAAGGGAGATATTTTATTGTACATTTTAAAGAATTATTTTTGCTAGATGGAAAAAAATCTAATCTAGAAGTCAATGATGTATATAGAAGAAATACAATTGCAATGCTTTTAAGCGATTGGGGTCTTTTAAGTTTAGCTGGAGAAATTTCTCCAGAAGAACTCGCACCGATGCGCCAAATTAAAGTTATCCCATTTAAAGAAAAAAGTGAATGGGAATTGTGTCCAAAATACAACATTGGAAATAAATGAATTACGAAAAGGTAGAATGCGAAAACTGTAAAAAACCTTATAGAAGACTTCGAGGAGATGATTGGATAAAATATTGTTCAAGAAAATGTGAAGATGAAGTCATTAAACACAAAAAAATAAAATAGGATATTTCAATCATGGCAAGAAAGAATAGACTATTCGCTAGTCTAGCAAATTCGATTAATGCAGCAACTGGTAGACTAGAAGCTTCGGCTCTTTCCGAAAATGTATCAACGATAGACTCTGCAGAAGTAAATTCTTTAATAAGCGCATCTGTTTCAAGTTTAGTAAATTCAGCACCAGAAACTCTAAATACTTTAGATGAATTGGCTGCAGCTTTAGGTGATCAGGCCGACTTTGCTACGGTGATCAATAACCAAATAGCAGAGAAAGCTGATGCTTCATCTTTAGCTTCTGTCGCTACATCCGGATCATACGATGATTTATTAGACATTCCTTCGGATACACCGGAATTTAAATACTTACAATTATTTCAAAATGGCACTTTAGAATCTATGGTTGGAGATACTCGTTGGGTAGCTCCTCGTAATTTATTCATTAAAGAAATCAGAGCCACCGTAGGCACAGCATCAACTGGAGCCGACTTAATTATCAGAATAAATAAAAACTCAACAATTCTTAATACGGTTACAGTTAATTCTGGAGCTTTATCATCAACTAATGATGGCTTATCGTACTCTGTTAGTTCCGGCGATTATTTAACTATCGACATAACTCAAATAGGTTCAACAGTAGCTGGATCAGATCTAAACGTAATTATAACATACATAGATGGGTAACAAATAATGTACACATTAAAATTTGCTAATCAAACTTTACAACTAATCCTAAATGATAGCGACCATACTGATGCTATTGTTTTAAACCAACCCTTTCGACCAGGGTCGGAAACCGAAGATAAGAAAGCCTGGGATAGTAGCGGTGAAGCCTTATCTTATTGGAACGATACTCTTTCAAATAATTATCCACTCACAGAAAATAATATAACTATAGAGGTTTAAAATGGCTTATATCACATACTCAGGTGGAGGTAATATGGTATTTCCTTCAGTATGGCAAGATCCCAAGTATCCAAAAGACATTGCAATTAATGGCATGTTATTTGATATTGATACCATGACACCAAAAATTGGTTCGAACGTAATGGCTTATGCAGGTGATACTGGTATTGGTGGTCTTTATACTTGGACAATTGTAGATGATGATGATCAGTACGTTTACGGTGTTTTTCAAAATGATGCGCTTGCAGGGCAATATGTTAATACCATGTCTCCAAATTACCCATATGTTGCACGAGATATAAAAACTGATGGTAACATTTTTGAGACAGGTACTCAAGATCTTAAACTCTGGCACTATCTTAAGTGTAACACCGCGATATTTGGTAGAGACTTTCTAGAGCATCCAATCAGGTCTATAGGTCTTAATACTACTACAAATGAGTATATACACGTTTACCCTTATTTGAATTCAACCGGTGCACGTCGATATTATGATGCAGCGCCAGGAAATATGATGTATCAAAATCTAACTTATGGTACTCAAGGAGCCGGTTATGGTCAAAATTTAATAGATCCAGAAACCAGTAGTGGTATGTTATTTACAAGTACTGATAACACAACTGTGCAGACCGGAAAAATTAAGGTTATTAATTATACAGATGACTCTTTATTACATTGGACTGTTAGTACAGAGTTATATGGACCTGATAATGGCACACCGGTTCTAATACACCATTTAACTAAATCTAGCAACGGTGATCACTTTTTCTTAGCCTCGCGCGGCCAGGGTGGAGTCGGTTCAGGAAAAAATGTAGATATATTGCGTTATGACAATTCTACAAACTCAATCACGATAGAATATGCTAGCTTTACAAATGCATTTGATTACAGGCAGCCGTTATCAATTCCATCAAATGTTGTATATCATCAAAAAACTGGTGATACTTCCACTAGTAAAAAGATATCATATTATCTTAGAATAGGTAGCACGGTGATCGACACCAGCGCTAACCAATTTAACTTAATAGAAATGGATATCATCAATAATACTATTTCGAAACAAATGTGTACAACAACGTTTCCAACTTTTTCCACCAATGACGATGATATATTGACTACTGCGTATCCTGGTTCAACCGGCCCGGCCGTAATGTACGAAAATAGAATTATAAGTGATTCTCAAGACATTAACAGCCAAAAATATGTATTTGTATTTACACAAGGCACTAGCGCCGTATCAACTCTTCATGATAGACATTATATGATTTTTAAAGTTGATGCAAGCGACCCAACTATTTTAACTAGGGTTAATTCTAACCCTGGTGGTTACGGTACATGGGATCAGATTCTTACAGATTCAAGTAAGAACACTGACTCGTCTGATAGAATGCCATGGTGTGTTGCTCCACTAAACGTTGAACATTCATTAATGATGGTATACTGCAAGCACTCAACCCACCTTGTAAAATTTGATACATTTACGGAAACCTTATCAGAAGTTTGGATGGATGAAGATACATATTTTACAGAGGTTACCTGGCTACCAAGCGGTAAAGTAATTACATCACAATATGAAAATAAATTTGCAGTGGGTAATCTCGTTGACTATCATGCCCCAAGACCTATTCAAGTTTGGGCTGAAGATTTAATATACAACGTGGATATTGCTGCTTCATCAAACTATGTTGAATATGCTGGATCTGATGTATCTAATACGCTGACAATATCTGCTTACGATGGATCAAATGCTCGAGTTGCAACGGATTTGACGCTAAAAGTAATTGGACCAGCGACATTTGATAATGGACAAGTAATGAAAACTGTGACAACATCTTCAAGCGCTGGCGTGACAGAAACTATTACTATTGTCGATAGCGGTCACGTAGAAGTTGAAGTATTAGAGATACAATCATGAGTAGGTTTTTCAATAATAAACATTATATTGAAAAAAGTGCATATCACGGCATTCGCGTAAATAATAACACCAGTACTAAGAAGAGTATTATTATAAATGTAGCGCGTGACACAAGCTTACATGATGAGACTATATTAGCTTGTGTAGTAATATCACCTACAGTATCAGATAATAAATTAGTTGAGCATGCTGTAGAGAGGGATGGTTCTTTTAATTTTTATAGTAGATATAGAAATCAAAGCAACATCAATTTCAACACTCCTACTATTATGACAACTTATCATAAAAGAGCTACGTGGTCGTCAAAGGTAGAAGTTGCGGCCGCAGGCGAAGGATCTGAATCATCGCCTGCAGTAAAGCAAATTTGGTACGGCTAATTAAATAGTGTCGATTGAAGATCATATTAAAAAGATGGAAGAGGTGTTTGGCGATTTGCCGGACCCTCTACATCAACCAAAAAAATTTAAATATTTGTTGAATTTATACTTTTACTTGTATAAATAAAATCGGATGCGGAATTGTTCCGGTCCTAGTAACATAACCTTGCTTTAATTTAGGAGGTCAATAATGACAGCACAAGGTGTAAATGCACTATTCCCACGTTCAGCGTTTGTAGGGTTCGATCATTTATTTGATGAGCTCGACCGTGTTGCAAGACATGCAAACGATAATTATCCACCCCACAATATCGTAAAAGTTGATGAAAGCAACTACTTAATTGAGTTAGCTGTAGCCGGCTTTGCTCGCAACGAGCTAGATATTGAAGTAAAGGATAGGTCGCTGAAGGTGACGGGTAAGCACGAAAATCGTGGAAGAGAATATATCCACAAAAATATCTCAACCAAAAAATTCGAAAAAACATTTCGTTTGTCTGAATATGTTCAGGTAAATGGAGCAGATCTTACGGATGGCATCCTTGCTATCGAATTAGAAGTAGTCGTCCCAGAAGAAATGCGTCCTCGCTCAATTGAAATTAATTCTAACACGCGAGGAGTCACACATGACAACACAAGCAACCAGACTACCCGAGATTCGGAAGCCGTCTTTCTCACCGAAAGATCTACTGAGTCCGGTAACTAAATTCATCGTTCGTATCTATGATGCGTTCGTTGAAGCCCGTCAATTACAGGCGGCAATGGAAACGGCACAACATTTGAAGGCATTTAATAAAGACTTCAAACATATGTCGTTAGGTGATATCGTAAACCAAATTATGGGCGATATCAAAAAGGAGCGTACCTAATTCAACTTAGGAATAATCTTGATGATTATCCTTTGTAGTTTTGGGAATGCACAAGTCAGACATAAGTCTGTTTTAAATACATACACACACAGGAGACATTGTTATGTCCAACAAAAATCCATTTGAAATCCGTTCAGATATGCTGGCACTTGCAAAAGACTATATGGATCAGCAGTACCAGATGAATGTTTCTTTTGCAGAAAAAGCATTAGAGACAGGAAAGAAATCTATTGAGGAAGTACAAGATATGTACAAGATGTACTCAGTGGAAGATCTGATGGAAAAAGCGAAAGAAATGTATTCTTTTGTTTCTAAGAAAGACTAAATGATATTAAGAGGGGCAGTGTAATGCTGCCGCTCTTTTACTTGAGGATTATTATGAGTTTATTATCAAAAAATTTTACATTGAATGAATATGTAAAATCGCAAACGGCTGAACGTAAAGGTATTGATAATACAATTACAGACGTTGAGCATCTAGAAGCAGCTGAAGCACTATTTGCTGATGTTGTACAAAGGGTAAGAGATCATTTCGGTCCTACTATCATTACGAGTGGTTATCGCTCTCCTGCACTTAATGAAGCAATTGGCGGATCATCTAATAGCCAGCACTGTAAAGGCGAAGCTGTAGATATTGAAGTCCCAGGCATTTCCAACGTAGATCTAGCTTTATGGATTGAAGAAAATCTATTATGGGATCAATTGATTCTAGAATTTTACACGCCAGGCGTGCCAGATTCTGGATGGGTGCATGTCTCATATCGAGATACTGAAGATAATCGCATGGAAACACTAACTGCTAGTCGAGTAGACGGCAAAACAGTATACACTAAAGGTATTAATGCATAATGGAAACACATAATCAAATTTTAGAATTAGTTGAAGCTTACGTTAAAGAAAGTGAAGCTTTTGAAGCCAAAGGCAATAAAGCTGCAGGCACTCGTGCACGAAAAGCTTTAGGTGAAATCGGCAAGCTCACTAAAACTCGAAGAGCAGAAATTCAGGAAAAGAAAAATGCTTCAGACGAGGCTGCTAAATAATGGCAAATAAAACTGCTGCAACCGCGTGGAAGCCTGAACGTAATTTAAAAGCAACATCAATTGGTAGAAAAAACGTAAAGTTTTCTTCAATGAATAAATCAAAGAAAAGATCACACAAAACATATAGAGGACAGGGGTAATGGAAGGTGTGCCAGTACCTAACGTGACTTTCAAGAAGAGAGTCCGTGATGAATCTATCGGAGGAGATAATCCATTCAAATGGGTAGACGTAGAAACAAAGGATATTTTCCTGGGCAATCGTGTCGTAGTGTTTGCGCTACCGGGTGCGTATACACCCACTTGCTCTACATATCAAGTGCCGGGTTTTGTAGCACAACACGATGTTATCAAATCTCATATGATTGATGAGATCTATGTGTTATCGGTAAATGATACTTTTGTTATGCGTAAGTGGATGCTTGAGCAAGACTGTGCTGGTAAGATTGATTTTATTCCAGATGGTAACGCAGAATTCACAAAAGAAATGGGAATGGCTGTCGACATGTCAGCCATTGGATTTGGCACTCGGTCACGCAGATATGCAATGATTGTAGATAATGGCATTATTGAAAAAATGTTTCTAGAACCAGATGCTACAGCAGATAATCCAGATCCTTATGGAGTTTCATCCCCAGAATCTGTAATAGAATATCTTCGCTGTAAGGTAGATGTAGTCTATGGTTGATTCCGATGGAGTAGAAGTTTGGCTAGACAATCCTTTAGAAGGTGATGGCGTTGTACACGACAAGTGTGGAACGTCAGATTGTTGTGGAGAATGTGATAGCGCTTGAAATAAATGGTGTACATTATTGCACAATTAGTGTATAATAGATCTAATTCATCATGGAGTATATATGCCATTTTATACATCAATTTCTCGATATGCAAACTCAATTTTATATCGAGGATATGCTGATAATGGTCAGCCAATCTTAAGAAAAGAAAAGTTTAAACCTACTCTTTTCATTCCCTCAAAAGAAATAACCGGGTGGACGTCAGTCGATGGTACTGACGTCAACTCAGTTCAATTTGATTCTATGCGTGATGCTAAAGAACATATTGAAATGTACCGCGATGTTGCTGGATATAAACTGTTTGGATCTCGCAATTACATACATCAATACATCGCAGAAAAATTTCCGAATGAAATAAAATTTAATCGCGAAATGATTAATGTCTTAACAATTGATATTGAAACTGCGTATGAAGATGGATTTCCAGAACCATCTATAGCAGATCAACAGATACTATCAATTACGGTAAAATCGAATAAAGATACTCATTATCGAGTTTGGGGTTACGGTGATTTTGATACTGAAAAAGCTCTTATTCAGCCTTTACATTTTATTAAATGTGATAATGAATTTGACTTAATTTCTAAGTTTCTAGAATACTGGAGCAATCCAGTACATTCTCCTGACGTGATCACTGGTTGGAATACACGTTTTTTTGATATTCCATATTTAGTTAATCGCACTGCAAAAATTGTCGGTCTTGAAGCAATTAAAAAGTTTTCTCCGTGGGGATTAGTTGATTATAGACAAGTGACTCGTAGACAAAGACCTGAAGACACTTATGATATTAAAGGTATCAGTCAGCTCGATTATCTAGAGCTCTTTCAAAAGTTTGGCTACTCATATGGAGCTCAAGAATCTTACAAGCTAGATCATATTGCGTCTGTCGTGCTAGGTGAAAAGAAACTGAGCTTCGAAGAATCTGGTTCATTACGTAATTTATATAAAGATGACTATCAACGATATATCGATTACAATATGAAAGATGTCCAGTTGGTTGAACGCTTAGAAGATAAGATGGGGCTTATCACGACTGCTGTTACTGTTGCATATAAAGGTGGTGTTAACTACAATGACACCTTTGGCACTACAGCAATCTGGGAATCCATCATATATCGTAAGCTACTATCTCTACGTAAGGTTCCACCATTAGAAGTTGCACCTTCTCAAAAATCTACATTTGCAGGTGGATACGTCAAAGAACCGCAAGTTGGAATTCATGATTGGGTAGTATCATTTGACTTAAACTCACTATATCCTAACATTATTGTGCAATGGAATATGTCTCCGGAGACATTGATAAGCAGTAAATCAGAAGATGCAACATGCGCAGCTAACGGATCTTTTTATCGAAAAGACAAAGAAGGTATTATTCCAAGCATCATTGTAGATTATTACGACGAACGCAAATCGATTAAGAATATGATGCTAGCAGCTCAACAGGAGTATGAAAAACAAAATACATATGATCTTGAAAAAGAAATTAGTCAACTTGAAAACAGTCAGATGGCTCTTAAAATTTTGCTTAACTCTCTTTTTGGCGCTCTCGGTAATCAATATTTTAAGTATTTTGATCTAAGAATCGCAGAAGGTATTACACTCACTGGCCAACGAGTGATTCAGTGGGCTGAAGCTGCGGTGAACAAAGAAATGAATAAACTATTAAAGACTGAAACTGATTACGTTATTGCAATTGATACAGATTCTTTATACGTCAATTTCGGTCCATTAGTAAATCACTTTAGTCCAGAAGATCCTGTTAAGTTTTTAGATAAGATCTGTACAGATCACTTCGAAAAACTTTTAGCTAAATCATATGACAATCTTTTCCACAACATGAATTGCTATAGAAAACGCATGGAAATGTCTCGCGAAGTCATTGCAGATCGTGGTATCTGGACAGCAAAAAAGAGGTATATCCTTAATGTCCATAATAGTGAAGGTGTACAATACACCGAACCAAAGCTCAAAATCATGGGAATTGAAGCAATCAAATCCTCTACACCGGCGGTTTGTAGGGACGCACTCAAACAACTATTTAAAGTTATTATATCTTCATCGGAAGAAAATACTCAAAAGGAGATCGCTGATTTCAAGGCCAGGTTTAAAGCTCTTTCTCCAGAGCAGGTATCTTTCCCGCGGGGTGTATCAGAACTGGAAAAGTGGAGAGATAGAAAATTTATCTATAGTAAGGGTACGCCAATACATGTTCGTGGAGCGCTACTATATAATCACTATATTAAGCAACATACGCTTCAGAAGAAATATGAGCTCATACAGGCGGGTGATAAAACTAAATTCTGTTATCTCAAAGTCCCGAATCACATTAAAGAAAATGTCATCACGTTTCCGGAATATCTACCACCGGAACTACAGTTACATAAATACATTGATTATGACAAACAATTTGAAAAAACATTTCTAGAACCACTTAATTTTATTTTAAACGCAATCGGTTGGAAAGCCGAAGAAGAAGCAACACTAGAGGAGTTCTTCGCATGATTAAATTTATCAATACTACTAATGACCGTGATAGGCCTTACACCGCTATTGAAAATATTGAAATGACTATAAGTGAAGAGGCAAGTCTGCCTGATTTGCTAGAAGCTTTCGAAGGATTCTTAAAAGCATCTGGATATCATATTCCGGAAAATAATTATATTGATATTGTTGTACATTCTGAAGAAAGTGTGGTAGAATATACTAGTGAACCACTTAAATTTACAATTGTAGGAGACAACGATGACCGATAGATGGTTTAAAGATATGCAAGTAATGCATACTAATTATCAAGTGACAGAATGGATTCGAAAAAATAAGCACGATAAAGAACTCATGCGCAAATTTTTAGAGTTTCGTATTAAATTCTTAGAAGAAGAATTAAATGAAACAAAAGCTGCATTTGAAAATAACGATCCAGAAGAAATTGTAGATGGACTAATTGACTTATGTGTTATTGCAATTGGAACTCTCGATGCATTTAACGTTGATTCTGAAAAAGCTTGGAATGAGGTGTATAAGGCAAATTTAGCTAAAACGCCTGGAGTGAAAGAATCTCGCCCAAATCCTTTAGGTTTGCCTGATTTAATTAAGCCTGATGGTTGGGAAGCACCGAGTCATAAAGGAAATCATGGACTACTCTCTGACATTATTTAAAAATATATTTGATAATAAAACTCATAAAAGAATGGATTTTGATTCATTCGAAAAGTTTGAAAAGCTTTTATATGAGTTATCAGAAATTCCTCGTAAAAGTAAAAAAGATGCTCAGCTTATTTCACCGGCCACTTATATAATAAATACAACTAGAGCTAATCACAATGTCATGGACTGGGGTAAATGGTGCGCAGTCGATGTCGATGATCATGAATTTAAAGGAGACTTAAAGAGTGAGCTTGATGGGATGGTTAATAATTGCCACTACATTTGTTATTCTACTGCAAGTAGCACAAGCGATTCGCCAAAATTTCGGCTTGTTTTTCCACTTCGAACAAGAGTTAGAAAAGAAGATATTAAAAGCTTCTGGTTCGCTCTCCAATCAAAGCTTGGAAACATTGGAGATCGTCAAACTAAAGACTTATCAAGAATGTATTATATCCCTGGTAAGTATAGCGGCGCTAACAACTTTATTTTTACTGGTGGTGGTAGTGAATTTATTGATCCATATGCCCTAATGAAAGAGTTTCCTTATCAGGAAAAATCACACGCATCAAACTTTTTCGATAGACTGCCAGATGAACTTCAAAAACAAATCATTGAGCACCGAAAATCTAAACTAGAAAACACGAGCTATCGCTGGAATTCATATCACGATTGCCCGTTTTTCCCTAAACACCTTGAAGCTGAATACCGTTCGATTACTAACACTGGTTGGTATCATACTATGTATAGAATAATGGTGTCAATCGCAGCAAATGCAATCCGTCGCGAATATCCAATCACTGCTCATGAAATTTCTCAAATGTGTAAACAGTTTGATCAAGATACCGGTAACTGGTATGCTAATAGACCTATTGAAAAAGAAGCTGATAGAGCGCTAGAATTTGTTTACAAACGTATGTAACTGTGGTATAATATATGCAAATTGGAGAAAAGTATGAAAGAATCAGTTAAAGTATTGCAGGAATGCGCCGAACTGCAAACTCGCAAATCGCAAGATTATCAAAGTGACGAATCTGCGATATTACAAGCAATGCATTACCGCCGCGGCGTCGATACAATTCATGATATTATTATTGGTAAAGTAATGCGCGCCACATCTCTTTTAGAATCTGGTAATGATCCAAACTTTGAATCGCTCGAGGATTCATACAAAGATTTAATTAACTATGCTTCATTTGCTGTATCGTACATGCGCGGTAAAATGGAAGGCCAAAAGCCAGACCGTGATATGTTTAATCGCCCTATCAAATCAAATCCAAAAACCGTAAAGGAAATCATAGATGCTGACAGTAAATGATATTCGCGCAGAGTTTATCGATAAACTATCTGCTGAAGAATTCGTAGTAGATAAGACTGGCCAAAAAACAATTGAAATTCTTGGTGCATCTTTCTTAGCCGATGAATCTGCGATTTTCGGTAAAGTTAATAAAGAATACGTTAGCGCAGAAATTGATTGGTATTTGAGTGAGTCAACAAATATCTATGACATCTACCATGATGGTCGACATCCACCAGAAGCTTGGGAATATTGTGCAGATGAGCACGGCAATATTAATTCGAATTACGGTAAGCTTATATTCGATAAGAAATATTACAGTCAATTTAATGCTGTAGTCAAAGAATTAATAAATAATAAAGATGGCAGACGCGCCACTATGATTTATAATCGCCCTTCAATTTGGGTTGAATATAATGAAAATGGCAAAAATGATTTTATTTGTACCAATGCGGTAACTTATTATATTAGAGATAATTTAATTCATGCTGCAGTTCAGATGAGATCTAATGATGTAGTGTTTGGTTATAAAAACGACAGAGCTTGGCAAAAATATGTACTTCGAGAATTATGCGAAGCAATTAATTATTCGGATGAATATATGTTTGAAGATGATTTTAAACCCGGCGATATCATTTGGCAAGTGCAAAATTTGCATGTTTATGAAAGACACTTTCACTTAGTAACTGGAGAATAGTATGAAAAAAGGCGATATTGTAGTCGCAATGACAATGGCCGGCGAAATCGTTGGCAAATATGTAAAAGATAGCGAAAGTGGTGTAACACTCGAAGACCCTAGGACTTTAGTTCAAAATGAAGAAGGCATGGGTTTTGCAAAAGGATTATGTATGTCTGGCAAATTAGATCCTAAAGTAGCAACCATCTCTAATTTTATTTTTATTATTGAATGTAATGAAGATTTTGCTAGAGCTTGGCGACAAGCAACTTCAGGATTAATCCTGTAATGAGAGTAACAATTGGTCCATATAAAGAAGATGATTCTCCTCGTAGAGAAGAAATTGTTATCCATGATTATGATACATGGAGTGCGGACTATACTCTTTCGCTTATTATTTTACCGCTACTTAAAAAGATAAAGGAACTCAAACATGGTTCAGCAATTATTGATCAAGAAGATGTTCCTCAAAATTTAAGAACCACTTATCCGGCGATGTACAATGATCAATTAGATCTATTCAACACTTATGAAGAAATAGGTGATATGGAAGATCCATTGATTCATGCTCGTTGGGATTACGCTTTAGACGAAATGATTTGGACGCATGAACAAATAGTAGAAAATGTTGCAATGGAATCTTATGATAACGTTGAATGGAATCAAAGATTCAAAAATGGTTTAAATCTATTTGGAAAGTATTATACAGCATTATGGACGTAAAGTGGGATCAAAGATATTTAAAGCTTGCTGAAGAAGTAGCAAGTTGGTCGAAAGACCCGTCACGGAAAATAGGTGCCGTGGCTGTAGGTACCAAAGGGCAAGTGTTAGCTCAAGGGTACAATGGATTTCCTCGAGGGATCGATGACAGCGAAGAACGTTATAATGATCGTGAGAGGAAATATGGGCTGGTAGTCCATGCTGAAATGAATGTGATATATAATGCAACATATAATGGTGTATCACTCGATGGTGCTACATTATATGTAACTGGACTACCGGTTTGTTCTGACTGCGCGAAAGGAATTATCCAAGTTGGAATTAAAAGAGTTGTTATGAAATATATGGTGATACCATCGACTTGGGTAACTTCGTGGAATAAAACACAGGAGATGTTCAATGAAACTAGTATACAATTCGAGTTCATTAAATCATAAGATTAATGAAAAGGGTAATCAAGAAAAATTATTACAAAAAGAACCAACTACTATTGAAGAGTTAACAATGCAAATTGAGTTTCTAACTCAACGGGTGAAACAACTAGAAGTTGAACAAGCATGGAGTCAAAAACAAACATCATCGTTATAGGGCATAGCCCCTCTTCGAAAGAATATTCTCCGAAGAGGGGAAACCCTACTCACAAACGTATTTACAAATAGACTAAGCTGTGGTATAATAGCTTACGTAAGGAGCGAAATATGAAAATAATCATCTTACTCGGTAGAGGTACCGAGGGATGCGGCGTCACTCAATGCGCAATTCAAATGCAGAAAGTAACTGGCGCAGACATCTTATCAGCAAATGATAAAAAATGGGGTAGAGCTAAAGGCTTACCCATCAAACAAACTGAAATGTCAATTGCCACCGAATGGCAAAATATGGCAGGCGTTATTAATCAATATGATCTTTGTGTTGTGTATTCAATTCCTTCTAAATCACACCCACAAGCATGTCAAGATAATTTTATTGATTTGTTAAAAAATATCAAAATTCGTAAAGCATTTATTAATGTAGATCATAAGTCTGCATCAATTGCTCGTAATGCAAATCTTCCAGAAGTCTGTAAAGAAATGGATGTAATTATGACTCATAGTTTAGAAAATGATTTTTCTAAATTTATGAAGAAAAATAAAATTACCACTCCACTTAAGAAAATGCAACTTGGATTTGATTACGATGGCCACCGTGAAGATTATTGGTTACCTATCACTCACCAACAAAATAATGTAGTAAGATGGATTGGCCGCACTGCAATGTGGAAAGGCCCATCTCTTATGATTGACTATCATCAGGATAGTCTTATGGACAATCAATTTGTCACAATTCTAGAAGGCCTTGAAGCTAGTATTCAATATCCTCTTGTGTTGTATCGCGATAACAAAAGTGATACTCCAACTGACAGAAGAAAAGTAGTAAATTACTTTAGGCCTGAAAAGCAACATGGCGAAATAGACAAATTCAAACCAGATTTATATGGAAAAGAATCTATCGGAAATGGTGCGTATCTTTATCCACAATATATAAATGAAGAATGTATGATTCGGTTATCAAAATCTGCATTTGGATCAGACTTATATCATCTTAAAGCTGAAACGTACGGAAATAATATTGAAAACTGTCATGCAGAAATTATTGCATCGGGTTCAGTGCCTATTTTTCATAAACACTTCTGTGATAATGTGATACATAAAGTACAAGGAAAGCCAGTGTCCTTGTGTAAAAACACTGGCACAATCGGTCTAGACTATTCAAACTTTAGTGAATGTTTAGAATTAATGATCAAACTCAAAAATGATCCTACCATGAGAGATGATTGGAGAGAGATGGCGTTTGAATTTTGGAAGCAACACTCTGATGCAAAAGATGTTGTCGATGAAATTATCGAATTAGCCATTAGTAATATTGACCAACCACAAGGACTGGAGGAATTTTTCGCATGAAAAATATCTTAATTACCGGCGCTGCCGGAATGATCGGAATGCACACTGCATTAAAACTTAAAGAACTAGGATGGGGTGTTGTAGGCTTAGACAATTTTAATGATTATTATGAAGTCTCTCTTAAACGAGACCGTCAAAAAATTTTAGAAGACGCCGGCGTTGATATCATTGAATGTGATATTCGAAATACTGGATACTATGAAAATGTTATTAATGAAGATATGGTTGTATTGCACTTAGCTGCATTTGCAAATCCACGGCATTCATTAGAAGACCCACAACCATATATTGATACAAATATTACTGGTACACAAAGGCTTATTGAAGTATGTGAAAAGAAAGGTGCTAATGTAGTATATGCATCTAGTTCATGCGTAATGCATGGTCAGCCTCTTCCATGGAATGAGACTGATCGACCTGGCCATCAGAATAATCCGTATGGTTGGTCAAAGCGAGCAAATGAATGTCAATTCATGCATTCTAAAATGGCTAGATCTATTGGCCTGAGATTTTTTACTGTATACGGCCCTTATGGTCGACCAGACATGGCTCTATTTAAATTCACTAAAGGTATTGCCGAATCTTCAGCAATTGACCTATACAATTTTGGTGATATGAAACGCGACTTTACATATGTAGATGATATTGTGCAAGGTGTAGTTATAGTTCTTGATAAGATTACAAATGACACTGATGAGTATCATGAAATATTTAATATTGGCTTTGGCGCTCAAGTTAACTTAGTCGACTTTGTCAGAGAGATTGAGCACAACATGGGTAAAACTGCAGTGTGCAATTTATTACCTAAGCATCCGGCCGATGTACCAGAGACATGGTCAGATACAACTAAACTTCAGCGTTTAGGGTATAATCCTACAACATCAATTAAAGATGGAGTGAAAAAGTTTACCGATTGGTATAAGGAATACTATAATGTTTAAGCTAGGCGTTGTAGGTCATGGCTTCGTAGGAAAGGCAGTATCTTCTGGATTTAAAAGTGAAAAGGATGTTTCGAAAAAGATTATAGATCCATTGTATGGAAACTCCGTAAAAGATTTAAAGGACTTTGATCCAAATGTAGTTTTTGTCGCAGTTCCAACTCCTATGTCTGATGATGGATCGATCAATTCTTCTATTGTAGAAAATGTAGTCGGTGAGATTATTGAGAATACTCGCGCAATAATCGTGATTAAATCTACTGTCACTCCAGACATTATTTCTCAGTTATACGATTTATCGCCACATAGAGTTGTTTACAATCCAGAGTTTTTAACTGAAGCAAATGCCGCATATGATTTTTTACATCCACCAATGCATATTCTAGGTGGAGACAAAAGTGTTTGTAGGTATATTGAAAAAGTATATAAAGACTATACATTATGTGAACCAACTGTAGCATATTATATGACTCCAGCGGAAGCTAGTTTTGTTAAGTATGGTATCAATTCCTACCTTGCGTCTAAAGTATTATGGATGAATCAATTTTATGATGTTATTTCAAAGACTGATGCGAGTTATGAAACAATTACGAATGCAATGAAAAGAGATCCTCGCATGGGCACATCACACATGCAAGTACCTGGGCCCGATGGAAAGCGAGGATTCGGTGGAGCATGCTTCCCAAAGGATACTTTAGCACTTCTTAATTATTCTTCTGATTTTTCTGCACTTGCTTTAGCGATTGTAGAGAATAATAAATACAGAAGTAATTATGAAAAAGATCAACGCGAACTAGAGCAGAACGTAAGCTATGGCTAATTATGCAAGTATTGTCCCACTCATTGGTGGAGAAACTATAGCAATGCAAAGGGTGTTCAAGAAAGAACCGGAGTACATATTAAGCTATGAACCATTTACGAACAACGATAAACACTTACTTGAATACTATAAGTCAGTGCCTTATAGATTGGTCGATGGCGACGGCGTGGCTAGCATTAATGCTAATTACGTCGACGTTGTCAATACTGTATGCCCTTGTGCTGGTCTTAGTAGCCTTAGTGTTAGTTCCTCTAGTGATAGCACAACTAATGATTGGATGCTTCATACCTCGAAATTGGTGCTTGAGCAAATTAGGCCAAAGGTTTTCTGGGGAGAAAATGCTCCACGGCTTGCATCCAAGATGGGAGCGCCAGTGGTGGAAAAATTACGAGAAGTTGCAAGAGAAAACGGATACACTTTCTCAATCTTCAAAACAAAATCACTCCTCCATGGACTCTCGCAAGTAAGAGAACGTTCATTCTATTTTTTCTGGAAAGATACTCGCGTCCCAGTATTCGAATATATCCAGAGAGAACATAAAAAAATTGAAGATGTATTACGATCAGTCCCGCGAGACGCCGGCGATCCAATGTCTATCTTAGCTAACTCAAACATTCCTTCAGAAAATGCATACTACAAATACGTCTTAAATGAATTATGCGGAGGAATTACACATAGCGAGTTTCAGGATAAAATAGAAAAAACTACTAATCCACTACACTATATTGAGGATGTAGGCAAAGTAAAATATGATGAAGTTTCGAAGTGGATGAAAAAGCAAGGATATGAAAAAGAAGCGGCACGGTGTCAAGTGATGTATGATAAGCTAGAAACCGGCGGCAATATTATGAGAAGAGGTCCAGAAATTCCAAAAGATTATATTGGAGCTTTTGTTGGTCACTTTCCAAATTCATTAACACACCCGGATGAAGATAGGTATTTGACAATTCGCGAATGCCTAGAAATTATGGGAATGCCTAGAGATTTTAATTTACATGGAGGTAAGAAAAATCTAAATCATATTTGTCAAAACGTTCCAGTCTCTACCGCAACAGATATGGCAAATTCAATTGACGCATATTTAAGAAATGAATTAAAAATGCTTGATACTGATTTTCTTATTCAAGATAATAAAAGTAAATCTTTAATCTACGAAAAAAATGGTTTACAGTTAGATGAGTTTATGGTATAATATAGGTCTTGAAAGGAGAAAAGTATGCCTAAACGAAACGTGCCTCTCACATCCAGTACTTGTTATTGGGTCAAAAAACCTGACGGCCGGCACTACAAAGTGTGGTCGGAGACAGTGCTTAAAGCCAGAATTGAACGGGGCGAAATCACCGATGAACATCAGGTCAAAATTCAAAGGACTTACACATAATGTCAATAATGGATAAACTTAAAAAAAATTCTAAAATCAAAGAAACTGCGATTCTATCTGAGTCGCAATTCTTTTTAGAAAAAGATCAAATTTCAACTCCAGTTCCTATGATGAATGTTGCATTATCCGGATCAGTTGATGGTGGTCTAACTCCAGGCTTAACAGTTCTCGCTGGTGCATCAAAGCACTTTAAAACATCATTCGCGCTAATCATGGCTGCGGCTTATTTAAATCAATACGAAGATGCAGTGCTATTGTTCTATGATTCAGAGTTTGGTTCACCGCAAGAGTACTTTAAAACGTTTGGTATCGACACTAATCGCGTACTTCATACGCCAGTAATGAATATTGAACAGCTAAAGTTTGATATTATTGGTCAACTCGAAACCATTGATAAAAAAGATAAAGTTGTTATCATCATTGATTCTATCGGCAATATTGCTTCGAAGAAAGAATTGGAAGATGCAATGAATGAAAAGTCTGTGGCCGATATGTCTCGAGCAAAACAGCTTAAATCATTATTCCGTATGACTACACCTTATTTTACAATGAAAGATATTCCATGTATTGCTATCAATCACACATATAAAGAACAGGGATTATTTCCTAAAGATATCGTGTCAGGTGGTACTGGTGTTTACTATTCTGCGGATAATATTTGGATTATTGGCCGTCAACAGGATAAACAAGGCACTGAAATCAAAGGTTATCATTTTGTGATTAACATTGAAAAATCGCGATATGTTAAAGAAAAATCTAAAATCCCAATTAGTGTGTCATGGGAAGGTGGCGTGCAATACTATTCTGGCTTACTTGATGTTGCATTGGCGACAGGCCATGTTCAAAAACCATCCAACGGTTGGTATTGTCGAGTTGACACGAATACCGGTGAAATGGTTGAACCAAAGGTTAGAGAAAAGGACACTTTAGCTAAAGAATTTTGGGATTCTATTTTCGAAGAAACTGATTTTAAATCAGCTATTAACAAGAAATTTTCTATTGTGGTGAGCGATGATTGAAAACACCGACTATGAACTTATTCCACAGACGAATGATCCGGATGCTTGGGCAATCCGGATTATGACCGGAGTGTTTGTTGAAACGGTAATAGTCTTCGGTGCAATCTCTTTTAACAAAATAAAAGATCAATTGGAATATAGTTTTTCGATTATAGAAAGTCCGGATAGTACTATTAGTGAAAATGATGTTGAGCTACAGAGTGTAGCTACGCAAATTTTAGAAAGCATTATCGAATCTGGTATTGAAGACGGTAGTGTTTCATTTAGGGATGTTGATGATACAGATAAATCTTGAACAAACAATATTGCGAAATCTTCTTACTGATGAAAAATACATGCGTAAGGTTTTGCCATTTATAAAGCCAGATTACTTCGAAGGCATTTATCGAGTATTATTTAAAGAAGCTGGTAAGTTTGTTGCTAAGTATAATAAGCTTCCAAATCTTGAAGCTTTCCAAATTGAAATTGACCAAACTGATAGATTGTCAGATGAACAATATCGTTTATCATCAGAAATATTGCCAAACTTATTTGCAAACGAAAAAGTAGATGAAGATTGGTTAAATGATACCACTGAGAAGTGGTGCCAGGATCGCGCAATTCACAATGCAATCATGGAGTCTATTTCTATTATTGATGGAAAGCACGAGACTTTAACTAAGGGTGCATTGCCAGATTTATTGAGTAAAGCGTTAGGTGTTGGATTTGATAATAACGTAGGACACGATTATACAGAAAATGCAGAACAAAGATACGAATTTTATCACACTACGGAAGAACGCTTACCTTTTGACCTTGAATACTTCAACCGAATTACAAAGGGAGGTCTTCCGACTAAGACGCTTAACATCGCTCTTGCAGGGACTGGTGTGGGTAAGTCTCTCTTTATGTGTCATATGGCTGCTTCAAGCCTAACAACTCAAAGCAATGTGCTATATATAACTATGGAGATGGCCGAAGAACGTATCGCAGAGCGTATTGACGCAAACTTACTGAATGTGCCAATCGATCAGTTGGATAAACTGTCAAAGGACATGTTTACCACGAAAGTCGCAGATATCTCACGGAAGACGAATGGTAAGTTGATTATCAAAGAGTATCCAACTGGTCAGGCTCATGCAGGTCACTTCCGCGGATTGTTGAATGAGTTGAAATTGAAGAAGCAATTTGTGCCCGATATTATTTTTATTGATTATCTAAATATTTGTTCAAGCTCAAGAATGAAGGGAATGGGTGGTGCAATTAACTCCTATAATTATATTAAAGCAATTGCAGAAGAGATTCGGGGACTCGCTGTGGAATTCGATGTTCCTATTGTATCGGCAACCCAAACGACCAGGTCCGGTTATTCCAACTCTGATGTTGGCCTTGAGGACACGTCAGAAAGTTTCGGTCTCCCTGCAACTGCCGACCTCATGTTTGCACTTATATCTACAGAAGAACTTGAAAACTGCGGTCAGCTCATGGTCAAGCAACTCAAAAATAGATACAACGACCCAACTATCCACAAACGATTTATTATCGGCGTTGATCGAGCAAAAATGAGATTATATGATGTTGAAGAACAAGATCTTATGAATGATGATCCTATTCCCGATAAACCATTAAATACTGTTGGTAATAATGAAAGGCCAGACACAAATGGATGGAAAATCTAATGACTAGAAAAGAACAAATCTTACTGATACTTATGGAAGAATGTGCCGAAGTTACTCAGCGAGCATCTAAGTGTATAAGGTTTGGTGGTGTAGAAAATGACGCTGAACTAGAAAAAGAGATTGGTGACATCCTATGTATGATAGAACTTTTAAATCAGGACAAAGTGATTAGCTTAGAAAAATGCTACGAGCAATCTGAAGTAAAGAAAGAAAAGCTTAAAAAGTTTTCAACCATTTATTATGATAACATTGAATGGGAAGAGAACAACGAGAGAATGGATATCATTGGTCAAAACGGAAACGAAGGATTACATTATGAGTCTTAGTTTCCAACCAATCTATCAAAACTTTATTCAACTTTGGTCTCCATTTTCTCGTATTGAACCGGTGTCTGAAGTATATAATGAAAAGATCAATGCGGCTACAACGTCGACAGAAACTACTCATGAAAAATTAATCCTTTACAACAGAAAAGGATATTTAGAGGAATATTATTATGGGAACACTTCACAGTTTAGATGATTATAGAAGAAAAAAGGAAGAAGAGGCTGAAGCTAAAATTGCTTCAGAATTATGTGATCTTTTAGGATCATTAATGCTAAGCGATGAACCTCTCATCGTATCTTATGAAGACTCTAGTGGTATTCACTACTACGACTTAAACAATTTTGAAGATATCACTATAAGTGATTCAAATCCTTATAAAAAATAAATTTCAAATAAGTGAAAAAAAAGGTGTACATTTTTTTCTAATAAGGTATAATGGATCTATCAAATGAGGAGATAGATTATGATTAATTATGTTACTGGAAAAGAATACTCAGGAGTTAATGCAACCACTTTAATGGTTGCTGGAGTGGACGCAGTAGTTACTTTTAAACAAGCTACAAAATCTTTAGGCATCCCTGGAACTAAATTGAAAGGCTTAAAGGCTTGCGCTAAGTTAGTAATGTTCAAAGAAGACGAAGAAACTGGTGAGAAAAAGCCACGGTTCTTCTCAGTCTTCGATGCTTCTGAAGTTTTGGCGAGGGCTTAATCATGGGTTACACTGCGAATTATCTTGACGTGATGCTGGTACTCGGCGTAACAGGTATCGCCATCGCATATCTTTTAATATCGGGTGAATGGAGAAAGTTCTAGTGTGGATTGAGCTTATACTGGCGTCAATGTTCGGCATAAGCTTTGGATTAATTCTGTATTATTTTCTTGATTGAGGTTCTATATGATTCGTATTTTATGTGAGACAACCGGTGTAGTAGATGGTTTTCATTACCAACCACATCTCTACTATGTAAATGAAAAAGACAAGCTAGTCTGGTTTCAAGTGGCTGACTATTCCCGCGGCTTAGATATGTATGCCAAGCCAAAATCCTTTGACATGCGTCGCCGCAAATTCCATACCATTGGCACAGTTCCAGAATTACATGATGAAAATATTGTAGAAGTTACTGGTTCTAAGGGTGCGATATATCTAGTTAATAAGAATAATAATTCTTGCACGTGCACCGGATATAAGTTTCATGGAAAGTGCAAACACTTGAAGATAGCTTCATAAGTTTTTGATTTCAATATGAAAACTTTTGCGAAAAAAATGGTGTACATTCTCGATCGATTTGGTATAATAGATCTAAGAAATGAGGAGAATAGATTATGAAAAATGAAATGATGGATGCAGTGGTTTATAAGATGATGTTAGACTTGGACCGCATGTTCGGCGAAATGACTAACCCTGAGAAAACTTACGCCCATAAAGCTATGGCTGCTTTGCTTGGTTTGCGCGGTGAAATAGCTACTCCTGAGGAGAATGAAAATGCGTAATATCGATATCCCAGGTGCAAAAGAAATCTTTGAAAAACAAGACGAGTTAATGGCTACGTTCTGGCAGAACAAGGCCTGGGTTAAGGCAACTACCGCGATACACGAAGCGGTTCGTGATGATTATTTCTTTGAGAAGATTCGGAAGCTTCGTGCTTCCACTTCGTACGAGCGCGGAGCTGCCGCTTTTTATGCTAAGAATGGGACAGTAGGAGAATTCTAATGCGGTTTCATTTGGTAGATAAAGATGGCAATGTTGTATTCAATACACGTGACAAACAGGAAGCATACGAATACCAGAATCGCCGTCGTCCAGATTGTATCATTAAAATGGTAAAGGAGATTTGATAATGGGTAAGGGATACGGAATTTACGTTGCACTTGCGGCTGTGGGTGGTACATTTGCCGCAGCTGTAGATTCAGTAATTGTGCTGGGTTTGGTAATTGCAGTAGTAGGATTATTAATGTACACGGATGGGAAATTTAGCAATGAGTAAGATGGGTAATGATTTCTTTGACATGCAGGAAGATGCAATCAATATGTCCAAGGAAGACTTTGTGAAAAAGTATGGCGCAATCAATGCAGATCTATACGAGCAAATTATTAATAATAACGAGCCAGATCCAGAATATTTAACAGAGGGACAGTGATGGAATTTGTAGCAGGATTAATTTGCTGCTTGTTTATCTTATGGATGATGGTAAAAAGCGAGGATGGCGATGAGTGATTATATCGCAGTGCGAATGGCTCAAGTATTTTTATTAATTGCTTTAAGTCTAGGTATAGTCGGATTTGTACAGGACTTTGTTTTATGAGTAAGTACGTGATGGTCAATGCAGTATCAATGTTCAACATGACGTACTGCATTGAAGTGCCAGATGAAGTGGAAGACAAGGATATGCTTGACTATGTCCAGAAACAGGTATCTGCGGGTGATACCTTGGAATTCACTCAACGGCATATGGGTGAAACAGTATCAAATTACTCGGTAGTTACAAAAAATGAAATTATCGACCACTTTCGTACTGAAGAACCTTACTTTGCTTCATGGAGTGATGAATTAATTATGAAGCAAGTAACTCCCATCGGCTTTGATCGTGAAGAGTACGATAAAGAGGAAGAAAGGCAATGGAAAAAAAGTATGAGTTAATGATTGACCCAACTCCTGCGGGTTGGGCATATGGATTTCCAAAAGCTTTACCTGAAGAAGCAGTTTTATGTGGTGGCAAAGCTTATGATCTATTTTTAAGCTCACAGTTTAATCTTGAAAAATGGATTGGCGAACAGGGATATCCTTTAGAGTCATTTCAATATTATAGATTATACCCACAAGAAATAGTTGATGAATCAGCCGAAAAGATGGGCGACCTAAAATTTACTACAGCCGGTGATTACATATATCCTGGAAGTGATTGTCAAGAATGATACCAATTGAAATATTTTTTACATCGTTGATTATAGCTATTATTGCAAGCTATGTTCTTGGTAGAAAAATAAGACACCATAGTCCACCGTCACCTCCAAATAAAGTACAGTGGAATTTGGAAAGAGAAGGCTAATGAAGATTAAGATTGAAATGGATATTACTCCTGATGAATTTCAGGAGATTTTTGTTCCAAGTGATAAACAGGCTGAGTTTCAAATGAAGTCATATGATGCATATGTTTCAGCACTTGGTGATGTTTGGTTGGATCAAGTGGATCCATATAATGTTTTAAGGAGAAAGAAAAATGAAAAATCTTAAAAGCAAATTAAAGAAAATATATTTAAAAATTCTTAAAGCATCAGTAAAGCGAAAGTGGGATAAAGTTAGAATTTTAAATGCAAAAATGATTGCACTAGAATTACAAATTAAAAAGGAAGAAAATAATGCCTAGTAAAAAGTCATCTATTGATTATAAATTTCGTGAAGATGAACTCATGGCTGAATTGCTAAATTATATCGATTCAACCTATAATACTCATTATTCAAAGTCAAAGTTTCAAGCCACTGAATTCATTATTGATGGCGGGCATGGATCTGGTTTTTGTATCGGAAACGTAATGAAATACGCACAGCGATACGGTAAAAAGGGTAATATGGATGATGCTAGAAAAGACTTATTGAAAGTATTGCATTATGCATTAATTATGCTGTATCTCCATGATGAAAGTATTGTAGAATTTGATTAATTATAAATAAAACTATATGAATTTAAAGAGATAGTTTTATGTTTGTTTCCAGATTTTTGCGATGGTGGCTTTTCACGTGTGTAACGTTCGTGTTTGCTGTGCTATTATATGGATTTAATTTTTTTAACGTATTAATTGAAAAAGACATAACCTATCTTAGTTTTTTCATTATTGCAATTTATTCCATCTCTTCTTTATACGTAGGATTTAGTACGTATAGATCTCATGATCACTACGTTGATATGGACGACATGTCATTCCTATGGTTTATAACTGAACTACTTGTTGCTCTTGGAATGATTGGTACTGTCATAGGATTTATTGTTATGCTAGGATCATCATTTGCTGAAATTAATATTCAAGATGCGCAATCAGTTAAAGATGCTTTAACCGACATGGCATTGGGTATGAGCACTGCCCTGTATACCACATTAACTGGTTTGGTGACTAGTCAACTTTTAAAGGTTCAGCTTGTCAATGCAGAATCGCGATAGATTTAAAAGCACAATAGGATTTACAGATCTTCTATTCAATTTAGTTATTGGATTTGTTTTTCTATTTATTTTAGCATTTCTACTTATTAACCCTATAACAAAAAACGGTGATGTAATTAAAAAGGCTGAGTTCATCATTGTCATTGAATGGAATCCTGAATTAAATGATGATGTTGACTTGTGGGTTAGAGATCCCCTAGGTAATACTTCTAGCTTCGTGCAAAAAGATGCAGGATTAATGAATCTAGAAAAAGATGATCTTGGTTGGGGAAATGATACTGTCATTGTTGATGGCACAGAAAAAATAGTAAAATTGAATAGAGAGGTTATAACTCTAAGAGGAACGGTTCCAGGTACTTACAGGATTGCTACTCACATATATAATAGAATTCCCTATGACTCAACTACAAAGGGAACCATTAGATTACAGGTAATAAAGGTTAATCCATATCAAGAAGTGTATACTAATTTTTATGAATATAATTCTTTTGGACAAGAAATATCTTTAGTTAATATTGTAATTGGTGAAGATAATAACGTTTTAGATTTCAATTTAAATAAAACAGACATCATTACAAAAAAACGTTCTCTATCAGTGAGGCCCCATGGTTTTTGATTTAAGTTTATTGCCTCTTTTCATATCTGCAACTATATTATTTTCAATATTACTTGTTGTAGCAATGCATATATGGAAAAACTTTTATGCAATGTTATTTTTAATTCCGCTATCAATGACTTGTATTATATTTGCATATCAAGATGTTGTAGATGTATTAGGATATCCAGTTAGTCATACGATTCCAAATGATAGCATATACGTTCATCATATTCAACGCTTTCAATACATATATGTTTGGGTGATTGAACCGGGTAAAGATGAGCCAAAGTCATTTAGAATAGACGCTAATCCTAAAAGTGAAAAAGCGTTTGATTCCGCTCAAAGAAAATCTTCAAACGGAATCACGCAAGGAATTGAAAATAGTAATGGTGGTGAAATAAATCTTGGAGAATATCAAACCTACGATTTTCAAATTAGACATAGAATTAATAAGTCGCAATAAAATAAAATATTCCACCTATTGCTAATAAGGAAACGAGTCCAGCTACGACTACTATTGAAGTTTCAATTATTAATTTCTGCTTCCGTTTTCTTGTAGCTATTTTTGCTGCTTCTGCAGCATCTCTTTTCTTCTTCGCTTGAGCTTGAAACGCTAACCAATCTGTCCACATACCGGATCTACCGGTATAAATCATCATTTGTTTTAATTCTTCTTCTTGTTTTTTTAACTGTTCTAAAGCTAAAAATTCTTCTAGATCGGATCGCTTATCGACTGGTTTTTCGTTTACAGTTTTTTGTAATTTAGTCTTAGCGTCAAAATAATTTAGTATTGAGTCACCTGCATCATACAATTCTTTTCCATTAGAAATTGCAGCTTTAATAACAGCAAATGCAGCATTAGCTGCAGCTAGTTCTGCTATCATGACTCTCCCCTTCTCTCTAGAGTCATAATTATTTATAAGAAAAAACATTTACATTCATAGAAAAACATGGTATAATATATAGTAATAGAGGTTAAAGACGTTAATTGGAAAGTGTTTGGACGAGGGTGCGAATCCCTCCACCTCCACCAAAAGCACATCCTGCTGGCCTTTGGATTCCCAAAGAAGGAGCAACGGGCTGATAAACCGGGGGTGTGCTTTTGATGGGGGTGAATAGGTTCGACAGGCAGATGGAAAATTAAAAGAGATCTCTATAGATATAAATGCAAACGACGATAATTTTGCACTTGCTGCCTGATTGAGGTAGCGGGGTTCCAGAGGCACCTGGCAACAGAAGCCTCTTTTACTTAAGAGAAATACGCTATGAAAAAGCTAATACTCTTGATTATGTTAGTTGCCTTTCCTTCACAGGCCATTGAGTTGAAAGAAACCACACTGCCAATTGTCTGCGCATCAGCAAAAGAAGTTGTAGAAGGCATTCAAAAACGATTTCAGGAAGATAATGTTTTTGTAGCGATGGACACAAATCAAGCTAATCATGACGTTTATCATACATTGTTTATGAATAACGTAACTGGCACATGGACATTCCTTGCCATTAATAAACAAATGGAAACTGCATGTATCATATCCTCAGGGATTAACGCAAACATAATGGGATTCACCAGTGTATCTAGATAAATACAAAAATCATTTAACTCCGGCTAATCTTGTAGAAGCTGAAAATTATTTGCACTATTGTATGCATTATGGTGTAGCATTTGAACCCGAATATTTGCCTGATGAAATTGTTGCAGATCTCTTGCTTATCAAGTGTCGTGAACTTTCAAAAGATACTCCAAGTTATTGATAAAAATAATATAAATTAATTGAAAAAAGTTGTTTACTTTTGAATGCTATTTTGGTATAATAGTACTCATAGAAACAAACAAAGGAATTTATATTATGGCACATCAAGTTGAGACTATGGCGTACGCAGGTGAACTTCCATGGCATGGTCTTGGAGTTTCTGTTTCAAATGATCTTAGTCCAGTTCAAATGATGGAAAAGGCTGGTGTTGATTGGACTGTTCATGAGTGTGAATCATTCGTTGATTTTAATGGTGAAAAAGTTCCTACCGGAATGAAGTCACTGGTTCGTTCAACCGATGCAAAGGTTCTTACAAACGTAGGTAAAGACTGGAATCCCGTTCAAAACGAACAGGCTTTTGAGTTTTTCAGCGAATATGTATTTGCTGGTGATATGGAAATGCACACCGCTGGATCTCTTCGCGATGGTCAAATGGTATGGGCTTTAGCAAAGGTTAAAGAATCATTCGATCTCTTTGGAGGCGATACGGTTGAATCGTATCTCCTTTTCTCTAACCCACATCAATACGGCAAGTCAATCGATGTTCGATTCACTCCTATTCGTGTGGTATGTAATAACACCTTATCACTTTCACTCAGCATGCAAGCTGAACGCCAAGTGAAAGTAGGTCACCGTGTTGAATTTAATCCAGGTGAAGTCAAGGAAGCTCTTGGCATTGCATCCGAAAAGCTTGCAACATATCGTGAGATGGCTGAGTATCTTGGTTCGAAGCGTTTCTCAATGGATAAGTTGATTGAATACTACAACACGGTTTATCCACGTACATCAGACAAACGTGTACAGGATAAAAAATTATCTATTGACACTTTGTCACGAAATGCTAAGCAATGTCTTGAAGTTCTTGAGACTCAACCAGGTGCACAGTTCGCTGAAGGTAGTTGGTGGCAAGCATATAACTCGGTGACATTTAACACCGATCACGTCCAAGGACGTAACGCAGACAATCGTCTATATTCATCATGGTTTGGCGGAAACCAAACACGTAAAAAGAACGCACTTGAAACAGCAATTGAATTTGCGGAGGCAGCATAATGTTAAGCGTAAAAAACCCATCAACACCAGATATTTTCACTCATGAAAAAACTGGTCAACGATTTGCCATATATTTAGTTCGAGCTACGAAAAAATATACTTCATGGTTTTATGTAAATGATTATAAACATCCTCAACGTAGACTAAAATCATTTAATACTCGTAAAGAGTGTATTGAGTTTTCTTCTCGAGTATGCGACTTACTTTCACTTCAAGATATTGGTAAAACTCAAGTATTAATTGAATTAGCTAATAAGGTTATTGAAAAACCAATTCAATTAAGTGAACGACAAAAGTTTTTGTCAAAGGTTAGTAAAATTATTCAAGACTTTCCAAATTATATGTTTTGGACTAGTCATTCAGTAATTTCGAAATTAGGACTAGAAGATAATTTAGAAGAATATGATAAAGTATATCGTGCAGTCTCGACCATTACACACAATCAAGATAGATACGGTGTAAACGTTGAATATTTTGGATATAGCTCAAAATATTCATTAGGTGGTCAGCGAAAACGTCCATCTAAGTTATTCCGAACATTGGAGTCTATTGCATGAAAAATGTAAAATTTGCAGGGCTGCTTGTCAGCCTTGCCGTTTTAGGCGGTTGTTCTGCAATGCCCGAAAATGATGCGCTAACTGAAGTTGAAGTCATTGATGTGGAAATTAATGATGCCGCAAAAGTAGTAGAACCACTTCGCGATGATTCAATACCAGTTTGGTATATTGATATGCCACGAGATGACGAAAATAAAATATATGGCGCCGGCGCTGGTCTTTCAAGCGACTTGCAGTTTTCAATTGATAAAGCTTTACACCAGGCTAAAATTGTTTTAGGCGATAAGATGAGTACTACTGTATCATCAGAAATTAAAACGTTTATGTCTGATAATTCTTTAGTCACGGATAATGTGGTTGAAGAAACACAGCGCGTATCAAAGTCTGGATTTAAAGACATTGATGTATCAAAATATGAAATTGAAGATAAAGAAGTTTTTCGAGAAAATGATAAATTTCGAGCTTATATCCTTCTTTCACTTAACCCTACAACTGTAAAGAAAAATGAAGTTGTAGCTCCAGCTGATACCAGCGCGATTAAAGCAATATCTGAATCCGCGCGCGGAGCATTAGATAATCTATGAAGTGGCTAATAGAAGTGTCTGCAATATCTATAGCAATTTATTTTGCTATCATATATGTTGGAGATACTTCGCAGTCATGCAATTGCCCAACTATTCCTAAAAACTATTTTTTCATTGAAACAAAAGAAACAGAAACTTGTGTCGACAAAAATAGACAAACAATAATAACAAAGGTCGTAAAACAAGGTAAAACTGATTTCAATATGTAGGATAAAACTCAATGAGAACACTATACATGGGTTGGGACACAAGACAATCTGTTGCTTATGATGTAATGAAATATAGCCTTCATAAGTATAGCGATAATATTGAAGTCATAGCATTGAAACAGCATGAGTTGAGAGACTCAGGTATTTATACTAGACCTTTTGATCCTTTAAGTGCAACAGAATTTACTTTTACTCGATACTTAGTGCCATTTTTACATAACTATCAAGGTTGGGCAACTTTTATTGATAGTGATATGTTGATGCTAACAGATATTAATCCTCTTTTAGACCAAGTTGATGATAAATATGCTGTTATGGTTGCAAAAACAGAGTATACATTTGAGGAGGGATATAAAATGGACGGTAAGTATAAATTTAGATACCCAACACTTTCCGATGGAACTACCAGAAAAAATTGGTCAAGCTTAATTTTATTTAATTGTGCACACCCTTCTAATAAAGCTTTAACTCCAAATTTAGTAAATAATACAGATTATAGTGGAATATGGTTTCACCAATTTCAATGGTTAAAAGATGAAGAAATTGGTGAGTTTACACAAGAGTGGAATTGGTTAATTAACGTTCATGAAGAACCTCGTGATGGCCATCCTAAAATTTTACATTATACAGACGGAGGCCCTTGGTTTGAAGAACATAAAAAAGGTTTATACGTCGACGCATGGTTTAAAGAAAAAGACGAGCTTTATTCTATTTTTAATAGTTAATCTTAATTAATTGATTTTGTTGAAAAAACATTTTTACATAAAGTGGTGTACATTTTCTTATTTTATGGTATAATAAACTTATAAAATGAATTAAGGAGAAAATTATGAAAACAGTAGATTTAGTAGTTAACAAGCTCGTAGAGAAGTACGAGTACACTCACTTTGCTGATGAAGGAGCAGTTATTGCTGAGATCGGCAAAATTCTTCTTGAGTCTTTTGGTAAGACTCAGGCTCGATTCATTGCTAATGGCGATGACTTCTTAGGTGAAACACTAGATTCTTTTTACGCTACAACAGGAGCTAAGTAATGATTATTAATAAGCGCGTTGCAGATTCTTATATTGGTACTTTTTTTAATACCTCAGAAGATAAAGATCTATTAGATATTATTCGTGGCCTCGTGAGTAAGATAAATAAAACATCGGATAAAAAGTTTTATCTGAAAAAGCATGGCCGTGGATCACGTACTTCTGATGCAGTAAAATCATACTACAAAGAAAAGTATCCAAACACGTACATGTATCTTCGTCCACAGCAGGAGCTTCCATTGCAGTTCGCGGATAAGTATGACCTCTACCTCTACGAAAGATAAGTACAGATCAGTTTTTATTTCTGATGTACATTTAGGAACCAATGCGTGTAAGGCTAAACGTCTACACGCATTTTTTGATTCTTTTCAAGCTGAATGCGATAGCGGTGCATGGGAGCTTTTATATAAATAGATTCATAACAATTTATCGTGGCATCGTACATGAAAAGTTTTAAAGGATTTATTGTGGAAAATACTCAAGCAGTATCTGCAGCTGCTGCAATTGCAGCAGCTCTTCCAGGCGCGCGTGTCGCGGAAACTCTATATGTTAAAGAGACTGGTTCTAGAATTACTCTTACACAAACTATGCCAGATAAATCTAGGTTGCCGTATGTCACATCGGCATACACATGGTTATCGACAGCAAATGGTTATGAACCAATTGAAATTACTAGTGGAAGAGCAAGTAAAGATATACACTTCAGAGTTAAAGGAATTGATAAATCAATTTATATTCAGACTAAACCAGATGGAAAGCGTGGACGCACAGATCCAAATGAGTTAATGGCTGCAGTTATTTCATGCATGAAAAATATAACAATTCCGGAAAATATTGAAGAGCTGGATAAAATGATTGATGATGCTAAGGCCTTAGTTAAGACTAAAGTTCAAGATTATTCTCAAAAAGAACTAGATGCTTTTGATTCTGAATATTCTAATTTTTGTCAGGCAATTTCGGCCGCTAAAGAAATCCAATCATTTATTGGTGGCGTTGCGACCAAAGCCTATATTACCGGTAGAGTGTGGCATAGAGATGTTGCCCAATTTAAAATTAATGCATATGGGATGAAAGACTATAATTCATCTGATATTATTCTTAAGCGTGGTACTAAATACTATGGTATTTCTCTTAAGAAAAAAGATAGACCGACAACCGCAGATCCGACAATTTTAAATAAATCCATATCCAATTTGCTTAGTAATAAAACTTTAGCAAATGATTATGATGATGCAGTTGCATCTTTTATGAAAGGTGTAATTGAAAAGGCATATGCTGAAGGTTATTTGACTAAAACTCAATATAATCGAGCCAAAATTGGAACAGGATGGAAAAAAATTATTACCACTTTACCGAGTGATTGGATGAGTAAGCAGTTAAGAGGAACCGGAAGTATATTTTCCAAGATAGCCGAAATTTTTGAAAAAGACGCTAAAACAGTAGCCTCTACAGTAACACAATTAATTTTTAAAATGGATTTGCAAAAATTAAAAGATCATGATTTTGACTTTGCTCTTGTAACTGGAATTGGCGATTATGGTCCTAAAAAGGGCCCAGTAGTATCAGATGGAGAAACTCTTACAATTGATACAATAGCGGAAAAACTTCATGCGCTGTTACAAAGCGGAGAGCCTCATATTAGACTAGATCCAACAACAATTCAACCTGGAACTCCCGGAGCCACGGCTGCCGTTCTTAAAATGATTTTATCAATTGGTGATATGGATTTAGTTGATATATCAATTAGATATAAAGGATCGGCCAGCTGGTCTAGTCAACCTTCGGTTACTGGCACTTTAACTAAAGCATTTAAAACATTCGCTAAGGACATATAATGGCGCAATATTCTGTGCGTAGAGGAAAACACTTTCATAACGCAAACAATGATTTGCATGAAGTTGTGATGATTGCGGATGAAGATGGTAATATCATTAATACATTTGGTGCTGCATCAAATGTAATCATCTCTGCCGGCGATCTAGCTGGATACGCGGGAGTACATAAATATGGTGCAGTATTTGGAACATCAACTCCTGGATGGTCTACCGTATGGACAGCTGCAGATACCTCAGCTTCTGCTTTATATCCGTGGGATACTGCAGCAAATACGATTACAGCTGTATCAAGTAGTGGATCTGACACAGGCGACATTACAATTCAAGGTTTAGATACTGACTATAATTTTGTAGAAGAAACTTTGACATTAACCGGAACATCTCCAGTAGCAGGATCAACTACATTTTTAAGAGTTAATCGTGCATTCATGCATGATGCTACAAATATTGGTAAGATTCAGGTAAAGAATGGAACAACGGTTGTAACAGAGATTGCAGCTGGATATGGACAAACATTACAGTGTTTTTATACGATACCGGCAGGTAAAACTGGATACATGTTAAATATACAGTCATCAGCGTCAAAAAATCAAGAAACAACTTTAGCATTATTTGTTCGACCATTTGGCGGAGCGTTTAGA
>Ga0213863_10000195_pt1 | contig 47523 bp, 47 predicted proteins | sample PICome_8_FD_160128 | JGI IMG/M metagenome (GOLD analysis project Ga0213863, IMG submission 160128) | Coastal seawater microbial communities near Pivers Island, North Carolina, United States - PICO497 | ecosystem: Environmental > Aquatic > Marine > Coastal | place: USA: North Carolina... | reverse complement strand
AAGGTCAAAAGTTTAATTACTTCTCCCACTCTAGGGCGCCGCTTTTCAATTCGTATATCAAACCTGCAACCAGCACGAAGGTGAAGAACAGCATAGGTCCTAAAATGGGGATACCTGCGGCAACGAAGTCTCGATGAGATAATACCCAGGGGATAAGGAAAACCACATCAATGTCAAAAAGGATGAAAAGCATGGCGGTAATGTAAAATTTAACCGAATAACGAGTTTCACCACCGGTATCAGATGCTAGACCACATTCGTAAGGGGAGTCTTTGATTTTACTTTTTGCCGCCCGTTGGCCAAAAATATGACTTGCAATCAGAATGCCCGCACCGATACCTATGACAATAAGGATCTGGATGAGTACTGGTAAATAATCTACTAAAGTCACATTAGTATCTGTAATTGTAAGATAGTTTTGGGCAAGTCTATTCGTTTTGTACTTCTTCGTTATTACTCAGAATGCTTGCAATCGTTGTGGTGATTTTATTAAATAAAGGAATGAATAACTCTCAAGCATTTCATTCTACTACATTACTAAAAAGGAGGAAAAAGGGCTTTACCCTTATTGAAATCCTTATCGTGCTTGCGTTGATTGGGGTGATTGCAACTTTAACCATGAGCAACATCGGAGGGATTTTTGGGGGTTCCCAAGTTAAGGCAGCTCAACAATGGGTAAACAGCACTGGCGAAGCTTACGTTACCAGTTACCTTACCCTTGTTGGAGAGTATCCCTCGAGCTTAAGTGATTTAAAAAATCCGCCTGACGGAATTCCTCCTTTTGTAAAACGGGCTTCCGATCTTAATGACCCTTGGAAAAAACCATACCAGTATCAATATCCGGGAACCAATAATCCCAGTAGTTTTGATTTGTTTACATCTGCTCCGGATGGAAAAATAATTGGTAACTGGGATACTGGAAATTGAGTTGATTTCACCAAAGCGGGCGGTATCCATTCGAGCATTTAGCTTGATCGAGATATTGCTCGTTCTTGCCTTACTGGCGGTGCTCGCAGGTGTAGTCGCCGGAAACTTAGGTGCGTTCATCAAGGGTGCTAACTTCGAACCTCCCGAGCGGGTATTAAAAAAGGCTGTTCTTGATGCCGTCTACTTTAGTAGTGAAAGAAAGCGTTCAACTTACCTTAGTTATTTTGAGGAAAACGCTACTTTTTTAGTCACAGATTCAATGGGGCTTTCGCTTGCGGAACATGGTGTTTACGAAAAAATGGATCAGGCAATTACGAAGAATGAGGAGAACCTACCCAAGGTAAGTTTTTTTGGTTTGGGACCCTTGACCGGGGTGGATGGGGATGAAACTGAATATGATGATGATAATCTGAACTTAAGAAGAGTTCACTTTCATGCTGGTAGTAGTATTCCTTTTCGGGCACAAATTGATTTTCGGGGAAAAGAAAACGAGTTGTTCTTTGATCCATTTTCTGGATATGTGTTAAAAACTGAACGATGATGCGGAGTTATTTACACTTCCAAAGAGGGGGAGTTAAATCAGGCGAGGGGTTTATGCTGATTGAAGTGCTAATCGCCTTGGCTTTGTTTGGAATGGCTGCAGTTTTTCTTGTCGATGGAATTTCGGTCGCATCCCGCACCATGAGGTTAATGAAAGATACAAGGGAGATGGAGCAGGATCTGCTCTGGGCCCGAAGTCAAATTTTCAAGGAACATCGTTACGAAGAAATAGATGATGGGGGTGAGATCAAGGCTCTGACAATCGGGGAGATTACCTGGGAAACGGAAATAGAAATGACAGAGGTAGTTGATTTGTACAGTGTGGTTTTAACCATGGAGTACGAAGGGAATGATGAAATCGGGATCGAGCCAGGCGAGCGAATTTCAAAAATGTTCCTCCTTCGACCCGGATGGGCAAACGAATCTGATTTTGCAACCGAACGCTCCAGGTTACTGGAGGATAAAAAAGATAAGATAAGGGAAATGAAAGAGGAAAGGCAAAGATAGTGAACAAGCGCGGTTTTTCCATGATTGAGCTTTTGTTGGCTATGGCCATTGGCGGGATGTTGTTGGTGGGAGCAGTTTCCTTACTCGTGACAGTTTCACAGGCTTGGGCCAATCGTCCGGCAACTCGGGATGCCTTTGATGCCCATGTCAATGGTGTCGCAAATTTCTTACATGCAACCTTGGAGGAGGCAAGTTTGCCTCAAGCGAATCGTACGGGAAACTCGGTCGTTGATTTGCAAAGACCCGTTGGGTTTTCTGATTCTGATGAACCATTGGTGCATTTTTATCTCAGGGAAGCTCCACCTCTCTTTGTTTGGCCGAATGGAGTGGCAACCAGAGTGCATACCTACTTGTATTTTGATGATCGTGAAGGCTTATCCTTTCTTTGGTTTTCAGAATTACAGGAGTTGGAAAAGAATGAAAAAGGAAAATTGGAACCGGAAGATGAAAGTGATCTTCGGAAAACTCCAATCAGTAGCTTTTGCGATGAGATATTTTACTGTTATTATGGAGACGAGGATGATAAGGAAGGAGATATTAAAGAATGGAAAGTAGAAGATGATCTGGAGGAGAATATTCAATCGGGTAAATTTCGAATTCCAGCTTTTATAAAATTGGTTTTTCGATGGGAGGAAGAAGATTTGGAACGTACCATCACCTTGGCAGTAGAGAGAATCGCACCCAACGGGCTGGAGGAGGATCCTTTTTGAAAAAAGAAAAAAATAGAGCGAAGAAAGGATCGATTCTTATTTTTGTACTCGTGCTTATTCTGCTTATTTCGGTTATCGCCACTCGTTTGATGCAAGAGACCATTCAAGAGATGCGCTATGTAAGCCAGCAACATTTTCGCGATAATTTAAGAATTCATGCCTACTCGGTTCTAGACCTGACCGTTGGTGTGTTGAATGAATTTTTCATGATTGAAAGAACCTTGTATTCTCCGGATCAAGGTTGGGGGGATCCCTTGAAATATGCTGAAATTTTACCTTTTGAACCGAATGTAAGTTGGAAGGTAAAAATAACCGATGAATCAGGAAAGGTTCCCTTTGCTACAACCCGGGAAAAAGACATGATAAACTTGTTTGCGTCCATGTTTGCCGGTGAATCTCTTGTCGATGAAGATGACGGACAGCCATTTTATGATGCTATCATGGATTGGCAGGATGCGGATGATGAAGATAGAGATGAGGGTGCGGAAGATGATTATTATGAGGATTTGGATCCTCCTTATTTTACTCCAGGAAAAAAAATTGAGAATTTTGAGGAATTCAGGATGATCAAAGGTTTTGCCTTTGACTATGATGATCCAGATAACACTGGAATTTTCTATGAAGAAGACGGGAGAGAAACTGAGAATTTATTAAATTTCCGTAATTCTTTTACTTTTTTTCATGATGGTGCAGTCAATGTTAATGGAGCTTCTGATTTCCTTCTCCGTTTTCTGTGTGGAGAGGATGAAGACCTTTTTGAGGAATTAAAAGGTGGACCCAGTTCCTACTCCAAAGAGTCTAGTTTCTTTATGTCCATGAATGATCCGACCTTAGGTCAATTAGCGCAGAAAAGTGGGATCAAACTTGGAACGGTCGCGAGCATGTTTCGGATCGAAATCACGGCTTCAAGAGGAAAGGCAAACTTTCAATTGCATGCCATTCTTGGTCGAGATGGAGCAATTCCTGGAGCTAATTCGACCAAGTCCAGGAAAAACATCAAATCAATCAATCCTCAAAACCAAAAAATCAAATACCCTTTACGGATTCTATCCTTGAGAGAAAACGAGAATTTGATCGACTGAAGCGCTGATTTTGGGTAGTTTATTAGCTTGAATGGAGGACAATCCTGACAATGGTTCTAGCCTGCCTATTGGTGAACTGCGTGAAATAACCCTTCTTATACCAGGGGAGCATTTCTTTTGTGAATGTATTTCTTGCCCAGAGTCGGTAGAGGAGAAAGAAATCGAGGACCTAGTTTTAGGTGTCCTTGAAAAGGATGAATTTTCTCCTTACCCCGTTGATCAGTTAGCCTGGGGGTTTTATAATTCTCCCGAATCGAACCATATATTTTTGTTTGCTACTCCTTTTTCGAAGCTCAGGAATCTTGGTTGGCAAAACTTAGAATTATTCCGAAGGGTATTTCCATCTTTTGTTTCTCTTTTTGGGGCTAACTTTGAGAAGCCTACCACAAGATTACTTTTACACGAAGAAACGCTTAGTGCTGGCTGTTTCGAGAAGGAATCTCCAGTACCCAAAGCAATTTTCTCTTTTCCCATTGATCCGGAAGACGAAGAAGCTCTTGGAATTGCCCGAGGAAAACTCCTGTCTCTGGTTGATTTGGAACACTATGATGTGGAAGCTGACATTCTTGTTCTCGAAGAATTTTTCAGAACCAAAGATGGTTTCTTCAAGTTCGAGCATAAGTGGCTGGTTGGTAAGGATCCTAAATTAGAACTTGAACAAAATGTTTTGCTTGGTGCGGATAAACTATGGAAAGTGGACCTACGTCCTCCAGTTTTTAAAGAAACGGAACAAAAGCGAAGGAGGTTCTCGCGTTTACGATGGCAAGCGATGGTGAGTTGGGGGCTAGGGATGGCTGCCGTGTTGGTTTTACTCGCAGGGGTCAGTTATTTGAAAGTTATTTCTTCAGGTAAAGCAGCGGATGCTCAGCGAATGTATGCGGAGGTGCCCAAGGTAAGAGAAGACCAAAAGCTATTGGAAAAGCTCAGGCAGAATAAACTTGGTGGAATTGATGTATTTGGAGCTCTTGGCCGCTTAGGTAACCACCGTGGTTTTGGACAAGACGGGCCTGAATTATGGTTTTCCCAAGCTCACTTCGAAAGTAGAAACGAGGTCAAACTCGAGGGACAAGGCAAAAATGTGGAAGCGATCAATACTTTCATTGAAAATTTAGAAAAGAACAAGGTTGCGAACATCCGAAAAAACCGTTCAGGGGAAGAAATTCGTGAAATTGAAAGTGATGGTGGAAAAACGACCTTTGAAATTGAATTTGATTTAATGGAAGAGCTTCCGAAGCAAGCATCCTCCGAAGAATCCACCTTGCCCAAGGAGGCAGAGCCAGGATGAAGGCGATAGAAAAGTTCTTCTTTAGGCTTTCGGATCGGGAGCAAAATTTATTGGTGTTTTCCCTGTGGCTCGTTCTACTCGTTGTTCTATACAAAATGGTTATCCAAGATGCAATCCGTGAGTATTCAATCTTGGAAGATGCAGAGCATAATATGACTCAATACAGTAAATATATTGAACTTAAGCCATTTATTCAAAAAGCTCTGGAACAACAAAAATTAGAGCAAAAGAACAAAAGCTATGACAAGAAGAATTTGAGTAATCGTGCATCCACTCTTGCTGACAAGGTTTTCCCACAACGAGATTATCGTGAATTGGACACCATAGAACGGGATAGATATTCTCAACATAGAATTAAGATTACTTTTGAACGAGCCAGTTATCCTCAAGTAGAGGAATATGCCAACCTGATAAGGGAAGAGCGTCCCTACATGTTCTTGAGCGAAGTAAAAATTAAACCGAATTACCCCCCCAAGAGCCGACCCTATGATCCTACAACTTACGACGCGACCTTTGAGGTGAGCTCGGTAGAATTTATAAACCAATGAAATCATTCCTAACTTTTCATTTCCAACTCATTTTTTTGGCTGGAAATCTTTTTTCTCAGGTCCCTTTGAATGAAGAAGGCTCTCCACCTCCTGCCATTCCACCTGCGACTCAGGAAGCAGCAGATTTGGGAGATGCTCCCTTTTCCCTTGGTGCATTGACGGATCCCGAGGAGTTGTCTCTGATTGCTGGTTTGGATGATCCGATGGAGCGGTTGCGCTTAAGAGATCATGATACCAATATGATTTTGGACATGATTCAAATGATCACCGGGCGTTACATTTTGCGCCCACAGAATTTACCCGCAGTTAAAATCACCTTCGATAGCATGAACGTTTTGACCAAGCGGGAAACTCTAAGAGCCTTGGAAAGTTTGCTAGCCATGAATGGTATAGGAATTACCAAGATGGATGATTTGTTCTTCAAGGCGGTACCAGCATCCGGAATTAATGTGCATGTCCCCATTTGGCTTGATGGCCCTGCCATCGGCCTTCGACCAAGCCAGAGGATATATGTGAAAATGTTTCATTTGGAATACGCTCCAGCTATTGAAGTCCGAGAGCAATTGAACCCCTTTGCCACTCCCAATGTCGGTTCCTTGCTGGTGTTCGAGAAAGCCAATAGCATTCTCGTAACCGACTCACTATTAAATCTTCAACGGATGGAGAAATTATTAGCTACGATCGATAAACCAATCCGAAGAGAAGATTTGGGTATGGAATGGATTGTTTGGCCGGTGAAACATGCTGGTGCCCGAGAGCTTGAGAGTAAGCTCAAGGCTATGATTGACGGGAGCTTTAAACCTTTTCTTGGAGGTACCACCAATGTGGATTCTGATGATAGAACAGGTAAACTGATCATCGTTACGAGAAAAGAAAACAAGGAAACATTAGAATTTATTTTGGAAACCTATGATGCCCCAATCAAAATGAAGACAACCAGTAAGCTCTTCAAATTGCAGCATGCAGAGTCTAATGATATTCAATCCATTTTGGATGAGGTAATCAAAAACCAACAGCGGATTAAGCAACAAATCCAAGGAAATAAATCTACGGCGAGAAATACAAATAATCAAGCGAGCAAAGGGACAACACCACCTAGTCCTGCAGCCAACGCCAAGCAGGCGAGTCCAGATACTGGCGGAGGGGAGGGTTCCCATGAATTCAGTGACTTCATTACCATATCTTCCGATGAAAGAAGTAATGCCATCCTGGTTTATGGTACCAAGGAGGACATTTTAGAAATAGGGAGAATGATTGAGTCCTTGGATCAGCCCCTCCCTCTTGCCCGGATAGATACTATTTTTGTAATGGTTGATCTAACCGAGCAAAACCAAAGAGGAATTGACTCCTTGTTTGGAGGACTAGAGTGGTCAAAGTATGCAAGGGGACCGCGAGCTGATGGTTTATTTGGAGAACCTGTAACAACAACCACAACGGGTGACAGTTCATTGGGAGCTGGAGGTGATGTTACCGTAAATCAGGTGCAAAATGAAACTTTGCAAGGAATCCTTGGTGTACCTGGCCTAAACACTTCCATTCCTTTTCAAATTCAGAATTGGGAGCTAACTGGCATTCGTTGGGATCAGATTTTTGCCCTTTCTTCGGAGCGGAACGATGTGCGCATATTTTCCACTCCATCCCTCATGGTTTCGCACAATGCCCCCGAGGTTCATATCTTAATCGAAGATGAAAGAAATATTGTTGTTCCCACTTATTATGGCAATGTCTCAACCACGGAGGGCTCCAATACTGGACAGCGTGATCAAATTACCGCTAAGACCGAACTTCAAATCAAGAAGCCTAAAATCGGCCTTCCCAAAATGGATGAAAACGGCACCATTATTTCCCGGGGATCTATTTTTATGGAAGTGGAAGTAAAGGCAGAAAAATTTGATGAGACCCAAAGCAATACTTATCAAGGGCAGTCTTTGCCAGGTAAGAAAGTCAGGGAAGCAAAATCACTGGTTACCATTCGTGACGGGGAAATAATTGTCTTGGGTGGCCTTCAAGAAGTACAGGTTGATTCAACAGAATCAAAATATAACTTGTTGAGCGATATCCCCTATTTTGGTGAAAAATTCTTTCGCCCGAAGACGGTAAAATATACACCCACTGAACTACTCATTTTCCTCAGGCCAACCATTATTAAACCCGATTTTGATGAGACCCTGGATAATATAAACTCTATTGATACTAGAATTGAGGGGACTTATGCTCCAAAGTTCGTTTCTCCCTCCGGTAAGATCTTGGGGATGCCTGACATCAACGGAAGAGAACGCATGAAGCAGAATCCCCAAGACATGCCTGCAACTCCTCCAAAACTCTTATGATAAAGATGAGAATGCCGGTTTTATTTTTTTTGCTTTGTGCAATCTGTTTTGCATTTCAGCATTCGACCCATGCTCAAGGTAACCCTTTTTTAAGACCGGGAAGTCAGAATCGTAAGCCAACTCCAACGGTGAAGCCAGCACCTCCACCGCCATCTCCAAAGCCGATAAACTCGAACTTGGAGTTACGAGGATTCTTCAAGTTTGAAGGAGCCTGGCATTTTGCTCTTTTTGACAAAGTTAAAAACAAAGGTTATTGGCTAAAGAAGGGGGAAAGTTTTGACGATGGGAAAGTTCAAATTGAAAGTTTCAATCCTGAAACGGAGGTAGTCAAAATGAAAGGGGGGCAAACTTTGAGCCTTAAAGCTTCGCAACATAAGATTATGCCGGTACCCAGTGCCCAGCCCGTTAAGAAGAAAAAGACTGCCGTTCCGCCAAAATCTCCCATTCGTCTTCCAAATACAAATCTACCTCGCGTGAAAATTCCACCTCGAAGACCAACGATCACTACCCCCTAATTGCTTATTTAGATGAAAGAAGAGGAAACCGAGGATATTGACGAAGGAGAAAATACCAATCGTTCGCTGCACGAACTTGATTTGGAACTTCAAGACCACATGGATTGGTGGCCAGATTTATCTGATTTGGACAGGCTGAATATCTTGGGTGCAAACCGAGAAGATCGGGCCAGGTTGCTTGCTTCGAAAGATTCAAAATCGGTGGAGTCTATCATCAAAGAGATATCAAGAAAGTTAGACCTTACTTATGTTGATGATTTTGAGCTTTCTAGTAATCCTACCAAAATCCTACCTTTGCGGCTGATTCATTCATATAGCTGTTTGCCTATTGATGCGATGGAGCCGAGTTTGCAAAAGCCAAAGGTTTTATGCGTAGATGACGAAGAAGGGATCTTGAGAGGCTTTCAGCTTCATTTGAGAAATGATTTTGAGGTGCATGTAGCCTTAAGTGGTGATGAAGGAATTGAGATTTTTAAGAAGGAAGGCGGGTTTTCCATTGTTTTGTCGGATATGCGAATGCCTGGAATGAGTGGCTCCAGCATGATCACTGAAATACGCAAAATGGATCCAAAGATTGTCTGCGTCCTCATCACTGGGCATTCTGATTTTGAAATTGCCAAAGACGCAATTAATTCAGGGCAAGTGTTCAAAATCCTTACCAAACCTTGCCCTGCTGAAGAATTAATTGAAGTCCTAAAACAAGGAATTCAGCAGTCTGAAAGCTTGGTTAAAAGTAATCTGACTCCAAATTCTAAGGGAAATAAAGTGCATCTGCTTACCCTATGGCCCCCAACGCCAAGAATGAGTCGGTGGGTCTTTGCCGTTTCGGGTAAAAAACCCATTTGGTATCTTGGCCTTCCAGAGAAAGTTACTCGTGCCATAACTGAAAACTTTGGTATCGGTGCTGAAAGCTTGGATGATTCTGAACTCGATCAGGATGGGGAGGAAGATCAGCAAGATGATTTAGAGGATCAAAATGCTGCGATTATCCGGTTTGTAAATGAAGTTATTCTGAAGGCGATCGTGGACCGTGCCACCGATATTCATTTCGAACCGCATAAAGAAACTTTACAAATCAGGTATCGGATTGATGGGCAACTTGTTCCAGTTCGTGTGCCCGACAACCTTCGCAGTTTTCAGGATGCGATTATTTCCCGTATAAAAATAATGGGTGGTATCAACATATCTGAAAAAAGAAGACCACAAGGTGGGCGTATAAATTTCAGTCATGGGCAGAGTGATTTAGATATCCGGGTATCTACTTTACCCACTCTCTATGGGGAAAGCATAAGTTTACGATTACTCAATGAAAAATCTCAACCTCTTTCCATGCAAGAACTTGGGTTATTAGGAAAGGATGAGAAGAATATCGTCAATATTCTTGAGAAACCCCATGGTATTGTTTTAGTTACCGGACCGACCGGTTCTGGTAAATCAACCTCCTTGACTGCTTTCATTCGAAGAATTCACAAACCGGAAAGGAGAATCATGACGGTTGAAGATCCTGTTGAGTACGAGGTTGCTGGAATCAATCAGACTCAGGTTAATTCAGAAATTGGATTTACATTTGCCAGCGCCCTGCGAGAAATTTTACGACAAGACCCGGATGTAATTATGGTTGGTGAAATTCGTGACCGGGAGACTGCTGATATTGCTATTCGTGCGTCTTTAACCGGGCATTTGGTTTTGAGCACACTTCATACCAATGATGCCCCGGGAGCGATTACCAGATTGATTGATATGGAGATCGAGCCTTTCTTAATTGCTTCCTCCGTTGAAATGGTAATAGCCCAAAGGCTAGTTAGGAGATTATGTTCAAAATGTGCCGTGCCTGCTCAAATGCAAAAGTCGGACCTGCAAGCCTCACTTGCTTTATTGGGAGTTGACATTGACGAGTGTAAGTTTGGGGATTCCGTTTTACAGGCCGAAGGATGTCCGAGTTGCCAAAATTTAGGCTACAGGGGCCGTGTTGGGATTTTTGAACTTATGAAAATGAGTGATTCAATTCACAGCTTAGTTATTCAAAGTGCTTCTGCACCCGATATTCGGGAGATCGCATTGGAAGAAGGCATGAGCACCTTACAGGAAACTGGATGGGCTCAAATTAAGCGCGGTTTAACCACTTTTGAAGAAGTTATTCGTTATGCGGACGGAATGATGGATGAGGATGAAGTTTCAGTGGAGTCATCAAAGGTTGATCAAACACTCCCTCCTGTTTCTGAATTAAAGTAGTGTAAAGCATGCCTGAATTTAGTTATCTGGGAGTAAATTCGAAAGGCAAGACACTTTCGGGTAATGTCGTTGCAGGAAGCTTAAAAGAGGCAAGGAAGGATTTAAGATCGAAAGGCCTAACTCCTCTAAAACTTGCTCTTTCCGAGTCTGCTGCTGCAGAAGTTGGGACCAAGAAAAACGCAAAGAATTCTCAGAGCAAAGACATTAAAACTTCTGGGTTAAAAGGCTTTGTTAAGGGTGGAGCAAAAGGAGAAAAAGTAGGCCTTGAGTTTCTCAAAAGGTTGGTCGAACTTCATGGAAGCGGTATGCCCGTAGCCGATGCGGTTAAGCTGTTGAATCAAAGGCTATCCGATCCAGTACAAAAAGAAATAGCTGGTTTTCTCTGGAGAGAGTTAACAGAGGGTAGAACCTTGTCCAGAGCGATGCGACATTTACCCCAGTTTTTCAGCGAATCATCCACATTCGTTATTGAGGCTGGAGAGGCGACCGGAAATGTTTCTCCAATCCTTCGGAAAATTATTTCGTATTTGGAGGAGAAGAGGGAAATTCGTGCCAAGGTTTTGAGCAGTATGAGTTACCCTATCTTTGTTTGTTTTATGGCTTTCGGGGTGGTTTTATTCTTCTTGTTTTTTTTACTGGAAAAAATTGAGGAGATGCTTGATTCACTTGGAGGAGAATTAAACTTAATGTCGAAAATTCTTATCAATGGTTCTGAAGTTCTCTTAACGATCGGACCGTTTTTTCTAGTTGGGATTATAATATTTATTGGAGTTGTTGTTCAATGGAGTAAAACAGAAAAGGGGGGAGTCGCACTAGACCATTCGTTACTCAAATTTCCTCTTTTTGGTAAAATTTTATTAATGTCTGAACTCTTTCAACTATCCAACTTGTTGTCTGCTTTAATATGGAGTGGAATTGGACTTACCGAGAATTTAAGGTTGTGCGAAAGAACGATCCAAAACCGTTTCATGAGAAATCAGTTTCGTTCAGCACGTGCTTTAGTCAATGAGGGGAAATCTCTTCCAGATGCCTTGCGCAAGTTTAAGTTTATGCCCCTTATGCAGTTGGATATTATTGAAGTCGGTGAGAAGACTGGAAATCTTGGTAACAGTGTCGAAGATGCTTGCAAAGCTTTTAGGGAAGATCTCACCAAAAGAATCAAAGCAATGACAACCTTAGTTTCAGGGGCTGCTCTGGGTTTTGCATTCTCGTTAGTTGCTCTGGTAGCGATTTCTATTGTAACGAGTATTTTTCAGGTTAGTAAAACCATGACTTTCTAGTATCTGGTCGTGAGGTTAATTTTTCTTTTTTGTTTTTTGCTTCTCGGCTGCAATGTGGAGCAGACCGATATCATTTCAGATGACATGCAAAATACTGAATCTTCTTCCGAGGCTTCGGTGCTAAGCAAAGCTGCTACTCAAGGGAAGAATTTCCTTGAGGATGGCTCGGTTTATGAAGGTGAGCTAGTCCGAGGACTTCCACACGGTTTTGGTACTCGTAAGTTTCCCAATGAAGACTTTTATGAAGGACAGTTCGTGGATGGTAGTGCCCATGGGCATGGTACCATCAGATATAAATCCGATGCGAATCTCGAGAAGTATGTAGGTGCATGGGCGAATGGAAGAAGAGAGGGTTTTGGCACCTTGTTCTTGGCAGATTCGTCCAGAATGGTTGGGCATTGGGAAAAGGATGCCTTATTTTATGGAGAATTTCAAAGTGTGGATGGAACCGTAATATCTGGAGAGTGGAATAGGGAATTCATTTCCGAGGGTAAGATGCGAGATGAATTTGGTAATGAATTTACTGGTTTTTTTAACCTAGATGGGAGTTACGAACAAGGTTACTTGAAGGTGGCAAATGGAGATCAGTATACGGGTAATTTTCTTAACAATCTTTACCATGGGAAAGGTATTTTATCGAAAACAAACGGATCCCTCTACATCGGTGGATTTGTGGAAGGAGAGTTTTCGGGAACTGGGGTTTTGACTTTGGCTATTGGAACAAGATATTCTGGCGAATTCGTAAAAGGGGAGCCCAATGGATTCGGGGTACAGACTAATCCCGAAGGAGTTGTTTATTCAGGACTTTGGGAAAATGGAATAAAAAGTGGGACTGGAAGTTTAGACTTTGGTGATGGAACAAGTTTTGTAGGAGAATTCCAAAATGGCCTTGCATCAGAGGGAATCTATGACTGGGGAGATGGTCGTAAGACTGATTCCTATCAGAGTGAGGAAGGTGAATGGCTAGATCGATAATATATACTTTAAGTTTTGAGGGTTGCCTTATTATCCGAATAAGCAAAAATTAATGTCTACTTATCATGACTGATTCTTATTCGCTTCGACTCAAATTTTGGGGTACTCGTGGTAGTATTCCTTGTCCCGGTCCGGAAACCGTACGTTATGGTGGTAATACCACATGCTTTGAAATCAATTTTGAAGACCAAAGATTAATCATTGATGCTGGAACCGGTATTCGCTTGCTTGGAAAGAAAATTCTTTTGGAAGAGGGTAATTTACTCAATGCAAAATTATTCTTCACCCATACTCATATGGATCACATACAAGGGCTGCCATTCTTTGCTCCCCTATATAATCCAGCGAGCAATGTTAACCTATTCGCCGGTCATTTGGATGGTGATAACTATGATTTGCATGGAATTATTGGTACCATGTTGATGAAAGATCCTGTTTTTCCTGTTCCGAGTTCCTTGATTGAAAAAGCATGTACCTTCAATGATTACGATGTTGGCAAAACTTTTGAACTCGGGAGTAATCTGGTCGTGAAGACTGGCAAACTCAATCATCCAAACGGTGCATGTGGTTATCGTCTTGAATGTGGAGGAAAGGTAATTGCCATTTGTACTGATACCGAACATTTCGAGGATCGTTTAGATGAAAATGTTTTAGCACTGGCCCAAGATGCTGATATCATGGTTTATGATGCGGCGTACACCGATGACGAGTATCCAAAGTTCAAGGGTTGGGGACATTCAACATGGCAGGAAGCGGTCAAGATTGCACAAGCTGCAAATGTAAAACAAACTTTTCTTTTTCATCATGATCCTTCCCATAATGATGATAAAATGGACGAGATAAAAAAAGAGGTATCCTTAATACATCCTGGTGTTCGCCCTGCGATTGAAGGGGAAGAAATTTTCCTTTAGAATTGTTTTATCGTAGTTTTCGTTCATCTACCTCTGCAAAAAGAGATCGAATCCTACCACTACCTTTTTGTTCGATAACCATTTTTTCTGGTTCTCTATGGAGTAAAATCGAGCCACTTGATAAAATTCGTGCATCTAACCATTGCATTGAATTTATCTGGATAGAACCACTCCCTTGATGAATAACTTTTGCTGAGTCAACTTCGAGATCGCTGGCATCCAGGTTTCCATTCCCCTCAAGTTCAACTTCAAAAATCTCGGTTCGACTTCCTTTTAAAGAACTAGTACCAGAACCATTCTGTTGCAGGTAGATCGAAGGAGAATTGATGTCATCTAGGAAAACTTTTCCAGTACCAGAATGAAAGACTTTTAGTTGGGGAGAAGAGAATTCACTGCAGGTTAGATTAGCTCCTTCCAAAGCTCTGATTTCAGAGATTTCTTTGACTGAAACAATAATCTCGACCGGAAATTTTCGGCTGGCATTAAACTTTACAAATGGAATTCTTCTTTGAAATTCGAAGGAATTATTTGCATCAATAAAAAGGGTTTTTTGACTCACCCGAGCAACTACGGAATTGATGATTTGAGAATCAGCAAATATGGAGATTTTTCCACGTTTATCTCCTTTTTTGACAAAAACATCGACTTCCCCTTTTGCTTCAATCTTATCAAAGAAAAAAAGAAGTTCATTTCGGTTCTCAATATCTGCAGCGAGCGGAAGGAGTCCAAAAAAGAGAGAACCAAATAAGCTAGATAATGTCTTATTTACGCTTCCCATATTTTTTAAATTTTCTTTTCGAAGTATATCCGCCTTTAGTTGCTTTTTGAATAGGGCCACCTCCACCTTGCAGAAAACTGATTTGGTCTCTCAGTAATGCAGCCTTCTCAAATTCGAGTTTTTTTACGGATTCCATCATCTCCTTCTCCAATTGTCTCAACAGCTTTTTAACTTCCTTTGCGGAAATATTTTCAGATACGGCAAGCAAGTCTTCTTCTTCTTTTTTCTTGATCAGGCTTTCTTGAATAGGGCGGCTTATGCTTTTGGGGGTTATGCCATGCTTTTGGTTATATGCGATTTGTTTTTCTCTTCGATATAGGCAGGTGTCCCATGCTTTGGATAAAGATTTAGTCATCACATCAGCATAAAAAATGACTTTTCCATCCACATGCCTTGCCGCCCGACCAGCAGTTTGAATCAAGCTGGTTTCGCTTCGTAAGAAGCCTTCTTTATCCGCATCTAAAACAGCAACAAGAGCAACTTCTGGCAAATCAAGTCCTTCTCGCAAAAGATTTACTCCAACAAGAACATCGAATGCACCTGCTCTTAAATTCCTTAAGATCTCTACCCTTTCAAGGGCATCAATGTCAGAGTGCAAATATTCCACCTTTATATTATGGTCCCGTAGAAAATCGGTTAAATCTTCAGACATTCTTTTGGTAAGGGTTGTTACTAAGATTCGGTGACCTTTTTCAACTACTTTTTTAATCTCACTTATACAATCTTCAACCTGGCCTTTGATTGGTCTTTTTTCCATTTCTGGATCAAGTAAGCCAGTTGGCCGAATCAGTTGTTCGGCGACACAAGCAGACCTTTCGATCTCTAAAGAAGCCGGAGTTGCAGAGACATAAATGGTTTGTCCTGTGACTTCATCAAACTCATCAGGTTTCAAAGGACGATTATCCAGTGCGGACGGTAGTCGAAAACCAAAATCGACCAATTTATTTTTCCGAGATAGATCCCCGTGAAACATTCCTCCAACTTGGGGTAAAGTGACATGACTTTCATCCACAAAAAGAAGGAAATCGTCCGGGAAAAAATCAATTAAACACCATGGCCGTTGTCCTGGTTTTCTTGCGGAAAGGTGCCTCGAGTAATTTTCAATTCCATTGCAAAATCCAATTTCCTTAAGCATCTCCAGGTCATACTCCGTTCGCATCCTGATACGCTGGGCTTCCAGAAGAAGGTTCTTTTCTTCAAACCATTTAACTCTTTCTTCCAGTTCTTTTTCGATTACTTTACAGGCCACGCCTAATTTGTCTTTGGTCGTGACATATTGGTTTGCTGGATAAATACGATAGGCATCGAGATTCCGAAGGGTTTCTCCGGTCATGAGATCAAATTCCCGAATGGTTTCGATTTCATCCCCCCAAAATTCAACTCGGATGGGATGATTAGCATAGGCGGGGAAAAGATCCACGACATCACCACGCACACTAAACTTTCCAGCTTTTAGTTCGATATCATTCCGATTGTAGAGTCCATCTACCAACTTTTCCAAAAGAAGTTCACGACCTGCTTCGTCTCCGACTCGAACCTCATAGGAAAGAGCCTTGAAATCTTCAGGTGAACCCAGACCGTAAATGCAAGACACACTTGCAATTACCAGAACATCACGACGACTGATTAAAGAACCCGTTGCCGCCAAACGAAGCCGTTCGATCTCTTCGTTGATCGAAGAATCTTTCTCAATAAAAGTATCGGATGAAGGAACATAAGCTTCGGGCTGATAATAATCATAATAGCTTACAAAGTACTCAACCGCATTATCCGGGAAAAAAGCCTTAAATTCTGAATATAATTGAGCTGCAAGTGTTTTGTTATGTGAAATGATCAAAGCGGGTCGTTGTAACCTCTCAATTACATTTGCCATTGAAAAAGTTTTTCCTGAACCCGTTACTCCGAGTAGAGTCTGTGCCTGATTTCCTGCTTCAATGGACTGCACTAAAGAATTAATCGCTTCAGGTTGATCTCCTTGAGGCTTGTAATCAGAGCAAAGACGAAATTTCATTTATCAAAGGGGGGTGATTAGCTTATGATTCCTTTATCGAGTACCTCTGGATAGTACTCTTTTTCGCCTTCTGACTTGCCGATTACTGCAGCAGCACAACTATCCCCGAATACATTTACTGCGGTTCTCGTCATGTCTAGAAACCGATCGACCACATAAACAATTCCAACCCCAATACCGATCGTTTCCTCCGGAAAACCAACGGCTTGTAGAATGACAATAATTGCAACTAAGCTAGCAGAAGGAATTCCAGCAACTCCAATCGATGTTAGTAAAGCCATGACAACCACTGAAAATTGAATAGCCCAACTCATTTCAATTCCAAAAAGTTGAGCAAGGAAGACGACGACTACGCATTCGAAAAGGGCAGTGCCATCCATATTCATCGTAGCACCAAGAGGGAGGGTGAAACTCCCAATTTTTCTGGAAACACCTACCCTCTGGGTAACACATTTCATAGTCAGAGGCAGGGTGGCGGAAGAGGATGCGGTCGAAAAAGCAGTCAGCATTGCTGGGGCCATTGCTTTCAGGTGGTTGATGGGGTTAATACCGCCCAGGAACTTCAACATAACTGGAAGGATTATGAGGCAATGAATCAATAACCCGGTCAATACCGTAAGGGCAAATCCCCCCATTACCCAGAGGGTGTCCAAACCTACAGTCATAAGGGTAGGGGTCACCAAACCGAAAATTCCATACGGGGCAAAAGAAATAATGAAGTTAGTGAGGCTTAAAATAACCGCATTCAAGCTTTCCCAAAAAGTGGTTTGGGAAATTTTCAATTTATCGGATAGTCGAGAAACAAAGAAACCGAAGAGTAAGCTAAAGAATATTAAACCAAGTAATTGGCCTTCGACGGCAGCTTTAAATAGATTTGTAGGTACCATCCGATGAAAGATTTCGATAAGATTGGCCCAACCCCCATCGGCTCTCTGCATGGCGGAGCCAAGTTTTTCTTGATCAAATGCGTTATGGGTACTTAACATTTTCTCCCGAATTTCAGGATTTACAATTCCTGGCTCGAAAATATTTACACAAAGCAAGCCCACGGTGACCGCAAGAATTCCGGAAAGTCCATAAAATCCAAAAGTCTTCAATCCAAGCCTTTTAAAATTGGATTCCGCACCAATTTTGGCAACTCCACAGATGATGGAGGTTATGATCAAGGGTATGACCACCATCTTCAAGGCATTGAGAAAAAGAGTACCTACGAATTGACAAGCTTCTTGAAAATAGAGGAACCAGCTTGGCTTTTGGTTCAGTTCACTGGTCTCAAAATTTGCGAATAATCCAATCGAAAAGGCAAGGGACAGGGAGATAAGAATTTTATAATGCAGAGCAATTTTCATGGTTTGTCAGTTGGCTTAATCAAATAATTGAACGAGAGAGTTTACGGTCAGTTCTATTGGAGAATCAACAATGAGGTCAGCTCCTGCTTCTTGTAGTAAAGAAGCGGGTTGAGAAGTGGTAATTGCAACCGCTTTCATCCCTCCTCTTCTTGCTGCTTCGATGCCGTGCAAACTATCTTCAAATACCACACATTGCTCCGGGGGTAGACCTAAAAGGTCAGCTCCTTTTAAGAAAACTTCAGGGTGTGGCTTACCTTGGCTCACATCTTCAGCGCAGATTGCACCAAGGAAAAAGTTCTCAATTCCAAGCTGTCCAAAGGCCAACTCAATATTTTCACGATCCGTTGAAGTTCCGATAACAGCGGAAATATTGTTTAATTTCATCTCCTTTAGAAAATCATGGATTCCATCTATGATTTGAATCCCAGATTTTTCTCCAAGTTCCCTATAAATCTCTTCCTTTCGTTTGCCCCATTGCTCAATTTTAGCCTTTTCTTGGCTCCAGCCCAAAATCTCTGGGATGATTACAGAGTTTCTCTTTCCGAACCCTTTCTTGAAATGAGCATCCGGCAATGAAAGGTTGATCTCTTTTGCCAAAATACTCCAACTTTTTTCATGTAAGTTAGAGGAGTCAACCACGACTCCATCCCAATCAAAGATAAACCCTATTTGGGGCATCTTCAATCCGCTTGGTAATCAGGAACTGGAAACGATTCATTTTGTTCACCTTCTTCGGATAAGCCCTTGAGGAAATCGGATTGCAGTTGTTGATTAGATTCTGAACTATTGGATTCAAGATTCATGGAAACAGGATTACTCTGGTTGGATTCATTGTTATCGAAATCCGCTAAAACTGTTGGGAGAGTAGGACCTATTAGATTTTCCGTTTCGTAGACTTCGGGATTTTCTTCCAAGACTTTGGTGGTGACTCTTTCGCTCAGTATTTCATTGAGTAAATCTCTGGTAGTGGTGGCCTCAGCATTATCAAAGCCTAAAAGCTTTTCCTGTTTTGCCAGGGTATCCCCCAGGGCTTCCATAGCTGCATCTTTTCGATTAGCTAAATAATGAAGTTTACCGATTCTAAACATAGTTTGCAAGGTCATCGGATCTTGCTCTCCCATCACCTCAAGCTCAATATCCAAAGTTCTCTCACTAAGGGCAAAGGCGTCATCTTCCTTGCCGAGTGCTAGATACAAGTCCGCAAGTTCATTCATTGCCCGAAGAGTTTCTGGGTGCTCAAGACCATATTTTGTTTCAAGCCTTTGCTTAACCGCAGCCTGGACTTTTTCGGCTTCTTCAAGTTTTTCCTGTAATCGGTAAATTCGGGAAATGGCTTTCAATGTCGCCAAAGTTTCGGGATGCATGTCTCCAAGGGCTTCTTCCTTGGCCCCTTCAATTCTTAAATATAATTCTAAGGCACGATCCAAATCCTTTCTGCCCGCTACAATCTCGGCAAGTGAATCCATCGCTCCCAAAGTATCCGGATGAGTTGCACCCAATATGGAAGTCAATTTAGAAACCAATTCCTTGGATAATTTCTCGGCATCATCCAACTTGTCAGATTTACGGAGAGCTTCCACCAAAACCTGACCTCTGCGTAAGCTGAGAACATTATTTTCTCCAATATGTAGACGTGAAAGTTCAAAAACATTACGAATTAAACTCTCGGCTTGGGAAATTTTTTCCCTTGCTATGTAGATCTTGGATAACTCCGTTTTACATTTTAACATCAGCGGATCTTCTTGGGTTCGATTCTGGTCGCTAAGAAGAGATAGAGTTTCCGTGCAGCGGTCTTCAGCTTGTTCAAATTTTCCAATGCGCCTGAATACGGTGGCTAAATCAATTTGAGCATCAATGACATCTACATGATCCGAGCCCAACTCCCTACTTCTTTGTTCAAGCATTTGAACCATCATCGGTTCGGCTTCCAAATAATTCCCCAAGGCTTCATGAACCATGGCAATTTCATTCATTGCCTCCAAACGGGTGGGTAATTCTTTTCTGATTTTCTCAGCAAACAGGATAAGAACCCGTTCAAGTTCTATTTGTGCTTTTTCATAAGACCGGATCGAACGGTATGTTTTTCCCAGACAATATCTGATCTCAGCTTCCACTTCTGGCTCAACTGAAAGCTCAGCTGCTCTTTTTGAGCCCTGATCCAGCATCGCTTTCAACAACTCGGTATCCATTCCTGCGGTATTTTGAGGGTCAAGGGATACAAAGAGCTCTTGTACGAAGTTAGTAATGGTTTGAGTTTTGGCTAGCTCTTCTTCAGCCGCCTGTCTTTCTGAAACAGCACTGGCTCTGGCTAAACTCGCTTGTTGTTGCTGATAAAAGGCATATACCGAAAGTCCGATTGCAGATAGTGCTAGGGTGGTTGAAGCAGTGGCAACCCATGCAAGACGTCGTTGCCTGGCGAGCATGTCTCGTTGCTTTAATTCATCAAGACCAATGCCCAAAAGGCCAGCAATCACCTTCAAAAGACCATCTTTTTCGCCGTCTGCATCTTCTCTTAAATCTGCGGCCCCAGGCTCATGGATTTGATCGGTAATCTCACCTTTTGGATCAATTCTTCTTCTTGCGGCCAGCGGGAGGCATTCTTTTTCCGGGTCATTTTTTACATCTTCGGCCATGGGTTCTCCTTCCAGAACCAAGCAAAGCACTCGGTCGGCTTTGCCCATCGCTTTGAACATCCGAATCTCTTCATTAACCCAACGTGATTTAACCGCATGGGGGGAGCAAAGTACAACTAAGTGGGAAGAGTCATGAAGTGCTTGTTCAATCAGCGGGCCTAACTGTGCGGCACCAGCTAACTCATCTCGGTCCCGGAAAATTGGGTATAATCGAGAGGGTACGGGTCCAAAAGGGCTATTTTTTCCTACCAGATGCTTGGGTACTCGAAAATTCTCCAACTTTTTTCGGAGCCAGCGAGCCTTTTCTTCATCACGATGGGCATAAGTGATGAAGGCCTTGTATTTAAATTCCCTACTCATTGCATACTGTCAGATGCTTAAATACCCATAACTTCTTGGACTGGCAAGGTAATCAAATGGCTAAGGTGAAGTAGTTTCAAGTAAGGACCCAAAACGGGGTTTGAGGAACTTGATGATCCGTTGCCTTATTTCTGACTCTTTTCCTTAATAGTCCAAAGTCTGACTTTATTTTCCGGACTTACTTCCCCAATAAAGGCTTCGTATTTCTTCTTCATCCGGATGGCTTGAACTTGTGCCGCACTGATCAATCTGGAATGAGAATCTAATTTTGTCGGAAATTTATTAAGTAACCGTGAACTTGAAAGTAACAAAGGTAGTTCAATTTTTATGCTTTGACTGACTTTTCCTTCTTTAGTTGAAACGATGGCAAGATCGCCTGCCTGAAGTATGCCGTCTACTTTTTCGTTTCCAACCTTCAATTCACCTTCAAGAACCACGATTTTAAATCCTTCGTGGGCCGTTTTTTCAACCAACCATGTTCCATTTCCAAGAACTAGTGTTTGGCAAGATTCAGTCGCCAAGATGAACTTAATTTGCTTACGGTGGGAGAAGAGTGCAGATCCTTGAAAGAAAAAGAATTCATTCTGCTTTCTTAATTCAATGGCTGTAGATTGTCCCAACCTTAAGGTTTGAAAGAATGGAGCCTTTAATTCTAGTTCAAGGTAAGCGTCTTTTGAAGCAACAATGGCATAGGGTAGGGGATCGGTAAATTCAAAGCCATTTTGTAACTTTTTGGTCCGGTCGATATTAATAAGCTTAGGCTGAAGATAAGCATTACCACCTACGAATTTAACCCTCCAGTTTTCTTCAAGGGCAGATAAGGAAAACGAGAAAAGAAAACTACATCCGAGCAGATAGCATCGAAATCTATACTGCATGGGGAGCTAGTTTAATTAAACTAAGTTCTGATTCCTAAAACCTAGCATCCAATGCAGCCCCGAATCCAGGGTCAATACGGGTAAAATCCTTTCCAGCAATATTCGAGTTTCGAGTGCTTAAATTGAGATACCCTTTGAGACTGAACCATTCAGTAAATGAATATTTTAGTTGTAAGCCAAGATTGGCAAGAAAATCGGTTTGATCTTTGTTGAAGGTGGTATCCTCATTGGAATATTTAGATATTGCAAACCTAAGGAACGGACTGAGTTCAAGGTTCCCAAACGGGACGGTCAGTCCAAGCATCAGAGCCGTTTCAAATCGATCCATCTTGTCTTCTGGTGGTGAAACGGTGTTGGTATAATGGTAGGCGACTGACCACTCGATAAAGGATTGAGCATCACCGATTTGAAACCCTTTTCCAACCGCAAGCGTAGGAGAGGTCTGCCGGTAGGTCTGTTCCATTCCAGCGTTCGGGTTGAAATCAAAAGAGGAAGCTAAACTACCCCTCAAGGACCAGCCTCCACTAAATTGAAAAATACCGGCAAAGCTAAGGCTTAGAGAATCGGAATCAAGAATTTCAAGTGCGTCGTTACCAAAATGATTCGTTTTTGAATAATTAATACTGGCAAGAGGTGAGAAAGATGCCCCTCCGAGATCAAATGCTCCCAGAAGAAAATTATTGCGCAAGGAATTTACCCAAACACCGGCAGAATCAAAGTTGTCAGTGGTGGTATCCATCGAAGCAGGATTATTACTGTAACCAATCTTGGTTTCAAAGCCCAAGTGATATCCAAATCCAGTTTCTTTTGCCTCAACCGGTCGTTGAATTCCTAAATCGCTATTGGTAATTTCTCCACCGGTGGAAGATGAAGCTCTTTCCCGATTGAGCAATGATTGCTGGCTTCGATAATCCTCAATTTGATTGGTTCTCAAATCGGGTTGCCTTAAATGGTCATCCGCTCGGAGGATACCTGCGGTTAAAGCAGATATTAGGCATAGGCAAGAAACTCTAGTAAATGTTGATAAATGCAAATTTTTCATAGCTTAAAGAAAGTAAATGAAATCGGTTGGATTAAGCTTAATTTAAATTACTGGGGAAAGGCACGAATCTTCACCGCTGCGGCACCGGAAGGTGAACTCAAGCTTGAATCCCAATGACCCGCACTTCCATTAAAGTGGGACTGCTCTAAGACTTCGGTTCCGTACTTAACATTGGTTAAATTTACGGCACCTGGTACATAGGAATTAAAGTTGTTGAAATGAAGAGTTCCGTCTTGGCTTCTTAACATAACATCCGAAGTGCTGGGGAAAGTGACATCTTTCATATTTACGGTAATAGCCTCAGCGTAGATTTCGCGAGTATTGCTATTAAAACCGAGGCCATCAATTTGCATTAAGTTGTCAGCATATAAGTAGATATTGTCAGTATCTGAATAGCGGCCGACAGAAAAAGTGGATGGGCTATTGGGGCTTGTACTTTTAATATTCAAGTCCCCCAATGAACCAATCGCGAGGTTGCCTCCTACATCGATATCTACATCCTCCAAGGTGAGGGAACTATATGAACCCATTCCCAAATTGGAGCCTTCGTATTTGATGGTAGAGCCAGGAACGATTTCGATATGATCTGCCGCCCCTAGGGCAAGAGCATGATCTTCGGTGTGATTACTGTTGGCAAAAGTTACATCACCTTCGATGTGTAAATCCTTTGCTGCGGCAATCGAAAAGATTTTCTCCCCGTTCGGAGCCACATTTTTCTTTTTTAAGTATTCGGAGACATCTAAGTTTGAATTGGCAGCAATCTTGATATCTCCCCCTACAACACTATTCACATTACCAGTAGAGATTTTGAGCAAATTTGCTTCATCAGCAGAGATTTTTGCTGATCGTGTTCCTAATAATCCGCCATTTAAAACATTTCCATTGTAGCTGTCTCCAGGCTTAATCGTTTTATCAAGAAGAGCAGAAAGATAATTCGCATCTCCAAGCTTTCCTTGTCCTAATAAATTAAGAATAGCATCACCTACACCCCGGGAGCCACCAGTAGTGGACCCAGAATTACCAATCGCTCCGTAGCGGACTAAAAGTTTACCGAACTCATGAGCATATGGGTTCTGAGTAAATTCAGAAACTAAATTTTGCGAGTTAAACACTCTGCTAGCGGGGATGGTATTGGAGAGGGTTAAATCTGCTAAGAAAATTCTGCCGAACTCGATCGCACTTTGAATGGCAACATTAAAATTTTGATATTTGGAGGGATCTTGAGTTAATTCCTCCATGAAAACCAGTAAAGCCAAGGCATCAATAGTTGTGTCTTGATCAGTGGTCCAACCACCAAGCATGCTTAGGATTTCACTATAAGTACTCGAATTAGTAACCGATTCGGTAGAAACAATAACATCACTATCGTTGAGGAAACTAATCGTTATTTCACCCGTTTGAGGATCCCAACTGTAAGAGACTTTTGAAGCACTAAGGTGGGGCGGGAGCCCAGGATTATAACCCGGGTCAGATCCAGGAATTACATCGGGTGGGTTCAGTAGATCATCAATTCTGTTTAAGTAGTCATACCTTTGCTTCGCCAGTTCACTTGCTGATACAGATCTCAAATTCATGGAGCCTTGTTCGATTGCTTTTTCCCGTGCATCTCCATCTTCACTCTCCGCCTCGGAGTCTTCACTATCCTCACTTTCGTCCGAGGACTCTTCACCCGAATCCGAGCTCCCAGATCCCATAGCGGTAAGGGCAGAAGCCTTTTCTTTGGCTTGATTAACAGTTGTCAGTGGAATTTGACCAGCAATATTAGAAGCACTGGAATTCTTCGTGCTTATATTAATGGAAATTACGGGGTCAATCGGTCTTTGATTAACCGCACCCGTGCTGGAAACATCTAGACCTTTTCCTTGGCTTACTAAAACGGGGGCACCTCCGGTAGGAGTAAATGCTACACTCGAAGTGGAAACATCAAGTTTAGTTTCGCCGGCTGGAGAAATTCCCATTTGAAACTGGGTTCCTCGAATACCTGCTGTTCCCACAGGTGAGTCAATAGTAAAGCTGGAAGTTCGATCCAGTTTTTTAGTTTGAACGACCAAGGAACCCGTATCGAGGTCGAGGTTAATTTGACTCGAACTTGGCTCTTGTTGAACCTCGGATAACTTTTGATCACCGGCGTCAAAGCTTTTTTGTAGAAATGATGCGATCTTGACCAGCGAGCGGGGCTCGAGAGTGGCAACGGTACCGTTAGAGAATAACATCGCTGCCTCTCCCCCAAAGCCAGTTTTAAGAGAGTAACCTTCCGCCAACACGGCACCAGGTTTTAATGTGCCTGCCACCACATTTCCATCCGGATCAATGGCTTGGACCAAACCTTTTGCAGAAAGGAGAATGATAGCACCTGGTTTAACTTCTCCGTTGGCTTGTCCCGACATTTGAAGAGGGGAAATGGAAAATACCGAAGCGAGAATGATGAATATGTAAGTTTTGATAAATCTAAAATAATGCTTCATAAAACAGGCTTTTGAGTTTTTCTTGGATTTAAGAGAACAGAGAATTTGCTCGTTCCCAATCCACCACATTCCAAAAGCCAGCCACATAATCGGGTCTACGGTTTTGGTAATTGAGGTAGTAGGCATGCTCCCAAACATCTAAGCCAAGGATTGGAGTGCCACAAAGGTCCGCGATTCCTTGCATTAAGGGATTGTCTTGATTCGGGGAAGAAGTAACGGCAAGAGAGCCATCCTCCTGCTTGATGAGCCAAGCCCAGCCTGATCCAAAACGGGTAATTGCGGCTTGTAAGAATTCATTTTTGAACGCGTCGAAGTTTCCAAAAGTAGCATGGATGGCATTGGATAATTCACCCGTGGGAATACCGCCACCGTTGGGGGAAATACATTGCCAAAAAAAAGTGTGGTTAAAATGACCACCCCCGTTATTCCGAACAGCAGTTTGTATAGATTCTGGTAAAGCGGACAGATCCGAGATTAGATCATCAATAGATTTTTCACCGAGATCAGAATGACCTTCTAGAGCCCCGTTTAATTTGTCAATGTAGGTTTGGTGGTGCTTGCCATGATGGATTTCCATGGTGCGGGCATCCACATGGGGTTCAAGGGCGTCAACTGAATATTCAAGCGATGGTAAAGAATAAGACATTTTTTTTAGGGGTTATAACTTCCATTTATTCAAAAGACATATGGGGGAGAGGTCAAGCTCGACTAAGTTGTAACCCGAACGCAAAAGGTTAGCTCTTTTTACTTCCAAGCCTTTGAATTTGAAAGAAAGCTTGGATGAGAGCTCTGCACTCTTCCTGCATGGTTCCTTTCACAATTTTCGGTTTATGGTTTGATAATTCAAGGGATTGAAGTGAGATTGCGCCTCCAAGACCTCCCATCTTTGGATCTTCAAAGGAGAAATGAACTTCCCCAACTCTAGACATAATGGTTGCCCCGGAACACATCGGGCAGGGTTCTTTTGTTACAAACAGCTTGCACTCATTGAGTCGCCAATCCCCAATATGATTTGCAGCAATGGTGATCGCAATCATCTCGGCATGCGCAGTTGGATCATTTTGAGTTCGGGTTTGATTATGTGCTGTGGCGATAATTTGTTCATCGTGAACCACTACAGCACCGATCGGAACTTCGTCTGCAATCCATGCACTAATTGCTTCATTATAAGCATGCTGCATGAAGAAAAGATCATCTTTCTCGAGTTGGGAAGGAAAGATTTTAGGAAATGGACAGTCGGTTCTAATCAAATTCAAAATACAATTATTAAAAAATCTTTAAAGGAGAATCTTGACTTGAAGCGTAGAGATGGAATGATAAAACTTTACACAATATTATGTCAGAAGAAGAAATCGTAGAAGTCGAAGGAAAAATCACCGCTGTATTGCCGAGCACCATGTTTCGTGCAGAACTATCAAATGGACATAAGGTTCTCGCCCACATCTCAGGAAAGCTCAGAAAGCATTTTATTAAAATTACGGTTGGTGATATCGTTAAGATGGAAATGAGCCCGAGGGATCTGGAAAAAGCTCGGATTGTTTATCGTCTCAAAAATGCGGAAGTTAATCGGAATGCACCCATAAGAAGTTTCGGGCCAAGAGGAAAGGGTAGATAATAATTTTTTTGTTTTATGAATATCATTGAATCCATAGGTAAAACCCCCCTTGTCGAACTAACGCAGGTCACGCAAGCTTGTCGTGCCCGAATCTTTTTGAAGTCCGAATTTTTCAACCCTCTGGCGAGTGTCAAAGATAGAATTGGTGCTGCCATGATTGAGGCGGGAGAAAAAGACGGGTCCCTTAACCCGGACAGCGTTGTGATTGAGCCTACTTCTGGTAACACCGGGATTGCTTTAGCTTTTGTTTGTGCCGCGAAAGGTTACAAATGCATCCTCACTATGCCTGAGACCATGTCTAAGGAAAGAAGATTACTGCTCAGACTTCTAGGAGCAGAAATTGTTCTTACGCCTGGTCCAAAGGGTATGGGTGGAGCCATTGCGAAAGCTAGCAAATTGATGGAGGAACATGGATCCAACGCTTACATGCCCCAACAGTTTAACAATCCTGCAAACCCTGCCATTCATCGTAAAACCACTGCTGAGGAAATTTGGTCTGGTATGGATGGTAAAGTGGACTGCTTTATTGCCGGGGTTGGCACGGGTGGGACCATTACAGGAGTTTCCGAAGTGATTAAGCAACGCAACCCAGATATGCTTTCAATTGCGGTTGAGCCCGTGGAAAGTCCGGTTATCACCCAAACCCGAAATGGCGAAACGGTTCAGCCCGGACCCCACAAAATTCAGGGTATTGGAGCTGGATTTGTTCCCAAGAACTTAAACATCGACATCCTTGATGAGGTCTTACTTGTAAGTAGCGATGAGTCTTTTGACATGGCTCGGGAATTAAGCTTGAAAGAAGGCGTGCTCGGAGGAATATCAACGGGTGCTACGGTAACTGCTGCAATAAGGGTAGGGCAAAGGCCAGAAATGGAAGGCAAGAACATCGTGGTCTTGGGTGCAAGTTGCGGTGAGAGATACTTATCCACTCCACTTGCTGCAAAAGCTGCGGAAGAGGTAATGGATGCGGTTGCCGAAGAGGATTGATTCAAAAATTTTGATTTTCTGGTTTTATCTCTTCACCAATTCAGTGTGAATGAGGGCATTACTGAGGAGAGTTTCCAAAGCTAGTGTTGAGGTTGAAAATCGACCAGTTGGTAGCATTGAAGTTGGAATTCTCGTATACCTAGGTATTCACGAGGCTGATTCTTCAAACGATATAGAATGGTTAATCAATAAGATTTTGGGAATTCGTATCTTCGAAGATGATAATGGTAAGATGAATCTTTCCTTAGGAAAAGATAATGGAGTTTTGGTTGTGAGCCAGTTTACTCTTTTTGGTAATTTGAAAAAAGGCTTTCGTCCATCATTCCACCGAGCGGCCAAACCTAAGGAAGCCAGAAAAGTCTATGACGATTTTATTGCCTCTTTTTTAAAAACTTGTCCTGGAAAAGTTGAATCTGGAGAATTTGGAAAGGAAATGTCTGTTTCAGCTACGGATTATGGACCAGTCACCATCTGGTTAGATTCGCAATCCAAGGATTACTAAATATTTAATCTAGGGATCAATCTCCTGCAAGATGAGTATAAAGTGGTATTTCAATCATAACTTGATACTTAAAAAAATGGATGTTTTTATTTTGTGTTGGATGTTCCTGAGTTGTTCCTTTAAGTTTTTAATATGATTCGTGCCCTTTTATTCAGCCTAAGCATCTTTGGCTTGCTGACCCTTTCTAGTTGTAATCAAAGCAAGAAGAATCATGCCCAGCTAAAAAGTCCCTCGATTTACAAAGCTTGGGATGCCCGCTATCAGTACGATTCTGAGAACAGGCAACTTATTCCCCTGTATAATAATCACCAAGCGGGGCGGGCTTGGGGTAGAGATCAAGAGGGCAGGATGAATTATGCTCAATACTATGACGGTCAAGGAAAGCCAAGAGAAGACCTGCTGGTTATTCATAAGCGGAAGCTAGACCAAGAAAGAGGGCGCCGGTGGGATGAATTGAATCAGATGAGAATCAAGAAAATAAATGATCAACTGCTTGGAAATGAGGAAGAAGTCAAAGAGGCGGAAGAGGAAGTTTCTTCGGAAGAGGATGGTATGGATTTTTTACCAACTCCATTTATTCCAACTGGTTTGGATATGAATATGGAAGGCGGAGAAGGGGAAAGTAGCCCCTTTACTCCAATGCCGCTTGAGGCAGAAACTGAAAGTACCGGTCCATCTCCTTTTCTTCCGCTCAGCCCATAGCCTCGATGAGAAAAATTTCTCTCTTTTTATCAATCTTAACATTACTACTTTGTAGCCTAGGCGTTTGGAAGCTAAATTCTGTGATTACAAATCACAAGGAAATGCAAGTTGCTATTTCAGTCAGTGAAAAGAATCTACAAAACTTAGAAGTTGAAATTGAAGAATTCTCCAAAGAGCATGCGGCAAGGTTTTCCAGGGAAAGACGAAAAAACCAAGATATGGAGGAACAAATTTTAAATTTTTCCACTGAAAAAACGAAACTCGAAATTACTTTTTCTTCCAAGAATTCAGTAATAAATGACCTCAAGGCTTCCAAAGAAGAGAAGGAGAAAAAAATTCTGGAAATGAAAGTCGAGATTCGAGCAAATGCGGGGGAACTTGCATCGCTTAAACAGAAAGCTTTAGATGTTGACCAAGAAATTCCCCAAATTGAGAAACAAATTCAGGAAAATGAAATGCAATCTGAAAATGAAAAATCACGGAGTATTCAGGTTGAAGAATCTCTTTCCAATTATGCGGAAATCACAAAAGTGCTCAAAGAACATCAAGAACGAACCTTAGATTCCTTGTATTCTGAAAAATACGAAAGACCTTGGATCGAAGAAGGCGAGATGATTCAATTAAAAAAATTTAGTTTGGACTTAGACAAAGGATTGCTTGGTTTGCCTGTTGGTCAAGAGATTGGTCTTGAACCAGGTGCCTTTTTTTCAATCGCTCACTTGGGTGAGTTAATTTGTAAAATTAGGATCAAAGAAGCCGAGCAAAATAGATCGGTCGCTTTGATTATGCCCTTGTTTGGGAATCCTAGAAAATTGCTAGAGCTAGAAAGTTTTGATCTTAAACATCTTTAGAATTTCGGCAGTCGTTGGACTTGTTGGGGTTGGAATCTACTATTTCCTAAATTTAGAATCTTTTATTTCTCTTGAAGAATCTTTATCGAAGGCAATCAAAAATGAGCAAAATTCGAGCTTACAATTAGAGATTGATAAAAACAAATCTGAAGCCCTGATTACCGACCTCTATCGAGAACGCAGCAAAATGAGGCAAAACATAGAGGACCTTGAAAATAATATTGAAAAATTAGGAAAGGATATTGAATTAATTGAACCCCTAATGGAAAAAATAAAAGGAGAAAATAAGATTACAGATGATGAATTATCACTTATCAGTGGAGAATTAAAACAGTCCGAACTTCCATTAGAATCGATTTTAAAAGAAAATGAAACGGTCTTCCAAAGACACACTGATTTACTTGAATTGAGCCGTAAATCACTTGAAAAACTAGAATCCCTTCGTAAGCAAGCGGATTCTTTGGTTGGGGATTTAACTGCTCTATCAAGAGAAAGGCAAGTTGCTCAATCCAATTTTTCTTCCAAAAGAGAAGAGATTTTATTGGAATTAAAACATCCAGGACATCTTTATTATGGGGATGAAACTGAGGTTTCGGTATCTAGTAAAGCTCCATCGGGTAAAGGTGTATTTATTGATCAGGGTAGGGAGAATGGATTTCGAGAAAATATGCTTTTTACCGTGAAAAAAACCCCTTCTCCTGAGGAAATCCCCTTTGTTCTTAGATCCACTATTGTAGAAGATGAGTTTTCTTTCCTTGAATGGATCGAACTTGGAAGCTCTTCGAAAAGCTTGAACGTGGAGGATGGTGAAAAACTTTTCTTGATTAGAACAGGGGATTCAAATACAAGTAACTAATTCAACAGAAATTGCCTCTTTAATTACCCCCCTTTAGTTGTCTTAAATTACCTATCTTACTTCATGACTTTACCTGAAGAGAACCCCACGGATGATGAACTTGCTGATTTGATGAGCGAGAACGAGGGCGTTGAAGAAACCAATGATTCCGATGCAGGTGTAGAAGTAGGAATTCCCCCTTCCGTTGAGGGTGATGATTCGGAAGTAAGTGCCGAGGAAGAAAAGTTCAGTATGGACGACTTCGACTCCGAATTAGCGCCAACTTCATCCGTTCCTGAAGAGCCAGAAGATGTATCTAGTGAAGTCAAGGAAACTGCTCCCGTGGTTGAAGAAAGTGTGCCCGATTCGATTCAGGAAGATGAATCACCCTCCACGCCAAATTCAGATTCCTCAAAGGTAAGTCATGTCAACGGTGACGGAGATGTGACTGAATTCAGAAAGAGCTTAGCTAATTTATCAAGGCAACTTGAAATTGATAAACTCGCCCTATTACATGAAGCGGTCTCAGATAGCGGCGAAAAGCTTCCTTCACTTGATCAAATTGCAGATGATATCCAAGGGCGAAAGTCTTTATTTCCTGAAGGGGATTGTGACCAGTATTCCAAAAGACCTGCGGCTCGTTTGGATGGATGGATTTCTGGCTTGTCTTTTGGGAATAATCGAAGAGCTAAGAAATTTTCTAAGTAATCAAAATTCATGATCTCTGGCTCATGATTCGTAGAGCTCAAAGAGATTTAGATTTTTCTGTAGTTATACCGGCTTACAACGAGGAAAAACTACTTCCTTTCACTTTGGCTCATTTAAATAGCTGCCTCGACCAACTCAATGAGTACCACGGCGAGATTATAGTAGTAGACAATGCATCTACCGATCAAACCATTGAGATTGCCCTAGAAAAAGGGGCAAAAGTCATTAAGGAATCAGAGAGAAGCATTGCTAGGACTAGGAATAAAGGGGCTGGAGAAGCTCAGGGGGCAATATTGATCTTTATTGATGCTGATACCATTGTACCTCTAGAAGTTTTAAGGGAGGCCCTTGATTTGATGAGAAATCCGCTCTATGGGGGTGGAGGTGCCACCGTGAAGTTTGATCAAAATCAAGGTCGTTTTATATCTGGAGTCCTTGTCCCAGAATTTTGGAATTTGATATCCCGTTTTTTTAAATTGGCAGCGGGTAGTTTTATTTATTGCCGAGCCGAAGATTTTGAGAAAATTGGAGGCTTCTCTGAAAAGCTTTACGCAGGTGAAGAGATTCAATTCATAATTTCCTTGAAGAGGATCCTTAGGCGCTCCCGAAAGAGATTTGTTATATTACACAGAAATCCGGTAATAACTTCTTCTAGAAAACTTGTTTGGTATGGAGATCTTAAGATTTTTTCCACCCTTTTTCTACTGCTTCTCTTTCCCTTCGCAATACGATTTAAAAGGTTCTGTAATTTTTGGTATCAACGACCTTAATCGAAAAGATATTTCATTCTTCAAAGGGGTATTTAAAACCGCAAGATTCACGAATTTGGTCCATAGTTCTTGCTATAGAAAGGCTTTCCTCAAGTGGCATGACTTCAGAATCTTTTTTACCCTCTTCAAGCAATTGACCGAAATGTTCGGCCTCATAGTTGAATCCGTTTCCCTCGAAGGGCATTTCTATATATTCTTCTTTTTGGGAATGATGCGATTGAATCGTCATCTTTTGTGGTTTCCAGCACTGCTTATGGATGCGAAGTGAGCCATCTGCACCGGCAATAAATGCTTCCTGATTGGTCTCACATCTTAGAGAAGAATGTAAGAGTGCATGTGCACCATTCTCATATTTCAGAATGCAAGAAGTTTGTTCATCGACCTGAGTCTTACCAAGAGTCGCGAGGGCAGCAAAGCTTTTTGGCGTTCCTAGAATCATTGATGCAAAGGATAAGGGGTAAATACCAATGTCCAGAAGTGACCCACCTGCTAGAGCAGGGTTGAAGAGCCTACCATTTGGATCTTTATTTTTGGGGAGGAAACCAAAATCTGCTTGGATGGAGAAAATCTCACCCAGCGAACCCGCAAGTACAATTTCTCTAACTTTTCTCATTAATGGTGGGAATCTTGACCACATTCCTTCCATAAGAAGAACATTCTCAGCACGAGCAGTTTCGATCATCTTTTTCACTTGAGAGGCATTGACTGCTAATGGTTTTTCACAAAGAACATTCTTTTTATTTTGCAAGCATAGAATAGCTGCATCCATATGCTCTGAATGAGGCGTTGCAATATAGACTGCATCAACGACCGAGCTTTCTGCCAGCTCTTGATAAGAATAAAATTGAAAAGGAACCTGCCATTCTTTGCTGAATTGCTCGGCTCTTTCTTTCGAGCGAGAGGCAATCGCAACCAAATTACCATTTTGAGAATGATGTAACCCTTCAGCAAAGGCTCGAGCAATTCTACCGGGGCCAATAATACCCCAACGCACTTTTTCTTTCATATTATTATGAATTCTTTAAATTAAAACTTTTTAGAGAAAAGAAATAAAATCTCACAATTCTTGACGAAACAGCGAAGATGAAAGAGTGTCAAAACATGAATGTTTTTTCAAAAAAGAGTTTGCCTACCCGAGGGCTGCTTATTTTGGGCCTTCTTATTTCGTTTTTATTTTTCGGCTGTTCTCTTGAAGATTGGACTCAGGATAAAACTTCCAAGGAAAAAAAAGACCCGTTGTCCTCCGATGAAATTAAGCCTCAGACTCCCATTGATCAAGTTGATCTAAAGTCTTTTGAAAAAACTTTGAATGATCAACTATTAGAATTTTCTGGTAGCTTGAAAAATGGAATTGATGAAAGGACTAACAACAACTACGAAAGAATCAAGTCCTTGATGGATGCATCTGTAATAAAAATGTCTGGTGAAAATGCAAAATTTCAATTCCTCTGCGACGAGAATGAGAGGTGGATTTACAGGTGTAATTTGATCACAGGTGAGATTGAATGCTTTAGTATGTCCTCCAATAAACTGCGTCTACTTTCCAGTATTAAATGATATTGAACCATGAAAAATAGAATTACCGCTCTTCTAACCCCCCTCATCTTTACCTGCTTGTTTGCGGCTCTTTTTTCGAGTTGTAGCCGTTCTGGAAAATACGGGCAAAAGAACTCCAAGGACATCAAATTGAGAAGACCACCTGCTGCCGTTGAAAAAGCATGGCTTGCTAGGCATCAGTACGATCCAGATCGTCGATTACTTATTCCAAAATATAGTGGAGCACGCTGGGGATCCATTCTTGAATATACCGAAAATGAAAGTTTAGTTTACAGGGATTGGTGGGTGAGGGATGTAAAGATGGAAGAGCTTAGTGCGGAGCCGTCCACTAAACTAGTACCTTTTTATCAAATTGAATCTGGCATGGAAGGAGAGCAACTTGAACCTGAGCAAGAAGATTTCAATGATAATGGAGCTGTGGAGGGTGGTGATGAGCTTTTTGTTCCACAAGCTACAAACCCTGAACCTTCCCCCAACGATGCAACTTCTGATTTCCCCTTTGCGCCCATGGAAGATCCCTTCGCACCTTCGGAAGAGATAGAGAACGAAGCTCCAAATGCAGACCCTTTTGCTCCCCTACCTTAAAGTTTTGCATGTAATATCATAGGGATAACCGCCCTAAGCTGAAATCGTGGCATTCATGATTATGATTTACATAGCGAATGTTGTTACATTTGTTAAAATGTTTAATAGATAGGAACCTTTCAAAGGTCCTTAGAAGAAAAGGTTCTACCCTAAGCCAAATATTTAAAAAATTATCATGTAAAAAGCAAAGCTCGAATCCCTTATGGCAAAAAAAGCAAAGTTTAATCCGAAAACTCTAGAGCGGGCTAAAGAAAGAGCCAATCAAGTGAACATGATGCAGCGAAGTTCGGAAGAGATGGGGAAGTTCGATAATACTTCTGCAACTTCAGTTTCCATGGCTATAACGGCTTTGATTGGTCTTGGCTTTGAAGTTGGGTTTTACTTATTTTTACTACTTTTCCGTATTTCCGATTCTACGAAGATTTTTTACGACTACTTCTACGAAAGGGGATGGGTGCCGTATTTACTAACCTACTTGGCATGTTGGGCATTTGCGATTTTGTTTCTGAAGCGAAAAAAACTGAAAGCACAAGAAAATGTGATGCAATTTAAGCTTTTGCCCGAAGATATTTCGGTCGATATCAGAGAAGATAATCTGGGGCAGTTTTATGCTCATATTAAAAGATTAGGTCTTGATCCTAGTCAAAGTTTCTTACTAACCCGAATTTTTCGTGGATTAGAACACTTTAGTGTTCGTAAAAATCACGCAGAGACTGCGGATATGTTGAAATCCCAATCTGAAATCGATGCTACCATGGTTGATTCCAGTTATGTTTTGATCAAGGTTTTCATCTGGGCAATTCCGATTCTTGGCTTTATTGGAACGGTTCTTGGAATTAGTAATGCAGTTGCTAGTTTTGGTGGTGAAATGGGAGCTGCCGCTGATATTGAAATAATCAAAGAGCAGCTTGGGCAGGTTACTGGAGGACTTAGTGAAGCATTTGATACCACACTTGTATCCTTGATATTCAGTATATGTGTGATGTTTCCCATGAGCGTAATGCAAAAAAATGAAGAAGATTTACTTAATAAGGTGGATGAATACTGTAACGAATACTTTCTGAAACGACTCCGTGAGCCAGGGGTTTCCCAGGTTACAAATCCCACTGATTCTACCCATGTGATTGCTCGAATTGAAAACCTACAGGCATATCTTTTACAACTGCAGGAGTCTCAGAGTGTCGTGGCCCAACAAATGACCCAAATAGCTCACCAATTTAACCAGATCATGCAGAGCACCACAGCCGAGGAAGAAGGCCACGGCGAGTAATTTGAGGATAATCTGAATTTACGTCGGAATGAAGAAGAAAAAGGCAGACCTTGAGGTTTCGCTCTTTCCCTTTTTGAGTATTCTTGCCTGCGTCATCGGGATATTAACCCTCATGATAACCGCAATCGTGATTGCTCAGATTGATCCCGAAGCCGTGAATAAGAAGATTGAAACTGCCTTGGAGGATGATGAGGAGTTTCAAAAGAAAATCGAGGAGCGAAAAAAAGAATTAGACGACCTTCGGAAAGAGATCGAACAGATCAAAAAAGATCCATTCAAAAAAATTGACCCCAAGAAAAAAGATCAATTGAAGGAACAGATTATCGAAGTAAGTGCTCAGGTACAAAAGGTGAAGTCAGAGGAGGAACAAGGGAACACAATCCGGGGGGAAGTGGTGAAAATGAAAGCCGATCTGTCCCGAAGAATGAAGGATTTAGAACAGGCTGAGAAAGAATGGGAGTTAATGAAAAATCCTGATAAATTTGCCACCATGGTGGTTAAGCAGAGTGGATCCGGAACGGGGGGAGATCTGGAGCCTACTTTCATCGAATGTAATGAGAAAGGGATTCGTGTTTATGAGGATAATGGTAAGTATTTTGAAGTACCCGTTGCCCAGATAGGTGGTCACGCGAAGTTGAAAGCCTTGATTCAGAAAATGGTCAAAGAAGCACCTTACCGAACTTGGAGGAGTGCACAGGGTAGTGAAATAGATGCTCGTTTTATCAAGCGTGTAGGAAGTAATATTACTCTCAAGGATAAAAAGGGAAAAGAGATTGTACTCAAAGCGAATCAATTGGCTGCAGGATCGGCTAGTGTTGTTAGGAAGTATGAAGAAGCCCGAAATGCCAAGCGACCCGATCCTGAAGCGAGATATATTATTTTTCTATTACGCACGAAGGGTTTTAATTCATGGAATCGCACTGTTCAGGTATGCAACAGCCTAGGTTGTCGTTACGGACAACTTCCCCTAGACGGGGAGGGAGAGGTTGATCTGTCCCTCTTTCTTGGATCATGAAACGAAAGAAAAAAGATTCCGGTGGCAGTCTTGATTCTTTACTTGATACCATTACCACAGTGGTTGGAATTCTAATTATTCTTCTGATTGTGGTTCAGTTGGGTGCCGACTCTGCGGTAAAGAGAATTGTAGAGGAAAAAAAGGAAGAAGATTCCAAAGAGTTGATGGAATTTGCGATGAAGCAATTTGATGAGCAGAAGTATACCCTGCAGAAAGAGAAAGAGGAATTGCAGCTTAAGCAGGCATCACAGAACAAAGAGCAGCAAAAATTAATTCAGGAAATTGCCCAACTTGAAAAAGAACTTACAGCTAAGAAAAAGGAAATCCCTCCATCTCCTGCAAAACTGCAAAATTTACGCCAGGAAAAAAGTAAGCTGCAAAAAGAACAAAATTCAGTGGAAGTAAAAGTGAAAAAAATAAAAGGATTGCTAGTCAAGGCACCAAAGCCCTCGGGTCAGACGATTAGCAAGTCAGTCAGTCTGCCTGACCCGAAGCCCGCGATCGCCGGCTCAACTCCGTACCGTTTCCTTTGCCGAAATGGAAAGATTTTTCCTTTAAATGATAAAGCTTTACAAGGTATGGTTTTAACAAACCTAGCCAAAGCTGGGGTAAAGCCGAATAAGGACAAGGAATATGACGGGAAGAAGTTTCTTTCGGTGATTAACGGCAAGAAACCAAGCACCAGTTTTTTCACTTTGGTAACCCGGGAGGACAAAGATAAAGTCATTCGCTTTTCCATGGAAAGAAAAGATAAGGCAGGAGAGAATGAAAACCAATTGATCAAGCCTAATTCTCAGTACACCAAGGTTTTGTCAGGATTAAGCCCGCAAAAAAATTATCTCTTGTATGAAGTATTTCCCGATAGTTTTGGGGTTTATCTAGCTGCCCGGGATTTGGCCAATAAGAGAAAGTTTCCTGCCGGATGGAAACCCGCTCATCGGGGTGCGGATTGGTGGAGTTATGACTGGGGTTATCGTACACTCGGTAGGAAAGAGTATTTAGCCTCCCGGCCAAAACCTTCCCCCCATCCAAATGCGGGTAAACCCGTTCCTCCAAAAAGACCGGCAAATGTATTGGACTAGCGGGCGAGGAATGGATCCTCGAGTGGATTGTCAGTTGAAATTCTTTCGTAGGAACCCGAATGATTGACTGCCAGGTTTTCAAGGATCTTAAAGACCCAAGTGTTCTTTTCAGCCTGTCCGATTGCTTCCGCAACTTGGGAAGCTGTTTGGGCAGATCCTGGGTTGGCCTTTAGATGATCAACCACCGCTTTGCGCACCGCTAAAATCGCAGATGCCGCCTTTTTGCCCGCTTCCACGCCTGGTTGATGGTAGGCGTTGATTCCCACCAGTGATGCATAGAGCCCAACCGCCCGTTCAAAAAGGGCAATCAATCCACCCACCGCTCCCGGAGTGACCTTGGATATAGTCAGGGTGACTGATTTTCGATCTTTTTCGTAGAGTGCGTCCCGGGTACCGAGAAAGAACCCATGTAAATAGTCTCCCGAGTCCATACCATGCTCATCCACGGCGATCGATTCACCCTCCCGGTTTTGAAGTACCTCAATAAAAGTAGCGAAGAAATTGGGGACACCTTCGCGGAGTTGTTGCACATAGGCATGCTGATCCGTAGATCCCTTATTTCCATAAACCGAAATTCCCTGATGCACCACATTACCAGCCAAGTCTTTTTCTTTGCCCAGAGACTCCATGATCAATTGCTGGAGATACTTGGCGAATAATTCCAGGCGATCCTTGTAGGGCAAGATCACCATATCTTTTGAGCCTTTGCCGTCTGTCAGGAAGTACCAGGAAAGAGCGAGCATCGCTGCCGGGTTATTTCTGAAACCTGATTCGCGGGTAAGTTCATCCATTTGCTTGGCTCCCCCTAGTAACTGATCAATATCAATTCCCTGCAGGGCCGCCGGTAGCAGACCGACCGCGGCAGTCTCACTGGTACGACCCCCGACCCAGTCCCACATTGGCAAAAAGTCGAGCCATCCTTTTTCCTGTGAATACAGGTGGAGTTTGCTTCCGACCCCAGTGATGGCGATCGTATGAGCGGAGAAATCTAATCCTTTCTGGGTAAAGGCATTTTCGGCTTCGAGCATACCATTCCGGGTTTCGGGTGTGCCCCCCGATTTAGAAATGACCAATACAAGCGTGGTGGAAAGAGCATCCCCGATTTCGGAAAGTGTATGATCGATACCGTCCGGATCCGTATTGTCAAAGAAATGAACCCGGAGCTTATTGGCGTAGGGATGTCCAAGGGCTTTGCCCACAAACTGAGGTCCGAGAGCGGAGCCACCGATGCCAATAACAAGAAGATCAGTAAACAGGCCTTGCGGGGACTGGAGAGAACCCGAATGAACGGATTGGGCCACCTCCTTTACTTTGGCAAGGGTTTCACCAATCGCGTTGGTCAGTTCTTGATTGGGAGCGAGCTCTGCATCCCTGAGCCAATAGTGTCCAACCATTCGGTTTTCATCCGGGTTGGCGATGGCACCACTTTCCAGTTCATTCATCGAGGTCAGTGCCTTGGAAATTGATTCTGACATCGAGTCCAAGTATCCATCGGGAAAATCGACAAAGGAAAAGTCTGCCCAGAATTCAGCATCTGGATGAGAAAGATAAAGTTCTGATTTCATATTTTGTTTTAATCTCCGTCGGTAATCGCACCCAAGGATGCAGAGCTTACGAGTTTGGCATATTTGGATAGTACACCCCGTTTTTCTTTAGGCTCGGGCCGTTTCCAGGATGATCTTCTTTTTTCGATTTCCTCTACTGGTAAATCCAGGGTCAATTGATTGTTTTCTGCATCGATTGTGATTGGGTCATCATTTTCGATTAAACCAATCAATCCGCCAACTGCAGCTTCTGGGGTAACATGTCCGACCACAAAGCCATGACTACCCCCGGAAAACCGTCCGTCCGTAATCAATGCAACCTCCTTACCTAAGCCTTTCCCCATGATAGCTGAAGTAGGGGAGAGCATCTCGCGCATCCCGGGTCCGCCAACCGGTCCCTCATTTCGAATCACAACGACATGCCCGGCTTCCACTTCTCCACCAAGAATTCCTTTTAGGGAGGCTTCTTCCGATTCGTATACGATGGCTTTTCCTAAAAACTTTAGGCCTTCCTTACCGGTAATCTTGGCCACGGCACCATCGGCAGCGAGGTTTCCATAAAGAATACGAAGGTGACTATCCGGTTTGATCGGATCATTGAAGGGACGCACCAGATCTTGACCATGGGGGTAGGGAGCATACGGTTCGGCATCGGCCACATTTTCAGCGAGGGTCTTTCCGGTAACCGTCATGCAGTCCCCATGCAGTAAACCTTCTTCCAAAAGAGTTTTGAGCAGGGGACGCAATCCACCGATTCTTACAAAGTGGGACATGTTATATTTTCCACTTGGTTTAAGGTCGCAGAGAACGGGAACTTTTTTTCCTATTTCTGTAAAGTCATCCAAGTTCAATGGCACTTCCGCAGCATGAGCCATCGCTATGAGATGTAGAACCGCATTCGTTGAACCTCCAAGTGAGATTACTACGGTAATCGCATTTTCAAATGCTTTTCGGGTCATGATATCCCTGGGTTTGATATCTTTTTCAACCAAGTCCACTACAGCTGCACCCGCCTTTTTTGCATCTATTTTTTTGTCTTCCGAGACTGCAAGCTGGGCCGAGCTATCAGGCAGGCTCATTCCCAAAGCCTCAATTGCAGAGGACATAGTATTGGCGGTATACATTCCTCCACAAGAACCTGGGCCCGGAATCGCTTTCTTTTCAATTTCAGTAAGTTCAGCTTGATCGATCAGACCAGATGCATGAGATCCAACAGCTTCAAAAACTGAAACAATATCAAGATTTTTTTCTTTATGGATTCCGGGCAGGATTGTGCCCCCATAAACAAAGATTCCAGGCCGATTCATTCGAGCTAAGGCGATTATACAAGCGGGCATATTTTTATCACACCCACCGATTGCAACCAGACCATCCATCCCTTCAGCCCCCACAACGGTTTCAATAGAATCCGCAATTACCTCTCTGGAGACCAGAGAATAGCGCATGCCGGGGGTTCCCATACTGATACCATCCGATACGGTTATGGTGCCAAATGGGACCGCTTTTCCTCCAGCTGAATCTACACCATCAACCGAAGCTTTTCCTAATTCATCAAGGTGGGAATTACATGGGGTTACCATACTCCAAGCCGAGCAAACTGCAATTTGAGGCTTTTCAAAATCTTCATCATCAAAGACAACAGCTCGAAGCATAGACCGATTGGGGGCTCGGTCATTGCCATCAACTACAATTGAAGAAAAATTTCGGTTACAACTGCTCATGATTTTTTATTAATTACTTTTATTGATGGGTTATTTCTGTTTTGATAGAAGATTGTGACCACAATCGTTAATTTAGTGTATCGCAATCCTCATTTTTGAAAAATCCAACTTTAGAGTCTTTACGAGACGAAATCGATAAGATTGATACCCAAGTTGTTGACTTGTTAAATCGTCGGGTGCAATCGGCGGTAGAGATTGGCAAAATTAAAGCGAACCTTGGGGTTGACCCATACGATCCAGCACGTGAAGAGCAAGTATTCAGCAAAATTTCAAATTTGAGTGAAGGTCCTATGCGTGAAGACTCTCTCAGAACCATCTATCGTGAAGTCATTTCTGCATCCATTGCCTTGGAACGAGAGTTGGTAATCGGTTATCTTGGCCCAGAAGCAACCTACACGCATCAAGCTGCAGTAAAAAACTTCGGTTCTACTTTGGAGTATCGACCGCTTTCCGATATTCCAGATGTTTTTCAAGCTGTTGAGCGGGGGGATTGCGATTATGGTGTCGTACCGATTGAAAATTCTACTGAAGGAGCGGTAAATCGGTCGCTCGATTTATTGGTTGAGTCTGAACTATCGATCATTGCTCAAGTCTATTTGCAAGTTGAGCATTGCATGTTTTCTTATTCATCAATGGAAGAAGTTGGTGAAATACAATCCAAAGATCAAGCCTTGGCACAATGTGGAGAATGGCTCAGGAAAAATTTCCCAAATGTAAAACTTTCTCCTGTAACCAGTACGGCTGAAGCGGTTAAGAATTGCAGTGAAAAAAATGGTATTGCTGCGATTGCCGGAGAATTGGCCGGTCAAATACATCAAGTCCCCATGCTGAAGCAAGGAATTCAAGATAAGAGAAATAATGTCACTCGATTCTTGGTGGTAGCTCGAAATGCCTTACCTAAATCCAACGAAGTTTCTTACCGCACCAGTTTGGTTGTTTCTCTTTCCGATGAGGTGGGTGCCCTCCAGTCTGCTTTAACTCCATTCTCTTCCCGAGGGATTAATCTTTGCAAAATTGAATCAAGACCAAGTCGGAAAAAATCCTGGGATTATTTCTTTTTTATTGATTTTATCGGCCATAGTGGAGACCCAGAAGCAAACGATGCTTTGCAGGAATTGAAACAAAATTGTTCGTTTCATAAGATTCTCGGAAGTTATCCCGAAAATTTTCCAGATTAAATTCTTTTAAAAGAACAATACCGAAAGATCCTGACCGGTTCTTGCGTATTTCATAACAAGTTCTTCAATAAAGGAACGAAGCTCATGGTAGGTTTTTTCCTTTTTTGGAGTCCAACGCTTACCGGCCTTTAATGACTCTCGTAATCCGGACACCAAGAGCATTCCTTTCATGGAACCACGAAAAGAATTAACAAATTCCAGGATCGATGCTCTTACCCAAAGCGGATCGATTGAATGCCGTCTTGCATTCCAATGGGTAAAGTTCAAGTTGCGCTCGTTGGGGAAGTGAAAACGAACCACTTGTTCAATACAATGCTCGAACGATTTAATCGACATCTCGGATCCACCATCATTTTCCCTCATGAAAGTTAATGTCCTTTGGAGTTGAAGGGTTTCTTCTTGAGTCGAAGCACTCCCAATTACGGAAAAGAGAGCGTTCAAATTCTGGAGTCTTGTGTAGTCGTCTCTTTTAGTTGCCGCCTTTGCCACCCTTTCCCCCACCACCAAGATTAACAATTTCCACCGCAAAACGGGATAATTCCCGAAAGTCTTCGTAAAAACTGGCGTACCGCAACCATGCGATTCCATCAACTTTACGAAGTCTCTGCATGATCGCCTCGGCGATCACCCGACTGGGAACTTCGCTGTCGAATTCATTTTCTATTCTTCGTAATGTTTCCGACAGCAATCCGTTAATTTGCTCCGCATCGATGGGGCGCTTGGCAATGGACCTTCTTAGTCCCATTGCCAACTTGGTTCGATCGAAGCTTTCCCTTCTTCCATCCCTTTTTACCACGACAAGATCTTCACGGAGAACCTCTTCAATCGTAGAGAAACGATGATTGCACTTTAAGCACTCCCGCCTTCTTCGAGTTGAAGCAATGTTGCCCGCTCTGGTCTCAAGAACCTTTAGTTCGTCTGAAGAACACTTAGGACAGAGCATAAACAAATTCAGTTTCCGTAATCACCACAATCACCTTCTAACAGAGATTTAAGAAATTCTTCAAGATCATAATTCCATTTTCCGTAGCTAAAGATTCTGGATGGAACTGAACACCCCAGATTGGAAGTGCTTTGTGCTTAATTCCCATGATCTCACCTTTTTCAGTTTTAGCAGTAATTTCCAGCTCATCAGGCATGGAATCCGGATCAATCAATAGGGAATGGTAGCGAGTGGCTGGAAAAGAATCGGGCATGGAGGTAAACAAATCCTTACCATCGTGTTTAATGGGAGAGGTCTTTCCATGCATCAGCCGATCAGCTCGAACGATAGATCCACCAAAATACTGGCCAATGCATTGATGACCCAGGCAAATCCCCAAAATAGGCAACTGGCCTTTCGCCATATGGATTGATTCTAGACTGATCCCTGCTTTGTTCGGATCACAAGGTCCAGGAGAAATGACCAGTCCATCATAATTCTTGAAGGTAATCTCCTCCGCATTCTGATCATCATTTCGAAGGATGGTAAGCTTTGCACCCAGTTCGCCAAAATATTGTACGATGTTGTAGGTAAAGGAATCGTAATTATCTATAACCAAAAGGTGCATTGAAAAATTTTATTAGGCTTTAAACCCTTGTTTCCTGCTTCGTTCTTTTAGCCGGAGAGCATTCAAACGGATAAATCCACCCGCATCTTCTGGCTGATAGTCACTCTCGTCATCATCCATTGAAGCGATTTCGAGATCGTAAAGTGATTGGTCTGATTTACGGCCTACCGTGGTTATATTTCCTTTGTAGAGTTTAAGCCTGACCACACCACTTACCGTTTTTTGACTTTCATCAATCAGGGCTTGAAGTGCTTCCCTTTCTGGAGCGAACCAAAATCCATAATAAATCAACTCCGCATACCTTGGAATCAGCGAGTCGCGAAGATGCATGAGATCTCGATCCATGGTCAAAGTCTCGAGTTGTCGGTGAGCATGCAGAAGGACGGTGCCACCAGGGGTCTCATAAACCCCTCTACTTTTCATTCCAACAAAACGATTTTCGACCAGATCAACCCGGCCGATACCATGTTTCCCCGCGATCTCATTAAGCTTCTTGATAATTTCAAAAGGGGATGCGGAATCCCCGTCCACGGCAACACAATCCCCATTCTTAAATTCGAGTTCAATGTACTGGGCTTCATCGGGAGCGATTTCAGGGTCAACCGAGAGCTTGTACATTGTCCGATTATCAGGAGTGGTTGGATCGAACCATGGATCTTCTAAGATACCAGCTTCGTAAGAGATATGCCAAAGGTTGCGATCCATGGAGTATGGCTTGGAAGCACTTGCTTCTACATCGATATTATGATCGTGGCAGTATTCAATCATTTGCTTGCGTCCGGGGAAGGTCTTGCGAAAGTCAGCGTCGCGCCAAGGGGCAAGAATCTTGAGGTCAGGGGCAAGAGCTGAAAAAGTGAGTTCAAAACGGCACTGGTCGTTTCCTTTTCCGGTTGCTCCATGAGCCACTGCGGTAGCTCCAAATTCTCGAGCGATTTCGATTTGAGCTTTGGCAATTAAGGGTCTGGCAATGGATGTACCCAGTAAATATTGAGATTCGTAAATGGCATTGCCCCGAACCATGGGATAAATGAAGTCTTGGGAAAATTCATCCACCAAGTTAAGCGTTCGGTGTGCGGTTGCACCGGTTGCCAAGGCCTTTTCCTCTAAACCATCAAGTTCTTCTTCCTGACCTACATCCGCACAATATGTGATTACCTCTGCGTTTTGCGATTTGGCGTACCAGTGAACGAGCACGGAAGTGTCCAAACCTCCAGAATATGCGAGTATGATTTTCATAGCTTAGTTAAGATCAATTCAAGATTGAGTGAGTTGGCGAAGAATGGCCTTTTGCATGTGAAGGCGATTCTCAGCCTGATCAAAGAGGATGGCTTGGGGCGAAGCGAGCACCGATTCAGAAACTTCTTCACCGGGGTGGGTCGGCATACAATGCATTAAAATAGAGTCAGGGCCAGCAATTTGAAGTAATTCTTGATTAATCTGATAAGGGCTCATTAACCGCTTGCGTTCTTCAGCTTCCTCCTCGCATCCCATACTTACCCAGACATCCGTATACAATATATTTGCATTCTGGACAGCGATTTTAGGGTCAACTTGATGCTCCCAAGTTGTAGGGAGCTTATATTTTTCAAGATAATCAAGAATTTTTCTGGAAGGAGAAAACTCAGCTGGGCCAGAGAGGCAGATTTTGATTCCAAACATCGCACCTGCAAGAATCCAAGAGTTTGCCATATTACATTGGGTATCACCAAGAAAAGTAAGTTTTTTACCGAAAAGAGTAAATGGATCATGAGATAATCCGGTCTTTTCCAAGATAGTCATGCAGTCAGCAAAGATCTGACAAGGGTGCAGGAAATCAGTCAGGGCATTGACCACCGGGATTGTGCCATTAGCTGCAAATTTCTCAATAATTTCGTGCCCGTGGGTACGAATAATTAATCCGTCTAAAAAGCGAGAGAGCACCCGAATTGTATCTTCAATACTCTCTCCTCTCCCAATTTGAGTCGAGGACTGATCTAAAATAAGTGGATTTCCACCGAGTTCGCGAATACCTACTTCAAAGGAGACGCGGGTACGCGTGCTATTTTTGTGAAAGAGCATACCCCATGTTTGTCCTCCTAGATCATCTGTCGGGCGCTTGGCTCGGTCAGTTTTATAAGTTTTCGCGTGAAGAAAAATTTCTTTGATTTCTTCCATGGAGAAATCATTTTCCTGAAGAAAGTGTTTCATGAGCTTACTTCTTTAAGTTTAAAGTTTGAAAAAATGGTGTCTACGATATGAATCGCGTGGTCAATTTCCTCTTCTTGAACATTCAGCGGAGGAAGAAAACGGATGGCATGTCCCCCAGCTCCAACCACAAGCAGCCCGGAATCCCGAAGCTGTTGAACGATCGGAGAGGGATCTAACTTGAGGGCTAGGGCAAGCATCAATCCACGCCCCCTAACTTCGTCAACAAGAGCGGGGTATTTCGTGATGAATTGCATAAGCTTTTCCCTGAGATATTCTCCTTTATGCTTGGTTGCCGCAATCAAGTCTTCCTCTTCAATTACATCAAGGACGGCATGGGCAGCGGAGCAGGCGAGGGGAGAGCCTCCAAAAGTGGTGCCATGACTTCCAGCCTCGAATGTATCGGCATATTCTTCTCCAATCCAGATTGCACCGATGGGGAAGCCACCGCCCAATCCTTTTGCCATGGCCACAGCATGAGGAAGAATACCAGATTTTTGAAAGCCAAGAAATTCACCAGTCCTTCCGATTCCTGCCTGCACTTCATCCAGTAGAAGTAAAACTTTTCTAGCGGTGCAAATAGCAGCGAGTTCTTGAAGGAAATGATCTTCTGCCTCATAAATACCACCTTCTCCCTGAATCGATTCGACAAGGACGGCAGAGGTTTCCGAATCGATTGCTTTGTCAAAAGCTTCAATGTCATTGAGGGGAACAAAGTCAAAGAATGGAAGGAGCGGTTCAAAACCAGTTCGATACTTCGGGGAAGCCGTTGCAGAGAGAGCACCCAGAGTTCTCCCATGAAAGCCGTTGTCGGCAACAACGATTTTATGTTTGGATTGGGCATCCTGCTTGTTACCAACCAAACGTGCAAGTTTGAGTAGTCCTTCATTAGCTTCCGCTCCACTATTACAAAAAATAAGTTTTCCTGGCCCAATTTTTTCGACTAATCGCTTCGCAAGCCGGACCTGTTCAGGAATGGAAAACAAATTGGAGCAATGAACCATTTCATTGGCTTGGTCTGTAACCGAGCGAATCCAGTGCGGGTGGCTGTGGCCAAGGTTGGTAACCGCAATACCGGTTGTAAAATCTAGATATTCCTTACCCTCGGAGTCCCAAACTTTAGTACCCTTTCCACGAACAATTTCAATCGCCGGTTGGGCATAATTTCCCACGAGGAATTTACTATGATCTGAAGATATCATAAGTTTCTAGGAAGAATGTAGGATTTCTGTACCGATTCCTTCATCAGTAAAAATTTCGAGCAGAATACTGTGGGGTAGTCTTCCATCAATGAAGTGAACTCGATTGACTCCGGATTTAAGAGCTTCAACTGCACTGTTTACTTTAGGAAGCATACCTTTTGAAATTACGCCTTGTTTTTTTAGGGAGTCTACTTGGTCAACCGGAAGGCTAGAGAGGAGAGATCCTGTATCACCTGGGTTTTGAAGTAAGCCTGGTACGTCTGAGAGGTATACAAGCCTGCGGGCTCCTAAAGCAATCGCCAACTTA
>Ga0213863_10000194_pt1 | contig 47785 bp, 40 predicted proteins | sample PICome_8_FD_160128 | JGI IMG/M metagenome (GOLD analysis project Ga0213863, IMG submission 160128) | Coastal seawater microbial communities near Pivers Island, North Carolina, United States - PICO497 | ecosystem: Environmental > Aquatic > Marine > Coastal | place: USA: North Carolina... | reverse complement strand
CACCCCCGTAATAACTAGATTTTTTTTCATCTTGTAATTAGCCTAAAAGAATAAATAGAGCCCAAACACCGTAGAGAAACCCGTAGGGCGCTAGTGCAATAATGCCCGCCTTCTTGGTATCCATCCCCAGCCAGGATTTCAATCCCATGGCAATAAGGGCAATGCTCCAAAACATAAGCAGATCTATACCATTGAGGAAGTTAAACCAGGGGCTGGTTACATCAACCCCAAAGATAAGACTGTTAAAGGTGGTCACCGAAAGGTTTTCAAGTGAAATCATACCGCTGGTCGAGAACATGACCATTAACATAGACAAACTAACAGCCACCACATGAGGCATGCTGATCCACCAACCCAACCCAAACCAATCAACAAAACCAAACTCGTTTTTACCGCTGAATTTGGTGGCTATATTTAAGTAAATGGCCAACACAGTGTTTAGAAAAAGCACAAAAAATATACTGCCCACAATACTCCAAACAGTCATGGAGCTCTGCTGCAGTGACCCCGAGATCACCTCCAAGTCTTCAGCCGTCATCTCTTCGCCAGCAGCTATTTGATCAAGCATAATTTCTTTCAGCCAGGGAAAATCCACATTGGCAAAATAGTATAAAAACATTGCGACAAAGCTGGCATTGATCAGCAGAAAAGGTGCCAACCACCAACCTTTTTTGCTGTGCAAACCATCAAATGCAGTGTCGGGAGAAATAAGCACATCAAGGCAGGCTTGCAAGGGATTAGTGGACATTTTCAACTCCAGATTTGGTTATGGTTTTTAGGAAGTTTAATGCGCCTAGCCTAACAAGGTTTGCAGTTAAAAAAAATACCATTGTGACCAACCAGCCACAAAGCCCTGAGATCTATACCAACAATGGTTTTTCCCTTATTTCCAGCCTAAACAACCAGCCTATAAAAGTTTCCTATCCTGATCGAAAACTGTTTACCCAGAATTAATCTATACATTACTATTCTGTGACAATAATAATAAGGTGGAGACCACCGATGCCTGGCAAGACACAAGCTTTACCATTTCCCAATGGACGCCCAGCTGAGTATTTACCACTGGCAAATGAGCCGGTATTTGTTGCCTCTAAACATCTTTGCCTAGAGGCACCCAAGTCCAGCAGAACACTTCAGGATCTGGGCTATACCTCAGAGGATATCTCCAACTGTGAATCCTCTTTCGCCTATTGCTCTGCCTTTCGCATTCTCTCGGACGAGGGTCTGGCGTTGATGTCGGAGGTTTGTGAGCGCATTTATGACAATCGCAATAGCAGTGCAGGAACCGGCGCTAACCGCTTGGGCTCCTATGCCCGTGGTGCTGGATACAGATCTAAGTTTATTAAAGACTTTTGCGACAGCCCTGAGCTGGCAGAGCACCTTTCATCCATCGCCAATGTGCCCTTAGCTCGGCACTCTGTGCCGGCCGTAGCCTGTGGCATTAACTATGCGCCAGACGATATCAGCAAAGCCATCGACACCTGGCATGTAGATTCGGTCAGTTTTGATATTGTCATGATGCTGTCCGATCCCGCGACCTTTTCCGGGGGAGAGTTCCAGATTTTTGACGGCACATTGCACGAAGGTCAGCAGTTGCTGGGCATCAATGGTGAAGAAGGCGTAGGGGATTTAGAGGACATAGGAGCCCCAGACAGAAAACTGCCAGAAGAGCGCATCCTTACAGTACCTTTTCCAGCCGCCGGTTACGGCTTTTTACAGCAGGGTAATATGATTTTCCATCGCGCCTGTCGGCTATTGGAAAAAGCCAAACGGATGACGATGATACCCTCCTTTGAAGTGATGCCCATCAGCGCCCATGACGCGACCAACAGTATCAATATGTCTGACTGGGCTGACCCTGGTATCCGGCCAGAACTGGCTCGCCATGAAATCTGGCGTGCCACAGCGCGACTCGACAAGCTGCTTGCAGATGTCCGCCTGGATTGCGAGGCCCATCAACTGGCCAGCGGCATCAATAATGCGCTGGCAAGCCTGATTGAATTTAAGACTAATTTAGAGGACAACCACCAATGACCCATACATCTGAACTAAAGGACCGCGCTGTGCTGGTAACCGGCGCTGCGGGTTGCATTGGTGCCTGGACAGTCAAGCTGCTCAAAGATTTAGGGGCAGTGCCCGTGGTATTTGATCTGACTGATAACCGCCAGCGTCTAGAACTGATTATGGATAATGCCCAATCCGTTATCTGGGAGCTTGGCGATATTACAGACTTCGAACGTTTGAGCCAGGTGGCCGACGCCCACAATATAGAGGCCATTATTCATCTGGCTGCTCTACAGGTTCCTTTCTGCAAAGCAGACCCAATCAATAGCACCAAAATCAATGTGATCGGCAGTACTCACATATTAGAACTGGCCCGGCAGCGAGGAATTACTCGCTGTAGCTATGCCAGCTCTATCGCCGCCCCCGCTATGGGTGACAATAAATGGCTGGCGACTCTATACGGTGCTCACAAGGTCTGCACCGAACAGATGGCCGCAGTCTACTGGCAAGACTGGGAGCTACCCAGCGTCGGTATCCGTCCGGCCATTATCTACGGCCCAGGCCGAGATCAGGGCATGAGTGCAGCACCCACCCTGGCCATGCTAGCGGCCTGCACAAACCAACCCTATACCATCCCTTTTTCTGGTGATGTTAGCTTCGTTCATGTGGAAGACGCGGCCATACGCTTTATAGCTGCTGCGGCAACATCCTATAACGGCGCCCATGTTTTTGACTTGAATGGGACACCAGCTCACATCACCGAGATTGTCGAGTTGATCAAAAACCACAGACCAGATTCGCAGATCAGTTTTACCGGTGACCCCATGCCCTTTCCGGCGAACCCCGAGGATGGCAATTTGGATTCGCTACTGAAAACAACAGCCTGTCGGCCAATCAGACAGGGCATCACAGATACTTTTAACAGCTTTGATCAGGCCCATGCGCGGGGAGCAGATTTGGCTGGACTATTGCAGACTATATTAGGGAGAAACCCATGAAACTGGTGCGTTTTGGCGAGTGCGGTGCAGAGAAGCCAGGCTTGATTGATGACCATGGTGCCATTCGAGATCTCAGCGCCATCATTGAAGACTGGTCCTACAAAACTCTAAACCGAGAGACATTGAATAAGGTTGCGGCGCTAAAGAGGCAGAGTTTGCCACTGGCACCAGCCGGTGTACGCCTTGCGGCACCGGTGTACAGAGTCGGTAAGATTGTTGGCTGCGCCCTAACCTACGGCAAGCACGCCGCAGAAGCTGGCATGGAGCCGCCAGAAGAGCCCATGTTTATGCTTACCGCACCCAGTGCCATTAATGGCCCCCATGATCCCGTTATTATGCCCCGTGGCGCCACTCAACTGGATTGGGAATCAGAGCTGGCGGTGGTCTTTTGCAAGTCGGGCAGCAATATTGCAGTGGAAGAAGCGATGGACTATGTCGCTGGATTCTGTGTGGGTAACGATGTGTCCGAACGAGTATTTCAACTTGAGCGCGGGACCCAGTGGACCAAAGGCAAAAGTGCTGACACCTTGAAGCCTCTGGGACCCTGGCTGGTCACCACGGACGAAGTGGGCGATCCCAACAATCTTGATATCTCCCTGCGGGTCAATGGCCAGATTATGCAACAGAGCAACACCTCGGACATGATGTACAGCATCGCCGAACTGGTTTCCATTATCTCTAACTATGTGAGCTGGCAGCCTGGCGACGTCATGATGACCGGCACGCCGCCTGGGGTGGGCTACGGGATGAAACCTCAGCAATATCTGAAACCCGGCGACATTATGGAAGCCCAGATTGAAAAGCTGGGTGCCCAGCGCAATATCATAGTAGCCAGCCGGCAATAGCAGAGGCCCTTCATGAGCAAGCAGAGACTAGTGATTGTCACCGGCGCCTCACAGAACATAGGTGCCAGTATCGCCGCGCGCTTTCAGCGGGACGGCGCCAAGGTTATCTGTGCTGATATCAATCCGCCCAGCGACAACAGCCTAGAGTTTATACATACCGATATTTCTGATGAGGCCAGCGTCATCGCCTTGATGGATCAGGTCATCAACCGCTATGGCTATCTGGATGTACTAGTCAACAATGCTGGCATATGCATAGAAGTACCCCTAGAAGATATGAGTGCCGACCAGTGGGATCTTGTAATGGCCGTCAATGTAAAAGGCACCTTTTTAACCACCAAGCACGCCTTACCCCTAATGAGAGACCCCAGAGCCAAGAACCCGACAATTGTTAATATCAGCTCTATTGAAGGCCTTGGCGCCAACCCATTGCACAGTGCATACGGGGCATCCAAAGCCGCTGTCGCGGGCTTCACCCACAATACCGCGCTGGAATATGGGCAGTACGGTATCCGCTGTAATGCCGTGGCACCTGGCTGGATTAACACAGCATTTAATGAACAGCTGCTGGCGCAGTATCCGGACCGAGCCGCGGTCGACGCAGAGATCCAAGCCCTGCACCCGGTCGGTCGCTTGGGCGAAACAACAGATATAGCCAATACAGTTTTCTGGCTGGCCAGTACCGAATCCAATTTTATTAGCGGTCAAGAAATTATTGTGGACGGCGGCCGTCTGGCCAAACTGCCATTACCAAAGTTATAAGAGCTTACTATTTATGTCTAATTCAGATATTGAGCACCCAGGGGCACAGCGCAACTTCAAGGCCAAGACAGTTCTAATCACTGGCGGCGGCACTGGCGTTGGCCTTGAGTGCGCCAAACTTTTTGCCCAACAGGAGGCCAACATTTTGTTAGTTGGCCGCGACAGTAAAAAACTGCAGGCGGCGCAGGATCTGCTACATCAGTCCTATGGCGCGGAGGTCCATTGCCTGACTGGTGATGTCAGTGACCCCACCACTGCTGACAAAGCCATGGCATATGCTCAAGAAATAATGCATAGCCCCGTGGATATCTTAATCAATAATGCCGGTGCCATTGTGCGAGCCGATGCCTGTAACACCAGTGATGAACAATGGCGGCAGGTGATGGATATCAATATTAACGGGGTGTTTTATTTTAGTCGCGCAGCGGCCAACCAAATGAAAGACGGCGGCGCTATTATCAATCTGTCGTCTACCTGCGGCTCAATGGGCTCTGCAGGGCTGGCCGCTTACTGCGCCAGCAAAGGGGCAGTGAATATGCTGACCAAAACCATGGCCCTGGAGCTGGCTGGACGGCGCATCAACGTCAATGCCGTCGCACCGGGCGCGATTAACTCCCCGATGCTGTTTTCCAAACACCAGACTCAAGCGTTGGCCGATTCGGTTATAGAGCGCAATCTAGCGTCGATTCCTATTGGTGCTGTGGCTCAGCCAGAGGAAGTCGCCCGATCAGTACTGTTTCTCGCCACCGAGCCACATATAACCGGTGAGATACTAGCAGTGGATGGCGGCTATACCGCGGGCTGATTTAGCCCATATTGAGAGACGCTTATGAAAATTAAAAAAATAACCCTCTACCAACATGATCTGCCCGTTAAAAATGGTCCCTACAGCATGGCCAATGCTGACGTTTATAGCCTAGATACCACATTGATTAAACTGGAATCCGATTGCGGGCTCGTGGGCTGGGGAGAAACCTGTCCGGTGGGGCCAACCTATGCGCAAAGCCACGCCGCTGGTGCCCGAGCGGCATTAGTTGAGATCGCCCCGGGGCTGATTGGACAAAATCCCATGCAACCGCTGTTGCTGCATCGGCATATGGATTCCCTGCTAAACGGTCACAGCTATGCCAAAGCTGCTGTTGATATTGCTGCCTACGACCTGCTGGGCAAGAAAACAGGGCTTAGGGTAGCTGATCTTCTAGGGGGCGCCACCACTGATCATGTGCCCTCCTACTATGCTACCGGTATAGGGCTTGCCGATGAAATATCCCGGCTTGCCGCGGAAAAGGCCGCCGAGGGCTACCCAAGACTACAAATTAAAATAGGCGGCAGACCCGTAGAAATGGATATAGAGGTGGTTCGTAAAGTCTGGGAGACCGTTGGCAATAAAATGCGCCTCGCGGTAGACGGCAACCGCGGCCTTAGCACCAGAGATGCATTGCGCCTAAGCCGCGAATGCACTGATATACCCTTTGTCTTGGAGCAACCCTGCGACAGTATCGACGAGATCGCCAGCATTCGCCCACAACTCAGCCATGCCCTGTATATGGATGAGAGCTCCGTTGACCTCAACACCGTAATCAGCGCCACTGGCAAAGGACTGGTGGACGGCTTTGGCATGAAAGTTACTCGTATTGGCGGCCTCTACCCTATGGCCACATTCAGGGATATCTGTGAGGCGCGCAACTTACATCACACATCAGATGACTCCTGGGGCGGCGATATTATCGCTGCAGCCTGTGTCCATTTGGGCGCCACAGTTCAACCCAAATTATTTGAAGGTGCCTGGCTAGCTCAGCCTTATATTGAAGGGAATTATGATTCGCGCAATGGCATTGTTATCAAAGGCGGCCATATTGCACTGCCCAAAGGCCCGGGACTGGGTGTGGTGCCGGATGAGGAAATATTTAACAAAGAAATAGCCAGCTTTTAACGGAACCATTGCATTACAGTTTGCCGGCCATAGCCATAAACTCCGCCACAATGGGATCGTCCAGTTTCTTTTTAAAGCAGCACAGCCCCAAATCAAAGGGCGGAATATTGGTATCTGCTAGCAACTCCACGCGATCTTTTACTGGGCTATTGTCCACCACAACAATAGGTGACAGCCCGATGCCACAACCTAGTGCCACCATGCTCACCAGGGCCTCCTGCCCAGACACCTGAGCATAAACATTGGGTTTACCGCTGTGCTGTTGGCGAAACCACTGTTCAAAGCGTTTTCTGGCGACACCGTGCTCCGGCATAATAATCGGCAAACTGCCCCAATCAATAACCTCTTCTTGAAGTGCTCTTTTAACCGCACAGTTGATCGCCGGAGCTGTGATCGCCAGAGGCACCGTGGCGATCGTTTGAAAATGCATACTCGAAATCAAATCATCTGGCCGCGCGGCTATTGCCAAATCCACCGTCTGATTCTTGATTTGGTCGATACCATCTGCCGCATCACCGGTATCCAGATTAATATCAATATTAGGGTGAGCCTGCCGAAATTTTTCCAATAACGGCGGCAAATAGGAATAGGAAGCAGTGACTGAGCAATATAGCTTTAACGAGCCCGATAGCTTTCGCTGAGACTGATTTAGCGACTGCTTGAGAGATTCAAACTGAGCAATCTGCTGATCTGCGTAGGCGAGAAATTTCCTCCCCTCAATGGTAAGCACCACTGAGCGATTGTCGCGAATCAATAACTGGCTGCCCAACTGCTCTTCGATACGCTGAACCGAACGGCTCAGAGTAGAGGGGCTCACATGATAAGCCGCAGCGGTTTTGCCAAAATGTAAGCTATTGGCCAGATGCTGAAACAATGATAACGATCGAATATCCATGGCGGCACCTTACCCAAAAGCCCCCGATATTGCAAAAAACGCAACGTAATGATGTATATATATCGTTTTCAGCAACGCAAGAATCACTGTACACTGCGCGCCCTAAACAAACACAGTAACCCACCGCCGAGCGGTGACCGGAGAGCAAAGAATGGCTAACTACTTTAATACCCTCAGCCTGCGTGACAAGTTAACTCAGCTGGGCAAATGTCGCTTTATGGACCGCAGTGAATTTACCGATGGCTGCGAATTTATCAAAGACTGGAATATTGTCATTATTGGCTGTGGTGCTCAGGGCCTTAATCAGGGTCTGAATATGCGTGACTCAGGTCTCAATATCTCCTATGCCCTGCGCGAACAGGCTATTGCCGAGAAACGTCAGTCATTTCAGTGGGCCTCAGAGAATGGCTTTACTGTGGGCACTGCAGAAGAGCTGGTTCCCACGGCCGATCTGGTGCTCAACCTGACTCCAGACAAGCAACATACTGCGGCAGTAACTGCGGTTATGCCATTGATGAAGCAAGGCGCGACTCTGGCCTACTCCCATGGTTTTAATATTGTTGAAGAAGGCATGCAAATTCGCCCTGACCTAACAGTGGTTATGGTTGCGCCTAAGTGCCCAGGCACTGAGGTGCGCGAAGAGTACAAGCGCGGCTTTGGCGTGCCAACGCTAATCGCTGTGCACCCAGAAAACGATCCCCAGGGCAATGGCCTGGCCATCGCCAAAGCCTATGCGTCTGCCACTGGCGGTGACAGAGCCGGTGTATTGGAATCCTCCTTTATTGCTGAAGTGAAGTCCGATCTGATGGGAGAGCAAACGATCCTGTGTGGCATGTTGCAAACTGGTGCAGTACTTGGTCACCAGCAACTGTTGAACCTGGGTGTAGATGCAGGCTATGCGCGCAAGTTGATCCAGTACGGCTGGGAAGTTGTGACCGAAGGTCTCAAGCATGGCGGTATCACCAATATGATGGATCGCCTGAGCAATCCAGCAAAAATTCGTGCCTTTGATATGTCAGAAGATCTTAAAGGCATTCTGCGCCCGCTATTTGAAAAACACATGGACGACATTATTGAAGGTGAATTCTCTCGCACCATGATGGTTGACTGGGGCAACGACGATGCCAACTTACTGAAGTGGCGCGCCGCCACTGCCGAAAGCTCTTTTGAGCAGGCCCCTGACTGCGATACCGAGATCACCGAGCAAGAGTTCTACGACAAAGGTATCTACCTGGTCGCCATGATTAAAGCCGGTGTTGAGCTGGCATTTGAAACCATGGTTTCATCAGGCATTATCGAAGAATCTGCCTACTATGAGTCTCTGCACGAAACACCGCTTATCGCCAACTGTATTGCTCGCAACAAGCTCTACGAGATGAACGTGGTGATCTCTGATACCGCTGAATACGGCAACTATCTGTTCACCCATGCCGCCGTACCCCTGTTGCAGGATCATGCTAATGCATTGACTCTGGAAGACTTGGGTGCAGGCCTGACAGACAGCTCCAATGCCGTAGACAATATTCGTCTGATCGAAGTGAATGATGCGATTCGCGACCACGATGTAGAGATTATTGGCCATGAGCTGCGTGGTTATATGACTGATATGAAGCGTATTGTCGAAAACGCATAGGTAGCCGAAAACGCATAGGTAGCCGAAAACGCATAGGTAGCCGAAAACGCATAGGTAGCCGAAAACGCATAGGTAGCCGAAAACGCGCAAGCAAAAAAAACCGGATCAAGCTAAACCTGATCCGGTTTTTTTTATAACCAGCTAAATCTTATTTGCTATCCAGCACCAGCACCTTGACCATAGCAACAGTCATCAAGGCCATCACCAAAGAAAACGGCAGCGCGCCGATAATCATGGCTGAGCGCAATGACCCCATACCGCCAGCAGCCAACAACACAGCCACCAGCACCGTAAAGATCACACCCCAGATAATCACATGGGCCGCACTCTTCTGACTCTGATCACCACCAGAGGCCAATGTATTGATAATCAAAATACCGGAATCGGCAGAGGTTATCAAAAAGGTTAACAATAGCGTGACCACAACCACCGAGAGAGCCACCGCCATATCCGGGGACAGCATCAGATTAATAGTTTTAAACAGCTGTGCAGAGATATCTGCATTGACGATAGCACCCTGAGCAACTCCACTAAGCTCAAGATCAATCGCTGTGGCGCCAACAAAGGTAAACCAGGTCAGACATATCAACGAAGGCACAACCATAGCACCCAATACATATTCCCGAACTGTGCGACCACGGGACACCCGCGCCAAGAAAAGACCCACAAAAGGTGCAAAGGCAATCCACCAAGCCCAGTAGAAGATATTCCAGGCACCCTGCCAGTTTTGCAGCGCAGCGCCCATCTCAGTCTCTGGATTATTCCATACAGTAGTGGACATGGCCGGCAGTGCCATCAGGTAATCCCAAATGGCATAGACAAATGACTTGGCGGCAAATAATGTGGCACCAAAGACTATAAAAAACAGCACCAGAAAGATCGACAGGCCCATATTGATATTGGACAACCACTTAATGCCGCGCTTAAGACCGGACAGCGCTGACAGGCAAGAGGCGCCAACAATAAGGGTCAGGCCCAAAATCTGTGCACCAAGAGTAGGTTTGCCCGTGTCATCCACAATCCACTGCATACCGCTGATATTAAACATGCCAGAGGCAAACTGAGACACACCATAGCCAATGGTCACACCCAGACCAATCAAGGTAGCCAGAATAGCCGCCACATCAACCCAGTGCCCAAGCCATCCAGACATGGCTTTTCCAAATAGGGGTTCAAGACCGGATCTTATGGTCAGCGGCAGACCGCGACCATAGCTCAGATAACCCAGGCAAATTCCCACCACGCCGTAGCAGGCCCAGGGAGTAAATCCATAGTGCAGCAGCGCCCATTTGTAGGCGTTTCGCACATTGTCTGCACCCATCTCAGTACTGAAACCCTGAATCGTATCCGGGTTGCTGGCAAAGTGAAAAATAGGCTCTGCGGTAGAGTAGGTCAGCATACCTACACCAATACCGGCGCCAAACATCATCGACAACCAGGTAAACATTGAGAACTCTGGCGGCTCATCGGACTTGCCCAACACCATCTTGCCCGTGCTTGGCCAAAGCGCCAGACCCAGACAGGCCACCATAAAGAATGCAGTGACATAGACATACCAGCCACCAAAGGAGGAAATAGACCAGTTTTGCAGCTCTAATAATTGCGCACCGGCACGGGCTGGAGAGGTTCCCACCCATATAATTAATGCGACGATCAGCACCTTGGGAATAGCCGCCACAAAAATATTAAAGCCTTGATAAAAACCAGACTCTTCTACTTGAATTGACACAGATTGATTTGAACCAGATTCGCCCACTTCCCCTCTCCTGAATTTATTTTTGTTATTGGCGACCAGTGTTCTTTTTATTCTCAAGCTGGATACCACAAGGCAATAGACAGTACAGACATCACAACGTTTCATCAACACCCATAACGACGCTGGATTATGTGAACTCGCAGAAATGGAGGTTTATAGACGCTCAGTGGCGTTGGGGATAGTTGTCCGGCAGGCTCAGAGGATCTCCAAGCCTGCCAAACAGGATCTAACATACAGCTAACAATTAGGCTTGATCTGCACCTCTAAGGGCATACCAACCAATATAGATATAGCAAAGCATAGGCACAATAAAGCTCATCTGGATACCAATGCTATCGGCCGCAACACCCTGAACCACAGGAATCAATGCACCGCCAACAATGCCCTGACAGACAAGACTGGACCCCTTACTGGTCAGCGAACCCAAGCCCTTAACCGCCAAAGTAAAGATGGTTGGGAACATTATCGAGTTAAAGAAGCCAACCGCCAAAATAGACCACATGGCAACACTGCCACTGGTGTTCATACTGACTGCAATCATAACGATAGCAATCAGCGCGTTAACGGCGAGGTATTTGGTGGAAGAGACGTAATACATAAGAATGGCGCCCAAAAAGCGGCCTACCATCGCTGCACCCCAATAATAGGCGACCATCTCACCAGCTTCAGCAATCTCCATGCCGGCAATAGAACTCTCAGCGAAGTAATTGACCAAGAAGCTTCCGATTGATACTTCGCCACCAACGTAGAGAAAAATAGCCAGGGCGCCTAGTACCATTGAGCGGTGCTCGCGCAACCCAACCAGATTGTAAGCAAAGGCTACAACCACGATTAATCCTGCAACGGTAAATAACCCAAAGGCCATAGCCAGTATAACGGCGCCAGAAAAAAGCAGATGACTCTTCAGGCTACCTTGATCGCCTGCACCGTCTGCCTCCACATGACTCAGTTTGGGTAAAGAAATAAACCTAAATAGGAGAGCCGCACCCACAAGCACCGCGCCCATTATCAGATAGGGCATCTGAACAGCGGAAGCATCCGCTGCAACTGCACCTAAAATCAAAACAGCGCCAACCTGAGGTCCGACATAGGTACCAGCTGAATTGGCAAATTGCGCTGCATTCAGGCGGCTAGCCGCAGTTTTCTCAGGGCCCAAGGCCGCTACATAGGGATTGGCTGCTACCTGCAAAATAGTAATGCCGCTGCCTAAGACAAACAAAGACCCCAGGAAAAGAACATACAGATGAAAATCTGCAGAGGGATAAAACAGCACACAGCCCAGAGCAGTCGTCAACAAACCAACCACGATACCCATCTGAAAGCCGATCTTATCGATCAGCACATTGGCAAAGGGAGAAACAATAAAATAAGCGCCAAAGAAACAGAACTGCACCAACATGGCTTGGGTGTAGTTAAGATCAAAAGAGTCCTTCAAGAACGGAATCAAAATATCATTGAGAACCGTAATAAAGCCCCAAAAGAAAAACAGACAGGTCATTGCCAGAAAAGCGAATATCTGAGTTTTCTGAGCCTGGCCATCGGCCGCTTTCACTGTTGAATTGCCCGAAGATGATCCGGCCATATAAACCCCCCAAATTAGAATAAGTAGTTGTGTTTTTGTTATTCCACAAGGGTAAATTGGCGTTGCTACCCGTGCAATAGACGATTGCGCCATAAATTCATTTTGGTCGCAAGTAAATACTGTTTTATCGCCTTTACAGTATTACCTAACTATTCAACCTCTCTGAGCATAGCGCCCATAACCTGCTTTAAGCCATTGTGACGGGCGCGCATATCATCGAGATTACCCGGATCACTAATCCAGTGATAGACAATGCCAATAACCGAGGCACAGTATTGATCTGCTAATAGCTCTGCAGACACCTTGTCAGGCGCAGCACCGGCGGCAACAGCCTGCTCAATCCAACTGATAACATCGGCGCGACGGCGCTCATGAATACCAGAGATAACCGGCTGAAGGGGAGAGTTAGGACTCAGAGACTCAAACCACAGACGGTAAAATGCCTCTACATGTTTGGGCGCCTCCTCACAAAAGGCAATATGGGCATCCAGTGCCGCAGCCATGGCTTCATACCCATACTTGCCTCTAGTCACAGCGGTTAGCTCACCCAACCATTCGTCGCCTACCGAGCGAAGCACAAAGTCAAACAGGCCCGCTTTGTTGCCAAAACGATAGCCTGCCAAGCCGCGGGAAAAACCTGCTCTTTCGCCCACATCTTTTAGAGTGGCCTGATCAGTGCCACGCTCAACAATTAAATTAATTGCGGCTTCCAACATTTTGGCATCGGAGATTTCTTTGCGCTCAACCTGCGTGAGTCGGAGAGCTTTGGCCATGGTTTCTGCCCCTTAATTGAACTAATACACAATCATCTGTTTATACAACGCCTACGGCCAACCCCAATCAGGACGGCTACATATTGCGCCGATATTGCCCACCCACATCAAACAGCGCATTGGTGATCTGCCCCAGCGAGCAATAACGAACCGCTTCCATCAATACCTCGAAGCCATTATCGCCCCGACGGACCGCCGCCTGAAGCATGGCCAGCATAGCCTCCGATTGGTCAGCATGGTGGGACTGAAATGTTCGCAGGCGCTGGATTTGGCTTTTCTTCTCATCATCAGTGGAGCGTGCCAACTCAATTTCCACCTCTGGCTGATCAGCTTCACTTAAAAAGGTGTTGACGCCGACAATGGGAAATGAGCCATCATGCTTTTTGTGCTCATAGAAAAGTGACTCTTCCTGAATCTTGCCACGCTGATAGCCGGTCTCCATAGCCCCCAGTACACCTCCGCGATCGGATATTCGCTCAAACTCCTGCAATACCGCCTCTTCTACTAAATCAGTAAGCTCATCAATAATAAACGCTCCCTGATTGGGGTTTTCGTTTTTTGCCAGGCCCCATTCCTGATTAATAATCAGCTGGATAGCCAGCGCTCGGCGCACGGACTCCTCCGTGGGGGTGGTAATGGCTTCATCATAGGCATTGGTATGCAGGCTATTGCAGTTGTCGTAAATAGCAATCAGCGCCTGCAATGTGGTGCGAATATCATTGAAATTCATCTCCTGGGCATGCAGAGAGCGGCCAGAGGTCTGAATATGATACTTGAGCTTCTGACTGCGGGCATTGGCACCGTAGCGATCACGCATGGCCACAGACCAAATGCGTCTGGCCACCCGGCCCATCACTGTGTATTCCGGGTCCATACCATTGGAAAAGAAAAATGACAGATTGGGCGCAAAATCATCAACCGACATACCCCGTGCCAAATAGGCCTCAACAAAGGTAAAGCCATTGGACAGAGTAAAGGCTAACTGGGAGATGGGGTTCGCCCCGGCCTCAGCAATATGATAGCCAGAGATGGAGACCGAATAGAAGTTGCGAACCTGGTGATCAATAAAGTACTGCTGCATATCGCCCATCATGCGTAGACTAAATTCGGTAGAAAAAATACAGGTATTCTGGCCCTGATCCTCTTTCAAAATATCTGCCTGCACTGTTCCCCGAACCGCGGCTAAAGCACCGGCGCGCAACTGGTCATACTCCTGCTGATCTGGCTGCCGCTTGTGCTCTAGGGCAAACTTATCCACCTGCTGGTCTATGGCGGTATTGAGAAACATAGCCAAGATGGTGGGCGCAGGGCCATTAATGGTCATCGATACTGAGGTCATAGGACTGCATAGATCAAAACCATCGTAGAGCGCCTTCATATCATCCAGGGTACAAATAGAGACACCTGCATTACCCACCTTGCCATAGATATCTGGCCGCTCATCCGGGTCCCAGCCATATAGAGTCACAGAATCGAAAGCCGTCGACAGTCGCTTGGCCTCGCTGTACTCCGATAGCGCTTTAAACCGACGGTTGGTTTTAAAAGCATCACCCTCACCAGCAAACATGCGCGCCGGATCTTCACCTTCGCGCTTAAACGGGAAAACCCCGGCGGTATAGGGGAATTCACCGGGCAAATTATCCAGCATTAACCATTTCAGCAGCTCACCCTGATCTTCAAAGCGGGGCAGAGACACTCGGGAAATTTTATTGCCTGATAGAGATAGCGTCTTCAACTGAGTCGTGATTTGCTTGCCATTGGGCAACTGATCCACTTTTTGATCGCCAGAATAAGCCTGCACTACCGCAGGCCAGTTTTCCAACAGCGCATAAGCTCTGCTGTCCATCGCCTGACGACGCTCATTAATAAGCTTAGCCAACTCTCCGGGCACCTGGGCCCCAACATTGCCAAGCATGGACTCAGCTGCAGCTAACTGCTGCTGTTCACGGGCCAGTTTGACCTGTATGGCCACCTGCTGATGATAGTTGCGCACTCCAGCGGCAATCTCCGCCAGATAACGCTGGCGGTCGGCTGGAACTACTACGGCTTTCTCCGAGGACGTTCTAACATCAACTGGGGCCAGGTGTTGCTCAAAGCTTCGCAACCCTTTGGCCTGAAGCAGTTTTAATAGCTCCTGATAAGCCGCGGTGACGCCATCATCATTAAAGCGAGAGGCAATGGTGCCAAATACAGGCATGGCCTCGGGCATTTGGTCAAAGGCCTCGCGGTTGCGCTGCATCTGCTTACACACATCCCGGTAAGCGTCATCACTGCCTTTGCGATCAAATTTATTGATCACCGCAAGCTCGGCATAGTCGAGCATATCAATTTTTTCTAACTGACTCTGGGCGCCAAACTCAGGAGTCATCACATAAATAGGCACATCCACATAGGGCACAATGCCAGCATCGCCCTGGCCTATCCCCGGGGTTTCTACCACCACTAAATCAAAGCCTCCCAAGCGCATTGCCGCAATAATATCAGTCAGTGCCTCGGGCACCTCACCACTAGCACCTCTGGTGCCAATGGAGCGCATATAGATACTGGGATGATAAATCGCGTTCATACGAATGCGATCCCCCAACAGCGCACCACCAGTTTTTCGTCTGGTGGGGTCAATGGCCAACACAGCAATTTTTAACTGATCAGCGCTGTCTTGGCGGAAGCGACGAATCATTTCATCGGTAAGTGAAGACTTGCCTGCACCACCGGTACCGGTAATCCCCAAAACAGGTATAGATTGAGTCAGGAGCTGGGCCTGCTCGCGCAGCGCCCTAAGCTGCTGGTCGCTCAGTTCGCCTCGCTCAATAGCAGTAATTAGCTCGGCCAGATTGCGGCGACCCTCAATGCCATTGCTCAGATCTGCCGATTCCACACTTATCTTGGCACCTTCATTTAATGAGCAGCGGCTAATCATATCCTCAATCATGCCCACTAAACCGATATTCTGACCATCCTGAGGGCTGTAGATACGCTCCACACCATAGTCATGCAACTCGGCAATCTCCGCGGGCACAATAACCCCGCCGCCACCGCCAAAGATGCGGATATGCTCGGCGCCCGCTTCTTTAAGCAGATCCGCAGCATATTTAAAGTACTCCACATGACCGCCCTGATAGGAGCTGATGGCGATACCTTGAACATCCTCCTGCAGCGCGGTTTCCACTACCTCGGCCACTGAGCGGTTGTGAGCTAGGTGAATGACCTCGACACCGGCTCCCTGAAGAATCCGACGCATAATGTTGATAGAGGCATCATGGCCATCAAAAAGGCTTGCCGCAGTCACAAACCGCAGGGGCGTTTTGCCCCTCTGCTGCGCTGAGGTGGCTTTAGAAATATCACTCGTCAATGAGTTTTTGGGCATGGTATCTCCATTGCTTAAATTGGCGCTAGGGCCTTAGTGAGCACCCATATTATAAATCTTGCTTGTTCCATGCAAGTATCTTTTTGGCAATATAAAATCGAATTAGATAGGAAACGTCTAGATGAGGGCACTAGCTAAGATCAGACTCTGCGTATTGATAATAATCAGCAATAGCCAAACCAGCGGCAACACTGGTAAATGGGTCATGCTCAACGACTTTGCCGGAAAATTGATTATCAAGAATATCTTTAACCGCCGGAATAAGCGACGAGCCGCCAGTGCGAAGCACAAGATCAATATCCCCCGCCTGACAATTGGCTTTTTGTAATATCCGCGCAATAGCCTGCTCAAACTCAAATAGCAGATCAGCAATCATCGCCTCAAACTCCCAGCTCTCATCCTCAACCTCAATATCAATTTCCGGGATATCTAACAGGGCACTATGATCCACTGAGAGTTGCGCTTTAAAGGCTTTGATGGCTTCAAATATCTGGTAACTGTAATTTTGCTGAATCAGATCGTAAAGACGCTTAAATTTATTTGCCGCCAGATCAGGTTGAGCCATCCGCTGCATGACCGGCGCTGTGTATTTATTTTGATTGAGCATATAGCTGATGGGCCAGTTAATCAGCAGCTCTTCATACTCACCAAAGGGGAATAGCGTATCAACCTCAGAGCCATCCAGGGTTCTCACCCAGCGTTCGCCTTTGCCCAGCAGCGGAAACAGCAGTTCACGAAAAATGGTCTGATCAATTCTGTCACCTCCCAACCCTATGCCGTGAGTCGCTTGCACCACAAAGGATGAGCCAGATCGACGCAATACACTAAAATCCAATGTGCCCCCACCAAAGTCTACCGTCAACACCAACTCATCATTGCTCTGAGGGTTATTGTGCAAATAGCTAATAGTGGCCGCAGTGGGTTCTGGACAAAAAGATTGCTGGGTAATACCAGCGTGACCATAGGACTCGGTTAAGCGCTCCAGTGCAAGCTTATCGCGCCCATTTTCCGAGCCCTCAAAATGCACTGGATGACCAATACAGGCATGATTGGCAGTGCCAGGCACGGCTCTATCTAAGGCCCTGCGAATACCGACCAGAATAGGTGTCACTAAAGCAACCAGACGAAAGGACCGTTCGAAAATCATAATACGATCATTTAACGCACTGCCAAGCAAGCGCTTGGTGCCGCGAAATAATCTCCCGGGCAGACTGGAATCATTAAATGACTGGCCATAGACATTGTTGGTATCAGACTCACCGGGGCCACCCATAGCAGATTCGCCACCTCCAGTACCTGTTCGCGCCTCACCCAGCAACTCTGCACTCAGCTCAACCTTGCGACCCCGATTGGCACTGATGTAGTCAGTAATCGCCCGCTGGCCAATGCTGGTTACGTACTGTTTATCAATATAGTTAGCCGACGGCATAATACTTTCCGGGGCCGCCAGCTTGACTAGTTGCACCTGCTGACCGTCAAAAATTGCGGCGGCACTATTGCTGGTGCCAAAGTCGATACCAATACCAATTCTGGCATCTCGTTGTTGGTTGTCCTGCATGAAAAGGGTCGCTGGAAGATAGTAGGGTTGCTGATATTTTAACCCAAGTCGCCAGCTTAAACCGAATAATGATCGCCGAGTTTGTTTAGGTTATTGTATTTAGAGCCAACTCACTTTGAGCAGCAGGCTGTTGTGGTTAAACTAAGCGCAAATAATAAACTTATAGAGCCAACTAGTGCCCAGTTCCCCCCAAGTCGTCGTTATCGGCGCCAGCCATGCGGCAGTGCAACTTATTGTCAGCCTCCGCCAACAGGGTTGGCGCGATAAGATCATTGTTATCAGTGATGAACCCCATATGCCCTACCAGCGACCCCCATTGTCCAAAGCCTTTCTTGCGGGCGATATCGGCGAAGACCAGCTGATACTTCGAGCCGCCACTGCCTATGAGAAACTCGATGTTGAGTTTGTGCTGGGGGTTGCAGTGACTGCTATAGATGCAGACAACCACCAGCTATCACTAAGCAATGGCAGCAAGATGCCCTTTACCAAACTGGCCCTGTGTACCGGGGCTAGAGCTCGTCCCCTGCCCATACCAGGCGCAGATTTAGAGGCAGTTCATTATTTACGCAGTATGAATGATGTAAAAGGTATTCAGCAGTCTGCCACCAAAGCAAAGTCTGCGACTATTATTGGCGGTGGCTATATAGGCCTAGAGACCGCAGCATCTCTTAATAAACTGGGTATCGCTGTCACTGTGCTGGAAACTGAAGATCGCCTGCTTAAGCGCGTAGCCTCAGAGCCTATCTCAAGGTTCTATCAAAATCTGCATCAACAAAAAGGGGTGGCGATCAAACTAGCAACTGGCGCTGTTGCAATTAATGGCACCAGCATCGTCACCGGTGTAGCCTGCGCTGATGGCACCAGCATAGATACAGATATGGTAATTATTGGGATCGGCGTTATCCCCAACACCGAACTCGCCGACAAAGCTGGGCTGACTGTAGACAATGGCATTGTGGTAAACCAGTACGCCCAGACCAGCCACAAGGATATTGTCGCCGCTGGAGACTGCACCAATCACCCAAACCCAGTGTTGAACACAACATTGCGTCTGGAATCTGTGCCCAATGCCACCGAGCAAGCTAAAGCCGCAGCGGCCAGCATCTGCGGCCTGAAAAAAGCCTATGCCGAACTGCCTTGGTTCTGGTCTGATCAGTATGAGGTCAAACTACAGATCGCTGGCATTAGTCAGGGTTATAACAATCTGGTGGTTCGTGGCCAGATTAATGAAGATAGAAGTTTTAGCGTATTTTATTTAAAAGACAGTACAATATTGGCCGCCGACTGCGTCAATCGGCCAAAAGATTTTATGCTGGCAAAGAAGCTTATTCTGCAAGGGGCTCCAGTGGACCCCAAGGATTTGGCCAATGACAGCACTGACCTTAAAACCCTAATAGAAAAATAATAACGGAGCAGCTTCATGCCAGTAATCAACTATGTCGAATTCGATGGCCGCGAACACAGTGTCGATGTGCCTACAGGTGTTAGCCTTATGCAAGGCGCACTAGATAATATGATCGACGGCATAGTTGCTGAGTGCGGCGGCTGCTGTGTGTGCTGTACCTGTCACTGCATTATTGACCCAGCCTGGGCAGAGGCCGCAGGCACTGCCGCAGCAGATGAAAATGAGTTGCTGGAATTTCTCGACACCAGAGAAGAGACCAGCCGACTAAGCTGTCAGGTTAAGGTAACTGAGGCGATGGAAGGCATGGTGGTTCGATTGCCCGAGTCCCAGTACTAGAAAAGCCCAGAGCTTGATTCCCTCGTCACTCTTTAACCAGCGGTGGTTACTCGTTCACTGCCAACTCTGAAAATCAATCCTTATAAATCAGGGGTTAGTTATTATGGATCGCTTTGAAGCAATCGCGGCCCTAGCTGCACCGGGCCAGCCTCTGGAAATGATTGAAACTCAGGTGTATGGCGCCAGTTGTAGAGCCTTTAAACATGCGCCCTCTTGCCTGCGTGAACTGTACCGCCAAAACCTGTCTGACGAGACTTTTGTGGTTTTTGAACAGGAGCGTTACAGCTTTAACCATATCTGGGCGATTGCCAGCGCCATAGGTCAAGGCCTAGTAGTTGATCAAGGGATCCAAAAAGGCGATCGAGTAGCCATCTGTATGCGCAATTATCCAGAATGGATTATTGCCTTTCAGGCAGTCACCTCTGTAGGCGCCATAGCAGTGGCGATGAATTCCCTATGGCAAGCCGATGAAATTGAATACGGCCTCGAAGATAGTGGCTGTAAATTATTAATTGCAGATCAGGAGAGAGTTGATCTGCTATTCCAGGCTAATACGTCAATCAATTGCGACATAAGACTGGTGCGCGGCAACAGAACAACAGAGATTCCACGCTGGGAAGAACTGGAGAGCAAGTACGCTGGCAGCCCCATGCCACAGATTGAAATAGCGCCTATTGACGATGTACTTATTCTTTATACCTCAGGTTCCACAGGCCGGCCCAAAGGAGTGGTGTCGAGCAACCTGGCGATTGTCAGCGCACTGCTAAGCTGGGAAATGGCTCTTATGGCCTGGCTTATGATTCGCGGCGTTACCATAGAGCCACCGACCAATCAGCCTGCTGGTCTTTTGGCCGTCCCCCTTTTCCATGCCACCGGCTGTCATGCAATCTTTTTGTCTGCCTTTCGCTCTCAAACCAAACTGGTATTAATGCGCAAATGGGATCCGCAACTAGCCGCTGAAATTATTCCCCGGGAAAAAATAAGCTCCTTCACCGCACCTTCGGCCATGACAGCTGACTTGATCCAGCATGCAAAAAATAGCGATCACGATCTCTCTAGCTTGCTTATGGTTGGTGGCGGTGGCGCAGCTCGATCGACTGAGCAGGTGCTGGGCATTGACGCGGCCTTTGACAATGCTATGCCCAACACAGGCTGGGGCATGACCGAAACCAACTCAATTGGTACTGCTATCGCCGGCGAAAACTATCTGGCGCGCCCTGCCAGCTCAGGCCAGCCCGCCGTTGTATTGGATATTCGTATTGCAGATGATCAGGGCAATGCCCTTCCACCCGGCGAACATGGCGAAGTACAGATTCGTGGCACCAGTATGTTTCGCACCTACTGGAACAAACCCAAAGCAACAGCGGAGTCTCATATCGATGGCTGGTTTAAGACTGGTGATATAGGCTACATGGATGAGGAAGACTATGTTTTTATAGTTGACCGCATTAAAGATATGGTGATTCGCGGAGGTGAGAATATAGGTTGCGGTGAAGTGGAAGCGGCTTTGCTGGAGCACAGTCAAATTCTGGAGGCGGCGGTGTATTCTGTACCAGATTCGCGCCTTGGCGAGGAAGTTGGCGCCACTATATTCTGCGCTGGTGCAAAGATTGATAAAACTCAGTTGCGAGAATTTTTGAGCGCCAGATTGGCAAAATTTAAAGTGCCCAACTATATCCATATAGCTGACCAAAGACTGCCCAGAACCGCATCGGAAAAAATCTATAAATTACAGATCAGACAACAGGCCCTTAAAGATTTGCAGGTAGAGCCCTAAACGCCAGGGTCCTGAGACTCTTAACCGCCGATGGTGCCGCCAGTAGTAATAACATATAGCTTTATTACTGAGCGGCTCCAAATGCATCCCGGGTCAGGTTTTCCAATGAGTTATCGGCATGAACAATAATATTATCCTCAATGCGAATCCCACCAAAGGGAACAAACTCATCTACTCTTGACCAGTTGATCGCCGCAGCGTGCTCCCCCGCTTTCAGCTTGTCCAAATAAGCGGGAATAAAATACAGGCCTGGCTCGACCGTATGAATTTGATTGGCAACCATAGGTGCCCCAGAGCGAAGCTTGGGGTACTTCTCCGGCGGCGGCAAAATATCTCCCTGAGCATTGGCCAGCTGACCACCTTTATCGTGCACATTACAGCCAAGATGATGTCCTAACCCATGGGGGTAAAAAGACGCGGCAACATCATTGACCACAGCATCCTCCGCTGACATATTCAGCACACCAAACTCAATCAACACCTCGGCAATCTTGTACTGGGAAAGCACGTGAATCTCCACTGGGCTCTTGCCAATTCCACCCTCGGCACAGAGTTCTAGCTGCTTGTTGTCCATCAGTTCAATCATGGCGGCAAAGTCTGAGCCCGAATCATAGGCATAGGTGCGGGTAATATCCGAGGCGTAGCCATTAACCTCTACCCCAGCATCAATCAAAAAGCTGCGGGGTGCCTGTGGTTGCTTAAACAGATTATGGTGGTGCAGCACTGCGGCATGTTCATTAACCCCGGCAATAATACCGTAGGGCATTTCGCTCTCACGGCAGTCGCAGGCAGCCAAATAAGCCGCGGCAATTTGCACTTCAGAGGCTCCGGCCATAAACGCCTGCTGGGCGGCGCGATGAGCCGGCACTGCCCGACGATTGGCCTCACGGACACATTCCTGCTCATAAGGGGTTTTGCCTTTGCGCTGAAAATCGATCTGATGGATAACAGACTGGGGGTTCCAGTGCTCAGCCAGCGTGTCCAGCTCATTGGTCTCATTTATAAAGGCTACGGCATTGCCGCCCAGGTGCTTTTTAATCTGATCGACAGTCTGATATTCAACAATCTCAAAGGCCTGCTCAAATCCTGGGGGCAGGCTCTCCGGTGCGGTGTGCCAGATATCTTCAATACAGAGTAAGAACAGTCGCGGCTTGCTGGCCCCGGCACTGATCTGCAGATAAGAGCCAGCTCTGGTGGCCAGTGGCACCCATTCCCTAAAGTATGGGTTGGCTTTAAAACCGTAAGCCATGTCGTCCTGAAACGGCATTTTGGTCTCGCCAGAACCAACTACCAATTCATCATAATCTGTCGCCTGCAGAATCCCCTGAAACCGGGCGGTTTTTTCCGCCACATGCTGGTGGTACAGCAGAGCTAGAACAGCGCTGTAGGCGGCGGGATCTGTTTTTGAAAGTGAGTGATCGAACGATTGAAACTGATTCATGGAGCTTGCTACCCTTAATTCTCTACGCCAGATTTAAGGGCAAGCATAGCACCAATAGTTGCCCTAGACCTCTCTAATAACGCCAGCTTCCGGATCATTAAAGACATCTTTATCCATATAACCTTCGGTGATCGCAACCACGCTGGTTACCATGGCATCGCCGGTTACATTGGTGGCCGTGCGCATCATATCCAGCAGTCGATCAACCCCAATAATCAGGCCAATGCCCTCTACCGGAAGACCTACCTGATTAAGCACCATCACCAGCATCACCAGACCCACACCGGGTACTGCGGCTGTGCCAATTGACGCCAGAGTAGCGGTGAGCACAACAGTGAGATAACCATCCAGTCCCAAACCTATATTGTAGGCCTGAGCAATAAACACGGTGGCCACCCCCTGCATAATTGCGGTGCCATCCATATTAATGGTCGCACCCAGGGGCACGGTAAATGATGCAACACTGTTATTAACACCCATACGCTGCTCAACGGTGCGCAATGTTACCGGCATAGTGGCGCCACTTGAGGCGGTACTGAATGCAAACATAAGCGCTGGTCGCATTTTGCTTAAAAAGCGTCTGACGCTAAGGCCAGTCATGGCTTTGAAAATCATTGAATAGACACCAAAGCTGTGCAGTAAAAGCACAAAAACAACGGTGAAAAAATACTTGGCCAGACTCAGAATCACGCCAATGCCAAGACCGGCAAACAGCTTGGCCAACAAACAGAAGATGCCGTAGGGAGCCAGATTCATCAGAATCATCACCATCTTCATAATAACTTCATTTAACGCCTTAAAGACGCCACTGACGCGCTGCCCCGTGTCACCACTTTCCGAAATGGCAAAACCCATCAATAGAGAAAAAACAATAACCTGAAGAATACTCCCATCGGCCATAGACTGGACCGGATTGCTCGGGAACATATTAATGATGGTGGTTTTTAAGGGAGGCGCTTCTTTGGCAACAAAATCAGTCGCCATGGCCAGATCGATCCCCACACCCGGCTGAACTAGGGTTGCCACTGTGACTGCCAGCGCAATGGCCAAGGCAGTGGTGATCATATAGAGCACGACAGTTTTACTGGCCACGACACCCATACGGGAATTGTTGCCCAACGAGGCAACACCACAGACAAGAGAGACAAATACCAGAGGCACAACAAGCAGCTTTAACGAACGGACAAAGATTTGCCCAACGGTGTCAAAAAGTCCGTTGACCAGGTACTGGTCAAGCCAGGTGATAAGACCAGCAGAGAGAATATTGCCACTGGAGAGAAAATTAAGAAGGGCCCCCACCAGGAGGCCCATTAGCATTGCTACAACTATTCGCTGAGTCAGACTCATCATTCAATCCTATTGCTATAAAGCGAGGTTTTAATGAGCCCGCTCAGCTAGTTCAATTTAGAAGCTGTAGTTAGCTCGCAAGTACCAAGAACCACCTTCGTAGTTAGCCGCAGTGCGTCGTGGGTATTGCAAGCCAACGCTCTGACGGTTTGCGAAAGGTGCTTCAATCTCATCAACATATTCGTCGAGGATATTGGAGCCACCAGCAGTGATTCGCAGATTATCGTTAACATCATAACCCAGTTCAATATCCAGGTAGTAAATGCTATCAATCACAGCGGATGGTGATGAAGCTGCACCAATGGTACCGCGCTCATCATAGTGCTCGCCATAGAAGTTAAGACGGGCCATCAGGCTCAAGTTGTCAGTCAGGTTAGTCAAAGTATTGATAACAAAACGATTTTCCGGAAAGTTATTTTCAATATCTTCAACCAGTGAATCTCTAACTGGCGTGATGCCGTTGATCGTCTTCTGACCTGTCACATCGATAGTGTTGTGGTTGTAAGCAAAGCTTGCAGTGGTCTCAACACCTTCAGACAGCTCGAACGAGGTAGTCAGTACCAGGTCGAAACCCTCATGCACTACATCCAATGCGTTAGTGTAAAAAGACACTGAACCACCAGTACCATTATCGATATCACCAGTACGGTAGATACGATCATCAACTTCAACTTTGTACATATCCAGTGTCAGAGTCGTGTTGTCAGTCACAGCGGCAGTTAGGCCGATGCTCATGTTAAATGACTCTTCCTCTTTCAATGGCGCACCACCCACAGCAAGCGCTGCCGCACTAGTCGGGCGCACTAGGCCTTCTTCAACCTGAAGTCCAGTAGTGCCATCAAACGTAGTGATTACTGTACTTACATTTGCCTGACCAGGGGTCGGTGCGTGGAAGCCGGTAGACGCAGAGCCGCGCAGAGTCAGTGAATCGCTTACAGTCAAACGACCAGCAACTTTACCGTTTACCGTGCTACCAAAGTCAGAGAAGTCCTCATAGCGCAGCGCATACTGCAGCAACAGGTCGTCGGTGACATCATGTTCCAAGTCGGCGTAAAGCGCGATGTTGTCTCTTGAAAATGCACCGGCATCCGCAGGCTTAACACTGCTCATACCACTGGTGTTCCCGTCGATAGCCGCCTGCTCACCGGGCACTGTAGTGAAAGTCTCTTCACGCCATTCAGCACCGAAGGCCAGATTCATATCCGCACTGAGTGCTTTGCTGAAATCAGCGTTGATGTTGGTTTCTTCCTGATCATAGCCGCCCAGATTAAAGTCACGCTGGAAGCTACCGTCAGAGGCCACACCCAAGCTGGGTGCTGTGGTGTTATTGAGGAAGTAACGCAGTTCATTAGAACCGGTACCAATACTCATATCATAAGAAATACCATTACCCATCTCACCTTTAACACCAGCAACCAATGACATATCAGTCTGAGAACCGTCGAGGAAAGGCGTGTAACCCTGGCGCAATGTACCTGCTACCCAGTTTGGATCCAGACAAAGCGCAGCAATAGTGCTGTGGCCCGTGGAGCAATCTGAATCATAACCAGCACGGTAGAAGAAACGGTAGCGGCCATCAGTCTCTGCAAAGCCACCGTGGACATAGGCTTCTTTACCATCGGCTAAATCAAAACCAGAGTTAAAGAACAAACGATCACCGCTAGTTTCAGGACGACCCCAAGTCTGTACAAATGGCGCATCACCGAAAGGTGAATCTGCACCAACATTGGGAACGCCAGCATCGATCAGACCTTGGCCTACAGAGCGCTGAATACCGCGCGAGAGCGCGTCATTATCAAGGCTTTCAAAGCTAACATTCAAAAAGCCATTTTCACCCAGCTCAAAACCACCGTTGGCAGCAACGCGAGTCGACTGCTCACCTTCATAAAACTCACCAAACTGCACCTGAATCGATCCACCTTCAGAGGCATCTTTCAATTGCAGGTTCATTACGCCAGCGATAGCGTCAGAACCGTATTGTGCGGCGGCACCATCACGCAGCACTTCAATATTTTTCAGGGCGATGCCTGGGATCATTGCCACATCAACACCGTGGGCGCCATTACCAGCTGCAGGTGCAAAAAATTGCACCAGTGCTGAACGGTGACGACGCTTGCCATTCACCAGAACCAACGCCTGATCAGGCGCCATGCCTCGCAGTGAAGTAGGACGGATAAACGCACTGCCGTCTCCAGTTGCAGGTGTCGCTGTGTATGAAGGAACCAGCGATTTCAGCGTATCAGTGATATCAGCCTGGTTACCAAAAGCGGCAAGCTCAGCTTCAGAAAACACATCAACAGGAACCGTTGAGTCAGTTGCAGACCGGGCTTTGTTACTTCTGCTGCCCATTACTACCACTTCTTCCAGTTCAGCAGAATCGCCACCCTGTGCAAGTGCCGGTTGCGCAGAAACAGCAACCCCTGAAATAGCCAGCGCTAGCAGCGAGGCTTTTTTGAAATAAGTCATTATTTTTCCCCTAAATATAATTGTTAATTTTGTTACTTACTTGTAATCACCGCTAACATCACGGCTTTTAAAAACGACGACTCTCCAAGTCGCCCCCCTTATCTGCAGGTCCGCTGTCCCATACCCAGCATCATTCTTGCTTGATCTATTATCACAATATGTCGGCCCTCATTAACACAGTGGTCCGGCACCGCCGCAGCCTGTGAAATATGATCGGCATCAACTCCCCCAAAAACGAACTGTAAATTATTTTCACAGCCAACGCGAGCATGGTCACCCATTAGTGCTAAGGAAAGTATGGTTACCAGAGATATCCAACACAGGCAGGATTTTTGGGCATCGATACAACATGGTTATCCGCACAATCTAAGAGCCTAGACAGGGCTCCACAGGTGATCCAAATGGTGCAAAGACCCGTAAGTCTGTTAAGGTAGCAATAAGCAGTGTAGGCATGTTGAGAAAAAATATAGATATCGTGGACGATAAAGCACAGGTTAAAAGCCGTGTAGCCGTATTGAACACCTCTGAAAAGCGCTCAGATCAGTGGACTCTGCTGCTGGTCGCTGTGGGGGCTGATCGCGATCGTCAAGCTTTTGCTCAACTCTTTAGTCATTTTGCACCATTGCTGAAGAGCTTCGCTCAAGCCAGCCGCCACGAAGGTTGGTTTCCCGGCTTAAGCGAAGACCTAGTCCAAGAAGTGATGATCAAAGTTTGGCAGAAGGCGGCTGGATACAATCCAGAAAAAGCCTCGGCCACAACCTGGATCTACACCGTTGCACGTAACTGCCGTATCGATATGCTGCGTCGCAAGAGCAATACCCAACATCTCCCTCTGGAAAACGAAGACTTCTGGCACGAGCCCGATGAAGACACCCCTGTGTCTTTACTTCGTCAAAAACGCACCGAAGTCAAAGTACAGGACAGTCTGGCGCAGCTCCCCCGCGAGCAGGATCAGATCCTTAGAAAAGTTTACCTGGAAGGAAAATCACACGCCGAGGCTTCCGAAGAATTAGGTTTGCCCCTTGGCACAGTCAAATCGAGAGTGCGACTAGCGCTCCAAAAAATGCAAATTCTGGTCGCGCCAGAATATCAAGACGAGTTATCCCATGAGTAAACATCTTTCCCATCATCCAGACAAAGAGATTTTGGTACAATTTTCCGCCGGCACGCTTGCCACAGCCCCATCAATCTGTGTGTCTGCACACCTCCATTTTTGCCAGCAGTGCCGCAGCGAACTTCTCAGCCTGGATCAAATTGGCTCCCAGTTAATGACAGAGGCCGAGCCCGCTGAAATTGACGACAACCTGTTTAACCGGGTAATGGACAAGATTGACCAAGCTGAAGCAACAGAGCAGCAACCATCGGAACCCAGCACTGATCCTCGAGTAGCAGGATTTCCCCTGTCTGTGAGCAAGCTGATCAAAAACAAATTTCACACACCTATTTGGAAGCGTTTATCTGCCTCTGTTGATGTAGCGCGCTTTAAAACAGGGCAAAAAGATTTTGAAGTTGCACTGCACAGAATCTGTGCTGGCGGCAAAACGCCCAAGCATGATCACCATGGTTTAGAGTACACAGTGGTTTTGAAAGGCAGCTTCTCCGATGAGTCGGCAGTGTACAAAGAAGGAGATTTTTTAATTCGCCAGCCCGGTGATGTGCACCAGCCAATGGGCGCGCAGAATGGTGAATGTATCTGTCTGTCCGCGCTTGAGGCGCCGATTAGACTAACAAATCCTCTGGGATTCTTGATGAAACCATTATTGAGAATCAACCCGATGTAACGAGTTTGATCCCCATAGAAAGCAAGACCGTTTGAAAACCGTGCGCAAGCGCGGTTTTTTTTGTCTTAAAGGATATTCGGGGCGACAATAGAGAATGTTAGCAACGGACGTTGATCCCCCGCTCGGCCATATACTGTTTGGCTTCTGGCACTGTGTGTTCACCAAAATGGAAAATGCTGGCCGCTAAAACAGCGTCGGCTTTACCCTCAATCACTCCATCCACCAGATGCTGCAGATTGCCCACACCACCAGAGGCGATAACAGGCACATTGACTGCATCACTGATTCGAGACGTTAGGTTCAAGTCAAAACCATTTTTGGTGCCATCACGGTCCATGCTAGTCAGCAATAGTTCGCCAGCACCATAAGCCGTCATTTTTTCTACCCATTCAATAGCATCAATGCCTGTAGGCTTGCGACCACCATGGGTGAAAATTTCCCAGCGCGGGTTGTCGCCCTGCTCCACCTGCTTGGCATCAATGGCTACAACGATACATTGAGAACCAAATCGCTGAGCGGCCTCACGGACAAATTCTGGGTTGTGAATGGCCGCAGAATTGATTGCCACCTTGTCTGCACCAGCATTCAGAAGATTGCGAATATCCTGCAACTCGCGCACACCACCACCCACTGTCAAGGGAATAAACACTTCCCCAGCCATACGCTCAACCGTATGCAATGTGGTATCCCGGTCTTCATGACTGGCGGTAATATCGAGAAAGGTAATTTCATCCGCGCCCTGCTCATTGTAGCGACGAGCCACCTCAACAGGATCACCAGCATCGCGAATATCAACAAACTGTACGCCTTTGACTACACGGCCCTTATCCACATCAAGGCAGGGAATAATACGCTTGGCCAGACTCATTTCTCTTCCTTAAACATATGACCTAACTTGCCTGCCTTAGTCGACAAATATTGAATATTATGAGGGTTGCTATCGGCTTGAATCGGCTCGCGATCCACCACATTAATACCCAGCTCTCTCAAAGCTTTAATCTTGCGCGGGTTATTGGTCATCAAACGAACTTCAGTAGCACCCAGATGCTCCAGCATAGGGGCACAGATAGAATAGTCACGCATATCAGCACCAAAGCCTAATCGCTCGTTGGCTTCAACGGTGTCCGCACCCTGATCCTGAAGATTGTAGGCACGGATTTTATTGACTAAACCAATGCCTCGACCCTCCTGACGCAGGTATAAAATCGCACCGCGGCCCAACGCCGAAATACGCTTCATAGCCTCTTGCAGCTGCTCACCGCAATCACAACGCATGCTGCCCAGTGCATCACCAGTCAAGCATTCAGAGTGGATTCTGATCAACAGCGGCTCATCTGCAGCGCAATCACCCATGGTAATGGCGATATGCTCTTTACCCTTAAACGGGTCTTCAAAACCATGGATATCAAAGGTGCCCCAGCGGGTGGGTAACTTTGAAGATTCGATAAAGCGAAGCACCAAACAGACTCCGGTGAATGATTAGATATCAGTTCGCTATTGTAGCGGCAACCTGTTCTGAGTGCAGGTTTTTTACGGCTGTTTTCATCAGTTAGCCCATTGCTTTTTACTCGGCTTACTCTCCAAAGCTCCCGGGGATTTCCTTTTGGTGGTTTCGGCAAACCGCTTCGAATCTCGAAGATCATAAATTACCCGATAAAGACAGGGCACCAGCACAGCACCCAAGGCAAGATTTTCCACCATCATATTGAGGCGGCCGCGCAGGTGAAACGAGGTATCAAAAAACTCATCAATCACAAGCCCCGGAGGAAGGCTCCCACGCTTGTCAGCAATATATTGCTTGATACGATCACTAATTGTCAGGATATCCTGACCATCGGTGGCAAAAATACCCAAATTAAACGCCTCCTTTCGATCAAAACGCACCAAGGTACTGGTTTCAGCAAAGCTATCTCTTATATTGGCTATCTCCCCCAGCAGCAATGCGGTGCCATCAGCTTGACTGTGGACCACTAGACTCGCAAAGGCCTCGCCGGTATAGGCTTTACCCTGTGTGCGCACCAAGATATTACCCTGCTCGGCTCTGATCATTCCCGCTGGCAAATCGACAGATGAATTGCGCAAGACATCCGCAACCTCTGCCAAGGTAAGATTAAATTCCCGCAATCGATCCTCTTTAAGTTCGATGGAAATTTTATAGTCATCAACGCCCCAAAGGACAAGATTTTTAATCTCGTCCATCAGCAGCAGCTCATCGCGCATTTCCTGGCCCAGACGCTTGCGAGTGCGCTCGTCCATATCGCCGGCCACAGCAATTCCCATTACCCAGCGCGCCTCATCATATGTCAGTCGTGTGACTGAAGGCCTTTCCAGATCATCGGGAAAATTAACCACACCATCAATGCGGTTTTCGACCAATGCCAGTATCTCTTGAATATCTTCATTGGATTCGACTTCAAGAATTACCATGGCCATATCACGGCTGTCTGTGGAGTTGATTTTCTTGATCCCTTTCAGTCCCTGAATAGCCGCTTCCATAGGTAGTATTACGGCTTTCTCAACCTCAACCGGCGCTGCACCCGGATAAATGGTAGTAATCTTAATCTGGTCAAGATCACCAACTGGAAACATCTCTTTGCGGATATTCAATGCAGAGATTACCCCCGCACAAATAATCAGCAACATAAGCAAATTAGCCGCAACAGGGTTTTTACTAAACCATCCAATCAGCCCATAGCGATTAGTTTCCATTGGGTAGGCCTTCTTTAGAGCTGTGGCTGACATCGACTATTGCGTCTATTTTCTCCGGTGCAACCCTTATGCCTTCAATCGGCACACCGATGGTACTGACAATAAGCTTAGTGCCCTCCTCCACACCGTCGCTTACATAGTAAAACGCCCGATCCCAATAAATAGGCTCCACATGCCTCAAGCGCATGCGCTGATCAGCATCCACCACCGCCACCTTGCTACCCTCTAACAAGGCATGGCGAGGGATAGCGAAGGCGTCTTCAATGGACTTACCGTCAATCTCAGCGGTGACAAAGGTACCAACAAATAATGGGGTGACCCTAGACTCTGCGTCAGCATTGCGACCATAGGGGTCATCAATCTGGGCCACCACGTATAAAGAACGACTCGCCGTATCAACAACCCCTTCCGAGCGCACCAACTTGGCATACCAGCGATTAACCGAGCCATCAATAGAGCCAAACAATGTAACCTGCTGTTGGTAATCACTGTCCGCTACTGAAAAACCGTTCATCATAGAAAGGTCGCGTTTGGTCAAGGGCAGCCGCACTTCGGCAAAATCAATGGCAAAGGTCTGTCCTAGGTTTGTACCCAGCCTGACGTACTGGCCAATATCCACCAATTTCTGTGCCATCATGCCGGCGTAAGGCACTCGAATACCTGTTCGCTCCAGCTTTAACTGCGCCTGAGTCACCTCAGCCTCGGCCTGGATTACATTGGCGCGAGCTTCTTCCAAATAGGGTTCGCGCAGGGCCAACAGAGGTGCCTCTTCAGCAGGGCGGCCGGTCATTTCCCATTCCTTTTGAGCTTGGATGGCGCGGGCCTGTTCAAAGGTCAACTGGGCGTTCATGCTGATCAATTTAGCTTTGGCTCTCTGCAGAGCAACTTGATAGTCAGTGGGGTCAATCTGAAGTAACAGATCACCTGCTTTAAAAGTACCTCCAACAACAAACTGCGGTGACACCTCTAAAACAGTGCCCGAGACTTCAGAGATCAAAGAGGTTTGGGTGCGGGGCAACACTGTACCCTGGGATTCCACAGCGAGAACCGCCTGAGTTCGATTTAAAATCTGAGTTTTTACTGCTAGCGCTGTGTCTGGTGATTCTGTTTTGAGAGGCGGTGGCTTGAGCAAATTCATCAGGATTGAAACAACAACTGCGCCACCAATAATCCCAATTGACAATAACTTCTTAAACGTCCTTTTCAAGAGAGACTTCCTATCCTTAGGTTATTTTGCGCCCGATTCCTGAACGCATTGGTTTGTTGTGTAGGTTTTGTGATTAAAACCCTGCACTAACTATAGCAGCTGCCTAGGCAACCATTATGGTTGGCTTAGGCAGCTGCTATGGATGTAACAAGCCGGCCTAGCTGACAGTCAACTACTGGGCCGGCTCCGGAAAGCGGCCCAAAAGCTTGGCCACAAACAGCATCACACCGATAATCATTAACAGCAGCACTACCGCGATAAACAGAGCCATTGGAATGATTTCAATAAACACAAAGAAGTAACTCACCGCCATCAGCAGGGGTAGCAGCAATATGGCGCTGACAAAGCGATGGTTAGTCTCGACCACCAAATACAGACAAGGTATCAGCAGCAGCGTAATAGTCGAAGCAAACAAAATACCAAAGCTTAGTGAAAGAGCCATAGGAATCACAAATTGTGCTTGCACACTGGTTTCAAACAACAGGGGTAATAGCCCAACAAAGGTTGTTAGAGTGGTCAGCAAAATAGCCCGGAATCTTTTTGTGCCTGCTTCCGTGATCGCTTGCTGGGCGGACAGCCCCTCGGCTTTACCGCGATTGGCAAACTCCACCAGAATCAAACTGTCGTTTACCACCACACCTGCCAGCGCGATAATACCGAAAATCGACAGAATATTAACCGACATATCAAATAGGATATGCCCCAGCACAGCCCCAATAAAGCCGAAAGGGATAACCGACATAATTACAACAGGCTGGAGGTAGGATCTGAGTGGCACTGCCAGCAGGCCGTAAATCAAAAATAGCGCTGCCAAAAAGCCAATTCCCATCTTTACATAGTACTCATTTTGCTCCTGGGTCCCACCACTTAAGCGGAATCCAACACTGGGGTATTTCTCAAGCAGTTGCGGAACAAACTTGCTGCGAGCATCACGCACCACATCACCACTCTGAACCTTGCCTTCTTCCACGTCGGCAGTAATAGTCACCGTGCGCTTTCGATCAAGCCGATCGATGGAGGTTAATCCTAGGCCCAAGCGAATATCCGCAACCTGACCAATCTCAATGGCCTGGCCAGTAGCGGTTCTGATCAGCATATTTTCAAGGGTGGCAATGGAGCGGCGATCCTCAATGGGGTAGCGCACCATTACTTTAATGGTGTCCGACTCCCGCTGGATTCGTTGCACTTCTTCGCCATAAAAGGCCTGTCGCACCTGAACTGCCACATCTCTAAGCTGCACACCCACCTGGCTGGCGTAGGGCTTGAGTTTAATCAGCACTTCTTTGCTGCCCGAACCCTGAGAGTTGTAAATATCATAAACGCCGGGGAACTGGGTCAGATACTGTTGAAGTTCAATAGACGCTTTGGTGAGTTCGTCGGGATTTGAGCCGGACAGGGACAGACTGATCTTAGCTCCGGACGGGCCTTCACTCGCGGAATAGCGCTGCTCGCGAACATTGGGTAACAGGCCCACATCCTCGCGCCATAGTCGCGCAATTTCAACCGCGCTAACAGAGCGATACTCTGCTTTTGTCAAAACTAGCCTAAAGCTCACAGTCACATCGTTGCGAACGAAGAAGCCCACATGCTCCACAAGGCCCGCACTATCAGGGTTGTTCTCCCGATACTGCTGGTCAATTTTGTAGATTGAGCGCTCAATAACATCAATGGTTTCGTTGAGGCTCTCTTCAGAAGCACCATCCTGCATCACAATGCGAGCGCGAACATCATCCCCCGGAACATTGGGGAAAAACTCGAACTTGGCGATGCCGCTTGAGGTTGCACCCAGTATTACAATTAATATGCCGAGGAAGCTGGCAAGGGTCATATAGCGATTGTTTAGGGCTTTTTTCAGCACCGGTCGGTAAACATTGTCGATAAAATTTTCAAGCCCGCTAGACACTGCTCTTTGGTAGCGAGTGACAAAACTCATTGGGCCCTCTGGTTTGTTGCCAAATTTCAGACCCACCAAGTGAGACGGCAAAATAAGCTTGGACTCAATCAATGAGAAGGTCAGACAGAGAACCACCACAATACCAATGGCTCTGGTAATGCCGTCAAAGCTGCCGCCGGTAAAAATAATCGGCGTAAAGGCAGCCATGGTTGTAAGCACACCAATGGTTGAGGGGGTCGCAACTCTCTGCACCCCTCTTACCACTGTATCCACAGAGGCGGTGTAAGCCCCATCTATCAACTGGCCCGAAGCGGCCTGCTGCTTATAATCTGCTTTGACCTCACTGTAGACACTCTCGCCAATTACAATGGCGTCATCCACCACAATGCCTAGAACCATAATAAAGGCAAATAAACTCAGAACGTTGACGGTAACCCCGCCAAAAGGCATCAGCCAAAACGCCCCAGCAAAGCTAACTGGAATACCCAGAATCACCCAAAAAGCGACCTTTAAATTGAGGAACAGACCAAGCACCAATGCCACCAAAACCCCACCCATCAGCAGGTTTTCAGACATCATTGTAAGGCGGCCATTCAGGTAATAAGCCTCGTCATTAAAAACGGTGATGCTAATGCCCTCGGGCAATGTTTTTTTCTTCTCTGCGGCATAGTTATGCACCGCCTCACTGATACTCAGCAGGTTTTGGCCTTCCAGTGAAAACACTCCCAGGGTAAAGGAGTTTTTGCGGTCAAATCTATTGGTGTAGCTGCTCTCTTTGAATTCGTCTCTTACTTTAGCAACATCAGACAGCAGTAACTGGGTGCCGTCCCTATCACTGCGCACAACAATATTCTCAAAGTCACTGCCAAAATAGGATTTGCCTTCAGTTCGGACCAAAACATTGCCGTTACCTGTGCGAATCATGCCTGCAGGTAAATCCAGCGATGAGGCGCGGACAGCCGAAGCAACTTCGCCGAGAGTCAGGTTGAGTTCTTTTAACCGATCCTCCCGCACTTCAATGGAAATTTCGTATTGTCCCGCACCCCAGAGTTGCACCTCTTTCACCGGGCCCAGAGCCAGTAGCTCATCATAAATCTCGTCACCGATTAGCTTTTTCTGCCGCTCAGTCATATCGCCGTAGACAGAGACACCGAGCGCCCAAAGGTTCTGCTGAACCCGCTGTACTGTGGGTCTCTCAAGGTCTTCAGGGAGATTAGTGATGCCATCGATCCGATTCTCGATTTGGGTCATCACCTCATTAATATCTTCGTTGGGCTCGATTTCCAGCCTGATTCGAGCAAAATCCCGGTTGGCATCAGATCTGATCTTTTTAATGCCCTGCAAACCCTCAAGGGCAGACTCCATCGGCAGGACCACGCCTTTTTCAACCTCAACTGGTGCAGCTCCAGGATAGGGGGCCATTACGCTTACCATGCGGATTTCGGTACGCGGAAACATCTCTTTACTGATATTAGTAAGCGACAATGCGCCGGCAAAGAACACCAGAATCATCACCAAATTGGCTGCGACGGGGTTGCTAGTAAACCAGCTAATAAGACCCTTTGAAGTTGACTTTATCACTGTGCCGCACCCAGGTTCATATCATTTTTGATCCGTAGCTTTAACCCTTCGATCGGTGTTCCTAGGGCGCTGGTCACGACCTGATCACCGTTTTTCAAACCAGCAGATATGTAGTAGTGATTATCATCGGCAGACGCCACGGTAACCGCAACTATCGTCAGCAGATCATTGGCATCCGCCAAAGCTACTCTTGAGCCCTCAAGCAGCGAACTGCGAGGAATTTTAAAGACATTATTGAGCAGCTTGCCTTCGATTGAAGCTTTGACGAAGGTTCCAACCCGAAGCGGTGCCACCATGCTGCTATCTTTTAGACCATAGGGATCTGCCACGCGGGCAACCAGATATTGTGAGCGGTTTAACTCATCGACCACACCTTCTGAACGCTCAACATCTGCCGCCCAAGATGTATTGATTCCATCCACGGTTCCGCTGAGAACAACCTTTTTACCTGACAGGCTGGCTGGTGTCGTCATGCCCTCCATCATGGTGAGATCACGCTCGGTCAAAGGCAGTCTCACCTCAATAAAATCAATAGCAAATGTCTCGCCAATGCGGGTACCAATGGTGACAAACTGGCCCATATCCGCCAACTTTTTAGATACCATACCGGCGTAGGGCGCGCGGATAACGGTTTTGTCCAACTTGATTTTGGCCTGCCTAACCTCTGCCTTGGCGCGCAAAAGATTGGCTTGCGCTTCCAGAAGGTAGGGCCGACGCAGGGCCAGCAATGGCGCGTCAGCTTTAGGGCGACCAGTCATGGCCCATTCTTTTTCAGCCTGCACCGACCGTGCTTTCTCTAGCTCCATCATTGCCTTGGCGCTTATTAATGCAGCTTCTGCGCGCTGAAGTGCCACTTCATAATCTGTGGGGTCCAGCTTCAAAAGCATATCCCCAGCCTGAAATGTTCCTCCGACAACAAAAGCATCGGCAACGGCCAATACAGTGCCGGTCACTTCCGACACAAGGGATGTTCTTGTTCTGGGTTGCACTATGCCTTGAGACTCAACGCGCATAGATAACTGGGAGCTAGTAACAAATTCCGTCTTTACCGCTATGGCGGCTTCAGGCTCTGGCGCCTTGGCTGCGTCCGGTTGTAAAACATTCATCATGATGGCTAAAAATAGCGCGGCCAAAACCACCCCTACCGCTTTTAGTTTTTCTTTCACTCAACCGTTCCTTTAATTTTTATACGCTTTGACTGGACGCCAAGCAGTATTCTAATAATTATCTTTAAGACGCTATCTCTGTTCGTTTTGGATTCGAACCAGTAGCTGATCGGGCAAGATACCTAACCCATCAGCACATACTGAATAAGCCAGCCACATGCTCCGGCCGCGACACCAGCCAAAATATCATCGACCATTATACCTAAACCGCCAGACATATTTTTATCCAGCCAACTAATCGGCCAGGGCTTGAGGATATCGAACAGCCTAAACAGAGCAAACCCCATGGCGACAGATACGCAGTCGGACGGTAAAAAGGCCATTGCAACCCAAAAACCGACAAACTCATCCCATACAATACCGCCATGGTCATGCACGCCCAGTCGCTCGGCCGCCTCACCACAGATATAAATCCCAACAATTGCACTGAGCAAAACCAACGCGAGATAGGCTGGCGGGGAAAACTGCACCAACAGTAACCACAATGGGATCGCGGCAATCGTGCCCATAGTGCCTGGTGCTTTGGCAGACAGACCGCTGCCAAAGCCAAAGGCCAGCAACAGAACTGGGGAGCGCAAAAGGGCATTTAAGCTGGGGTTATTGGCCGAAATGATCATATCCTCTGTTTTTTTTGGTCGCTGATTGGCCGTCCACTGTGACCAATTCTCGACTCTCTTTATCTGGCTCTATATGACCCACCAATGTGGCTTTTAGTTCTCCCAGTCGAACAAAATGATCAATCTTTTTTTTCTGACTTGGGGGCACAGTAAAACAGAGTTGGTAATCATCACCTCCAGACAGAGCCCAGCTTACACAATGCTGTGACGACATCTCTGCCATATCTGGGTGTATAGGCAGGTTCTCCGTATAAAGCTTAGCGCTGACACCACTGGCTTTGCAGATATGCTCGAGGTCAGCAATCAGGCCATCAGATATATCGATACAGGCACTAGCAATATCTCGCAATGCTATACCTTCTTCAACCATTGGCCGAGGCCGATAAAAGCGCTCGAGTAAATACCCGCTTACGTCTTTTATATCGGTATTGTCGGTGATAAGCGCCAGTGCCGCAGCCCCATCACCCAGATGTCCTGTAACATAAATCCCATCGCCCACTTTTGCGCCACTGCGCTTAAGCGCTTTGCCAGTCGGCACCTCAGCCATCAGAGTGATGCTAATAGTCAGCGGGCCAGCAGTGGTATCACCACCAACCAATGCAATATCAAACTCTGCGGCAACCTCGGCCAGCCCGCGACTAAAGTCGCCGAGCCATTGGGCATTAGCTTTATCACTGGGGATGGTTAAGGCAAGGGTAAACCATTTAGGCCTAGCACCCATGGCAGCCATATCACTAAGATTGACACAGAGTGCGCGAGTGGCAATCTGCTCGGCACTTGCATCCGCAGGGAAGTGCACCGACTCCACCAATGTGTCCGTAGCCACAACCAGCTGCATAGCGGGGTCTGGATCAATTACCGCGCCATCATCACCAATACCTAGGGCCACGCCCTGCTGACCGGTAAGGCCCGAGAAGTAGGTCAGGATTAATTCAAACTCGCTGAGTTGGTCACTCGATGGCTTAGACAGGACTGTGCCCTCTTTGGCATCTAAACATTTAACTATTAACTGCGTTTTTTGGCAGCCACTTCAATGGCCCGCTTCTCTATCGCCACTTTATCCAGAACACCATTGATAAATTTAAACGCATCGGTGGGGCCATAGGTTTTTGCCAGATTGACACCCTCATTGATCACGACTTTGTAGGGCACCTCAATGCTATACATTAGCTCGTAGGTGGCAATACGCAAAACCGCGCGGGACACCGGATCTAGGTCTTTGTTCTCCCGATCTAGATGGGGGGTATAACAGCCATCGATCTCAGCGAGGTTTTTCGGCACACCAAATAAAATATCGTGAAACAAACGGCCGTCTACCTTGGCCATATCGTTGTCCACATGAAATTCGGCCTCGATATCAATCAGATCCGTGCCACCGACCTGCCAGGAGTACAGCGCCTGTACCAGAAGTCTACGAGCCTTCTGCTTTTGCTTGGGTTTGGGCTGTGCTTTTGAGTCCAGATTTACCATAATCAGTCAGCACTCTGCATCTGGTTAAACAGCGCCAGCATCTCAAGAATGGTCAGAGCCGCTTCTTCACCTTTGTTTTCCTCATTGTCACCAGCGCGATCTAGAGACTGCTGGAGGTTGTCGGTGGTCAAAAGGCCAAAGGCGACTGGGATATTTTCCCGCAGGCCCACTTCACCGATACCCCGAGTTGTCTCTGAACACACATAGTCAAAATGAGGCGTATCTCCGCGGATCACACAGCCCAGAGTAATCACTGCATCAAAACGTCCAGTGCGAGCAGCGCGCTGGGCCGCAAGCGGCAACTCAAATGCGCCGGGAACACGGAACTCTTCAACCGATGCACCTGCAATATTGTGACGGGCCAGCGCTCGCAAAGCGCCAGCCAGCAGACCATCGGTTATCTCAGCATTCCAGCGCGCAGCAATTACTGCTATACGCACATTACCCAGATCAAAGCTACCTTCTTCGGGCCTAAATTCGCTCATTTTTTATTCCTGTTACTCGCTATTCGCAATCGACGTACTCAACAACTTCGAGATCGAAGCCGGAGATGCCGGTAAATTTAAACGGTGCGCTCATCAGGCGCATTTTATGTACCCCAAGATCCATCAAAATCTGTGAGCCCGTACCCACCTGCTGATAAACCACCTCTGAGGCAGCCGGCAGCTTGCCGCTATTTGGGTTGATAATCATCTCAATACTGTGATCTATATCCTCGGCACTCTCGGGGTAATAGAGCAATACCAGAGCCCCGCGGCCTTCTTTTCCTATTGCTTCCATAGCCTTGCGGAAAGACCAGGTATTAAACCCTTTGTCCGACTCCAGCGCCATCAGATCTCGGGCGGTGCGATTGATATGCACGCGCACCAGCGGCGCCTCTTCGCCAGCCACGTCACCCATTACCAGAGCAAAGTGCTTTTCGTTGCGCGCATTGTCTAGGTAAGTCTTGAGAGTGAAGTCACCGTACTGAGTGTTAACCGATCGTTCGCTAATGCACTGAGTGGTTTTTTCCGTCACCAAGCGGTAGTGAATTAGATCTGCAATAGTGCCAATTTTAAGTTCGTGCTTTTCAGCAAATACTTCAAGATCATCGCGACGGGCCATGGTGCCGTCTTCGTTCATAATCTCGACAATCACCGCTGAGGGTTCAAAGCCTGCCAGTCGGGCCAGATCACAACCGGCTTCAGTGTGGCCTGCACGGCTCAACACACCGCCGGGCTGGGCTTTCAGGGGGAAAATATGTCCTGGCTGCACAATGTCTTCTGGGCGGGCATTGCCAGCAACGGCGGCCTGCACTGTGCGCGCGCGGTCGGCAGCTGAGATACCTGTGGTTACGCCTTCAGCAGCTTCAATGGACAGAGTGAACGGTGTGCTGTGGCTCGAGTTATTACTGTCGCTTTCAACCATCATGCCCAGGTTAAGCTGTTTGCATCGCTGTTCGTTCAAGGTCAGGCAAATCAAGCCGCGAGCATAGGTGGCCATAAAATTAACGTCCTGTGGCCGTACCATGGGTGCTGCCATCACCAGATCGCCTTCGTTCTCGCGATCTTCGTCATCCATCAGGATGACCATTTTGCCCTGACGAATATCTTCGAGTAATTCTTCTACACTGTTAAGTACCATTGTTTCTTCTCTTCCGGTGTTATAGGTATTGATGCTTATTGTTCGGCGGCTTTGTCGCCCAACAGCAACCGCTCTAGATAGCGGGCAACCAAGTCAACTTCCAAGTTTAGTTTGGTCCCCACCTGATAATCTCCCATCACTGTATGGGTCATAGTGTGAGGTACTATATTCAATTCAAACTCCGCGCCTTCAACTTTATTGATGGTGAGGCTGGTGCCATCTACAGTGATCGAGCCTTTGTGGGCAATGTATTTTGCCAAGTCTCGGGGTGCGCGAATGCGGAAACGCCAAGACCTTGCATCTTCATGCAATGATATGACTTCCCCTATACCATCAACATGGCCGGAGACAATATGGCCGCCAAAACGATCACTGGCCTGCATGGCTTTTTCCAGATTGATGCGGCTACCGGTTTGCCAGTTGCCTATGGTGGTCAGGTTTAATGTCTCTACGGACACATCGGCTACAAAGCCTTCACCGGTCAATTCAACAGCGGTCAGGCAGGCGCCGTTACAGGCAATGCTGTCACCCAACTGCACGTCGGCCAAACTGAGGTTGCCGCTACGAATGGTTAGGCGCACGTCTCCACCGCGCTGTTCCAGCTGCGCTATATCGCCAATAGCACTGATAATTCCTGTAAACATAACTCTTAACCTTTTTAAATCATCTACTTAAAACAACGTCTGCTCTAGGAGTTGCTGCAACTGCTAACCAAGTAATCAGTTGAGCCTATCCATAAACAGCTTCAATAGTCTTTGTCCGGCCTTAAGGTCACCCGGATATCTTCACCAATCTGCCGAATATCCTGTACCGACAGCGCCAGATGCGCATCAATAGTCTGGATCGGCAAATTAAACATTGGTCTCGCCTCACTGCCAAACAGCTTGGGTGCCCAATAGCACACCAGCTCATCTAACAGCCCTTCAGCAATAAAGGCGCCGGCAAGCCCTGCACCGGCCTCCACCAACACTTTGTTACATCCACGGCCAGCCAAATCAACCAACAGCGCCTGTAAATCAATATGCTCACCAAGCGCCGGTAAAAAAATCACCTCAGCACCGGCGGCAGTTAGAGCCTCCGCTTTTTTGCGCTGGCCAGCACCATCCAATGTGGCTACCAATGTGTCACCAGGCTGGCTGAACATACGCGCCTCTGGGGACATCTGTAATTGGGCATCCACAACCACTCGCACTGGTTGCCGCAAAGGATCTTCTGCACCCACGTCGGTGTTGCTTATACGCACGGTGAGGGACGGATCGTCCATTAATTGAGTGCCAATTCCGGTAATAATTGCACAGCAAGTTGCACGCAGACGCTGCACATCTTGCCGCGCCGCCGGAGTGGTTATCCACTGGCTTTGACCGCTGGCCATGGCCGTCCTGCCATCTAGGCTGGCGGCCATTTTGACCGTTACCCAGGGCGTGCCCTGCTCATGACGCTTTATAAACCCTTTGTTGATTTCTCTGGCCTGATCTTCGAGCAGACCCAAGTCCACGGCAACACCCGCATCTTGCAGCTTTTTAATGCCCGCACCAGCCACTTCGGGGTTGGGATCCTCACAGGCCACTACTACCCGAGTAACGCCTGCTGCTATCAAAGCATCGGCACAGGGCCCAGTTTTGCCCTGATGACTGCAGGGTTCCAAAGTGACATAGGCCGTTGCGCCACTGGCGTTAGCTGCAAGATTCAATGCTTCAATTTCAGCGTGGTTGCCGCCGGGGGGCCTGGTATATCCCTCGCCAATAACAGCGCCACCAAGCTCGATAACACAGCCGACCGCTGGGTTGGGTGCTGTGGTATAGCGGCCCTTGGCAGCCATCTGCAAGGCACGGGACATCATTTCGCGATCAATACTGCTCATTTTTTGTCGGCCGGGGTCGGCTTTAATGCGGTCAGACGATTCAACTCATCCTGGAATTCACTTAAATCCTGAAAGCTGCGATACACAGAGGCAAAGCGCACATAGGCCACCTCATCCAGTTCACGTAACTGACGCATCACTTCCTCACCAATAATTCGCGACGGTACTTCTCGCTCACCGGTAACCTGAAGGAAGTGCTTTATCTGGGACAGAGAAACTTCAATTTTTTCAATGGGCACTGGGCGCTTTTCCAGCGCTCGCTGCAGACCGGCGCGTAGCTTGTCTTCATCGAAGGATTCGCGGCTGCCATCGGTCTTGATTACCCTGGGCATCACAAGTTCGGCCAGCTCGTAGGTAGTAAAACGCTCACTGCATTCCACACATTCGCGACGACGACGAACCTGCCCGCCATCAGCTACCAGCCTAGAGTCTACAACCTTGGTGTCATCAGCATTACAGAACGGACAGTACATAACAGCACTTCCAAATTTTTGGGCGCACATTCTACCATAAGATCAATAATTTAAAGCCCCTTTCAAACCAGCTGTTTTTATCTGTTAGGGACGATCCATCGGCGGCACAGCGACATCCTCACCGGAGTGAATATAGTCAGTGCCATTACTGGAAAAAAGCGTGCGGTGACGCGGGCCATCCTGCTCGGGATCAAGGGACTCATAGGCCGCATCACCCGGGTACAGACAGAGCATTCTCCCCTGATCCATACAGAGTCTTGGGGTTACTTCATAGGGCTCTCGCAGTGCCAGCTTTTGAAGTGCCTCGGCTACCGTTCGATAATGCTGGATAAGGCGCATAGAGAGAAATGTGGGCGGCATCAAATTGAGTTCACCGCGCCCGTGCAGATCTAGGGCGCACTGGGGTGTAATCCATTGAAACTCGTGAATCTCTCCCTGATCAATCACCACATCTGCCGAGCGCTGCTGGGCCTTGGCAACAAAAAACCAGGTGGCAAATCGGCGACTCTCGCCCTCGGGCGTTGTCCAGTTGCAAAAATGCACAAGGTTGTCGGCATCAACCAACAGGCCGCATTCTTCTTGAGCTTCTCTCACTGCCGCATTTCTTGCTGCCTGCATTTCGCTGCTGGCAATTTCTAGCTCTGGCTGATCTATGGCACCACCAGGAAAAACCCAGGCACCACCGGCAAAGGCCAATTTGGCATTGCGCCGCAATAGCAATGTTTCTAGGCCCTGATCTGTGTCACGCAGCAGAACCGCAGTAGCAGCCAAACGCAATTTATTCTCAGACATTCACCCCACCCATAAATTCGAGACCAAAAAAAGCCCCATCATAGTGGGGCTTTTGAGACTGCTTGGCAAAGGCTTCTGCAAATTGCTTAGCCGTACACAGGGAAGCGTTTACAGATGGCCAAAACCTGCGCCTTAACATCGGCAATCACCTGTTCGGACGTACCGTTCTCTAAACTGTCGAGAATATCGCACATCCAGTGAGTCAACTGCACTGTTTCTTCAATGCCAAAGCCGCGGGTTGTAATTGCAGGCGTACCCACTCGCAGGCCCGAGGTTACAAAAGGTGAGCGCGGGTCGTTGGGCACAGCATTTTTGTTCACTGTAATGAAGGCTTCGCCCATGGCGCGGTCGGCATCTGTACCTGTGTACTCTTTACCGATCAGGCTAACCAGCATCAGATGGTTTTCGGTACCATTGGAAACCACATTAATTCCGCGCTCCATAAAGGTTGCGGCCATTGCTTTGGCGTTGGCAACAACTTGCTTTTGATACTCAACAAACTCTTGGCTAGCGGCTTCTTTAAAGGCCACGGCTTTAGCGGCAATGACATGACACAGAGGGCCGCCCTGACTACCAGGGAACAGCGCAGAATTAACTTTCTTGGCAATCTCTTCGTCGTTGGTAATAACAATACCGCCACGGGGGCCGCGCAGGGTTTTGTGCGTTGTGGATGTCACCACATGCGCGTGAGGCACTGGGCTGGGGTATACGCCAGCGGCAATCAGACCAGAGACGTGGGCCATATCAACCATCAGATAGGCACCGACTTTATCGGCGATTTCACGGAAGCGCGCCCAGTCCATAATCCCAGAGTAGGCAGAGAATCCTGCAATAATCATTGCCGGTTTATGTTCAATTGCCAGTGCTTCAACCTGATCGTAGTCGATCAAGCCAGTCTCTGAGTTCAAACCGTACTGCACTGCATTGTAGAGCTTGCCAGAAAAGTTTGGCTTGGCACCATGGGTCAGGTGACCGCCGTCCGCCAGACTCATGCCCAGCACCGTATCACCACCTTTGATCAGCGCCAGAAACACTGCACTGTTAGCCTGAGAGCCAGAATGAGGCTGGACATTGGCAAAGTTGGCGCCGTAGAGACTCTTGAGTCGTTCGATGGCCAGGTTCTCTGCGATATCAACATATTCACAACCGCCGTAGTAGCGCTTGCCGGGATAACCCTCCGCATATTTGTTGGTCATCTTGCCACCCTGGGCTTCCATTACCGCTGGGCTGGTGTAATTCTCTGAGGCAATTAACTCAATATGCTCTTCCTGACGCTGGTCTTCCTGCTGAATGGCCTGCCATAGTTCGGCATCAAACTGTGCAATTGTCTGGTCTTTATCAAACATGATTTAAGGGTTTCCTGAAGATTAAAACGGATTGAAAAATCAGCCGCAATTCTACCTGAAACAGCAGCGCGCTTACAGCCTAAAACGCGACCAACTTGGGTCTAAATCACTATTTTTCAAACAGGGCCATAGATTCAATATGGGTAGTGTGGGGGAACATATCCATCACCCCCGCGGCCACCATTTTATAGCCAGCTTGGATTAACTCTGCGGCATCTCTAATCATGGTGGCCGGATGACAGGAAATATAAACAACCTGTTTAGCACCGGACTTGGCAACCCAGGGCATTACACCAGCGGCGCCATTGCGCGGCGGGTCCAACAGCACCAGATCAATATCAGTAACTGGCTTCATTCCTTTGGCCTGCCCCAAATGAGCCAAGCCTATGCCGCGGCTGAGGTCAGCAACGGCAAACTCTACGTTGGTAATATTGTTTCGCAGGGCATTAGCCTCGGCACCTTTTACCAGATCTGGTAGGCCCTCAATGCCAATAACATGATTAAATTTTTGTGATAGAGGCAGAGACAGATTGCCAGTGCCACAGTACAGATCCACAGCGGTGCCACCTTGAGCGGGCAACAGACCGAGCATCTGCTCAATCATATCGCGGTTAATCTGCCCGTTGACCTGAATAAACTGTCCCGGCTCAAATGCCAGAGTCATGCCCTCGGCAACCGAAAAACTCAAAGTATCCCCAGCCATATCCAGACGGGTAAATCGCGCCTGTTTCCCGGCCTTCCACCACAGCTGCACGGGCCCTTGGGCCGCCCGCGCAAGAGACTCCAACATAGGGGGAACCTCTTCATCCGCGGGGAAGCGACTGGCCTCTAGGGCAATAGCGATACTGTCATCAGCGGAAATTAACTCCACTTCAAAAATACGTATATCCGCTGGCAGGCAGCCCAACCATTTCGGCAGTAACTCAATCGCTTGAGGCAGAGGGTCCGCCAGCACCGGGCACTGAGTAATGGGCTCAATTCGGCGACTGCCCGCATTGCGAAAACCAATCAGAAATTTACCGTCTTTAGCTCGCTGAACTGCCAATCTGGCTCTGCGCCTGTAGCCCATATCCGGAGCACTTAAGGGCGGCAGTATTCGCTCAGGGTTAAAGCCGCCACGGCTTAGGCTTTGAATCAGCTGTTGCTGTTTAAAATCCAGCTGCTCTGTATGGCTAAAGTGCTGCAGGCTACAGCCCCCACAGTGAGAAAAATGTTTGCAGGCTGGCTCTGCACGATGCTCGGACATAATCTCAACCCGAGCAACCCGCCCCTCGTCATAATTGCGCTTGCGATTGGTGTAGTTAAAATCGACAGTCTCCCCTGGCAGGGCGCCAGAGATAAAACAGGTCTTACCATTGATCCGGCCGATGCCACGACCGTCATGACTGAGATCAATAATCTCGCAGTTCACTGTTTGTTTTTCATTCATCAATTGGACCTGTCTTTGCGGGTTGCTAGAATCAAAAATTGCTCATATCAAGTGCAATGAGGCGCGATAGTAGCAGATCATCTACAGCAACCCGAGACATGAATCACAGCTTCGGGTAAATTTACCGCATAGTTTCAATAGCTGATAATTGCTGCTAAAAAGCAGCCTGCAGGGAAGCATCAGTAGCAGCAAAATATCAGCCGATAAAACCAATGTAAAAAGGATGTCACCAATGGAAAAAAACACTAATAGTCAAGAGTGGAGCCTGCTGAGTAAAGCCTTTCACTGGCTCAGTGCAGCACTTATTGCGGTGCAAATTCCCCTAGGTTTTTATGCCGACAGCCTGAAACTGTCCACTTTAAAATTGGATATGTTCGTCTGGCACAAGTCCTTAGGCATGCTGGTATTGGTTCTTGTGATTCTGCGTCTGTTATGGCGAATAAAAAGTACTATTCCGGCCCCAGTTTCTGGCGCAGCCATCGAGAAATACCTAGCATCCACAGCCCATGGCCTCCTCTACCTGCTGATGCTGGCATTACCGATCTCTGGCTGGGTGACTTCATCGGCGGCTAATTTTCCGGTGAAATTATTTTGGCTTATTCCACTGCCTGCCATAACCGGGCCAGATACGGCACTTAAATCTCTCGCCGCAGAGGTACATGAGATCTGTGTGTTCGCGCTAATTATTATTCTACTTGTGCATATTGGCGCCGCATTAAGGCATCATTTTTTGCTGCGTGACAGCGCACTTAAACGCATGTGGTTTTAGCATGCTAAGGTGGTTGTCAATGCTTAACTGGAGACTCTCTTGCGGCTAAAAAAAATTATTTCGCTAGTCACGCTTATAATGAGCCTGGTTCTGACTCCGGCGGCATTATCTGCGCCAAAAAACTGGCAATCCGACAGCACCGGCAGCACCGGCAGCACCGGCAGCACCGGCAGCACCGGCAGCACCGGCAGC